>Ga0335072_10004290_pt1 | contig 21249 bp, 23 predicted proteins | sample Lox_Sample_21_FD_206725 | JGI IMG/M metagenome (GOLD analysis project Ga0335072, IMG submission 206725) | Soil microbial communities from Loxahatchee National Wildlife Refuge, Florida, United States - Lox_Sample_2.1 | ecosystem: Environmental > Terrestrial > Soil > Wetlands | place: USA...
GGCCGTTCCGGCGGAATGATCCAGCCGGGCAGTGACAAAGCGGTAACCGATCTCGCCTGAAGTTTCGTGACCAGGGCTCCGCGTCTTCGCCAGTGGCGTGAGCTCAATGCCGGTCCGGTCGTCCGCGCGCGGACAGGATGCGGCGAGTGCAAGCGCGCGGTCCCGAACCGCTTGGTCGAACGCGGGCCGTGGCACTATCTCGTCCACCAGGCGCCAGGCCTGCGCTCGCTTGCCGGCGACTCCCTCAGCCCGGGTCGCAAAGTAGTCGGCGATGTCGCGCCGGACATGCCTCTTGTCGGTGACCCTGGTCAGCCCGCCGGTGCCCGGCAGCACGCCGAGTAGTGGCAGCTCGGGTAGCGAGACGACCGACGAGCGGTCATCGACCAGCATGATGTGCTCGCAGGCCAGTGCCAGTTCATAACCGCCGCCAGAGGCGGACCCGTTCAGCGCGGCGAGGTAGAGCTGGCCGGAATGCGCGGTCGCATCCTCTATGCCATTGCGTGTCTCGTTCGTGAACTTGCAGAAGTTCACTTTCCACGAGTGCTCCGACGCGGCCAGCATCTTGATGTTCGCGCCGGCGCAGAACACCTTGTCCTTGCCGCTGGTCAGCACGACGACGCGGACTTCGGGGTGCTCGAACCGCAGGCGCTGAACCACGTCGTACAACTCGATGTCGACACCGAGATCGTAGGAGTTGAGCTTCAGTTCGTATCCGGGCACCAGCCCGCCATCCTCGGCGACATCCATGATCACCGTGGCAACCGGGCCGTCAACGGACACCCGCCAGTGCCGGTATTGTCCCGGCTGCACCCGGAACTCGACACGGGCCTGGGCGGTGACCTGACTCATGAAACGCGTCTCCACGCAGTGTCTGCGGAGCTTGCAAGGGCAGTCTATGTTCTACGTTCTTCTGTGTCTACGCCAATATAACGTAGAATGTTTGTGACGGGAGGGCCATGCCAGTCCCAGATGTGCCAGCCGCTGCGACGCCAGGCTCAGCCGACCCGATCCCCCGGGTCGGGTCGGCTGCCCCTTCGCCGCCGAAACGGTTGCAGCCTGTGCTGGCACGGCGGCACGCTGCCGGAGCGCCGAGCGCCCGCGGCCTGTTGTTCACCGTTCTCGGCGAGTACGTGCTGCCCGGCGGGGGCGCAGTGTGGACCGCGACCGTCATCTCGGCCATGGCCCGTCTTGGCGTGGAGGAGAAGGCGACGAGGCAGGCGCTGATGCGGACGGCCGCTGACGGCTGGCTGACGGCAGACCGCGTCGGGCGCCGAACCCGGTGGCTGCTGACCTCGAGCGCCGAGGAATTGCTGACCGCGGGCACCGAGCGCATCTACGGCTTCGGCGCTCACCGGGCTGACTGGGACGGCAGCTGGCTGCTGGTGCTTGCCCGCGCGCCGGAATCTGAGCGCGCCGCGCGGCACGTGCTACGCACCCGGCTGACCTGGGCGGGGCTGGGCAATCCGGCACCGGGCGTATGGATCAGCACGCATGCGGAGCGGCTCGGCGAAGTGGAGCGCGCGCTCCAGGAGGCCGGCCTGGCCGATGACGCTCAGGTCTTCCGCGGTCACCACGAGGGCGGCCAGCTTGCCGCGATGGTTGCGCAAGCCTGGGACCTGGACGCGATCGGGCGTTCCTACGACGCTTTCCTCACCGCCTTCGCGGACGCCGCGGGGCGCGATCCGCTCGCGGCCACGATCGAGCTGGTGCACGCCTGGCGGCGGTTTCCTTTCACCGACCCTGACCTGCCCCGTCAGCTGCTGCCGGGTGAGTGGAGCGGCGCCAGGGCCGCTGCGCTGTTCCGCCGCCGTCACGCGGAATGGTCACCGGCGGCGCAGGAGGAATGGCGGCGCGAGGCAGCAGCTGCGGAGCAGGTGCAGCAACTGACCGCCGGCCGGGGTTATGGCGCTGCCAGCGACCAGAACACCTCAACATCGAAGTGGCCAGCCGACGCGTCAGGATCGCCGTAGATCTCCCAGCGCGGCCCCGCCAGCTGGTACCCGTTCGGTGTGCTCCACTCGCGCACGGCCTGGTGAGTATCACTGATCTTGGCAATCGGGCCGGTATGGGTTGCGGTCGCGGCGAGCCCGCCCGGGGAACTCCGACCACGCCGCCGCCGCCGCTGTTACCGCTGTCGGCGCTGGATCGACTGCCGTCACGGTCACCGCAACACTCATTGCGCGGAGCCTACGCCGCACTGAGCGGTAGCATTCCCGGCGTGGTAGACAACGAGGCCCTGCTGGAGCCCTGGGAGCCAGCGAGTCTCGGGGAGGTGGCGGCTGTCTTCTCGGCCGCGCGTTCCGTCAGCACGACAGCCATGGCAGGCGCGCACCACAAGTGGCAGCGGTAGCCCGTGTTACGCGACGGGTATTGATTGGGCATATAGGCAGGTTCTACGCTCTGCTGAGTGACTTCGGATGATCCTTCCGAACTGTCCGGTCCGGCGGCGACTGCGGCCGTCCCGGAAGCCGCCGCGACCGCGCAGCGTCCGTGGCGTACCGGGCGGCTGGTTGCGCTCGTCACGCTGGTCGTCCTCGGCCTGGCCGGCGTGCTCGGCGGCGGACTCGCGCTGCGGCGGGAGCTTACCCGCGGCGCGACGAAAGCCGAGGCCGTCGCCGCGCTGGCTACCGAGATCGGCAGCCGCTGGGAGCGCTCGCCGGCCGGGACGATCTTCCCGAAGGCGATCTCGTATCCGGATGTCGCGGGCAATACCGCGACCGCGACGCTTGTCGGCATCGCGCCGAAGACAAGCTGCCGAGCCGCCCTCGAGCCAGCGGCGCTGGCGCAGCTCCGGTCCGCGGGATGCACGACAATGCTCCGCGCCACGTATCTGAGCGCCGGCGGGGCCATCGCCGCCACCGTCGGCATCGGCGTGCTGCCGTCGGCGACCGCAGCCGAAAAAGCCCAGCATGATCTGACGCTGCAGCCTGGCTCAGGTCTGTATGCACTGCCGTACGCCGGAACGATGGCCAGTGGGTTTACCGACGCGGGCCGCGCCGCCGCGGGAGTCCAGTTCGCCGGGCCGTACCTCTTGCTCTTCACGGCCGGGTATACCGACGGCCAGCCGGGCGGCAGCATCGTCGCGGGCGACAGCGGTGAGCTTGGCGCACTCGGCGCTGGCGTCCTTGGCGTGCTGGAGAAGACCCTGACCAGTCACGGCTCGCCCTGCTCGATGCGGGACATCTCGTGCTGACGCGCGCCCGTGCCGCGATGGCTGTGCTGGCCGGACCGGTGCTTCTTGCCGGAACAGTGCTGCTGACGGTCGTGCCGGCCGCGCACGCGGCGCAGCAGTCGGCCGCCGGGCGGATGCACGGTAGCGCGGGCGCTACCAAGGCGGCCAGCGACAGGTTCCCGGCGTCCGCGAAGAGCCGCCTGGCAGCAGAGATGCGCCAGGCCTGGCACATGAGCCGGGGCCGGGGCGTTACCGTCGCGGTGCTGAGCACTGCTGTCGATTCCGTCAGGGGTTTGACTAGCAGACTGACCGTCGGCCCGGACTATGCGCCAGTGGCCGGCGCGTCGGCTGTCGACGGGACCGTGCTGGCCTCTCTCATCGCGGGCCACGGGGAGGCCGGGACGAGCCCGTTCGGCTCGGTCGGCCGCGCGCCCGACGCTCGCATCCTTGCTGAGCAGATCGTCGACTACAACAGCCGCGGCGGGAGCAGGTACCAGAAGGCTGGCACCTGGCAGGCCATTATGGCGAGGGCCATCCGCTACGCCGTGAACCATGGCGCGGGTGTCATCGTGACGTTGGAGTCCGGCACCGCAGACTCGGCCGCGCTGGAGTCTGCCGTCGCCTACGCGATCTCCCGGAATGTGGTGGTGCTCGGAACCGCGGCCGCCGAGCGCGGCAAACCGACTCCGCCGGAATACCCGGATAGCTCGCCAGGCGTCATCAACTTCACCGGGGAGTCGCTGAGCGGGTTGCCGAAGCCTAGCAAGCCGGTCAGCACGCCGGCGAACAGTTCGGTCCTGGTCACCGCTCCGGACAACGTGCTGCCGACCACGGGACCGGGCAGCCAGTCCTACACCGCGTGGGGCGACTACAGCGAGATCGCCTGGGTCGCCGGAACGGTCGCGCTGATCAAGTCGGCCTATCCGCACATCACCCCGGCGCAGGTAGCCCGTGCCCTGGCGGATTCGGCGAGCTATCACCCGGCGGGCGGCTACAACACCACGGTCGGGTTCGGGCTCATCAACCCAGCGGGCGCGCTGCACGATGCTGCTCGCTTGCTGCGGCTCGGCACGACTGCTGCGCCCGGGCCGGGCGTCGTCAGTCCGAGCGCCCGGTTCGGCGTCCCGGCAGTCGCGGTGATCAGCGCCGTTCACCACTCGACGGCACGGCTAGCGGAATATGCCGCGGCGATCGGGGCCGGTGTCATCCTGCTGGCGGTTGCGCTGGTGCTCGGCGTCCGGCGGCCCGGCGCACGCGGAGCCGCACGCTAGCTGAGCTGGCTAGCCGGTCAGGAGGGTCGCGAACTCGGCCGGTGCCTCGCGCATCGCGTTGGGGCCGGTGCCTAGGGTGTGCGTCCGCCATCCGGGGTGCTCGCGGAGCCGCTCGTACGTACCGGTGAAGGGTGTGCCGTGCCAGCCGGTCAGGTAGACGAACTCGTGCCGTATGGTCGGCACCTCGCCTGGCGCGTTCGTTAGCCGCAGGCCCTGGACGAACGAGGCGAGCGGGTGCGGCGCCGCGCGGACCGCGCACAGCCACGCGAGGTGTTCGAGGTGCGCCAGTGCCTGGAGGCGGAGGCCGCCGTTCTGGCCGCACGCCGTCGCACCGCCGACGACCTGTGTCGGCTCGACGCGTTGCTGACCCGGCGGGATGCGACCTGGGCGGCCGGCGACTTCGAGGGCTTCGCGGCGGCCGACATCGCGTTCCACCAGGCCGTGGTCGACGCCGCGCACAACGACGTGCTCAGCGACCTGTACCGGCATCTCGCCGGGTCGATCGGTGAGATCATCCGACTCGACGTAGCCGTGCATCCCGGCACGGGCGACCAGACCGGCGTGCACGCGCCGCTGCTGGCCGCCATCCGCGCCCGCGACGAGGCCGCGGCCCGTGCGCAGACCGCCGCCTATCTCGACGAGCACCTGCGGCAGCTCGGCAGCGACGCGGGCTAGCTGACCTGCAGAGCTGCCAGGCCGCTCAGATCGACGCAGTTCATTTGCTGCTTTCGCACCACGACCGCGAGGACCGACGTGCAGGTGCGGCAGCGCATGACCGCGCCAAGGGCGCTGAGGTAGACGATGGCTTCGGCAACCTGGGTGGTTTTGCCGCAATGGCCGCACGTCGCGTCAGCCGTGGTCATCTCGGTGCCGAATATCTCGTACAGCACGCCGCCGATCGCGTTCCCGTCGAGCGCGCTGTCGTCGGGCCCGTACAGTAGCTCCGTCATGGTGCCGCCACTCCCCCGTACCGCTCAGTCTTCACCCGGTCAGGCGGGTACCCCAGGCTGACGAGCTCGGCCGCAACGATCTCGACGAACGCCGTCGGCCCGCACACGTATGCCAGCGCCCGGTGGTCGCCGGGCCAGGCCACTTCGGTCAGCAGTTCCGCATCAACCCGGCCGGAATGCCCGGCCCAGCCCGGCGGCTGCTGGCGCGTCAGCGTGTAGACGACTTCCGCGCCGTCGCCGGCCATGTCGAGTTCCGTGCGGTAGATCACGTCCGGCAACGACCGGGCCGAGTACAGCAGCCGGACCGGCACCGTGCTGCCCGTCCGGGCCCGGTGACGCAGCATCGACCGGAACGGGACAACGCCTGACCCGCCAGCCACCAGCAGCAATGGCGTGCCGGGATCGTCGCCGTCCCAGACGAAGTATCCGCCGATCGGGCCGCGTATCTCGATCTCGTCACCGGCCCGCAGTTCCCCGGTCAGGTAGGGCGAGACCTCGCCATCGTCGAGCCGCTCCACGGTGAGTTCGAGCGGCTCGCCGGGCGCCGACGCAATCGAGTAGGACCGCTCCGCGACGTAGCCGTCGTCAGCCGTCAGCCGGACGTCGACATGCTGGCCCGCTTCGTGGCCGGCCCAGTGCGGGATGTCGAACTCGATGGTGCGAACGGACGCTGTCTCTGGCCGCACTGACGTGACCGTGGCGACCTGCCAGGTCAGTCGCCCGCGTACCGCTGTTCCCGCCATGGATCTCCGTAGTTGTGATAGCCGTAGCGCTCCCAGAATCCGGGCTCGTCGGCATCGAGCAGCTCCAGGCCGCGCACCCACTTCGCGCTCTTCCAGAAATAGAGGTGCGGCACAAGCAGCCGAGCGGGCCCGCCGTGCTCGGGCTGCAGCGGCGCGCCGTCGTAGCCGTAGGCCAGCCACGCCCGGCCGCCCGTTACGTCGGCCAGCGGCAAGTTGGTGGTGTAGCCGCCGTCGCAGAACGCGAGCACGTACCGCGACTCCCGCTCGACCTGGGCCAGCAGCGTGTCCACCGACACCGCCCGCCAGCGGGTATCCAGCTTGGACCACTTGGTAACGCAGTGGATGTCCGCGGTAACGTCCTCGGCCGGCATGTCCCGGATCTCCTGCCAGCTCCACGACTTCGCAGTCTCGCCGCCTTGCTTAATAGTGAATGTCCAGTTCTCCAGCGGAGTGTGCGGCGTCGGGCCAGCCGACAGCACGGGAAAGTCCGTCGTCACGTACTGACCTGGCGGTACCCGCTTCGGGTCGACATCAGCCTCTCGCCGGCGGCCGTGGAAACCTCGGGATACAGGGCTCATCGCTTCATCATTCCAGGCTCGGACCGGGCGCTAACTAGCCATCCAGCATGTCCATGAGCTTCGTCACGGTCGACCAGTTGCGCGCCGTGCCGGCGGTCGCAGCTTTCGAGCGGCCGAGCTGCGCTGCCAGTTCGCTGCGGCCGTAGCCGTCCGGCGTGTGCAGGAACAGCGTCCGTCCGACCACCGTCGCGTCGTCCCTGCTCCCGGTGGCCCTGGCGCGCTGCACGGCTGCGGCAACTGCGGCGACGTGGTCCGGGCCAACCTGGTCGCGATGGAACACCGCATGCAGGCACCTGGGGTCCCGCTCGCCGGGGTACGGGTTATCCGCGATCACCTGCTTGAGTTCGCCGCGGGAAAGCACGACGACGGCCGGCCGGACGTCCAGTCTGCTGGCGATCTCGCGCTCCAGCAGGTCAGCAAGTTCGGCGGCATCAGCCTCTGCACAGCCGAATAGCAGGTTGCCGCTCTGTATATAGGTCGTCGCGCCGGCCAGCCCCAGGGCGGCCGCAATGTCGCGGAGATCCGCCATCGGGACCTTGTTGCGGCCGCCGACATTGATGCCACGCAGCAACGCCAGGTACCTCGGCATAAACCAGCACTATAACGGCATTATCTGAGCCAGCGCCGGTACCGCCCGCGGGATGCCTCCCGCCAGACCTTCGCGGCCCTTGCCTGCAGCCGGGCGCCGGCACACGCGTCGCGACCGTAGAACAAGCCGTAGCTGAACGCGCTCTCGCCGGCTAGTTGGGCGGCGATGCCGAGCCGCCGCGCTAGCTGGCGGCCGACGACAGTGTCCTGGTGGTCGCCGAGCACCGTTTGCAGCTTCTTCATGCGGCTTCCGAACCTGGCCGCGTCCCGGCCGAGGACGGGCGCGACCGCCTCGGCGGCATACCTTGCCTGCTTTGCCGCTTTGCGGACGTCATGCAGCGCCGTCTCCCGCGGCGTGCCTGCAGGTGCCTTGAGCGCCGCCCGCATCCGGCGGCGGGTTTTGCGGTAGCTCCGTGCCACCGCGGCTGGCAGCGCCTGTCGCGCCGGTTCGCGAGCGGCCGCGCCGGAGGGGACGTCAGCGGTCAGCTGATCTAGCTCGTCAAGCAGCGCGTAATACCGTGCCGACTTCAGGGCTGCCGCGACAGCCTTCACGCTCGCGGCCCTCGCCTGAGCGCTATGGGCTTGAATGCGTGCCTGCACCGGCCCGATCAGTTGCTCGACGTCGGTCTGGCGCACTTGCTCGTCCAGCCGTTCTGCCTGGACCTCCGCGTCCCGCGCTTCGCCGAGTACGCCGCTGAGCCATCGCAGTTCTGCGGCGAGATGGTCGGTGTCTGGCCGGCTGACGACCGCGCCGAAGGACCGGAGCGCGCTACGCAGGCGACGGCACGCAACTCGCATCTGATGCACCGAGTCCGGCTCAGCGCGGCGCACCTTGGGGTCGAGCGATTTCAGCTGCTCGGCCTGACTGCGGAGGTAGGCCCCGATGACGTCGCCGGCGCTCGCGGAAGGCGTGAGCTTGGCCGGGCGGGCTGGCCGTCGCGGCCGTTCGCCCAGCACGCGCTCGAGCTTCGCGGATCGCGTGGACCGCTGCAGCCCGCTATCCCGCAGCAGAATGTCAGCGGCGGCGAGCAGCTCGCCGTCGCCGCCGGTCAGCTCGACTTCGATCTCGCGCCATTCATCTGCTGGTGCCGCCCCGTCCGCTGGCACACCAGTCGGCAGGCGTACCGCGCGGACGCTGTCATCGGCCACCTCCGCGAGCGACTCGCCGTGCCGGCCAAGGAGAGTCGTTACCCGCCGGAGTGTGGTGATCGCTGCCACCGGCACCAGGGACGCGCCGCGGGTCCGCGCCCGCACGAGGTCAGCGAGTTCAGCGGGCACCCGGCCGGCCCGGCCCGGCGGCAGCCGGATCTCCTGCCTGCTGCCCGGCCCGGCGGGCAATTTCAGGTGCCAGCCCGCGTCATCTCCGCCCGTCCGGCGCCTGAGCGTGATCCCGGCATCGAGCAAGCGCAGATCCGCAGTGTCGTAGTACTCGGCTACCAGATGCTGCTCGTCGGGCCCGCGGGACCCGGCGACGTGCGGCAGCGTATCGAGCCGCGGCAGCGCCGCGTCCGGCCCGGCCTCGTACTTAGTCTCAGTCTCGGTCACTGTCACAGCCATGCCGCGCGCCTGCCCAGGAAAGTCCTGTTGATGCGGGGATAGCCATACAGCAGACCCCGCACGTTCATAGAGAGTTCACTTTAGGCTCAGGCGGAGCCGGCCCGCGGCCAGTGCCGCAGGCAAAGCGCTGCCGCCTGTCGCCACCTGCGGCTGGCCTGGCTCTTCATCCGAATTTCACACCGTGTGTTTCGGGTCTGCACGCTGAGCGCGTTGCCTTAGGTAAGCAAACAGAACGGCGGGCCATCCGCCGCCGCGAACCCCCGGGCCGCCCCGAGGCCAGGACGCGACGGCGGGCACCGCCCGAAAGGACCGAAGTAATGGACTCTGGACACCAAGGTCACCGCCTGAGCCGCCACCTGCCAGCACTGCCCGCGGACATCGCGGACCGGATCATCCGGGCGCTGGCAGCTGAGTCCGGCAGCGGCGTCGACGCGCATCTCCGTGATTCCAGCGCGCAGGTCGCGGTGCCACTGCAGCGCAGTGCCGCAGGCCAGTCCCTGGCAAGCTACGTTCCCCGCCCGCGCAGGGCGCCCGACCCCGCCTGAGGTTCCGCGCTCAGCGGCGGGGCAAGGAGAGTTTGACATGACAGCAACACAGGTGGTGCCCGTCGGTGCCGTGCCGGCGCCGCGGCGGGGCGGGACTCGCGGGTCCCGGTGGCGGGCTCTGCTCGAATCCCGGTGGCTGGACCGGCTGGCCGAGCTCACTGACCTCAGCGTCGCCTACCACGACACCGACGCGCGCGAATCGCAGCGCTTGCTGTCTCGCCGGGCTGTCGTGGCGCGCTATGCGCTGGCCGAGACCGACAAGGCGCTGCACAGGCTCGCGACCGGCGAATTCGGGCGGTGCGAGGACTGCGCGGGTGACATCCCGCATGCCCGGTTGCTCGCCGAACCGGAGGCCAGGTACTGCGAGCATTGCGCCTAGCTGCCGGCCAGCAAGCGGGCGTTCCCTGGTTACCCTGGGGCGTGGACGTTACGGGGGCACGTTTGCGGGCGCCGGCCGCTGAGGAGCAGCCGGTGCTGTTCCTCGTGATCTGGCCTGGGGTGTCAGGGGCTGACCCTGATGCGTCCTGATAGTCCGGTGCCTGGCCGGCATCCTGTTTATGGCGATCTCCCCGCTCAGGTGCACGGCCTGGCAAGGCGGTTCGGGCTGAGCCGGCTTGAGCAGCGCTGCCACAACCGGTGGGTGCTCGGCACGTACGTGCTGATCACCTCAGCCATCTCGATTGGGATCGTGTCAGCAGTCGCGGCGCTGACCAAGCAGCCCTTCCTGTTCCCGTCGCTGGGTCCGACAGCCTTCCTGTTGTTTTACGACGCCCTGGGCACACAGGCCGCTCCCCGCAACGTGTTCTGCGGCCACGCGATCGGGGTTCTGGCTGGCTACCTTGCTCTGGTCAGTTTCGGCCTTACCCTGGCCAAGCCGGATCTAGCCGACATCACCGCTCCGCGGATCGGAGCAGTCATCCTTTGCCTGGTGCTGACAGTGTCGCTGATGGTGTGGCTGCACGTGCCGCACTCCCCGGCCGCCTCAACCACGCTGATGGTCGGGCTCGGCCTGATCCGCACGCCGCTCCAGCTGGCCATTCTCATGCTCGGTGTCGTCCTGATGATCGCCCTGGGCGCGACCATTAACCGGCTTGCCAGCGTCCCCTATCCGCTGTGGGCACCGGTCAGGAAGTCGGCGTTAACGCTGTCGCTCCGTGGCTGAGCGGGGCTGGGGGGACCGGGGCTGGGCTGACCGGCGCTGGACCGCCGACAGGGCGCTGTCCACCATCGGGACAAGGTTCTCCAGCGGAACCTTGCCGTCGACCCGCTGGCCGTCGACGTAGAACTTCGGCGTGGCGTTCACGCCGTTCCTGATGCCTTCCTCGATGTCCGCGGTGATCCGCCCCGCGTACGCGCGGTCGGTCAGGTCCCGGCGGAAGCGCGGGATATCCAGGCCGATGACCTCTGCGTAGGTGACCAGCGAGTCGATGTCCAGATGCGAGTATGGCTGCAGCAGCAGGTCATGCATTGCCCAGTAGCTGCCCTGGGCCGCCGCGGCTTCGGCGGCTTCGGCTGCCTGTTCGGCATGCGGGTGCAACTCCGGGATCGGGAAGTTCCGGAAGACGAACCGGATCTCCGCCGGATGCTGATCAACGAGCAGGCGGACGTCCCGGAAGGCGCCCCGGCAGTACGGGCACTCGAAGTCGCCGTACTCCAGGATCGTCACCGGCGCGTCGGCCGGGCCGCGCACGTGATCGTCGTCGGTGATCCGCGGTGCGGTAAAAGCCTCCAAGATCGGTTCCTGTCATTAGGACGAACTTCATGATCCTTCAGATTTATACATGTTTCCAGCGGGGTAGCGCGGGCATGCCACCGGGAACGCCGCGTTCTGGGGTAGCCGCGCTCACCCGGCCCGGATGGTTGCTAAGGACGGGCGTGCGCTGGCGGCGCTACGGAAGGCCGCGGGGCGCGCTGTGGCGGCACGACGGCGGCAAGCTCGCGCCGCGAGTTGACGCCGAGCTTGGTGAACACCTTGCGCAAGTGATAGGCAACTGTCGCTGGGCTGATGAAAAGCTCCTCGGCAATCTGGCGGTTAGAAGCGCCGCGGCCCGCTCGCCGGGCGATGAGCGCTTCCTGGCTGGTCAGGGTCTCGCTTGCGGCACGGGTACGGTTGGCAGCGCGCTCGCCGGTCGCGCCAAGCTCGCTGCGAGCCCGGTCAGCGAATGCGGCCGCGCCCATGAAGTCGAAGCACTCGTATGCGGCACGAAGCTGCTCGCGGGCATCACGCCTGCGCCGCTCGCGGCGCAGCCACTCGCCGTAAAGCAACTGGGCGCGGGCGAGTTCCAGCCTGAGCGGAGTGTGACCGAGGCACTCGATCGCTTTACGGTAGAGGCGTTCCGCGGCGACACCGTGGCTCAGGAGCGCCCGCGAGCGAGCCTCGATGCCCAGCGCCCAGTCGGTCCCGCACGTGCTAGTAAGCTCCGAGAGCCTCCCGAGCGCGCCGGCGGCGCACGCGGGCTTGCCGCTGCGCACCGCGGCCTCAATCAGCTCGACTAGCGACCAGCTGACGTAGAACTGCAGAAACGAGTCATCGCTGGCCTGCTGCGCCGCAGCGAGCGCGTCATCATATCGGCCCAGGCTGTTATTCAGCACGGCAGTCGTCCACTGAAAGAAGGTCAGTGCCTTGCCCTCGCCGCGCCGTTCCGCGTCCGTCCGTCCGGCCTCGATGAGGGCGGCCACTTGGGACTCCCGGCCCTGGAAGGCGGCGAGCGCGACATCCGCGTAAGGGACCATCACGGTATTCGTCGCCTCCCGCACTGACTGGGCCTCCGCGGCAAGCGAGCACGCTTCGGAGAATTCTCCCTTGAAAAGCTGCAGATAAGCGCGGGCGCTCAATCCGGCGGAGATCTCGGTGAGCGCGCCGGCAGCGCGGGCCAGACTGACCTGCCGGGCTGATAGCACGTCTACGCTTGCGGAGTCCCAGGCAAGGGCGCACGCATGCGGCGCCTGCCACCAGCGAAGCGTCTCCTCGTCCGAGAGATCCGCGGAGCAGAAGGCGCTGACGGCCTGCTTGAGAGTCGGCATCCCGGCTGCCCAGCCCTCGGTGACCAGCAGGGCCAGGGCGTCAAGCAAGAGCTCGGGGGCACTCGCGGGCTGGGCCGCCGGCGGGAGCGCGCGGGCTGCTTCGGCGATCTCGCGCAAGTCGCCACCGGTGGCCAGGCGGCCCGCGAACAGCGCAGCAGTGAGCGCTTCTACGTAAGTCTCCCGCGCCAGCCGGAGGTCGATGTGCTCAAAGTCGCGGGCAGCCTTCAGAAAGAGCGACGGTGCGTCAGAGCCGCGGCTGGACGCGAAGACTATTCGGGCATGAAGCCGGTCAAGCCGGGCGCGCTGCAGGTCATCGAGGGGCCAGGCCCGTGCCGCCACCACAAGCCCTTCGGCGACATCGAGCGCGCCGGCCTCGTACCTGGCGTGTGCCGCTGCAAGTGTCCGCTCAGAGCGCTGCGCTGGGTCGAGCGTCAACTCGGCTGAGCGCTGCAGGAACGCGCCTGCCGCGGCCCACCCGCCGCGCGCTCGTGCCCGGCCTGCGAGACGGTCCAGTTCGGAGGCGACCGCATCGTCCGGGCCTGGCGCTGCCTGGGCGCGGTGCCAGGCATGGCGTTCGGGGTCTGCCAGCGGATCGGTGGCGTCAGCGAGCACGCCGTTGACCATGCGCCGTGCCTCCGGCGACGCGGCCCGGTATACCGCAGAGCGCACGAGCGGATGCCGGAAGACCACCCGGTCGCCGATCCTCATCAGCCCGGTCTCTTCCGCGGCGGCCTGCGCCCCTGTCCCGATCCCCAGCAGCCCGGCCGCGCGCCACAGCAGCACCGGGTCACCTGTTGGCTCAGCTGCCGCAATCAGTACCAGTTGCCGGGCATCGTCCGGCAGTCCGCTAAGCCGTCGCTGGAAGCTCTCCTCGATCCGCCCCGGCAGCCTGTGCAGGCAACCCTCGCTATGCCCGCCGGCAAATTCTGTTACGGACAGATCCCGAGGCAGCTCCAGCAGTGCGAGCGGGTTCCCGCGCGTCTCGGCAATGATCCGGTCAAGCACCCGCTCATCTACCGGCGCTCTAGCCACCGACCCCAGCAGCGCCCTCGCGTCGGCCGCGCTCAGCCCGCCGACGGCTGACCCGGGGAGCCCGGCCAGATCCTCGCACGACTCGTCGGTGGTGGCGAACAGCAACGCGATCGGCTCGGCCAGCAGGCGGCGCGCCACGAATCCCAGCGCCTGCGCGGACGCCCGGTCCAGCCACTGCGCGTCGTCGACCACACACAGCATGGGCTGCTCGGCAGCCGCCCCCGACAGCAGGCTGAGTGCGGCCAGGCCCACCAGGAACCGGTCCGGCGTCGGCCCCGCCCGGAGGCCGAGCGCCACCTCCAGCGCGTCACGCTGCGGACCCGGCAGCCGGCCGGCAAGATCCAGCATCGGCGAGAGCAACTGCTGTAGCGCCGCGAATGCCAGCTCCATCTCCGGCTCGACGCCGACCACCCTGGCAACGCGCAACCCGGCGGCCGACTCGACCGCAAGGTCGAGCAGCGCCGTCTTGCCAACCCCCGGCGCTCCGCTGATCACCAGCACCGCGCTGTGGCCGCCCCTGGCCGCCTCGACTAGCTGGGCGAGTCTCGCACGCTCAGCATGGCGACCTATCAACTTCACAGACCCAGGTGCCACCCCGTTCACCTCTTTTGTACTTACGGTACTGGCCGGCTGTCACCGGCTATCCCCGCGGCTATCAATTGCGCGGATGCGACTGACAACGGCGCGGATGCGAACTCGGGTGCGGCGAACCTAGCGTGGTGTCTAGGTCAAAGCAGAAGTGACACCAACATTGCAGGAAAGAGACAGAAGTGTCGAATGTATGCCAGTCCGGACTGGACTGGCTGCTCCCCCCACACGCCGCGCTCGGCCGAGCTGCGGTGCCCGTGGCCCGGCGCATGGACCGATGCGGTGCCGGAGGACAGCTCTCCCCCTAGCAACCTCTGGCACCGCGTCGCCCCCCAGGTCCCCGGCTCGCTGCGCTGGCAGTCCTCCGGACTGGCAGAAAGCTCCTGCACGGCAGCGGGTCGGCGCCGGGCTACCCTCCACGCGGGCGTGCGCAGGCGTTGAAGCGCCTAGCGGCGGGCAAGATCAGCCGGTGAGCCTGCTCGCAGTGTCGGCCATCTCCGCGATGGTGGCGCCGGTTGTGCTCGTTACCACGTCGGCATTGCTGTCAAACGGGCTTCTCGCGGTATATGGATCGGTCAACGACCGCATGCGCGAGATGACGAGCGAGCGGCTCGCCTTGCTGTCCGGGCCAGACGGTCAGTTTCTCGTCACGACTGACCTACCGGCCGTCAGCCAGGAGCGGCTCGCGGAAATCGACGAGCAGATACCGATGATCCTGCGCCGCCACCGCCTGATCAGAGACGCAGTCCTCATTCTCTATGGTGCTGTGGCCATACTGGGCCTCAGCGTCATAGCTATAGCGGTCGCGGTGTCGGCAGGCTCGGAGAGCTTCGGCAGCGCTGCGCTCGGGCTCGTCCTGGCCGGGACGCTGGTCCTGATCTCCGGTCTGCTCGTCGCGGCCCGTTCGCTTGCCAGATCCAACGACGCGATCAGCTACGCGGTCAACCGCACAAGCGCGCTCAGGATCGCCAGTAGCGACGCCGTGCAATCCGGGCAGCTAGGCGCATCCGTCGCCGCTGGTCCGCAGCGGCAGGAGTCAAGCGCGGCTGGCCAGGACGGCGGTCAGCACGGTCAGGACCAGCGATGACGCGGCGACCAGGCCGTGCGCCCAGATCAGCCGGGGCGGGAACGACCACGTGGCGCCCGCCGTGTGGCTTGCAGCCTGCCGGTTGCGGATCATCCAGCCCAGGCCCAGCAGCAGGGTCACCGCCAAGATCCCGAAGGCGATCCAGGCCAGCGGCGGGTAGTGCACGAAGGCGAACATCATCCAGCAAGCGATCCCCGTGACTGCCAGCGCCGGATGGCTGAACTCTAGTAGCGGGTGCTCTCCTTCCGGCGTCGCAACCCGCACGTGCGGGCCTGGCGGCGGCCGTCCGTCCGGAGTCAGCGGAACGGCAGCCAGCCGCGTCCCGGCCATCGCGTCGACCGGCACGGCCTGCCTGACCGGTGCCGCTGATGCGGTGGCTCTGCGAGCCGCGCCGCCGGCCCGCAACAGGGTGACTCCGGCGACGGCGGTGGCCAGCCACAGCACCAGCACCACGATTGCCAAGGCCCGTCCTTCCAGCTAGCGGCCCCGGTTACCCGCCAGCCGCAGTCTGCTACGGCCGCCCTGTCCTGCGGACGGTCAAGCTCCGCGACTCAGGCTAGCTGACGCCGGTCGGCCGTCAGGCCGCGCCACGACCCGAGAGCCGGTAGCGGGCAATCGGTAAGCTGGCTGCCGATGCAGGAGATTTGCCGAAGTTTGGCTGGCCGGCGGGACGACCCGCTGGCCTGCCGGTACCGCAGCAGTACCGGCTGATTGGGGCCGGGCGACATGACCGAGCGCAAGCCGCAAGGCATGAGTTTCCGCTCGTGGATCGACCAGCAGATCAGCGACGCCGCCGAGCGTGGCGCTTTCGACAACCTGCCCGGCACGGGGAAGCCGTTGCGCCGCAGCGGCGATTCGGACAATCCCGACGCCTGGGTCTTGGACTGGGTGCGCCGGGAGGGCGTCTCAACCGAGGAACTGCTGCCGACTCCGCTGAAGCTCCGGAAGCAGGCCGCCAGGCTCGCCGAGACCGTGTCCCAGTTCGGCTCCGAGGAGGCGGTGCGCGACTGCGTCGCGGAGCTGAATGACCGGATCATGGAGTGGCGCAGGCTGCCGATCGGGCCGCCGATCTTCGTGCCGCTGGTCGATAGCGAGGCTATGGTCGCCCAGTGGCGTGCTGAGCAGCCCGGGTCTCCGCCCCCTACAGCGGGCGCGGCGCCCCGGCTGGCTGATGCTGAGTTGCGGGCTCACGGGTCAGCGGAGGGGCGGCGCGGTCGCCGCAGGTGGTGGCGCCGGGCGCAGGGATGAGACATCCTGGACGCCGCCGATCTGGCTGCTACAGATTTTCTGGCTGCTACAGATTCGCCGCGATGATGCCGCCGTCGATCTGGTACGCGGCCCCGGTGATGTAGGCAGCGCGCTCCGAGGCCAGGAAGGCGACGAGATCGCCGAGTTCGATGGGCTCCCCCAGCCGGCCGACCGGGACTCTCGCGCCGAGCGACTTCAGCCGCTCCTGGAGTTCCGGCGTGGGCGGAGCTCCCTCCTTGGTGCCGGGACTAAGCCGCGTGGTGCGGAACGAGCCCGGCAGCACGAGATTGATCGTGATGCCATCAGCAGCGAGGTCCGGCATCAGCGCCTTCATCAGCCCGGCGACGCCTGGCCGCGTGCCGTTGCTCAGATCGATGTTGGCCACTGGCTGCTTGACGGAGGACGACTGAATCCCGATGATGCGGCCCCAGTGCTTGGCCCGCATATAGGGCACGACACCACGGACGAAGCGGACGAAATTCAGCGTCACCACCTCGAACGCCTCGCGCCAGTCCTCGTCGGTGAGGCTGCCGAACCGGCCGAGCCGCGGCCCGCCCGAGTTGTTGACCAGGATGTCGATGCCGCCGAAGCGCTCAGCGGTCGCCTCGACTACGGCATGGATGTCCGTCGCGCTGGTGACGTCGGCCGGCATTGCGAGGACCTCCGCGCCTGTTGCTCCCCGGATGTCAGCCTCGGCCGCGGCGAGGTCAGTCTCAGTGCGCGCGCAGATCGTGACCCGTGCGCCCTCGCGCGCCAGCGCGAGTGCGCAACCCTTACCAAGGCCCTTGCTGCCTGCGGCGACAATCGCGACCTTCCCGGTCAGCCCGAGTTCCATGTGTCTCCCAACGGTCGGCGACCTCAGGCAGCCAGCCCGGTCGCTCAAGCCTGGACGTCCGGCTGCTGCTGTGCCATCCTCCACGCAACGCCATCCACCACGAAACGACCGGCATCAGCCTAGTGAGAGGTCTGGCCCATGGTGAAGATCGTCGATCACGGGACCTGGCAGCTCGCTGACGCTGACGAGGAACTGCATCCCCGCGGATCCGAAGTGCTCTGGAATGAGTCGTTCTACTTCGACTTTGCCGCGCCAGACGGATCCATCGGCGGCTACGTGCGCCTGGGCTTGTACCCGAACTGGGACCGGGCCTGGTACTGGGCCTGCATCGTACGGCCGGGACAGCCCGCGATTCTCGTCGTCGACAATGCAGCATCGCTACCCGCGCAAGGCAGCACGGAGGTGCATGGTGCAGGCTTCGCCGCCATGCAGGAGATCGCGCAGCCGCTAAGCACCGCGAGAGTCGGGCTGGACGCGACCGCCGCCGTGCTGCCCGAGCCTGCCGCCGCCTACGCCGCCCTTGACGCGGCCGAGCAGGTCCGGCTGGTCCTTGACCTGGAATGGGTTACCGCCGGGGGCGTCTACCCGTATAAGGATCTTCCCCGGTATGAGATTCCATGTGAGGTAACCGGCACGGTCGCTATCGGCGACGCGAAGACGACCGTCCGCGCCTTCGGCGAACGCGACCACAGCTGGGGTGAGCGTGACTGGTGGCAGATCTCCTGGCTCTGGACCTCGGGCCGGCTCGGCGACGGCACAGCGTTTCACGGCATGCAGGCGAACATCGGGTTCGCGATCGGCTGGCCGTCGTTCACGGTGCCGCCGGCCGGCGAGCTGAGCCACGCCACCGGGTTCTGCGCGGATACGGACTTCGGCGCTGACGACCTCCCGCAGCGGTCACGCCTGCGGCTACCCGGCGCGCCACTAACCGCGACTCCGCTGGCGTTCGCCCCGGTCGCGATGACCTCGCCAGACGGCCGGGTTGCGCACTTCCCGCGCGCGCTGTGCGAGTTCGCCGCCGACGACGGCCGGATCGGGTACGGCTGGACCGAGTGGAACCAGCCACCCGGCTGGCGCGAGCACGGCTGGTCCTACCTGGCCGAGCCCCAACTCACCGGTGGCGATCTGACGGGCGCCGAGCTGGCCGGCCGAGGCGGTGACGGCGAGTGACCGCGGCGGTGTGCGGCGGTCAGGAGCTCACCGCGGATTTCCTGACGCGCGCTCTTGGCAGCCGCCTCGGTGCAACGGCCGTCACGGCAGTCGCGGCCACGCCGGTCGGCACCGGGCAGGTATCCGACAGCTACCGGCTGGCCCTGGCCTATGACGGGCCAGCCGATCTGCCGTCGACGATCATCGCGAAGGTTCCCGCGGCCGATGCAGCCAGCCGGACCGCGGCCAGGGTGTTCCGCACCTACGAGATCGAGGCCAGCTTCTACAGTCAGCTCGCGCCTGGTCTGCCGGTTGCACTGGCGAAGTGTTATTACGCTGCCCATGATCCCGAGCCGGATGAGTATGTCGTGCTGCTCGAGGATCTTGCGCCGGCCTTACCCGGCGACCAGTTGGCTGGCCTGCACCCCGACGATGCTGAAGCAGCCATTCGCGAGCTCGCCGCATTGCACGCGGCTGGCTGGGACAGTACCGAGCTGGCCGCGCTGCCTTGGCTCAACAGGTCAGGCCCGGACGGTGCTGCGGTGCTGGCAGCTGCTCTCACCGATCTGTATCCGCGCTTTCGGGAGCGCTATGCGGGCCGCCTCGAGCCGGGCACGCTCAGCCTGATCGAGGACTTCCTGCCGAAGGTCTCGCGTTACCTGACGGCGAGCGACGAGCCCCGCACGATCGTGCACGGCGACTTCCGCGCCGACAACATCCTGTTCGGAACGACGCGGCCGGTGGTTCTCGACTGGCAGACGGCTAGCTTCGGCCCAGGCACCGCCGACCTGGCTTATTTCCTCGCCTCCAGCCTGCCGGTAGCGGCCAGGCGGCAGTACGAGGAAGCCCTCGTGCGCCGCTATCACCTGGCGCTGACCAGCCGCGGTGCGGCGCTCAGCTGGCACGACTGCTGGACCGGCTACCGCAGGCATGCCTTCGGCGGCATCGTCATGGATATCATCGCAGCGATGATGGTCCGGCAGACCGAGCGGGGCGACGCGATGTTCGCCGCCATGGCGCGCCGGCACGCCAGGCACGCGCTCGACCTAGACGCGCTGGCGCTGCTCTAGCGCCCTGTGATAGCTGGGCGTTGCATGCTCTGCCGAGGGCCGCGGCGTGTCGCTCGCTCCCCCGCACTCAACGCATAAGCGCCTATTGACTACGCATCTGGTTGTGTCTTTTACATATCCGGGTACATCATTCAGATGACGCGCCGCTACGGCTGCGCGTCGTAGCGTTGCGGTATCACCTGGCCTTGACCTGTGGGGGGAAGAGGCGGTGTTACAACGGCGGGGGGTCGCCATTGTCTCGTAATGCCTCAAAAACAGCCACTGACACCTCAGGACGGGCAAGACACGGCCTGTTCTCTCGCAGCCGCGACACGGCCGGGCCCGCGGGTCAGCCGGGCCGCTGGATCTGCCCGGAGTGCGGGTTAGCAAGCCACGATCGGACCGCCGCGCGGCTGGGGTTCTGCGATCGCTGCAGCGACTTCACTGGCATGTGCGGTGCCGGGCGCAAGATCGTCTGTCCGGACATGATGACGGTGACGAGCTGGCACACGCCCTGCACCAATCTCGGCGCGGTGGCATGGCAGATCAGCCAGGGTGCGATCGCGCGCGTCGCCATGATCTGCCCGGAGCACGACGGTCAGCTCAGGGCCGGGAACGTCACGTGGGTCCGCAGTGCGCTGCCGCTGGCGGAACTGCGCCGGGCCTGACCTTGCTTGCCGCACAGTGGATACCGCCGGCCCGCGAGTGACACCCGCGGGCCGGCGGTAGCTATGAGCTGCCAGCTGAGTCAGACGCGGTCTGGCTGGGCGCTGGTAGCACGCGAGGGCAGTCGCTCGAACTGCGGCGGGCGCCGCTGCGTGAACGAGGCGACGCCCTCACGGAAGTCGTGACGGCCAAAGCTCTCCACCATGAGAGCGCGCGCCTCGCGCTCGGCAGCCAGCAGGCCTGCGTGCATCTGCTGGTAAACCTGGCGCTTCATGATGGCCATCGATGCTGGTGACGACGTGGCGGCCAGGTCCCGCACGTACTGCTGGGCGTACGGCAGGACTTCTGCCTGCGGCAGCGCCGCATTCACCACGCGCATCGCGGCTGCTTCCGTCCCGGAGATCTTTCGCGACGAAAACAGCAGGTCGAGCGCTACCGCGGGGCCGGCCAGCCGCGGCAACAGCCAGCTGGTACCCCACTCAGCGACAAGCCCTCGCTGGGAGAACGCTGTCATCAAGATCGCGTCCTCGGCCATGAAGCGCAGGTCACACGCAAGCACGATCGGCACGCCCATCCCTGCTACCGGTCCGTTAATCGCGGCGATAACCGGCTTCGGAACCGACATCAGGTAGGTATAGGTCCCCAGGTGCAGATCATCTCCGAACGCCGGATCACCGGGGTCCGACACAAGATCGGCGGTCGGCGCCTGACTGCTGAGATCGCCTGAGCTGATGGCCGAGAGCCGGTTCATGTCGGCGCCCGCGCAGAATCCTCGGCCCGCGCCGGTGATCACGATTCCGACCACGCGCGGATCGGACTCCGCCTGGCTTACCGCGTGCCGCACCTCGAAGCCCATCCGATCCGTCCACGCGTTGAGCACTGCCGGCCGGTTGAGCGTGATGGTGGCAACCGGGTCCGCGACGTCGTACTGGATCTCCTGGTAGCCGATCTCGTCGTCCGCTGTCACGGAGGCCTCCTCTGGCTCGGCACGCTCTGGCTCTGGAGGCTATTTGCGTGCACGTCGCTCCCTCGCGTCAAGTCGGCTGGGCGGTCGTGGTGGGTGTGCGGTGTGACGGGTGTCAGCCGGCGCTGGGTCCCGCCACGAGGGGCGGGTCGAAGTCAGGCTCGGCCATCGACTCGTCGTAGGTCGATCCCCAGTACCACTGG
>Ga0335072_10004291_pt1 | contig 21248 bp, 15 predicted proteins | sample Lox_Sample_21_FD_206725 | JGI IMG/M metagenome (GOLD analysis project Ga0335072, IMG submission 206725) | Soil microbial communities from Loxahatchee National Wildlife Refuge, Florida, United States - Lox_Sample_2.1 | ecosystem: Environmental > Terrestrial > Soil > Wetlands | place: USA...
GCCCTTCAAGCGGCGGCTAAGAGAGGCAATATTGAGATGATTCACCTACTACTAGGTGCCGGCGCAGATGTCAACGCCCCGGCAGCTGGTTCTTATGGAAGAACCGCCCTTCAAGTGGCAGCTGAGGAAGGCAACATTGAGCTAGTTCAAATTCTTCTAGCTGCTAGTGCAGATGTCAACACTTCAGCGACTGGTCCTTATGGAGGACTCGCCCTTCAAGCGGCGGCTAAGAGAGGCAATATTGAGATGATCCACCTACTACTAGGTGCCGGCGCAGATGTCAATGCCCCGGCAGCTGGTTCTTTTGGAAGAACCGCTCTTCAAGCAACAGCAGAGAAAAGCAATATTGAGATGGTCCAACTCCTGCTAGGTGCTGGTGCAGATGTCAACGCCCCAGCAGCTGGTGAATATGGAAGAACTGCTCTTCAAGCAACAGCAGAGAAAGGCAATATTGAGATGGTCCAACTCTTGCTAGGTGCCGGTGCAGATGTCAACGCCCGAGCAGGTAGTTCTTATGGAAGAACCGCTCTTCGAGCAGCAGCAGAGAAAGGTAATGTTGAGATGGTCCAACTCCTGCTAGGTGCCGGTGCAGATGTCAACGCCCCAGCAGCTGATTCTAATGGAAGAACCGCTCTTCAAGCAACAGCAGAGCAAGGCAATACCGAGATGGTCCAACTCCTGCTAGGTGCCGGTGCAGATGTCAACGCCCCAGCAGCTGGTTCTTATGGAAGAACCGCCCTTCAAGCAGCAGCTGAGAAAGGCAACATTGAGCTAGTTCAAATTCTTCTAGCTGCTAGTGCAGATGTCAATGCTCTACCAGCCTCCTGGGCTGGGGTGACCGCACTTCAAGTATCTGCAATCAAAGGTTATGTTGGGATTGCTATAATACTTCTAGATGCAGGTGCAGATGTTAATGCCCCCGCAGCTAATACAGAGGGAAGAACGGCTTTAGAAGGAGCTGCGGAGCACGGGCGCATAGACATGGTGCAGTTACTCCTTAATGCTGGTGCTGAACTTAGTGGACCTGGAAATGCACAGTACAGAAAAGCACTGAAACTGGCTTCAAAACATGGCCATAATGCTGTTGGGAAGCTTATTAAGGCTCATTATGAATGCAGAGGGAACGAATAACCAATACGAAGAGGTATTTTAGGAGAGATCTTTCGTAACGAAAAGTTGGAACGAGTTATCAGTCTTTATTGGGCTTCTTACTCCTTGTAGCTCGTGTACCGCGTTTCGGATGTGTCGATCGCAGTGTTATCTTCAAGGTTTTTGGCGGCTTGATCCGTAACTGAACGCGGCGTCCGCCGGGTTCGACTTGGCACTCTTTATGAAGCCGATCCGGGTCGTGGTCTATGAAGGCTGCCGGACACGGTGCCGTGGATGGAGTTGGGGTAGAAGTTTTACCATTAGGGAGACTAACGACGGGTTCGCCGATGCAGTCTTGCGCCTCTTGAATGAACGAGCAGGAAGGTGACTGTGAGCGTAGGTGGTCGGAGATCTTAGTCTTATCTTGTGCTTCTTATTCTCTCGAGTGCCATCTTCCTCTCGGTGGGCCCCTCTCTTGTAACTGTTGGATTCGGCTCGGGCGAATAGCTCCTCAGCTGTGGCTTTTTATTTCGCCATGATGGTAGAGAAGGCGGCCGTTGGAAGAGGAAGGAGGGAGAAGAAGCAGGAAGGCACGTGTAGTGATCAAACTGTGAGCATGGCGGAACGGGCTTCCACGCCCTTAGGTATCTATCTGCCGGATCCACAAGGGCGAGATGGTTGCGCAGGAAGGAGCCCAAGGTAAAGGGAGTCCATTTTGGGACCATCGATCGAGGGTGAGCGTGCACGCGAGCCACGAGGCGCTCACCCTTCACTCACCCATCGCTCACCGTCGCTCACCGTCGCTGACTCTGCTCGCGAGGTGGGGGTGTTGAAGCGGCACGGTGTGGGTGAGGGTGAAAGTGAGTTCCGAGCAGATTTTACTTCTCTTGTCTTTGCCAAGACTATCACAATCAATGTTCGACCAAGACCGTGGTTTCAAAAAGGTAAAAATCTTTATCAATCATTAAACGGAGTCTTCATTGGATACATACAAACGCCCTACCCAATCGCAATGCAAAAGGAATGGAGCGGAAGTCGATGGTCAAGTTTATAAAACGATTAGCGCAACAATGGCCACCAGAACGGCAAAGAACGATCCCTGCAACACAGTCTCCTGCCTCGGTGGCGCTCCACTCAAGCCTGAGGGAGTGCCCTGAACGAAGCCTCCAGTTGCAGCTGATCCAGAGCCCGTCGCTGACGTGCCTGATCCTGTGGAAGTTGTGGTGTCGCCACGTTGTCCGTTAGTTCCTGGACCCGCACCGCTCAGGCCCGGAATCGTTGCAAGATTGCTCGTCTGTGCTGACCCGGACGCACTTGAGGCTGCGGACGGGTAGTTGGCAGACATGTTTGTGCCAGTGCCAAGCAAGGACTTCAGCACGGTATTGTCGTTGGTGATTTCCACAGTGTTGTTGGTACCAGCAGGGTCGGTGTAGATGTAAGACTTGGAGCCCTGGATGTTTGCGCCATCGGGAGGGCTGTAGCATTCGATGTCGACCTCGGAGAATGCTGCATAGTAATATTTGGTGTTTCCTGCCGTCGCCATATAGGGGCTGTTCCAATCCACGAGCCCACCGGCCCACTCGATCGTGCCATTGCCGTTCGTGGGCAACCCTCCAGGCCACAGGGACAACTGTACGCGGGCAGGCGTCTGAGGGTAGTTATACATATTCGAAGTGTCATTCCAAGTGTCTGCCCTATTCAACGTCCGAACCACATTGCCATTGATGGACCATGTGATTGTATCGGGTTTCCAGTCAATCTCGTAGGTATGCTCAGTTACGTGGACATTGTCCGAAAGGTTTGCATCCATTCCGTTATTATCTGCATTGCATTGATTTAGTATTTGTACACAGAGAGTACTTCGATTCAACTCACAATTTGTGATGCCTTGAGAATAGAAATTGGTTTGAGCAGTTGACAACTCCGTTCCGACGAACTCGAAATCAATCTCGTCCTTTACGTCCGAGAGAAGAATAAAGGCTGTGACAACGCCTGCTCCGGCGCTTGTCGTGAACTTTGCTGTCGTTCTTCCATACCAGACGTAGTGTGTGCTTGCCAGGAGGGTACCAACGGTGCCTTCGGCCATGGTAAGGAGAACTGTATTCTGGTATGAAAGAGGTGTGCCGCTGGAAACCCAGTCTGCCTTGGTTGCATCGCCTAGGTACTCTGTGTTTGGTACAATCCCATTGAGATTGTTGAATTGGAAAGTTTGGCTTTGGCATACTGGCTCGGGTACACACGAGTCGAGGGTGTTAGAGTTTAGAGGGTCGCAACCACCGAGGCAGTATGCACCAACGCCACATTGGCCGTATTCTATATGATAACTTAGCCATTTTTTCTCGGTATCAATTGGGTGACAAAGCCCTACGGGAACAACATGGCACGTCTGAAGGGCACAGTTGGCCATTGCCGCACTGAACAGGACTCTGGGCAAATATTCCAGGCGCCACCAAGGCCAGCAAAAGCCCAGACGTGATGATGTGAGACATGTCAACAAAACCTGCAGGCAAAGAGGGTGTAAAGCAGGACGGTTGTTAATTCGTGGTACGTTGGTTGTGCGCGTGCATGTGGGTGGTGTGGTGTAACGAAGGGGGGCCAACGAAAACGGCCGGGCCGTAGGCGGGGTTATTAGTGGCGCAGATGGCCAGGTGAATTTAATCGGCAAAGAAGGAAGTATCAATCAAACGAGAGTCGTAGATGCTCCGCGTCACAAACCGAAGTAAAAGACTTGAGGATAAAGAAGAGCAACGAAAGATAGCTTCCAGGTAGGTCAAGGCAGGAGGCAAAAAGGCTGCGCCGTCCGAGACCAAGGAAAAGTGCGGAGTGGGATGTTTCGCGTTAGCGGAGGGAATGCGACTAGGAGGGGTGGAAAGGTGGATGCCGATTGGAGGACTACGAGAACGGGATCCTGACAGGTGGTGTAACGCCTCTTCTAAAAATTGTCCGGCGTGGGTCTCCCTTGCTATGAACAGTTAGACCCTGATCTGCCGAACGCCACTGGCTTGAGACAAAATCGAAAAACTCTGTCTAGTTTCCCCGCTTCGATTGCAAGCGTCCGTTGAAATCTGCTGCTCGTAATTCGGCGGATTACGCGTCTTCCCTAGGCCCATGTTAACATCTTGGCATTGCGCTATTGTTTCTGTCCAGCTTGAAAGTCCAGTTGAAGCCCATGCTTTGCCCATCTAGAGTGACTGCTGTGCCCTGCCCATGCGAATAATTCCATCTTGTGGCCTCCTGTAGGGCTCATAGCAGGAAAGGCTGAGATAGGGAGAAACAACTGGAAGATAGCGCACTCTCAAGCGCGTGTACTTCTCAGGACCAGCTTTCCAGTACAAACACCTTCAATTACGCTTCTGGAGAGGCAAACTCTTGTGCGGCCACGCCTGCCAATGTGGAGGAGATCCCTTTCACAGCTTCACCTGCGCCTCGCAACAGTCTGCCAACCATCTTCGCCTGCGCGTGATACTGACGGTCTTCGGCAAGGCGTTATTGGTGCTGATGGCCTGGGGAAGCTGTGACTAGTACTGCTGCCATTGCTAGGTCGAACAGCATTGCGCGAGGACGGAATTTGAGAAATGAGATTCAAAGGCCTCTCGCAGGGGTCATGTGAGAAGCTTACATGCACGTCTCGGTACGGCCCAGGTTGTCTGGCTCTCCTGCGGAACTCGTCCCTAACCATGCGTGCAATGGCTGTAGCGGAAAAGACGACGGTAGCTAGGATCACAGTTAGCACCAGAGCCACATCTTTTGACTAGAGAACTCTGCTCAGGACCATCTCGTTCTCGAGAGCCTCCCTACTATCCCCAGGACAACATGCGTTACTTACCATTGCCACTGTTGAACAGCCAGACGAGCTCGACATTGTGTTCTCCCACGATAGCGAAGATGTCTTTCTTAAATTGCTCCTCCGTTGTGCCTTCCGCGAATAGCTTCTGACGGGCGAAGGTAAGACGACGTCGCTCGTTCCAAGGGTTCTCCATGCGCTGAATAGCGTCGTCATTTGGGTATGGCTGGCCCTCAAGCACCTCCACGTTACCCCCAAAGATGTTCTGCCCATACTTGCCTACGCAGCTTGCACTGGCTTGTAGGAAGCTCCGCGCATGATGAGCATGCATGAAAATAATGCACACTGCTTTATCTCGCTCGGAGTATGCCATGGACAGTAAAGGTCCTTGATCGATATATTCAGTCAAAGAGCTCAGTGGTCTCTTTGAAACGTCCCAGTGTTTGACCCACACCACTCGCATGAGGCTGGGGTCCACCAGAGTGGTATCTTCAACGACACGCCGCTTTAGAGCATCGCTTGGGCGAAACTTGACCACTCGGTTTCCATCTCCTATTGGGGTAGCTGCTACGGCGGCCCAGGAGCCCGCCTTGATCTTTTTGACAGCTTCGCCAATTGTAACCGCTTTCTGGAACTGGATGGGCTTGTCGTTTCCTGCAGGAACGACAGTCATTGCCTAAGGGTTGTCAGCCTTGCTTTTAGAACTTGAGGCAGTCTGTACTCACAGGGAGAGGGTTCATGAGACATTTCTCGATATCCCAATCAGCTGTTGCGTCGTTGAAGATATTGAGTATGGAAATGGTTGCTTTAGCGATAGAATTGGCCGCTTCATTTTCATCCTTATCGCGGAGCTGGCCGAAGTCAGCTGGTGATACATCAAGTCGGTTTAGGTATGCTGACGTGCTCAGTAATTCTTTCGAGGTGGCCGAGGGCATTGCCCATGGTGGCGCTGACGTCCTCTTTCCCCATGATACTTTCCTACCGCCAGAAAAGTCAGTCTTTGCTGGATCAGGGGGATCCCCAGGAAATTTAGACACGCAGGGCTCAACATTATCGGATCGGGCGGAAACAGACGCATCGCGTGTATTTTGGTACTGGAAGATCGGACCCACCTCGAAAGCTTCACTGTCAAATTCGTGGAGGAAGAGTGAAGAAGGAGATGCTCCGTTGGAAATAGTGTATGTCGAGTCGGAGGGTGAACAGTTAGATGCCATGATTTAGGGCAAGCGAATGACGCCGACAGGCAACATTGAAATAGGTCGTCGTTAAAGAACACACCAAAGTACGAACACACGATCAAGGCATTAAATTGTTGTCGCGGTCTTTCGGCGATTGCACTGGTAATATTTGACATGGGGCCAGCAGTCATGTGGAAGTTTCATATCAATCATGACGGGGAGAGCATGAAAAGAGCTACCGCAGCTTCCCGTCACTCAATTTCTCCCAACCGAGACTTCGGTGAGTGATGTTAGACGAGAGATGGACGATCCCTTCAGCTGGGTTTCAGCTATGCTTAGCGCGAAATCTTCCTTTGCGCCATGCAAGACATCTTTCCTGGAAAGTATGAGTCAAACAGACTATCATTTCTCGTCAATCCAAACATCATGTCTATGCTACTATCTGACAAATCCCATTCTTCTAGCCAACTCTCTTCCCAGAGCTTTTCGTCCGTCTACCGTCCTCGCGATTGCATCACGATTCTCCTGAGCCCTCCGTAACAAGTACTTCGAGCATTCGCCAACAGTGCCCCAAACCAGGTACTTGAATGGCTGGGGCACATCCACTTTCTCCCCAGTCCTCTCCATTTCCTTCCTCTCCTTCGCCTCCTGCACCAGCTCGCAGCTAACATTGTCAGCCATACCCATGAGTTGTCCATACACCATCCCAATCCTTGCTTCACCCTTTTGTGCCTGCTCATCGCGAATCGTTCGTGCTTGCTTCACGCTCTCCCTGTTGTGGCTTGCGAGCACAAGGTCAGCGTGTGCCATTTCACCCTCTCCTTTCAGTACGTCATTCCATCTTCTTCTCATCAAAGCTTCCGCAATGCCGTCATAACATCGGTGTGTACTCTCAATATCCTCCCACATCAACTGTCTTGGGTCGCTCCCGAGATAAGCACCTCTCACCAGCTTCACTCCTAGTGTCCAGCCACCTCTTTTTGCTTCCTCCATATGCCTTACCAACTTGGCCGGCGTACCCTTGAGATACGCCTGGTACGTTCCATACACCAACGCACTGCCCTTACCAGCTCGATTGTACTCCTTCATAAAATGAATGGTCCACCGGTCGATGGCAGCCTGAACGGCATTCTGCTCTGCATCGAAGAGTAATCTTACCCCTCTCTCCCTCGCCAGCCGACAAATGTTGTGCGTCGCTTCTTCCAAGTTCGGTCCACAGATATCGCCCTTCAGTAGACTCTGCATGGCCTGCCGTCCTGCTCCAGTGAACTTCAACGCAACGAAATCTCCCTTTTCTGCTAGTCTGACTGTCTCCATATTGCCATTCGTCCACGCCGCAATTTCCTCCTGGGTACATCGCTCTTGCTCTGAACAGTCCAGTGCCGCATCAAATGCCTCGGCATCCTTCCCTTGCAGCACGACTTCCTTAGCATAAGCTAGTATGACGCCCGCGTAACCCATCTGCTTCAGTTGTGTAACAGTTCCTTTGATCTCAGCGGGTGTCTCGCCAGCACAGAACTGGGCATAAAGGGTCTTCTTCAGTGCCATGCGGATCAAAGGGTTCGTGTCTGGCGAAAAAAGTGGTAACTTGGCGTGGGCGAGGAACGACAGCGTGGCAAGGGAGGGGCGCAGCAGGATATCCACAGATGACACAGCAGTAATGAGGTAGGAGCGGATCAGGGTGGAGAGTGGGAGGCAGGATAAGGGAGGCTTTGAGACAGGTATTTCTGGCGAGGGAAAGGTTGGTGCTTGAGTTGCGCTCTCGATTTCTGGGAGATGGAGGGTAGCGGAAGAGACATGACGGCGCGGTTGGGTATGGACGTGCCGGCATTGGAATGGTCTCGATCGTTCATGCTGTTTGTAAGGGATTTCGCTTTCTTGAGCGTGGGAGACAAGTATGGGTAGGAGCTTCTGGAAATGTTGAGAATGTTTGCTTCGGTAAGAGCATATGGGCAAGCGAAGACGGGTAGCGGCGTCCATGGTCTCAGACAAAATGAAAGGAAGGGCATGAATGATGGAAACAGAGGAGATTGAAACATTATGAGACCATGATATATCCGAATACTCGCTTACAGTTTGCCATTACCATCCTCCATCATCCGCAGGTGACCTGTCCAATAGTTGGAGACAAAGACAGCCTCAACCAATTTCTCCTACATCCGATAAGTGGACAAGCCAAAGGCATGACGCCGACCTGCCAAGATTTTGCAGTTCTCTTTGGTCAGAAGGCCGAGAATAGCCGTCTGCAGCCCTGAACATCAACCCCAAATGGCAGAGGGCGTTATTTTCCCAGCCCTGGAATTTAGAGAACAGCGATAGTGTGCTCCATGTGGTCCGGCCGAATATAAGCGCGGCCAAAGACCGAGGACCCCAATATACCTCCGGCTCCCAGCGAATGCGGAAAACACCTCTCGACAAGAATACAGTTCCTATGCACTCTCAAACCTTGTGCCCAACTTTTTACCCACACACAAGAGCCAATAGTCGCATGGAAGTCCGATAAGGCTGCATTTCTCTTACATCGATAAAATCATACCGCATATTTTGTTCACCGCGTCTGGCCAAACGTCCGTTGGATCTCCATTTCTTCAAATTTCCCACATGCACATATTTGCCAGCCTTTACTTCTGTCTTTCATGTTGCATATGGGGTTATATTCTCCTCAAATCCCGTACTCAAGATTCACCTGCACGAAATGCCGCCCATCCTCTGAGCTGCGGCCTGATACTCAGCAAGGACACTTCTTCCGTGGTCCTTGTCGCTCTCAAACTCCGTGAAGATGTACATGGTGTCAAACATCTCTGGACAGTCTGCAATGGCATCTAGATTGCTGGTGCGCAGATTCCGACGCAAAGTTTGATACCCCGGAGACCCGTGTGGTAAGGTAGCATCAGACCGATTCTTTTGAAGCCAGGTTTTCAACAACTGCCAGAGGTGCTCAATCAGATAAAGATCTGATGAAAATGGCGGCCAAGAGTTCAGAAATCTAGCGCCGAGCTCTCCCATCTGACCCAAGGGCAATATCGCGCTTTGCAGGCGCGACTAGCGCCCAGAGGTTGAATAAAAGGCGCAAGTGAGCCAGGGTGAAACAGGGCCGGAATTGCAGTGAGCGTTCATCTGTCATGCTATACTCGCCCTGAGTTCAGATCTCTGTGTCGAGTTCACCCCGTTCTGGCTGCGCCGTTAGAAGCAAGCCTCCAAGCCAACTCATGTTACGCGCTTTTGGGAGTACCACTCCCGCATTGGTGGGAACCATATCCTCAGCTCCTCTTTGCGCCAGCTGAAGACCGGCGTTACTACTCTCTATGTCTCTTGCTTGAAGGCCCCAAAATGCCCGAGGGCATTCGGTTGGAACATTTCGTCTGACGTGACATTCTCCCTGAACACTCCAAAAATGTCATGTTGGAGACTACCGGTAGAACTGTTGTACTCGTCTTGAGTACAGAGCACTCGCTTCACAAGATTGTGGCGGATATGGTAAGAAGGACAGAACTGAAGCTGAGCTGTTGAACGTGATTAATGACGCGAGGGAGGTCCGGTTGATGGTTTTGTATCCTTTCTTTGCGGCGTTTAGGAAGCTGTTGGGTGTTGTGGGAGGGGTGTTGCACGTATTTGTTGCGGCGTGGGCACTAGACAGCATTGATACTTGCATAGAGAAGTAACGGAGAGGGACATGTCACCAACCACGAGTGTGTTGCAATTACCGGCAGACCTTTCGTTCACAACCTTTTATAGATTGTGGGATCGTATCCAAGAACAAGGCTGTTCAAATGTCATACTATTATCGCCCCGGGTCACTCTCCTTGCATCCTTACACAATCGAATTCCTCCCGCAACCACCAGCTTGCCCCTTCATCCTCACTCATCCACTCCTTCCACTTGAAACTGCTTTGCTGGATCTCAGTCAAGTGCCACTTCATCAACATCCCCACCCCTTCCAGCTCTGTCTTGCCTTCCTTCAACCTCACCTCTTTCTCCACCGCTGGTAAATGCTCCCTCGCTACCATCTCCACCTCGTTCCCGTTCCTTGCCTCAGCAGTGAAGAGATGTGTTTTGCCCTGTAGCGGACCCGCCCACACGGCACGATATTTGCCTTCCTGCCTGGAGAAGAAGCGGATCGCCGTGCCATACTCGAGAAACTCGCCAGTATGGTCTCCAGACATTGTACGAGGAACACTTGGGAACAGGTTGGAGGAAGTAGCGCGCTTAGGAACAATCCAGACGTCTTGGACGGCGAGACCGTTCAGAACCCAGCCGAAATGCCATTCCCCTTCGACGATGAGAGGATCGGATAGACGGGATGGGGATGAGTAACGTCTCATGGTGAGATTCCACGAGCCTATTAGTTTGGAGAATGCGGTGGACAGGTTTTCATCAAGAGACGGGTGGGGAGCAGGAGCAAAAAGGACGTCCGTGAGCGGGTGGGAGGTTGACATCCTATCAGCTGTGCCTCGAGGTTCACCTGTCGTGCTGGGTACCTGGGATTCCTGCTAGACAGACCGTTGAGTCCGAAAGTTCTGTTATGCATGATCTGTAACTTGGAGCTAAGGTCAGTTCTTAGGCCCCCAAAGTAGGTTGAAGGACTGGAATACGAGTACGGCGTTTTTGGAGCGCCAAGACATATGAAGAAAATTCGAACTAGAGCTTTCAATCAACTTCGCCAGCCACATTCCTCTGTTAAGTAGCCAGCATGAGATGATTTCTTTTGTCGCACAGAATTGCAGGCAGTATGGACGCTTTTAAACTCTTGACGAGATCTACGAGGCTGAAACTGCATGGGGCACATGAGAGATCCGCTCATCCCCTCCCTTCAGAAGGACCATCCGGCCATCTAGAAGCCAAGTCTGTAAATGGAAAGAAGCGAAAGCGAGATTCGAATATACCGGAGAACAACCATCCTTCCAATGCGACCAGCTCCCAGACGCCGGGTTTTGAAAGTGATGACCTGCCCGCGGCATCCGAGGACGAGGGTCGCAGTATACTCACAAGCTACAAGATCAAAGTTGTAAATCTCACGAAGTATCACGAAAGCACGACCCAAATGACGGCGCCCAAGGATGTTCAAGTAAATCGTAAAGCGTTGAAGACAGCCTGCCGAGTCTTCCCTCCGCCTTTAACTTCCTTCCACTCGCTGCGCACAGTCTACAGTGTAGGCCGGTCGCTTGCAGAAAACATTGTGGAACAAGGCTACACAAAGCCTACAGAGGTTCAACTGGCCTCTATCCCACTCCTCCTTCGCCCAAAAGTGAGCGGAAAGGTCACCGATGACGTGGTACCGCATCTCTTGACCGTTGCTCCGACAGGAAGTGGGAAGACATTGGCTTTCCTAATACCACTTATTGAAAAGCTCACTCGCCAACACCATAATGCTCATTCAGTCTCGAACCAACGTCATGTCAGCGCCCTAATCGTTGCACCAACCAAAGAACTAGTTGGCCAGATTGTTAATGAAGGTCGAAAGCTGACGCGAAAGACTGGCGTTCGGATCACGGCGATGCGGAAAGGCATGATTTTGCAGGACGTCTCTGCGTCAACCCGACTAGATAGCGATGGAGGCAGTGACAGCGATGGTTCACTTGAGATTCAGGATCGGGACCCTCATTCCGTGGTCAAGAGTGACATTCTCGTAACAACTCCACTTCTACTTGTCAACGCAATCGCAAACAGCCAGCTACCGGAAGGAACTCTCCTCTCCACAATCACCTCTCTCGTACTGGACGAGGCTGACGTCCTCCTCGATCCATTGTTTCGGGATCAGACTCTCGCTTTGTGGAATGCCTGTACAAGTCCGCTTCTCCATGTCTCTTTCTGGTCTGCAACTATCGGCTCGAACATCGAAGAGCTTGTGCTATCCATCCTGCAGAAGCGAGAATCTGAAGTTCATCTTCCGACAAGTACTCCACTCTTTCGCTGTGTTGTTGGTCTGAAAGACTCGGCAGTATCGACGATATCGCACAAGCTCGTCTATGCAGCAACTGAACCGGGTAAGCTGCTCGGCCTGCGGCAGCTACTTCACCCGTCCCCTGCTGTTGAAGGACGGCGAAGCACCCCCCCGCTTCGTCCACCTTTCCTCGTATTCACCCAGACCATTGAGCGTGCGGTCGCTCTGCACTCAGAGCTGTTGTATGACATACCTTCAGAAGCTGGAGGATCAAGTCGTATTGCGGTCCTCCATTCCGATCTATCAGATTCCAAGCGCTCTGATGTAATGACACGCTTCCGAAAAGGTCAAATATGGGTACTGATCACAACGGACCTGCTATCTCGTGGTGTCGATTTCAGAGGCATCAATGGCGTCGTTAACTACGATATACCAACAACCAGCGCCGCTTACGTCCACCGTGTCGGTAGGACAGGGCGTGCGGGTAGGGAAGGCGGTGTTGCTATCACTTTCTATACCAAGGAGGACATCAAGTATGTGAAAGGAATCGCGAATGTAATTGCTGCAAGTGAAAAAGGCCAGAAGAATGGGGGAGTCATTGATGCAGGAATACAACCATGGCTGTTGGGCGCCTTGCCAGACGTTAGTAAGAAGGACAAGCAGAAACTCAAGATGAGGGGTGTGGAAGTGCGGCGCAGTATCAAAGGTGACGAAGATGAGAGGACAATCAAAGCGAAGCGGAAGGCAAAGATCAGCACCAAGAGCGGTTACGAGCGGAGATTGGAGAAGAAGAGAAAGGGTGCCATGCAGGGTAGTCAAAGACGACAGCGGAATTTGGACACGGAGGATGACGAGTGGGTGGGGATTGGTGACTGAATATCCGCAGCTGCTATATGTACGGCGGTCTTCGGTCTGAAGCATTTGAGCAAGCAGATGTACAGGTCATTGCCTCAGATCCACTTACTTCATTTAACCACATCACGTTAGGTGCAGAGGATGTCCAATACGACACTTCATCTTATTGACATCCCAACGTAAACGGCGTGTTGGCTAGCGATAAGGGTGCTCCACGCATATTTCTAGATCGGCGCTGGTACCTCTATTGGGGATTGCCCTGTCACAATATGGATGTCTCCGTAGGTTTCTTTAGAGAAAGACGCCCGCCATTCGCACACACGGTTAACACAAATACTAGTGCACAAACTTGCGACGTAAGGTCTATAGTGGTCTTTGCTAATATCGAAAGCGTGTGGCGTAATAGTATTGCTGACTGGCTACCGACTACCTGAGTGAATCTAACTAATCTCTGACAGGTAGCGCATTTACTTTGCATGCGAAGGGTTGCGGATGCGAACTCTGCCTCGTCCAGTAGTAGTTCTTTTGGTCCTTTTCGACAAGACCGTGAGCTTCGTGGAGAGGAGGCCTGGATGTTTAAAGAGACAACAATAAAGCGAACAAGTCCAAAACGTTGACTATCTCCGGTGAGTGACATTGTTAGTGATATTGTTAGTTTGTGCCGAATTCCCCAAGACCGTCACCCCCCCTGTCATGCCTCGCACATTCGTACTATTGTCCTGATTGCGCACATTCAAATCATCCTCCTCTTGTGCCACCATCGTCCTCTCAAGGCTAATCTGAAACTTCCTCCTGTCCGGTCCCACATAGCCCTTCAATCCGTCATCATTCTTATCGAAGTAGACCTGCCACTCCTTACTCTCCGGGTCCTCCACCGCCATAAACCCTTCCCAACCCTCAAACGTGACCCCCTTATTTGCCTCCCCCGGCTCCCCCTCCCCTTCCCCCTCGTCATCCCCTGTCCAATCCCACGGCCCTACATGGTGCTCCCGACTGTCAGTGCGATTCCCATACTTCACCTCCATTGTCCTCTTGTCCACATAAATCCAATTCAGCAACGGCGGATCATCCTGCACCTGGCTCGCCAATCCCAGCGGCGGCGGATCCCTCTGCCCACTAATCAGCCCTCGCGCCTCCAAGCCCTGCGTGATCAGATATCTAACCTCGTCGTCCGGATATACCAAGTAGAATGCTTTGGCAGTATAGCTCTTCAGGCTCCGCAGCGCTGGCTTGTGCTCGTCGATCCACAGCTTCCCGTCCCGCAGTACGACCCGTCTGCCGTGGATATACTTTGTTAGGGATGACTTGGCATCACAGTAGATGTCGATGTAGAACTTGGCCATGCGGCGATCATCGGCGCGGCGCTCCGCGGCAGAGCGTTGGGCCGACAGCCCTTGGGCGACGCCGGTTACGACAGGGATCGAGGTAATGGTGAGGAGGCCGATGACCATGTTGCCGACGCAGATGGGTCTAAGGACGACACAAAGATGTGCTGGAGCCTTGGCTGAGGGTGGTGGAAGTTAGAGAAGGCCATGGTGGGCGGGTGAACAAGAAGTTGGCTCTTTGATGATGGCATCCTGGTCGCAAGCGATGTCATCGAGCCAGGGATTATCGGTTATCACGTGATTGTGTCCACTGCGCATCAAATTGGAATCTACGCAAGGGAACCTCCATGAGGATGAGTTTGGCAAGCCGACGGCCTTGCATCAAAGACGGCGTTTTGGCACCCTCACAAATTGAGACTTCTCCCACTGTTCAAGACTAGTCTCAGAATTCGTGCGAAACCCAAGCCTAGTTGGTATGAGACAAGAGTAGGATTTATCAACCACGTCCAATGCAAAGTGGCTTGCCATGAACGAAGCTCTAACCCATCGATCCCGACAAAATGAAATGACAACCTCCTTAAGAGGCCCACATCCAACTCGACTCAATATCTGAGCCCGTGCCTTCTGTACAGGGCTTTCAGTCAACTTTATCCCGTGCTTCCGCTGAAGAATTTTGAAATTCGTCTCCTGACCTCATTCGCTGCTTTCGGGCTCGTCACGCCATTTTGCTCGTCAATTTGACTTGATTTCGCCTTGCCAATCTTCACGGCTTCTTCGCGACCACGCACACCTTGCTCCCAGCCCGTTGATCCTTGCTTCCGGAGCTCGCTTTCGACAATGTCATCGACCTCGGACAGAACTCGACTCAGCTTCTTGCCCTGTATCGATGGAATGTTGATGACGACGCCACCAAGTTCCAGGGTCGCGATGTTCAGAGACTCCCTGCTGGTTGTGGATGCTTGCTGGCTCGTCGTGCATGAATTGGGTGAATTCGTTGCCTCGGACTTGGAAGATTCAATCATTTCTGTAAGCGGGGAATACAAGTGAGTTGACTTCCACTTCTCCAGAGCGACGATTTGTGGATTGGACAGAGCAGCAGCGGAGGTGCGTGTCTCGGGGTAGATGAAAGGCGCCAGGTGTCCAAAGGTAGTTTTGATGTGTCGAGAAGGTGGTGTAAGTGGTGTCGGTGGACTTTTGGATCTTTTGAGACGCTTGGTCGGCGTGCTAGGATCATTGGCGCCCGGCAAGGTCGGTGAGGACTCTCTTTTAATACCGGCGAGGCCGGTTTCGGCGCCTTCGCTTTGCATTTTGCCTTGCAGAGGCGTACCAGGGACACTGATGCTGGCACTAGTGGTCTGCTGAATATTATGAGGACTAATAGTGCCTGACTGGCCTTCACCTGCTCCATCCAGAAATTCATAGGGCGTGAAGGTCATTCCAACAGTAGTCTTGCTTTGACGGCGTGGAGTCACAGGTATGGTATATGTCGGGTCTATGCTCTCGTCGTCTGAAAGGGGCAGACTTGTTTCGTCGGTGCTTAGCTCGTCAGAAGCCACATTTCCTGATTCCCTTTCGTCCACAAACTCTGATGGTTCTCTGAAGGTATTTCTAAGAACACGGTTGCTCTCGACAACAACTTCGGGCGTGAGGGACAAGGCGGGATTGAACGTGCCAGTTCCAAACAGAGGTGAGCACTGGCTGCAGAACCACGTCTCATTCTCGACCGGGAGTCGAGGTAGACCAGAGCATCTGAGGTGGACCCATCCAACTAAGCAGAACTCTGCGCCACATTGAACCATTCCTTTGAAGTCATCTGGCTCATAACAGTAGCAGAATCGTTCTACTTGCGGGACGAGCTGTTCAGCGCTTTCATCTTTCATTCCAACAGTGGCTGAAGCCGCGCTAGCATCTTGGAAATGAGTCGCCGGCAATAAGTTCCGCCACACGTGCCAGTCGTACTGTGTGAGTCCTTGCTTCTTGTATCGCTCCTGACGTCGGGGGAGGTCAGTTGGGCGCGAGATTTCGAGACTGGGTAATTCGCCCATACTATACGAGTGAGACAGCTCTCGCGCCTCTTGTCTGTGGGCGACTTGGCAAAGCAGGTGTAGAGTTGCCTCTGTCTCCTGGCGCTTCGCGTCACGAAGGAGAATCGCGTGGTCGGAATTGGACGAAAACTGAATTGTTGCATGGTCTTCCAAACGATCATGTGCAGAAGTTGGAGCTAACAGGGTTAACTCATTGTCGCTCGCAGCGCTGGTGTCAAGGCGTCCTCCAAGGCCATCGGAAACAGTCGGAGCTGGAGTTTTAGGTTTGGCTTGTCTGCGAAGTTGGGCTTCATTGATATGGCAGGCCTGAGGAAGCAATTTTTCTGCGGCTTGCAAGATGATCGGTCGAAGTTCAATATTCTCTTCAGAGCTCCCATCAACAGAAATTGGGGCCGAAGTGAGACCAGTTGGCTTTAGAGAAGCTTGTTGCGTGCTTGTGCCAGACGTATAGTCGTCATCAAGCATACCGACGCCACTGAACAGATCTTCAAGACACATCAAGCAGTAGAAGCCGCGGCTATTTACCGACTTCACTTTGAGGTATTTCCCGCTGTCTTCATCCTTTGGTGAGTAATATTTATCGGTAGTCGCTATTTGTTTCTCCAATGTTCGCCTCGATTCGAGGCTTAGGCGGTAGGCACCAGCAGGAATCCCATGCCTGTATTTGCACAGAGGGTGATCGCAGGAACGAGATCGAACTTTCGCGTCAGCAGGTGGCACTTTCTGAAGAACCAGGATGTGGCCATCTGTAAAGATTAGCGGGAGAAACTCTGCACCGGGTCGTTTGACTGACTCAACAAGAGCGACTGAACGTAGCGGCGCAGCTGCAGGAGGTGTAGGTCTTGCTGCAGTTCATTCTGGCTCCGTGAAACCGATGCAACCTGTCTTCGGGCAGCCTCGTTGCTAGAGGATTGTTCCAACACATCTCCACCGCAAGACTCGAAGCTTGTTATGAACGCAGGAAAGTTCGGCAGAGCAGTTGATGCAGGTCGTCGAGTGCTAAGCCCGTTAATTTTACTGGAGGTGGTTGTATTGTCACACTGATGCCCGTTTGTCGCATCAATTGTAGTCGAATCATTTGCTGCTCCATCGCTGAGTCCTAGTTGTCCTGTGATTGCCAAAGCGACTGGTGTGACTATTTGAGATGGTGGTATCCCCCAAAGGCGGCCATGCAAAGCTGGATTGGTGCGGCGGATGAATTCAATAACTTCGTCGTCGTCCAGACCACAACTTAAGTGGCCTGAGAAGCTCTTGGGTGATGAATCGCCACCAAAATATACCGCATCATGCTCAAGGTCGATCTGTCCAAGCCTTGCTGCTCCAACTGTGGGCTCCAGTTCGGGCTCAAGAAGATGACCTCCAAGGTCGACTTCATAGTCTGAATTCAGTAGCTGCTTGATCTTCATGATGTCCATAGCAAGGTTAAAGGGGACAAACCGATTTCCGGCCTTTTCTGTGACCGTGCCAGTTTTGGAAATTTCCAAATGTACAAAACAAAATGAAAATCCTTCAATGTGCGTGGTCCGCAGTCTCACCATCACTGGTGTTTACTTCAGCATCAACATGAACAGTGTTTGGCAAAATACAAAATATGCCGGAACATAGTAGACTTTGTGTTCAACGTTGTCGTTTCAATGGAAAGAGTCCGAGTATCTCAGTACACGTTCTACCATGATCACCTACCGGGTATTAGCAATAAAGCTCAGTCTCGGCTGCTACGGTCGCAATGGACTTGAGCTTCAGCCAAAGATAAATCCTAGACATAGTAGCGGGAATTGCTACTAGGGATAGCGAAATCGTCCCCTTAAGTTGAGCGGGATCGAAGCCTCGACAGATTGCTCCGATGTGTCAATCTAAGGCTTGGCAGAAGCAAAGGTGCCAAAGGCAAAACTTGCCAAGAGGAGGCTCCCGAGACTCAGATGCCAAGACAGGGGAGCCACCAGGCCCGGATGGCCTAAAGGGCTCCCGAAGACTCTCGGGGAGGGGCCACTGGAGCCAGGAGAGCCATGCCAAAGGTTCGTGGGTGGAGCGACCCTCGAGGTCCTCCATGGTCAACTCAAGAGCTTCTAATCGATAGATTGTGCATCCTACATCTGCTACACATACCGTCACGTGCCCCCTACTCCTTCGACGCTGGACTGAATAGTCTGACGACCCCTTAGCCATCCACCCTGGCTAAGCGAGCCTAGCAAGGCCCGTAACAACGGTGAAGTCAGCTCCAGCTTCTATCGCCGTCCTTCCACCGCCACCACGGCGTCATCAGCATCGGCCAACATGGGTCCTACGCCTATGCCTACATTTTCCCGAGGCCTCAGAAGGGTTAGAAGGCGTTCCAGTTCGGATATTCACAACGATCAAGAATATGTAAGGGGCTATCGATTCATACGGAAAGAAGCTGAAAACTAGCAGAGCAAGTCCATATCTGATCTTTCGCCTCGTCACAACGGACGACCTTCTCAAAATCGAACGTGGGCGTGAGTGCGGTGAAATAGGCCGAGGCGTACGGATGACTCATTACGTGGATTGGAATATTTTGATACTCAAAGTGCCTACAGCCGAACATGGAAGACCACACAGAAAATTCAGCGACAAGTTGGTTATTAGAGCAGCGGAGATGGGATTGGAAGAGGAGTTTGACAATCTTGGTGCAACAACATTCAAGACTCTTCGTGTGTCCAAAGAGGGAGACTCAGCTTTTAGGCCTCTAAGTATACGGCCACGCAAGGGAGATTGGACAGCCATTGTCCTCGAGTCCGGATGGCCTGAATCACCAACCAGACTCCGACGAGACGCACATATTTGGCTCGAGGAATCTGGAGGGGACGTAAAGATTGTTCTGCTTTTCTCAATTGGTCGAACAGCAAGAACGATGATCATTGAGAAGTGGGAGAATCGTCCAGTACCTGTCAATCCTTCAGTACCTGCCAATCCTCCAGTATCTGCCAACCCTCCGGTACCTGCCAATCCTTCAATACCTGCCAATCCTCCAGCACCTGCCAGTAAGCCAGCCACCAGATCAATGATGAGAGCAGGCGCACAAACTCCGACACAAATACAGGCAATTACGATTGACTCAAACCCAAACGCTGTTACCGGAGCGCGATTGACTCTAGAGTTTCGAAAAATCTTTCTCCGCCAGGCCGTACCACCACTAGACCACGACTTCACGTTTACTACGCAAGACCTTTTGGCATTTGCAACTATCTTCTGGAGAGGTGTGCAGTAGGGAATTGGAAGAATCAGGTTAAGGCGGAGAACGGTGCGGGAGAGGGTGGCGGTGCGGAAGTAGTACGATGGAGTGCGGTGGAATGCGTGCAGAAAACAGCCTCCAAGGTCGCCGTTTTCTGCACAATCACAGGTATCTCCATACTGGCGGTTAAATTGAAGAGAGCCAAACCTGTTCCCAAATCTCAGTTTGTGTTGGTTCCTCATTCACAAAGGCACTTTCTTCATACTACATCTTCTGATTATGTTATCTCCCCGGCTACCGTACAAACGAGCCATTATCGCGTCATCGACACTTCGACCATTTCTCCATCGCATCTCCCCACTGTTTCTTCAATATGGACGTCCTGGCCCTTCGAGTTACCAAATCTCTTCAGCTCTGGCACCATTACCAGCTTCAGAGTAGCTTCCTGTGCTCTTTGGATCCTCTCCTCCGCTGATTTCAAACTCGAACCTTGCACAATTACTAAGATCCTGCACCGCTGCATCCCAAACTCGAGCCACATCTTTGCGGCTTTCTTAACAATACTTTCCGCTGCCTGGACACTACTCTTATCTAAGTTGGAGACTTCTTCAAGTGTCGACGTCAATTTTTGCTTGAGCGCGTCAAGGGAGGATTTGAAACCCTTTCTCACTCTTGCCCGAGGATCCAGTTCGGAGGCGGCCTTCTCCAGGGCCGCACGGCACTCTTTGATAGTGGCGTACCTCCACCGTTCGGCGTCTATACTTGGCTCCGGCCAAATATAACTTCCGTTATCTAGATGAGAGTCTGCTGACGTCAGAGCCGGCCACAATAGAGACAGAGGAAGGGTTTCATATAACCAACCTTTCCCGTACTCATCACTCCACTGCGATTCTAAAGACCTGCCTTCCTCTCCGAAGATCCTGAAAGGACTGCAGAAGATGTTTTCGTGGAGGATGACCCACACACTATTTTGCAATATTTGTTTTCTCAACAACCTTTGGTTCCCGGCCAACCGCAGCAGGACTTGATCTGTCCAGTTCTTCTGATTAGGCTTCCATTCGAGTCTCGCCAGAGCATCCACCTCCTGTGCAAGATCCAGAAATCGGGCTTTAACTTCATTATCTGGCATCGGTTTGAAGTCATCTCGAGCCAACAGGGCTCCGCTGTACGCTTCGATGTCCTTTCGTAGCCGCTTCTTCTCTGCTGCGTGCGCCGCCTCCAGTTGCGCCTTCTTTGTCTCGAACTCGCTTTTCAACCGAGCCTCTTCCTCGCTCTTCTGACGCTCCAGCTCCAGCTTCCTAGCTTCAACGTCTTTTCTCATCTGCTCCTGTTCAGTATCATACTTTTGCTTCATTTCCACCATCTTGGCAAGCAGCTGCGCTTGATTAGATTCATGATCTGCTTGCATTCGACCTAATATGGAGTCATGCTCTTCTTGCATTCGATCTTTCTCGGATTTGTGCGCTTGTTTCATGTCCGATATTCTCGTAAGCAAACGCTCTCTTTTGGATTCATGCTCTTGACTCATTTGACCTATTATAGAGTCATGCTCTTCTTGCATTTGACCTATTGTGGAGTCATGCTCTTTTTGCATTTGACTTAATATGGAGTCATGCTCTTCTTGCATTCGATCTTGCTCGGATTTGTGCTCTCGTTTCATGTCCGATATTGTCGTAAGCAAACGCTCTCTTTTGGATTCATGCTCTTGTCTCTCTCTGTGGGTTTCGGAATCATGCTCTTGCTTCATTTCCACCATCTTGGCAAGCAGCTGCGCTCTATTAGATTCATGCTCTTCTTGCATTCGATCTTTCTCGGATTTGTGCTCTCGTTTCAGGTCCGATATTCTCGTAAGCAAACGCTCTCTTTTGGATTCATGCTCTCGTTGCATTTCTGATATCTTG
>Ga0335072_10004292_pt1 | contig 21248 bp, 13 predicted proteins | sample Lox_Sample_21_FD_206725 | JGI IMG/M metagenome (GOLD analysis project Ga0335072, IMG submission 206725) | Soil microbial communities from Loxahatchee National Wildlife Refuge, Florida, United States - Lox_Sample_2.1 | ecosystem: Environmental > Terrestrial > Soil > Wetlands | place: USA...
TCGTCTCGCTGGTCGAGCGCGCGGTCTCGATCGACCTGGTCCCGCTGGTCGAGGTGCACACCGAAAGCGAACTGGACCGCGCGGTCGACGCCGGCGCCCGGGTCATCGGCGTCAACGCCCGCGACCTGGCCACGCTCCAGGTTGACCGCGGCGTGTTCGGACGGCTCGCCCCGCTGGTGCCCGACGGAATCATCAAGATCGCGGAGTCCGGGATCCGCGGCCCGCACGACCTGCTGGCCTACGCGGCCGCAGGCGCCGACGCGGTCCTGGTCGGGGAGAGCCTGGTCACCGGGCGCGATCCGCGGAGCGCCGTCGCCGACCTGGTCACCGCCGGCTCCCATCCCGCGCTGCGCGGGGACCGGGGCTAGGGAGCGCGGACCGTGACCGCCGCTCCTGACGCCGGGGCTGCGCCGTCGGCTGGCGCCGGGTCCCCGATTCCGGATGGGACCGGGCATTTCGGCCGGTACGGCGGCCGGCTCGCGCCCGAGGCGCTCATGTCGGCGCTGGACGAGCTGACCTCCGCCTACCTCTCGGCCAAGGCCGACCCCGGGTTCCAGGCCGAGCTGGCCGCGCTGCTGCGGGACTACGCGGGACGGCCCACGCTGCTGACCGAGGTGCCGCGGTTCGCCGCCGAGGCGGGCGGCGGGCGGGTGTTCCTCAAGCGCGAGGACCTGGCCCACACCGGCTCGCACAAGATCAACAACGTCATCGGCCAGGCGCTGCTCACCCGCCGGATGGGCAAGACCCGGGTGATCGCCGAGACCGGGGCCGGCCAGCACGGCGTGGCCACCGCGACCGCCTGCGCGCTGCTCGGCCTGGACTGCGTGGTCTACATGGGCGAGGAGGACACCCGGCGGCAGGCGCTGAACGTGGCCAGGATGCGCATGCTGGGCGCCGAGGTGATCCCGGTCACGACCGGGAGCCGGACGCTGAAGGACGCCATCAACGAGGCGTTCCGGGACTGGGTGACCACCGTCGACACCACTCACTACTGCATCGGGTCGGTGATGGGCCCGCATCCGTTCCCGGTCATGGTCAGGGACTTCCAGCGGGTCATCGGCCTCGAGGCCCGGGAGCAGGTGCAGGTCGCCGCCGGGCGCCTTCCGGACGCCGTGATCGCCTGCGTCGGCGGCGGGTCGAACGCCATCGGGGCGTTCCATGCCTTCATCCCGGACGACGGCGTGCGCCTCATCGGCTGCGAGGCCGGCGGGGACGGGCTGGCCACCGGCCGGCACGCCGCGACGCTGGTCGGCGGCTCGGCCGGGGTGATTCACGGCATGCGGACCTACCTGCTCCAGGACGACGACGGGCAGACCCTGGACACCCACTCGGTGTCGGCCGGGCTGGACTACCCGGGGGTGGGCCCCGAGCACGCCTGGCTGCATGACACCGGCCGGGCCAGCTACCGGGCGATCACCGACGCCGAGGCGATGGACGCGTTCTCGGTGCTGTGCCGGACCGAGGGGATCATCCCGGCCATCGAGTCCGCGCACGCGCTGGCCGGGGCGCTGCAGCTCGGGCCGGAGCTCGGCTCGGACGCGGTGCTGCTGGTGAACCTGTCCGGCCGCGGCGACAAGGACGTGGACATCGCCGCCCAGTGGTTCGGGCACCTCGGATGAGTGTCGTGCCGGAGGCGCGCACATGAGCACCGTAAGCACAGCGTTTGAGCGGGCGGGCGCGGAGGGCCGGGCGGCGCTGGTCGGCTACCTGCCCGCCGGCTTCCCCTCGGTCCCGGACGCGATCGCGGCCCTGACCGCGATGGCGCAGGCCGGGGTGGACATCGTGGAGATCGGCCTGCCCTACTCCGACCCGCTGATGGACGGCCCCGTGATCCAGGAGGCGGCCCGCCGCGCCCTGGCCGCCGGGACGCGGGTGTCCGACGTCCTGGACACCGTGCAGGCGGTGGCGGCGGCCGGCGTCCCGGTGCTGGTGATGACCTACTGGAATCCGGTGGACCATCACGGAGTGGCCGCGTTCGCGCGCGACCTGGCCAACGCCGGCGGCAGCGGGCTGATCACCCCGGACTTGACGCCCGAGGAAGCCGGCCCGTGGCTGGAGGCGGCGGCGGCCCGCGGGCTCGACCCGGTGTTCCTGGTCGCGCCCAGTTCATCCGCCGAGCGGATCAAGCTGATCACCGCCGCCTGCGGCGGGTTCGTCTACGCGGCCTCGGTGATGGGCACCACCGGCGCCCGGGACGCGGTGGGCGGCCAGGCGGCCGGGCTTGTCCGCCGGGTCCGGGAGTACACCAAGCTGCCGGTCGCGGTGGGCTTGGGCGTAAAAGGCCCCTCTCAGGCCGCCGAAGTGGCCGGGTTCGCGGACGGAGTCATCGTCGGATCGGCCTTCGTCCGCCGGCTTCTGGACGCGCCCGACGCCGGCGCCGGGATCGCCGCGGTGCGTGACCTGGCGGCCGACCTGGCCGCCGGGGTGCGCCATCCGGATCGATAATTGCCTGACCTGCGATATCGCCTCGGAGGCAACATCCTCGTTACACTAGATTTGTCGCGCCGGGGGTAGCTAACCAACCACGGCGAGACCAGCAGGGCCAATGTCGTCCCGACCTCAGCTGAGACCAGACGACAGGAGTATTGATGGCGCCTGCTTTCCTCTCGGCCGCACCGGCATCCCAGGGACTGTACGACAGCCGGTACGAGCACGACGCCTGCGGCGTGGGGTTCGTCGCTGACCTGCCCGGACGCCGCAGCCACGAGGTCGTGGCCCAGGCGCTGACCGTGCTGCGGAACCTGGATCACCGCGGTGCCAAGGGCAGCGACCCGGACACCGGCGACGGCGCCGGCATCCTGACCCAGATCCCCGACGCGCTGCTGCGCGAGGTGTGCGGCTTCGCCCTGCCCGAACCCGGCCGCTACGCCGTCGGCATGGTGTTCCTGCCCCGCGAGGCCGGCGAGCGGGCCGGGATGATGGCCGAGATCGAGCGGATCGCCGCGCTCGAGGGGCTGAGCGTCCTCGGCTGGCGCGAGGTGCCGCACGACCCGTCGGAGTGCGGCTCGGGCGCGCGCGACGTGCTGCCGCACCTGGCCCAGCTGGTCGTCGCCTCGCCCGGCGGCGACGGCGGGCCGGCCCTGGACCGGCGGGCGTTCTGCCTCCGCAAGCGGGCCGAGCACGAGGCCGGGGCATACTTCTCCAGCCTGTCGTCGGCCACGATCGTGTACAAGGGGATGCTCACCGCGACCCAGCTTGAGCGGTTTTATCCCGACCTGTCCGATCCCCGCTACACCTCGGCCCTGGCCCTGGTGCACTCCCGGTTCTCCACCAACACGTTCCCGTCCTGGCCGCTGGCGCATCCCTACCGGTTCATCGCGCACAACGGCGAGATCAACACGGTCCGGGGCAACCGCAACTGGATGCGCGCCCGCGAGGCGCTGCTGCACACCGACGTCATCGAGCCCGACGCCGAGGGGCGGGGCCTGGAGCGGCTGCTGCCGATCCTGGACGAGTCGGCCAGTGACTCGGCGAGCTTCGACGCGTGCCTGGAACTGCTGCACATGGGCGGGCGGTCGCTGCCGCACGCGGTGCTGATGATGATCCCGGAGCCGTGGGAGAACCACGAGCAGATGGATCCCGGGCTGCGGGCGTTCTACGAGTTCCACTCCACGCTCATGGAGCCGTGGGACGGGCCGGCGCTGATCGCGTTCACCGACGGCACCATGATCGGCGCGGTGCTGGACCGCAACGGGCTGCGGCCCGGCCGCTACTGGGTCACGGGCGACGGCCTGGTCGTGCTGGCCAGCGAGGTCGGCGTGCTGGACATCGACCCCGCGACCGTGGTCCGCAAGGGCCGGCTGCAGCCGGGCCGGATCTTCCTGGCCGACACCGCGTCGGGCCGGATCGTCGAGGACGAGGAGGTCAAGTCCGAGCTCGCCGCCGAGCATCCGTACCGGGACTGGCTGCACGCCGGGCTGCTGCACCTCGATGACCTGCCCGCGCGCTCGGGTGCTCGCGCTGGCGCGGGTACGGGCGCCGGTGCTGGGGCCGGCCGCGCCGCCGCCCAGCCGCTGGCCATCCGGCAGCAGCTGTTCGGCTACACGGAGGAGGAACTCCGGGTCATCCTGGCGCCGATGGCCCGCACCGGCGGCGAGCCGCTCGGGTCCATGGGCAACGACACGCCCGTGGCCGTGCTCTCCGACCGGCCGCGGCTGCTCTTCGACTACTTCACCCAGCTGTTCGCACAGGTCACAAACCCGCCGCTGGACGCGATCCGCGAGGAACTGGTCACCTCCCTGGCCTCGACCACCGGTCCGGAGCACGACCTGTTTCATCCCGGCCCGGCCTCCTGCCGCCAGATCGTGCTGCCCTACCCGGTGATCAGCGAGCGAGACCTGGCCAAGATCACCCGCATCAACGACGACGGCGACCTGCCCGGCTTCGCCGCGCACGTGATCGACGGCCGCTACCACGCCGCCGGCGGCGGGACCGCCCTGCGCGCGCGCCTGGACGAGATCCGGGCCGAGGCGTCGGCCGCGATCGCGGACGGGGCCAGGATCATCGTCCTGTCCGACCGGGCCGACGACCGGCACCACCTGGCGCCGATCCCGTCGCTGCTGCTCACCGGGGCGGTGCACCACCACCTGATCCGGGAGCGGACCCGGACCAGGGTCGGCTTGATCGTGGCCTCGGGCGACGCTCGCGAGTGCCATCACATCGCGCTGCTGATCGGCTACGGGGCCTCGGCCGTCTGCCCCTACCTGGCCATCGAGTCGGTCCAGGACCTGGTCCGCGCCGGCGTCATGGACGGGATCACGGCGCCGCAGGCCGCGGCCAACCTGATCAAGGCGCTGGGCAAGGGCCTGCTGAAGATCATGTCCAAGATGGGCGTGTCCACGGTCGCCTCCTACACCGGCGCCCAGATCTTCGAGGCGATCGGCATCGGCGACGAGGTCATCGAGGCCTGCTTCGCCGGCACGTCGTCCCGGCTGGGCGGCGTCGGCTTCGACCAGCTCGCCGCCGAGACCGGGGCGCGGCACGCACGGGCCTTCCCGCCGCGTGACATGCGCCCCGCGCACCGGCGGCTGGAGACCGGCGGCGAGTACCAGTGGCGGCGGGAGGGGGAGCCGCACCTGTTCAGTCCCGAGACCGTGTTCAAGCTGCAGCACGCGACGCGGAGCCGGCGTGCGGAGATCTTCGCCGAGTACACCCGCCTGGTCGACGACCAGGCGGCCCGGCTGATGACGCTGCGCGGCCTGCTGCGCATCCGCGGGCTGGACGGGGCGCTTCCCGTGCGGGAGCCGGTGCCCATCGAGGAAGTGGAGCCGGTCTCCAGCATCGTGCGGCGGTTCTCCACCGGAGCGATGTCCTACGGCTCGATCTCGGCCGAGGCGCACCAGACCCTGGCCATCGCGATGAACCGTCTCGGCGGGCGCTCGAACACCGGTGAGGGCGGCGAGGACCCGGACCGCTTCGCCCCCGACCCGAACGGCGACCTGCGCCGCTCGGCCATCAAGCAGGTGGCCAGCGGCCGGTTCGGCGTGACCAGCGAGTACCTGGTGAACGCCAGCGACCTGCAGATCAAGATGGCGCAGGGGGCCAAGCCGGGAGAGGGCGGCCAGCTGCCCGGGCACAAGGTCTACCCGTGGATCGCCCGGACCAGGTACTCGACCCCGGGGGTCGGCCTGATCTCGCCGCCGCCGCACCACGACATCTACTCGATCGAGGACCTGGCCCAGCTGATCCACGACCTGAAGAACGCCAACCCGGCGGCGCGGGTGCACGTGAAGCTGGTGGCCGAGGTAGGGGTCGGCACGGTGGCCGCGGGGGTGTCCAAGGCCCATGCCGACGTCGTGCTGATCTCCGGGCACGACGGCGGCACCGGGGCCGCCCCGCTGACCAGCATCAAGCACGCCGGGGCCCCGTGGGAGCTGGGGCTGGCCGAGACCCAGCAGACGCTGCTGCGCAACGGGCTGCGGGACCGGATCGTGGTCCAGGTGGACGGGCAGCTGAAGACCGGACGCGACGTGATCATCGCCGCGCTGCTCGGCGCCGAGGAATTCGGCTTCGCCACCGCGCCGCTGGTGGTGGCCGGCTGCGTGCTGATGCGGGTCTGCCATCTGGACACGTGCCCGGTCGGGGTGGCCACCCAGAATCCGGAGCTGCGCAAGCGCTTCACGGGCCGGCCCGAGTTCGTGGTGACGTTCTTCGAGTTCCTGGCCCAGGAGGTCCGCGAGTACCTGGCCCGGCTCGGGTTCCGCAGCCTGGACGAGGCCGTGGGCCGGGTCGAGCTGCTGGACACCGCGGCGGCGGTGGAGCACTGGAAGGCGGCCGGGCTCGAGCTGGACCCGGTGCTGCACGTCCCGTCGGTCGCGCCGGGCGCCGCCCGCCACGCGGTGACCGGGCAGGACCACGGGCTGGACCGAGCCCTGGACAACACGCTAATCCAGCTGGCCGAGGGGGCGCTGGCCGACGGCTCGCCGGTGACCCTCGAGCTCCCGGTGCGCAACGTCAACCGGACGGTCGGGACCATGCTGGGCTACGAGGTGACCCGCCGGTGGGGCGGGCCGGGCTTGCCCGACAACACGATCGACATCTCGTTCCGCGGGTCGGCGGGGCAGTCGTTCGGCGCGTTCCTGCCGCGCGGGGTAACCCTGCGGCTGGCCGGCGACGCCAACGACTACCTGGGCAAGGGGCTGTCCGGCGGCCGGATCATCGCCGCGCCTTCGCCCGAGGCGACGTTCGCCGCCGAGCACCAGATCATCGCGGGCAACGTGATCGGCTACGGCGCGACCAGCGGGGAAATGTTCCTGCGCGGCGTGGTCGGCGAGCGCTTCTGCGTGCGGAACTCGGGCGCGAGCGCGGTGGCCGAGGGAACCGGCGACCACGGCTGCGAGTACATGACCGGAGGCCGGGTGGCGGTACTCGGACCGGTGGGCCGGAACTTCGCGGCCGGCATGTCCGGCGGCATCGCCTACCTGCTCGATCCCCGCCCGGGGGCGGTGAATACCGAGATGGTCGATCTTGAACCGCTCGGTGCCGAGGATGGTGACTTCCTGCGGGATCTGCTGGGGCGGCATCTGGCCGAGACCGGCTCGGCGGTGGCGGCCGGGCTGCTGGCCGACTGGGCGCAATCGGCCGTCCGGTTCGTGAAGGTGATGCCGAAGGACTACAAGCGAGTCCTGGCCGCGGCGCAGCGCGCCGAAGCCGACGGACTCGACGTCAACGAGGCCGTCATGGCCGCGGCGCGCGGCTAAGGGGGCGGGCGGACTGATGGCGAATCCCAAGGGGTTTCTGAGCACGCCGCGCCGCACCCCGGCCCGGCGCCCGGTCGACATTCGCATTCAGGACTGGCGCGAGGTGTACACCGAGTTCGGCCAGGGCGAGCTGGAGCAGCAGGCCGGGCGGTGCATGGACTGCGGCATCCCGTTCTGCCACAACGGCTGCCCGCTGGGCAACCTGATCCCGGAGTGGAACGACCTGGTCTGGTCCAGTGACTGGCGGACCGCGGCCGAGCGGCTGCACGCGACCAACAACTTTCCCGAGTTCACCGGGCGGCTGTGCCCGGCGCCGTGCGAGTCGGCCTGCGTGCTGGGCATCAACGCCGACCCGGTGGCCATCAAGCAGGTCGAGGTCGAGATCATCGACCGGGCCTGGGCCGAGGGCTGGGTGCCGCCGCAGCGGCCGTCCGCCGCCGCCGTTGCGGCGGGCCGGCGGGTGGCCGTGATCGGCTCCGGGCCCGCCGGACTGGCCGCCGCACAGCAGCTCACCCGGGCCGGTCACGCGGTAACCGTCTACGAGCGGGCCGACCGGCCCGGCGGCCTGCTCCGCTACGGGATCCCCGAGTTCAAGCTGGAGAAGCGCCACCTGGACCGGCGGCTGGTGCAGATGCTGGCCGAGGGAACCGTGTTCCGGTGCGGGGTGAACGCCGGCGTGGACGTTGCGGCGGCTTCGCTGCGCGAGGACTACGACGCGATCGTGCTGGCCGGCGGGGCCACCGTGCCGCGGGGGCTGCCGGTGCCCGGGGCCGAGCTGGAGGGCGTGCACCAGGCCATGGACTTCCTGCCGCTGGCCAACCGGGCCGTGGCCGACGGCCTGGCCGGCGCCGGTGCCGGCGGGCGGGCCGGTGCTGGTGGCCTGGCCGGTGCCGGCGGGCGGGCCGGTGCTGGTGGCCTGGCCGGTGCCGGTGCTGGTGGCCTGGGCGGTGCCGGGGGGCTGGGCGGTGCCGGTGGACTGGGCGGCGACGTCCGCGAGCCGGCGGTATCGGCCCGCGGGCGGCACGTCGTGATCATCGGAGGCGGCGACACCGGCGCCGACTGCCTGGGCACCGTGCTGCGGCAGGGGGCCGCGTCGGTGGCCCAGCTGGAGATCATGCCCCGGCCGCCCGAACACCGGCCGGATAGCCAGCCGTGGCCCACATACCCGATGATCTACCGGGTGTCCAGCGCCCACGAGGAGGGCGGAGAGCGGGTCTACGCCGTGTCCACCCAGGAGTTCGTGGCCGACGAATCGGGCCGGGTGCGAGCACTGCGGCTGGTCGAGGTGGAGCAGTCGGGACGCACGTTCACGCCGGTACCCGGCACCGAGCGCGAGCTGCGGTGCGACCTGGTCCTGCTGGCCATGGGCTTCACCGGCGCCGAGCCGGCCGGGCTGCTCGCGGACCTGGGCGTTGACTTCGACGCCCGGGGCAACGTGGCCAGGGACGGCTCGTATGCCACCTCGGTGCCCGGCGTGTTCGTCGCCGGTGACATGGGCCGCGGCCAGTCGCTGATCGTGTGGGCCATCGCCGAGGGCCGGTCGGCCGCGGCCGCCGTGGACCGCTACCTGGCCGGCGACACCACGCTCCCGGCCGCGATCGCCCCCACCGCCCGCCCCCTCACCTAATGGGGCCCCCGCCCGCCCCCGCCCGCCCTCTCCACCGAAATGTGGGCCCAGATGGTCGTAAAAGCAGCCAGCTGGGCCCACATTTCCGGGCGCTTGTCCACAAGGGACGCCTGCCATCCCAGTTATCCACAGGCGCGCGATAGCGGGCTGAAGGGTGTGGCGGATGGGGCGATCGTCGTGGCATGACCAGGGGCTTCGGTACCGAGTTCGAGCGCTTGTGCGCCCGTCAGGCGGGCGTGCTCACCGTGGCATCAGCGATGCAGTGCCTGGGCCGGTCCGCGGTGCGATCGCGGCTGGCCAGCGGCCGCTGGCGTCTGGTGGCCGGCGGGGTAATCCTCACGCAGTCCGGACCGCTGGGCGACCGGCAGCAGCTGTGGGTGTCGATACTGGCCGCCGGCCAGGGAGCTGCCTTGGCGGGTCTGACGGCGGCGACGCTGGACGGCCTGACTGGATTCGGCGATCGCCGGGTGCACGTCCTGATTCCCGCCTCACGCCGGGTTCGTCGGCCGGCTACCGGCAGCGTGGTGCACCGGTCGCGACTGCTGGGAGCCGCCGACGTGCATCCGAACCGGTTGCCGCGCCGGACCAGGCTGGCTCGGTCGCTGGTTGATGCCGCCGCCTGGGCCGGGACGGAACGCACCGCCCGCGCGATCCTGGCCGCCGGGGTGCAGCAGCGGCTGGTCACCGCGGACCAGCTCACGCAGGTGCTGCATCGCTGCCAGCGGGTGCCGCGCCGGGCCTTGATGCGGGCCACGCTCGCGGACGTGGCCGGCGGCGCCGAGGCTCTCTCCGAGCTGGATTTCTGCGACCTGGTGCGGCGGTTCGGGTTGCCCGAGCCCGACCGCCAGTTCCGGCGCCAGGACAGCCAGGGACGCCGCTGGCTGGATGCGGTGTGGGAGTGGGCGCGCCTTGTGGTCGAGATCGACGGGCGCTGGCACATGGACGCCGGCGCCTGGTGGGCCGACATGCGGCGGGACAACGAGCTGACCATCGACGGGTACCGGGTCCTGCGCTTTCCCGCGTTCGCGGTGCGGGACAACCCGGAGACGGTCGCCCGGCAGATCGCCTCGGCGCTTCGCCAGGCCCACGAGGCCGGGCCGGGCCCCGGGCTACCGGCCGCCGGGCTCTTCCGCTGAGCCGTATTGCGGTCAAACCAGGACGATGACCGGAGTAACGTCACGGGATATGCCGGCTGCTTTCCTCCCGAGTCCCTCGCGCAGCCTTTTGCATCTTGGGCCCGTCCCGGTCCAGCTCTACGCCGTCTGCGTGATCGCGGGCATCGTGGTGGGGCTGTGGGTGGCCGACCGGCGCTACGTCAGGATCGGCGGCCGGCCGGGCCTGATCGTTGACATCGCCACCGCGGCCGTGCCGGCCGGCCTGGTCGGCGCCCGGCTCTACAGCGTGATCACAGGCTACGAGCCGTATTTCGGGACCGGGCATGACTGGGTCCACGTGTTCCACATCTGGGACGGCGGCCTCGGGGTGCCGGGCGCGGTGCTCGGCGGGGCGCTCGGCGCGTGGATCGTCTGCCGGAGAGAGGGGGCGGCGCTGGCGCCGATCGCCGGAGCCGTGGCGCCCGGGCTGGCGTTCGCCCAGGCGATCGGGCGGCTGGGCAACTGGTTCGACCAGGCGAACTACGGCCGTCCGAGCGCGCTGCCGTGGGCGGTGGAGATCTCCCCGGAGCACCGCCTGGCCGGCTACCTGGCGCAGCCGACCTTCCAGCCGACGTTCCTGTATCAGTCCCTGTGGGACGTCCTGGTCGGCGTGGTGGTGATCTACGCCGCCCGCCGGTTCCTGCTTCCGGGCGACCGGGTTTTCGCGCTCTACGCCGGGCTCTATGCGATCGGCCGGTTCCTGACCCAGGAGCTCGCGATCTACTACTCGCCGCGGGTCTTCGGGCTGCGGGTCGACCAGGTTGTGATGATCTTGGTCCTGGCTGCTTCGGTTGGTTATCTGTACCTGACCAGGAACGTGCGCGGACCCGATTCGGTCACCCGGGCCAGCGGTACAGAGGAGGGGCGGGCCCAGGACACGGCCGCCGAACCCGCGGCTGGTTGAGGCGCCACGGGCTGGCCGAGACCGGAATCAGCCGAGACCGGAATCAGCCGAGACCGGAATCAGCCGAGACCGGAATCAGCCGAGACCGGAATCAGCCGAGGCCGAGGATGCGCGCGGCGTTGCCGCGCAGGACGGCGTCCCGCACGTCGTCGGGAAGATCGAGGGCGTCGAACTCATCCAGGCAGCGCTCGGGAGTCAGGAACGGGAAGTCGCTGCCCCAGATGAACTGGCCGGACAGCCGCCCGCGCAGCTCGCCGATCACCTCGGCCGGGATCCGCCGCGGCGACCACCCGGAGATGTCGACGTACACGTTCGTCTTGTGCAGAGCGATCGCGATCAGTTCCATGTGCCAGGGCCAGCCGAAATGCGCGGCCACGATGGTCAGGTCGGGGTGCGCGGCCGCGACCGGGTCGAGCCGGAGCGGCTGGGCGAAGTCGAGCCTGATGCCCTGCCCGCCGGGCTGGCGCGCGCCGATCCCGCTGGTCCCGGTGTGGAACAGCGCGATCAGGCCATGCTCCTGGCACGCGGCGAAGATCGGCCAGTACTGCGGGTCGTCCGGGGCGAAGGCCTGCAGCGACGGGTGGAACTTCACGCCGCGCAGCCCGGCCGCCGCGATCCTCGCCACCTCGGCCACGGCCGCGTCGCCCTTGCGCGGGTCCACCGACCCGAGCCCGGCGAAGACATCGGGGTGCGCCCGGCAGGCGGCCGCCACCGTCTCGTTCGGCACCCGAGGCCGGCCGGTGGCCGTCTCGGCATCCCAGGCGAGCAGCACGGCCATCACGTCGAGCTGGCGGTACCTCTCCGCGAGCTCGTCCAGCGTGGCCCGCTGCACCGGCGACCGGAAATACGCCTCGGCCGCCTCGACGTACCCCGCCATGCTGCCGTCCAGCCAGTCGGGGGTGGGCAGGTGCACGTGAAAGTCAATGGCGCGCGGCACCGGCCCATCGTAGCGACGGCCGCGGTAACCCACCGCCCGTGTGCACGTCCCGAGGACCGACAGGCCTAAACAAGAGCAAGGTCAACGGTTTCGGCGGGGTACATAAGGCCATATTTGCGCATGGCGTCGACAGTCTTGCCTCGTTGCTGGTGCCGGAAGCGGGACTCGAACCCGCATGCTCTTTCGAGCAGACGCTTTTGAGACGTCCGTGTCTGCCATTCCACCATTCCGGCATTTTTTACACTATGTCGGATTCGGGACCTGCCTAGCGTGAAGGTACGGCCGCGGGGGTCTGGGGGCAGATGCGGCCGAGAGTCAATCTACCGGTTCACGATACGCTCAGCGGGTGAGCCAGACCCCTTTTCGCGTGGTGATCGCCGAGGATGAGGCACTGATCCGCCTCGACCTCAAGGAGATGCTGGAAGAGGACGGCTACGTCGTCGCCGGCGAGGCCTCCGACGGCGAGGCCGCCGTCAAGCTGACCGAGAGCCTCCGGCCGGACTTGGTGATCATGGACATCAAGATGCCGGGCCTGGACGGGATCTCGGCCGCCGAGCGCATCACCGCCGCGCACCTGGCGCCGGTGGTCATCCTCACCGCCTTCTCCCAGCGTGAGCTGGTGCTCCGAGCGCGGGACGCCGGGGCCATGGCGTTCCTGGTCAAGCCGTTCACCAAGGCTGACCTGGTGCCCGCGATCGAGATCGCGGTGAGCCGGTTCCAGGAGGTCTCCGCGCTCGAGTCCGAGGTGACGAACCTCAAGGACCGGCTGGAGGTGCGCAAGCTGCTTGACCGGGCCAAGGGAGTGCTGCAGGCCGAGCGGGGCTTCACCGAGGCCGAGGCGTTCCGCTGGATCCAGAAGAGTTCGATGGACCGCCGGATGACGATGCGGGCCGTGGCCGAGGAAGTGCTGCACGAGGCGGGCCAGCAGAAGGACGGCGCGCAGGCCGGGGACGGCAAACCGGCCGCGGAGCCGAGCCAGGCCACTCCGCGCCCGCCGGGCGGGGCGGACCGGGACCAGGGCGGCCAAGCCGGAGGGGCGGCCGGGACCGGCTCATAGCGCGGCGGAACGGGCGGGGGCGCGGGGACGGACTGAGAGCCGGAAACCGGCTCATAGCGCGGCGGAACGGGCGGGGGCGCCGGGACGGACTAAGAGCCGGAAACCGGCCCATAGCGCAAGGCAAGCGGGCGGGACCGGCTGCACAACCCCCGTTCGCAGGCCGGTTCCCGCCCGCTTGTGCCGCTGCCAGCCTGAGGTATCCAGCAGCAGGAGAGCCCGGGGATCCTTTGGTGCCATGTCAGCCTTCCCCGGGCCGGCACGTTCTCTACTCGGTCCCGGGCTCTCACACCACCGTAGCGATGCCGGACCGCGTCGCGCAAAGGCCTCGACATTCCCCGGCCGGTATGGGTTAAACGTCCGGTAACCGCACGTGCACCAGGCAAGCGCGCGGCGGGAGACCACGCGCCCGGCCGATCCGGGCGAACCATTTCGCGGCCCGGCCGGCCAAGGATGCGCCCAGCCGGCCGGGGATCCGGCGCCCCGCGCCAGATCGGGGGGAGACGGGGCGTTCCAAATGAGGGTTTTAAAAGGACGCGGGCTTGGCGCCGTCGCCGGGCACCGTGTCGCGCAGCAGGCAGGTCAGCCGGCAGGTGCAGACGCGGCGGCCCAGCTCATCGGCGATGACGATCTCGTAAGTGGTCAGCGTGCGGCCGCCGTGCAGCAGCGTGGCCACGCCGGTGACCTCGCCGTGCGCGGCGCCGCGGTGATGCGTGGCGTTGATCTCGATCCCGACCGTGACCCGGTCCCGCCCGCCGTGCAGCGCCGCGCCCAGCGAGCCGAGGGTCTCGGCCAGGACGCAGGAGGCGCCGCCGTGCAGCAGGCCGTAGGGCTGGGTGTTGCCCTCGACCGGCATCGTGCCGACGACGCGGCGGGCGGAGGCCTCGACGATCTTGATGCCCATGCGGCCGGGCAGGGTGTTAGCGCTCATCTGCTCGAAGGCCGCCCTGATCCGCTCGCTGTCGGCCGCAGCCGCGGCGGCGGCCGCTGAATCCTCTGGCATCGGTGCCTCCGCGAGCTAGTGATCGGACGTGCACGACGAAGCCTAGGAGGTCCCGGATGTCATCCGGTGGCCCGGATCCGCCCGCGGACGCCGCCGGTGCGCCCGGTTTCCGACCGGGTGACCGAGATCACCCGCCTGCGGCGACTCGCCGGATTCCTGAGCCAACGCGCAGATTGCGAGAGACCTCGGATGATTCGTTATGAAAAACCCGTCGTTTGTGGCTCCAAGGGCGTGACACAAGTGGTTGTTAGCGCTAACAATCTCCCAGGGAAGTCGTCCTTCCCCCGCACCATCCCGACGACAGGAGGACACCATGCGCAACGTCTTAATGGCGAGGATCGCGAGACCGGCCGTACGGATCGGCGCGGCCGCGGTCCTGGCCCTCGGCCTCGGCGCACTGGGTTTGAGCCAGGCGTCCGCGGCCCCCGCGCACAGCACGTGCGCCCCCACCGTGACCCGCGCGCCGTTCGGCAAGACCGTCGAGCCGTACACCGGCAAGCTGACCCAGACGTACCGCTACACGCTGACCAATTGCCGCGGCATGCAGATCCATCTCCTGAGCTACGGCGCGATCACCCAGTCGATCGCCGTGCCCGGCCGTCACGGCCGCGAGGCGGACGTCGTCCTCGGCTTCAAGACCCTTCAGGACTACGTCAACTTCGTCAGCCCGCCGGTGACCGCGAACGGCGGCCCGTACTTCGGCGAGACCATCGGCCGGTACGGCAACCGGATCGCCAAGGGCACGTTCACGCTGAACCAGCCCGGCGTCGGCCCGGTGACCTACACCCTGCCGATCAACAACGGCGTCAACTCGCTGCACGGAGGCCTGGTCGGCTTCGGCAACCACATCTGGTCGCAGGTCGGCGGCCTGATCAACAGCCACGGCCAGGCGGGCGTGACGCTCAAGCTGGTCAGCCCGAACGGTGACGCGAGCGGCGCCGCCGGCAGCCCGGGCTGCCCGACCGGCTGCACCGGCTACCCGGCCCAGATCACCGTGTGGGTCACGTTCACCCTGAACAACAGGGATCAGTACCGCATTCACTACAAGGTCACCAACGACTCGAGCAACCTCAACACGGTCGTCAACCTGACCAACCACAGCTACTTCAACCTGGCGGGCGAGAGCTCGGTCCCCGGCTCGGCCTACGGCCAGGTCGTGCAGATCAACGCCAACCGCTACACGCCGACCGACACGACCCAGATCCCGCTCGGCACCGAGCCGTCGGTCAAGGGCACGCCGTTCGACTTCACCTCGCCGCACACGATCGGCTCGCGCATCGCGGACGTCAGCGCGCCCGACCACGCTCCGGCGGCCGACAACCAGCTGCTCATCGCCCAGGGTTACGACCACAACTGGGTGCTGAACAAGCAGACCAAGGCCACCACCGGCCCGGACGGCCTGAACCTGGCCGCGCGTGCCTTCGACCCGGGCAGCGGCCGCGGGCTGGCCGTCTGGACCGACCAGCCGGGCGTGCAGTTCTACAGCGGCAACTTCCTCACCGGCACGCTGGTGGGCATCAGCGGCCACACCTACCGGCAGGGCGCGGGCTACACGTTCGAGACGCAGCACTTCCCGGACTCGCCCAACCAGCCCAACTTCCCGTCGACCGAGCTGCCCGCGGGCGCGACGCAGACCACGACGACGATCTTCGCGTTCAGCTCGTAAGGCTCCTGGCCGCCCGGGGTCCCCAGCGCGGGATCCCGGGCTGCCAGCCCCCGGCGTTGCCCGCCGGTGTCGGACCCGGCCACTAGACTGCCCGGGTGGCAACGAACCCGAACCAGGCGTCCGGTTCTGGAGCCGGCCACCATGACCGCCTGCTCCTGCTCGACGGGCACTCGCTGGCCTACCGGGCGTTCTTCGCGCTGCCGGCCGAGAACTTCTCGACCACGACCGGGCAGCCCACCAACGCGGTCTACGGCTTCACCGCGATGCTCATCAACGTCATGCGGGACGAGAAGCCGACGCACGTCGCCGTGGCGTTCGACCGCAGCGAGCCGACGTTCCGGCACGAGCAGTACGTCGAGTACAAGGCCAACCGGCGGGAGACGCCCGCCGATTTCCGCAGCCAGCTCAGCCTGATCTTCGAGGTGCTGGACGCGCTCGGCATCCGGCACCTCTCCCAGCCCGGCTACGAGGCCGACGACCTCATCGCGACGCTGGCCATGCAGGCCACGGCCGACGACATGGGCGTGCTGATCGTCTCCGGCGACCGCGACGTGCTGCAGCTGGTCAGCGACGACGTGACCGTGCTGATGACCCGGCGCGGGATCAGCGACATGACCCGGTTCACGCCAAAGGCCGTGACCGAGAAGTACGGGCTGACCCCGGCCCAGTACCCGGACTTCGCCGCGCTGCGCGGCGACCCGAGCGACAACCTGCCCAGCATCCCCGGGGTCGGCGAGAAGACCGCGGCCAAGTGGGTCATCGAGTTCGGCTCCCTGGCCAGCCTGGTCGACCGGGTCGACGAGGTGAAGGGCCGCGCCGGGGACAACCTGCGCGAGCACCTGTCCGACGTGATGCGCAACCGCCAGCTCACCGAGCTGGCCAAGGATGTTCCGGTCGGCGCGGACCCCCGGGAGCTCACGCCCGCGCCGTGGGACCGCGAGCAGCTGCACCAGCTCTTCGACACGCTGCAGTTCCGGGTGCTGCGCGAGCGGCTCCAGGCCACGTTCCCCAACGGGTTCACCGAGACCGTCAGCACCGCCGCACCGGGCGCGGCCGAGGGGTTCGACGTCGAGGCCGACGTGCTCGGCCCGGAGGACGTGGCCGAGTGGCTGGACGAGCACGGCCGCGGCGGCCGCGCGGGCCTGGCCGCCAGCGGCAACTGGGGGCGGGGCACCGGCATCCTGACCGGCCTGGCCCTGGCCGCGCCGGACGGCGCCAACGCCTACCTGGATCCGACCGCGCTGACCGAGGACGACGAGCGGGCCCTGGCCGGCTGGCTGGCCGACCCGGACGTGCCGAAGGCGCTGCACGACGCCAAGGGACCGATCCACGCCCTGGCCGCCCGCGGCCTGGAGCTGCACGGGCTGACCAGCGACACCGCGCTAGCCGCCTACCTGGCACTGCCCGGGCAGCGCTCGTTCGACCTGGCCGACCTGGCCGAGCGGTACGTGAACCGGCGGCTCACCGGCACCGGCGACACCACGGTCGGGCAGCTGAGCTTCGACACCGACGAAGACGGCGACGCCGAGGTGGCGAACGCCCTGGCCCAGCGGGCCCGGGCCACGGCCGAGCTGGCCGACGCGCTCGATGAGGTCCTGGAGCAGCGCGGCGTGACCCGGCTGCTGCACGACGTCGAGCTGCCGCTGGTCGGCGTGCTGGCCGAGATGGAGCGGGCCGGGATCGCTGCCGACGTGGATCACCTGGCCGGGATGTCGGCCAGCCTCGGCGGCGAGGTCAAGGCGAGCGAGCAGGCCGCCTATGCCGTGGTGGATCACGAGTTCAACCTCGGCTCGCCCAAGCAGCTGCAGGAGGTTCTGTTCACCGAGCTCGGGCTGCCCAAGACCAAGCGGATCAAGACCGGGTACACGACCGACTCCGAGGCGCTCACCAGCCTGCTCGCTCAGACCGAGCATCCGATCCTGGCTCACCTGCTCCGGCACCGCGACGTGGCCCGGCTGAAGAGCATCGTGGACTCGCTGATCCCGATGGCGGGCGTGGACGGCCGCATCCACACCACCTACAACCAGACGATCGCGGCGACCGGCCGGCTCTCCTCCACCGATCCGAACCTGCAGAACATCCCGATCCGGACCGAGGAGGGCCGCCGGACCCGGCAGGCGTTCATCGTCGGGTCCGGATACGAGACCTTGCTGACCGCGGACTACAGCCAGATCGAGCTGCGGATCATGGCCCACCTGTCCGGGGATCAGGCCCTGGCCGAGGCGTTCTCCTCCGGCCGCGACTTCCACGCCGAGACCGCCTCGCGGGTGTTCGGGGTGCCGCCGGAGCAGGTCACGGTCGAGCTGCGCAGCAAGATCAAGGCGATGAACTACGGGCTCGCCTACGGCTTGTCGTCCTACGGGCTGTCGCAGCAGCTGCGGGTCTCCCGCGAAGAGGCCAGCGCGTTCATGGACGACTATTTCGAGCAGTTCGGCGGCATCCGGGATTACCTGGAGGGCATCGTCGCGCAGGCCCGCATGGAGGGCTACACCTCGACCATCCTCGGCCGCCGCCGCTACCTGCCCGACCTGGTGTCCGACAACCGGCAGCGCCGGGAGATGGCCGAGCGGATGGCGCTCAACGCGCCGATCCAGGGCTCAGCCGCCGACGTGATCAAGGTCGCGATGCTCCGGGTCCACAACCGGATCCGCGCCGAGGGGCTGCGGTCGCGGATGCTGCTGCAGGTCCACGACGAGCTGTTGTTCGAGGTGGCCGCGGGCGAGCTCGACGCGCTCACGGACCTGGTTCACACCGAGATGTGCGAGGCGTTCCCGCTGACCGTGCCGCTCGAGGTGTCGATGGGCACCGGGCGGAGCTGGGCCGACGCCGCCCACTAGGCGCCGGCCGGCCGCTCGCTGACCGTGCGGTCGCGGTGCGGCCGCCGTGCGATCGCGGTGCGGTCGCGGTGCGGCCGCCGTGCGCAAATGTGAGCTAAACCCCCGGGTAACAAGCCCGGACAGACCGGTTGGCTTCGTCTCTTAGATTGACCGGCGGGGCCGGGCTCTCATATCCTGATCGCTGCGCTGTGTTCTTTGCAGTCCGCCATGGTCAGGCAGCCGCGGGTCGTCTTGCTGGCAGGTCGCGGCAGGTCACACTGACCAGGCAAGTCCAGTCACTCCTGGCCGCCCATGGCGGATTGAATTGTGTGTGCGGCGCGCGTCCACTAAATCTGTCCGTATCCGGAGTCCACCAACACATGACGACCAGCAGCACCGAGGCCACCTCGACCCCCAAGGTAGCGGTCAACGACATCGGTTCCGAGGAGGCCTTCCTCGCCGCGATCGACGAGACCATCAAGTACTTCAATGACGGCGACATCGTCGAGGGGACGGTCGTCAAGGTCGACAGGGACGAGGTCCTGCTCGACATCGGTTATAAAACCGAGGGCGTAATCCCGTCCCGTGAGCTTTCGATCAAGCACGACGTTGACCCGCACGAGGTGGTCAAGAGCGGCGAGCACATCGAGGCCCTGGTCCTGCAGAAGGAGGACAAGGAAGGCCGCCTGATCCTGTCCAAGAAGCGCGCGCAGTACGAGCGCGCGTGGGGCACGATCGAGAAGATCAAGGACGAGGATGGCGTGGTCACCGGCACCGTCATCGAGGTCGTCAAGGGCGGGCTGATCCTGGACATCGGGCTGCGCGGGTTCCTGCCCGCGTCCCTGGTTGAGATGCGCCGGGTACGCGACCTCCAGCCCTACGTGGGCAAGGAGATCGAGGCGAAGATCATTGAGCTGGACAAGAACCGCAACAACGTGGTCCTGTCCCGCCGCGCCTGGCTCGAGCAGACCCAGTCCGAGGTGCGCCAGAACTTCCTGAACACGCTGCAGAAGGGCCAGATCCGCAAGGGCGTCGTGTCCTCGATCGTCAACTTCGGCGCGTTCGTCGACCTGGGCGGCGTGGACGGACTGGTCCACGTGTCCGAACTCTCCTGGAAGCACATCGACCACCCCGGCGAGGTCGTCGAGGTTGGCCAGGAGGTCACGGTCGAGGTGCTCGACGTGGACATGGACCGGGAGCGGGTGTCGCTCTCGCTCAAGTCCACCCAGGAAGACCCGTGGCAGCAGTTCGCGCGCACCCACCAGATCGGGCAGGTCGTGCCCGGCCGGGTCACCAAGCTGGTCCCGTTCGGCTCGTTCGTGCGGGTCGAGGAGGGCATCGAGGGCCTGGTGCACATCTCCGAGCTGGCGGACCGGCACGTCGAGATCCCCGAGCAGGTGGTGCAGGTCGGCGACGAGATCTTCGTCAAGATCATCGACATCGACCTTGACCGGCGCCGGATCAGCCTGTCGCTCAAGCAGGCCAACGAGGGCACGATCGGCGAGGCGGTCGGCGACGACTTCGACCCGACCCTGTACGGGATGCCCGCCACCTACGACGAGCAGGGCAACTACGTCTACCCCGAGGGCTTCGACTCCGAGACCCAGGAATGGCTGCCCGGGTACGAGAAGCAGCGCGAGGAGTGGGAGCACCAGTACGCCGAGGCCCGGTCCCGGTACGAGGCGCACCAGGCGCAGGTCGCCGAGGCGCGCCGCAACGACGCCAACGAGAGCGGCGGTGGCGGCGGCGGCGACCGTGGCGGTGACCGCGGCGGCCGGCAGCAGTCCAACTCGGAGTCCTCGGAGGCGACCGGCACGCTGGCGTCCGACGAGGCCCTCGCCGCGCTGCGCGACAAGCTCTCCGGAGGGTCCTGACTCCGCCGACGCACCCATACCTTCGGCTAGGGCCGGCGTCGTCACGGACTTGGCGCCGTCGGCCCGCGCCGCGTAAGTCACCGGCTGGCCTGGGCAACGTTTACGCCTTCGGTATGGGCACGTCGGCTCGCTAATAGATCAAAATGCAGTCGTTACGCTCCGTCTGGGGTGCATCTGGGCGCCAAGACGATCCGCCGGGACCGGCTGATCAATAGGATGCAGCCGTGTTGCGGGTAGGGCTGACCGGCGGGATCGGAGCCGGGAAAAGCGAGGTGTCGCGGCGGCTGGCCGGGCACGGCGCGGTGGTCATCGACGCCGATGCGATCGCGCGCGAGGTGGTCGAGCCGGGAACCGACGGGCTGGCCGAGGTGGTCGAGGCGTTCGGGCCCGGGGTGCTCGGGCCGGACGGCCGGCTGGACCGGCCCGGGCTCGGTGCGGTGGTGTTCGCCGACCCGGAGCGGCGCAACCGGCTGAACGCGATCATCCACCCCCGGGTGGGCGAGCGCATGGCGGAGCTGGAGCGCGAGGCCGGGCCGGGCGCGATCGTGGTGCACGACGTGCCGCTGATCGCGGAGGGCGGCCGGGCCGGCGCCTATGACCTGGTCGTGGTCGTCGACGCCCCGCCGCGGGTTCAGGTCGAGCGGCTGATCAGGAACCGGGGCATGACCCGGGACCAGGCCAGGGCCCGGATGGCGGCCCAGGCCGGCCGGGAGCAGCGGCTGGCGATCGCCGACATCGTCATCGACAACTCCGGCTCGCTCGCCGAACTGGACCGCCAGGTCGGCGACCTCTGGGCGGACCTGCGCCGCCGCGCCGCCGCAACCCCGTAACGCGCCCCGCGCCCCGCCGGTCGGTGATCATTCCGACATTTCATTGGTTCGGTCGGGGCATTTCGGTCATATTGCTCGCAAAATCGCACCGAACCGATGAAAAGCCTGTTCATTACGGGTGAAGGTCGCGGTGCGTGAAAATCGGGCCGGTGCGGGCGGGTGGTGGCTGGTGCTGCTGCCGCGC
>Ga0335072_10004293_pt1 | contig 21247 bp, 18 predicted proteins | sample Lox_Sample_21_FD_206725 | JGI IMG/M metagenome (GOLD analysis project Ga0335072, IMG submission 206725) | Soil microbial communities from Loxahatchee National Wildlife Refuge, Florida, United States - Lox_Sample_2.1 | ecosystem: Environmental > Terrestrial > Soil > Wetlands | place: USA...
CGCAATAATTCGTGTTCAGCGAAAATTTGATCTGCGGCAGCCGCGCCGCGCCGAAAACCCGCACCCACGGCTTACCCGCATAAAACTCGCGCAACACGGTCTCCAGCTCTTCCGGAGTCGACGGCTTCGCCAGCTTCACGTAAATCGTCGAGAGGATGCCGCGCGGAATCGGCAGCAGGTGCGGCGTAAACTGCAGCGAGCTGCCGCCGATCCCGAGCTGCTCCAGCACTTCCCCCGTGTGCCGGTGTCCAAAAACGCTGTACGCCGACAGGTCGCCATCGACTTCAACGAAGTGCGTCTTCGCCGAAGGCGTCTTCCCGGCGCCCGAAACTCCCGACTTTGAATCGCAGATAATGCCGTGCTCCAGATCGATCAAACCGGCGCGAATCCACGGCGCCAGCGCCAGAATGATCGAGGTCGAGTAGCAGCCGGGATTCGCCAAGAGCGCCGCCTCCTTGATCTCGCTGGCGTGCAGCTCCGGCAACCCATACACGGCACTCGCATCCAGCATCGCGTCCTCGGGATTGTCGGCAAACTGATATACCTTGCGGTTCGCCGCCTCCTTCAAGCGCCACGCTCCGCTCAGATCGACCACGCGGAATCCCTGCGCGATCGCCTCCGGCACCAGCTCGCGCGAGAACTCGTGCGGCGTGGCAAAGAAGACGACATCCACCCCGGCGTCCTTCATCCGCTGCCACGAGAAGCCCTCGAAAGGAAAGCCGCCGTTGCCTGCCAGCTGCGGATACGCGTCGGCCAGATCGGCGTAGGCGCCGCTTTCCCCGTTACGGCGGACCAGCATCGGCTTCTTCGCTCCCGGATGCTTCGCGAGCAACCGCACCAGTTCGAAACCGGAGTAGCCGGTTGCACCGAAGACCGCGGATTGAAGCGTCCGCTGCATTCTTCAGGCCATCAACTTGCGCAGCCGTTGCGCCAATCGCTCGGCGGAACGGCTGTCGGTGGTAATCGCCAAGATCGTGTCGTCGCCGCCGATGGTGCCGACGACTTCTTCCCAGTCCTCAGCGTCAATCGCCGCCGAAACCGGCTGCGCGCTGCCCGCGCTGGTGCGGATCACGACCTGGTTCAACGCCGTCCGCACGTCATATACGAACGTCTGGATCAGCCGCTCGATAGAGGGCAGCGCCAGTTCGGCTTCTTCGCCTTGCGGCAGCTTGTATCCGTCGGGCGTCTTCATCAGCCCGAGTTCGTGCATGTCGCGCGATAGCGTCGCCTGGGTCACTCGATGTCCGCGGCGAAACAGCTTGCGCCGCAGCTCGTCCTGGCTGCCGACTTCGGTTTCGGCTACCAGCTCCCGGATCGCGGCATGGCGTGACAGTTTCGACATCGCATAAAAATACTACTGAATGAATAATAATTCATTAGACCCGTAAGTCAAGGAAAGGTTGCGCCTGAGCCCGTGAATTTTCGCGCCCGATGGACGGGTTCGCATTGCGGCAGCAAATGGAGTGGAAAGCCCGGCAGGTTCGTTTATTCCGCTGCGCGATTTCCTCGGCAGCCAATACGTTCCGTTCCTCATCCAACCAGAGTTGATCAATCGCAAGTCGCCGACATAGCATCGACTATTCGCTCAACGCGTCATGAACCTGTTCCCAAACCTCACCTGGTACAAGGACGCCATCATCTACGAGGTCCACGTGCGCGCGTTTTTCGACAGCGTGACCGATGGAATTGGCGATTTTGGCGGGATCACGCAAAAGCTCGATTACCTGGAAGATCTCGGCGTCAGCGCCGTGTGGGTGCTGCCTTTCTGCCCGTCGCCGCTGCGCGACGACGGTTACGACATCTCCAATTACACCGATGTTCATCCCGCGTATGGTACGCTCAAGGATTTCCAGCGTTTCCTGCGCGAAGCCCACCGTCGCGGCATTCGCGTGATTACCGAGTTGGTGCTGAATCATACCTCCGATCAGCATGTGTGGTTTCAGCGCTCGCGACGCGCGGCTCCGGGAACGCGCTGGCGCAACTTCTACGTGTGGAGCGACACCCCTGAAAAGTATCGCGACGCCCGCATTATTTTTAAGGATTTCGAAACCTCGAACTGGACATGGGATCCTCTAGCTAAGGCGTATTACTGGCATCGCTTCTACTCCCATCAACCGGACTTGAACTGGGACAATCCCGAGGTTCGTCAGGCAATGTTCGAGGCTATGGATTTCTGGTTCGACCTCGGCGTCGATGGCCTGCGACTCGATGCGGTGCCCTATCTATTCGAGCGCGAAGGCACCAACTGCGAGAACCTGCCGGAGACGCATGAAGCACTGCGCGAGCTGCGCCGGCACGTGGATGAAAAGTATCGCGATCGCATGCTGCTGGCCGAGGCCAATCAATGGCCGGAGGACGCGGTCGCCTACTTCGGCAAGGGCGACGAGTGCAACATGGCGTTCCACTTCCCGCTGATGCCGCGCCTGTTTATGGCGCTGCGCATGGAAGACCGCTATCCGATCACCGATATCCTGAAGCTCACGCCGCCGATTCCCGAGAATTGCCAGTGGGCCATGTTCCTGCGCAATCATGACGAGCTGACGCTGGAGATGGTCACCGATGAAGAGCGCGATTACATGTATCGCACCTACGCGCGCGACCGCGAGATGCGCATCAATCTCGGCATTCGCCGCCGTCTGGCGCCGCTGCTGGAGAACGATCGTCCGCGTATCGAGATGATGAATGCGCTGCTGTTCTCCCTGCCGGGAACGCCGGTGATTTACTACGGCGACGAGATCGGCATGGGCGACAACGTCTTCCTGGGCGATCGTAACGGCGTGCGCACGCCGATGCAGTGGAGCTCCGACCGCAATGCCGGATTCTCCCGCGCCAATCCTCAACGGCTGTATCTGCCGGTCAACATCGATCCGGAATATCACTACGAGACCATCAACGTCGAAGCGCAACAGAATAACCCGCATTCGCTGCTGTGGTTCACCAAACGCCTGATCCAGCAGCGCAAGCAGTTCAAGGCCTTTGGGCGCGGCACGCTGGAGTTCCTCTATCCCAGCAATCGCAAAGTGCTGGCCTTTCTCCGGCACTATCAGGACGAAACGCTGCTGGTGGTCGCAAACCTGTCGCGCTTTGCGCAGTGCGTCGAACTGGACATGGCCAGCCGCGAAGGCACGATTCCGGTCGAGGTCTTCGGCCGCGCGAAATTCCCGCGGATCACGAAAGAGCCCTATCTGCTGTCGCTCGGTCCGCACGGTTTCTACTGGTTTCATCTGCGCGCGCCTGAGCCCGCGCAAGAAGCGCTCACCAGCAGCGGCGAGCCGCGTGAAGCTCCAGTGTTGCATGTCGCAACCATCGAGGCGGCATTTTCGGATGAGATCCTGCAGCAACTGCAGCCGGTCATTCCCGCCATGTTGCGGGCGCGCCCGTGGTTCCTGAGCAAGCGGCGCGACATCACCCGCCTGTCGTTGCAGAACGTGCTCGGCATTCCAAACACATCTGCGCACTTGCTGTTCCTCACCGTCAACTACGGCGAGGGCGATCCTGAGGTTTACCTCGTGCCACTTTCCTCGGCGGTTGGCGAGAAGGCCGAGGCGATTACGCATGATGCGCGCATTCCAGTCGCCGCGCGGCTGGAAGGACTGCGCCAGGATGGCAACGCGATCCTTTATCCCGCAACCATGGACCGCGACTTCGGCGACGCCCTGCTGACCGCGATCGTGCGCCGCAAGCGCATTCGTGGTGTGGGCGGAGAACTGATCGGATCGCATACCCGCGAGTTTCGCCAGGCTTGGACCTCGGTGCGGTCAAATCTGGAACCCAGCGTACAGCAGACCGATGACTGCTTTACGGTGATCAACTATGGCTCGGATTTCGTGCTCAAGCTCTATCGCAAGCTGGAAGACGGCATCAATCCCGGCCGCGAAATTCCGGAATTTCTCTGCGACAGCACATCGTTCACCGACTTGCCACGAGCTCTGGGATCGCTCGATTTTCGCGTCTCCGACGGTGAAGTCACGACCAGCACGTGCATCGGCACATTAAGCAGCTTCGTACCCAATGCCAACAGCGGCTGGCATTACACGCTCGATCAGCTGGGTCTGTTCTTCGAGCACGCGCTGGCCATTCCGCAGGAGGACGTGCGGGTGCGCGATCTGATTGCACCGCGTCTGTGGTCGCAGAGTGAAACCGTTCCCCCGGTCATCGCCGAGTTGCTCGGCAACTATCTGGACAACGCCCGCCTGCTGGCGCGACGCACCGCCGAACTGCACGCTGCGCTCACCAGCCGGTCTGACATTCCCGACTTCGCGCCTGAGCCTTTCACGACCTTTTACCGGCAGAGCGTCTATCACGGCATGCTCGGGCAATTGAACCGCGCCTTCGAAATGTTGCGCAGCCAGTATCGGACTTTGCCGGCGACGGCGCAGGCCGACAGCTCCGACGTCCTCAACCGCGAGGGCGAGATTCGCGCCCAGTTGCTGGCGCTGCGCGACAAACGCATGTCCGGCGCTCGTATCCGCACGCATGGCGACTATCACCTCAGCAACGTGCTGTTCGCCGGCAATAATTGGATCGTCACCAATTTCGAGGGCGATCCCACGCGGCCGCTGAGCGAGCGCCGCATCAAGCGCTCGGCGCTGCGCGATGTCGCCAGCATCCTGCGATCTTTCCACTACGTCTCGCATGCCGCGCTCTTCGGCGATGTGCCGGGAATCGTGCCCAGCCGCGAAGCCCATCCGCAACTGGAGCGTTGGGCGCACATGTGGTATCGCTGGGTCGGCGCGATCTTCTTCCGGGAGTACGTGCTGGCCAGCGCCGGCGCGACTTATCTGCCGCAGCAGATCGACGAGTTTCGCATCCTGCTCGCGGCTTACATGATCGAGCGCGCGCTGTTCGAAATCGAGTACGAACTCGATCATCGGCCGGCGTGGATCCGCATTCCGATCCACGGCATATTGGAGCAGTTGGACGGAGAAAAATAGCCGTATTCAGCGTTTCGGTGCGAGCCGGTAGTCGTCGCCGCTGTTGAAGACGGCGTTGGCGCCGATGTGCGCGGGCACGCCGGACAGCAGCTGCTCTTTGCGGTAGATGAGGTTGCTGGCATTGTAGGTCGCCAGCTCGAAACCGTGACCGTGCGTGATGGCGTCGGTGGGACAAGCTTCGACGCAATAGCCGCAGAAGATGCAGCGGTTGTAGTCGATGTTGTAGACCTTCGCGTAGCGCTCGGCGCCGCTCACGCGCTTCTCGGCGGTGTTCTCGGCGGCCTCGATGTAAATGCAATTCGAGGGACACGCCGCCGCGCACAGGAAGCAGGCCACGCATTTCTCCAGGCCATTCTCGTCGCGCTGCAGCACGTGCATACCGCGAAAGCGGTCCTGGAACATTGCGCCGCGCGTCGGACCGGGACCGTCGGGATAGTTCTCAACGATAGTCGGCCGGAACATCTCCCGGAAGGTGATACTCATGCCCTTGGCGATGGCGGCAATGTTCTTCACGATTCCCATACATCCTCAGTATAACAACGGCCGGCGAGAGGCCAAAGTGCCGGTAGAGCGGACCTTTAGGTCCGCGTCATGTGATTGTATTTGACCCGAGCCGGCTTCAGGCGGCGACAGCTCGCGACTTCAGCAGCTCATAATGATGCTGCGCGTGGCCGGCAATGATATAGGCCAGGGCACGCACGGTGACGGGATTGCCGTTCGCCACACCGCGGCGCATCTCCGTTCCCTCGGGCAGTGAGTTGAGCAGCGCCAGCGTCGCCTTGCGTACATTCTCCAGCTCAGCCAACAGGTCGTCGAGGCTGCGCGCGTTCGAGCCTGCCGTGCGCACATAGTCGTCCTGTTCGAAACCTTGCAGCTCTTTTTCGTCGCCGCGGGCGAAGCGCAGCACGCGATAGCTGATGACGCGCTCGGTATCGCTCAAGTGTCCGAGAATCTGCTTGATGCTCCACTTGCCGGGAGCGGTGGGCGCGGCCGCATCCGCGTCGGAGACGCCGGTCAAAAGCTGGCGGTAATTGCCCGGCTGCTTGGCGAGGATCTCCAGCAACGATCCGTCAGGAACCTTCGCGATGTAATTACGGTAGAACTCAGCGTATTCAGCGGGTTCGGGTCGCGCGATCATGGAGACAATGTGGCACAAACGATCCGCGATGGCAAACGTCCGTCGGACACGGCTCGCGGTTTTTGCTCAGGTGCTCGCCCGGTCTGTACCGGGTCGGGGCGTGCGCCCACCCCGCAAATGACGCGGGTCGAAAAAATGCGGACGCTCCGGTCGGGATGACACACTGTTTCGGGAAAGTATGACATTGGTAAACGCGGGACGGGATACTCGCACTTGTGTGCCTACCATCAGTGTGTCATCCCGACCAAGCCCCGCCGGTTCGCAGAACGGGCGGGCGCGTGGAGGGACCTGCTTTGTGCCATACCTGAAGGCACTCGGACGCCATGGGCCGAGCATATATCCCAGGTTAGCGTCCAACGGAAGGACGCGAACCTGGGGCACCCGGCCTCAACGATAACCGCCGCAGCCCGGAACGGGCGCCATTTGTGTTAGCCGCGGGCGTCAGCCCGCGAGAGCCGTTCCCCAAGAATTAGTGGAGCCGCGGAGCGGCGATACGGCCCGCGCGGGAAAATGTCGCCGCTGCCGCGGCTCACAATTTCAATAATGCGATCCTCACCGCGGGCTTACGCCCACGGCTCACACAAATGACGCCCTTCGGGCTCCGCCCCCCACTCATTCGAAAGACGCGAATGAGTGGGACACCCGGCATCCCGGTGTTATCTCATTCGAGAATCCGATCTCCTCGGACTGGCACCCGCGCCGTCAACGGCGACTCTGCATTCGCCCTTCCACTTCATCCAGGTCCAACTTGCCGGGGGATGTACGAAACCTTCGCAGCTCGGGATGCGACACCGAATTGTGCCGTCGGCATTGTAATTCCAAATCGTAGGAACCAAATCTGCGATGGACCTGCACCCACCCAGCTTCGTCAGACAGGCCACATTCAAATCCAGTACGGCTTGTTTCTCCGCGTCGGGACAATGCGGCCCGATATCGGCTAATCCATTCGAATTGGTTGGCGACGAGTCCTCCCACGGGTCCAGTGAAAAGACGCACCCTTCCTCAAACTGAACCGCGGCGTGCGCGGTTACATTCTTGCGATTGCTTACCGTCGTCATGTAGTCCAGGAGGTTCTCATAAAGTAGTCCGTTCCGCACCCAGAAATGCGATTGCAATTCCGCGTAAGGAACGAGGTGGAGAGCGGCGAAAATTCGATTGGAAACCGTAACCTTATACGAGCAACTGTCAGGGCCACAGTAGTCGACCTGGAGTCGGGTGCCGAATCGTTGCCGAATCTCGTCAACATTGGGCTGGGTTTCCTGCTCCGAGAACTCTTGAGCCGTTCGCAGCATGAACCGCGCTTGCTCGGAAATCCAGTACCCGTAGAGTGCGAAAGAAAATACCGCCAGAACGACAGCAACCGTCGACGCGAGTGCCAGCCTTCGAGCCATGGAGGATTTAGACACCGTTGGATTCTGCATTGTGCCATCAAAACGGCCACTAGGCACTGGCCACTGACCACCGTCTTTTCACCCCAGCCCCAGCTCTTTCCACCGCTTCGTCACGCGCGCCTTCGTCTCTTCGTCCATGCGGATTTCTTCCGGCCAGGGACGGGTGAAGCCTTCGGTGGGCCATTTGCGGGTGGCGTCTACGCCCATCTTCGAGCCGTAGTCTGGGAGCCGCGAGGCGTGGTCGAGCGAATCGACGGGGCCAAGGGTGAACTGGATGTCGCGCTCGGGGTCGATGTTGTTCAGCACCTTCAGCGTGACCTCTCCGATGTCCTGCACGTCTACGTCTTCATCGACCACGAGGATGCACTTGGTCGACATCGCCTGGCCGAGCGACCAGATGGCGTTCATGACTTTTCGTGCTTGTCCCGGGTACGACTTCCTGATCGACACGATCATCAGGTTGTGAAAGACGCCCTCGATGGGCAGGTTGATGTCGATGAGCTCGGGGATGGTGAGGCGCATGAGCAGCAGGAAGATGCGCTCGACCGCCTTGCCCATGTAGGCGTCTTCCATGGGCGGCTTGCCGACGATGGTAGTTGAGTAGATCGGGTCCTTGCGGTGCGTGATGCAGGTGACGTGGAAGACGGGGTAAAGGTCCTCGGGCGTGTAGAAGCCGGTGTGATCGCCGAAGGGCCCTTCCATGCGCAGCTCGTCGAGTTCGACGTAGCCTTCGAGGACGATCTCCGACGTGGCGGGAACCTCGAGGTCGACGGTCTCGCACCTCACCAGCTCGAGCGGCTTCTGGCGCAGGAAGCCGGCGATGAGATATTCCTCAATGTCCGGCGGCGCAGGCACGATGGACGCGAACATGACCGCAGGCTCGGTGCCGATGGCGACGGCGACCTCCATGCGTCCGGCAACCTGCTTGCCTTCCGCAATGCGCGATCCTCCGCCGGAGCGCGCCATCATGTCGAGCGCAGCGCTGACGGGATGCGCTTCACCTGATGCAGCCGCGCGACGCATCTGCTCGCGATAGTGCTCGGCGCCCTGTTTCTGGCGCTGCCAGTGCATGCCGGTGGTGCGCTCGTCGTAAATCTGGAGGCGGTAGGTTCCGGCGTTACGCTTGCCGGTCTTGGGATCTTTGGTGATTACCGATGGAAGCGTGATGAAGCGTCCGCCGTCGAGCGGCCAGCACTGCAGAATGGGGAAATCCAGCAGCGAGAAGTTTTCGCGCTGGATGACCTCTTTGCACGGGCCGGTCGAAACTTCTTTGGGGAAGAATTTGCCCATCTCGGCCAGCATGGGCAGCATCTTGATCTTGTCGAGCAGGCCCTGCGGCGACTTTACATCCATGAACATCCTGATGCGATCAGCGATCTCATCCAGCGAGTCAACGTTGAGCGCCATCTGCATGCGGCGCTCGGAGCCGAACTGGTTGATGAGGAGTTTGGAGCCGGGATGGCCCTTCACGTTGTCGAAGAGCAGCGCCGGACCGCCAGGACCGTGCGAGCCACGCGGTCCCCATTTGGAGACGCGGTCGGTGATTTCGGCGATCTCCAGGATGGGATCGCAGGGCGCCTTGATGTGGATAATTTCTCCGGCTTTGTCGAGGGCAGAGATCCATTCGCGAAGGTCGTAGTAGGCCAAAGTAGCGTCCTCGTGGTGACGGCACGATTATAGTGCGCCGTTGCGCATCGTCTGGCAAAACGCGCTGGAGCAACGGGCGTGACTGCCTCGTGTGACAACTTGAATGGGGTATCGCCGCTGGCGCGGCTCCCTCGTTTTGCGAAAACAACCCGGGGCTTGGCGCCCCGGGCTAAATTCAAAGCCGCCGCTCCTCCACCCCAAAACGCGCAACCGAGGCGCGTTCCGGGGACCCCGGCTCCGCGGCTTCTAGCGCTCGGGAATGCGGACCTTCGCGTCCGGGCGCTTGTCGAGATGAATGCTCTCGATGAAGCGCACTTTGCCCTTGCTGAGCTTCATCACCAGCGAGGTAGTGCGCACGCCGTCGCCGAAGAAGCGCACGCCTTTGAGCAGCGGGCCGTCGGTGACGCCGGTAGCGGCAAATATGATGTTCCTGCCGGGCGCTAGCTCGTCGGCGGTATAGATGCGTTTGGGATCGCTGATGCCCATGTCCTTCATGCGCTCGGCCTGCTCGGGCGTGTAGCCGACCAGCCGGCCTACCATGTAGCCGTTGAGACAGCGAATCGCCGCGGCGGTGATGACCCCTTCGGGGGCGCCGCCGGTTCCCATTACGGCGTGAACACCGGAACCGAGCATGGCAGCGGCGACGCCGGGCGAAAGATCGCCGTCCGAAATGAGGCGGATGCGCGCGCCAGCTTTGCGGATTTCGTTGATTAGCTTCTCGTGGCGCGGGCGGTCGAGAATAATGATGACCAGGTCTTCCACGCGGCGACCGAGCACCTTGGCGATCACGTTCAGATTGTGCGCAACCGGAGCTTCCAGATCGACCACGCCGCGGCATGACGGACCGACGACGATCTTCTCCATGTAGCAGTCGGGCGCGTGCAGCAAGCCTCCGCCTTCGGACGCGGCGAGCACTGTGATCGCGCCGGGTAAGCCGGTCGCACAGAGGTTCGTGCCTTCCAGCGGATCGACCGCGATATCAACCGAGGGATAGCTTCCGCCGTCCTGCTTGCCGACCTTCTCGCCGATGTACAGCATGGGCGCCTCGTCGCGCTCGCCCTCGCCGATGACGATGGTTCCGTCCATCGGCACCGAATCCATGACCCCGCGCATCGCCTCGGTCGCCACCTGGTCGGCGTGCTTGCGGTCGCCCTGACCCATCGTTTTGCCGGCAGCAATCGCCGATTCTTCGGTGACGCGCAGGAACTCCAGCGCGAGGTCGGTCTCGAAATTCGGGGTCTCGAGGTGCTTGATGTGCGAGCCTCCCGTTTGAACTGTGGTAGCCATTTGGCCTCCGTGACGCGGCTTGCCCTGAGAAATGTGCGCTACGAATGCGGATGACGCAAGCCGAACGCTTAGGTTTGATGCGCGGAGAAGGCCCGAGTCATGCCCAGGCATTCTCCGGCAAACGCAAAGGATACACCTAGTGGCCGAAACTCGGCGAGGACTTTCCTCACATCTCGTGGGCCTATTTCCTATACCAGGTCCAAAGCGCGCTTAACGGCAATCTCGACCTGCTCCATCAAAATGGGTTGCAGGTTGCCGAGCGGAGGGTGCAGGACCAACTGCTTTTCGATGGTCGTGGGCTGATCGCACTTCACCCAGGACTCCCGATGCAAGCCGCCCTCGCCGGTGCGCAATCTTACACGAAGTGAGAAGGCTCTGTGTTCAACGCTGGAGATGGGCAGCACACAGATGTCGAGGGAATAAGCGTTCAGCGCGTCGCTGGAAATGACCAATGCCGGTCGTTGTTTATCGAGGCTGAGAAGACAAACATCGCCGCGCCGAGGATACCAGCCAGCCGGTTTGGCACTCCGGCGCCAGGCGGTCATTTGCGCTTCCAGGACCGCAAGCCGGCTTGCTGGAAGGCCCGGCGCTGGTCGCGATCTGCATGCGCGCCCGCGAAAAACTCCGCCGCCTCCTTATGTAAGCCGGCCTTACGCTCCATTTGCAAAGCGCACTCCAGCAGTTGGTTCACCCGCTCGCTGGCCGAAGCATTACCCTTGGTTCGCTGGACCTCAGAGAGCACATCCGGATCGAGCGAGAATGACCGGGTCTTTCGAATAGAGCTTGAGCTAGTCCGCGTCATAGATCTATTGTGAATTCCATTAGGAATCATGTCAATTATATTGCTAGCTAATGAAGTATATTGCTGCAAATCAAAACGCCCCATGCCCCGTGATGTGCTCGCCGATGATCAGGGTGTGGACGTCGTGCGTCCCTTCGTACGTTTTCACCGACTCCAGGTTCGCCATGTGGCGGAAGATGGGATACTCGTCGGCGATGCCGTTGGCGCCGAGAATGTCGCGGCCCATGCGCGCGCACTCCAGCGCCATCCAGACGTTGTTGCGCTTGGCCATCGAGATATGCCACGGCTTTGCCTTGCCTGCGTCCTTCAGCCGCCCAACCTGCAGCACCAGGAGTTGCGCCTTGGTGATCTCGCTGATCATCCACACCAGCTTCTCCTGCACCAGTTGATGACCGGCGATGGGCATGTCATGGAACTGCTTGCGGAACTGCGCGTATTGCAGCGCGCAATCGTAACAGGCCATCGCCGCACCGATGGCGCCCCACGCGATGCCGTAGCGCGCCTGGTTCAGGCAGCTCAAGGGCGACTTCAATCCGCCGGATTCGGGCAGCAGATTTGCCGCCGGCACGCGCACATCCTGCAACGACAGGCTCGATGTCACGGACGCGCGCAACGACCACTTGCCATGAACATCGGCAGCGCGAAATCCCGGGCGGTCGGTTTCCACGATGAAGCCGCGAATGCGGTCATTCTCATCTTCGACCTTCGCCCAGATGATCGCGATCTGCGCGATGGAGCCGGAGGTGATCCACATCTTCTCGCCGTTGAGGATGTAGTCGCTGCCATTCTTCTTGGCGCGCGTGCGCATCGCCGACGGATTCGAGCCCGCGTCCGGCTCGGTCAGCCCGAAGCAGCCGAGAATCTCGCCCTTCGCCATGCCGGGCAGATATTTCTGTTTCTGCTCTTCGCTGCCGAAGGCGTAGATGGGATACATGCACAGCCCCGATTGCACGCTGACAAACGAGCGCACGCCGCTGTCGCCACGCTCGAGCTCCTGCGTCATCAGGCCATATTCGACGTTCGACATCTCGGCGCATCCGTAACCTTTCAGGTTGGCGCCGTAGAAACCGAGCTCGCCCATCGGCTTGATCAGTTCTTTGGGAAAGCGCCCGTCGCGGTTGCACAGCTCGATGATGGGTATGAGATTCTCTTCGATGAACTTGCGGGTGTTGTCGCGCACCAGCCGCTCGTCATCGCTGAGCAGCGTGTCGTATTCGATAAAGTCGACGCCCTTGAACTTGAGTGCCATGCTCGCTCTCTCTGGGAGGAAATTGCGGATTAGGGAAACCCTTGAAGGTATCAGGGAGCGAAGAGCAGGGTCAAACGTAAGCGGGAATTGAGTAGTGCGCTACTGGTGCCGCCCCCATAACGAAGCCCAGCCTCTTGCCGGCGTTTTCCGGGGAAAACACATGAGGCACGCACTCTGACCAGTTACAAAGAAACGGCGACCGACGCCGGGAAGCGTCGATCGCCGCAGAAGGTGCTGCGAGGAAGAGGCTAGCGCCAAATTTTGCGACGAGCAGCGCCGAAGATTCCCAGCAGACCGGTCCCCATCAGGATGAAGGACGAAGGCTCGGGAACGGTGCCACCGCTGCCGCCGAGGACGTCGAAGGCGCCCAGAGTGGAATCAGAAAAGCTGCTCCAGCTGCAGCCCGCGCCGCCGCCGCCGCTGGTGCAGCCGCTTTGGGCCTGCAAAAGCGTACCGCTGGCGCCGGTGGAGTTAAGGTTCCAGGCTCCCCATAAGGTAGAGCCGTTGTCGGTCGGTCCGATCACCAAGAAATAGCTCTGTCCCGCGGTCAGATCGACCCCGGTGATACCGGTGATGCTTACCAGACCGCAGCAGCCGCCAAAGCTCTGAGTGATGGTCAGATCGTTCCACTGACCAATCTCGGTGCTCGGGAGGCCATTGTTGCCGGCCTCGTACAGGGCGGCGAAGAACGAATTCGTGCCCTCGACATAACCTACGCCGATGTCGATCTGCGACACACTGCCGGATGCCAGGGCGGTGAATTCGTTGGCGTCATAGACAAAGTTGCCCAGGGTCCCGCTGCCGCCCATGGTCCAGCCGGTGCCTTCCTGGTATACGTCGTTCCCCGTACCGAGGTCGGAGAAGAAAGTGGTTTGAGCCATGGCCGGCAGGCTAATCGCGCAGAGTGCCAAGGCAAGCAGAGATAGCGACCACACCGATGGTTTCTTCAAATCTGCCCTCCGTTTTCCGAAAGCTGTTCGAATACTCAGGGGCCCATTCCGGCAGGAGCGATTTAAGCTGGCCGAGTTCCTCCGGAAACCATCTCAAAAGGGGAGTCATCACGCCTCCCCCGGGGAGAGTAATGCAATATTGGTGCCGTCGTAACCTGTTGGTAACAAAGGGGGCGTATCAGCTCGGGGTGCAAGAGCTTGCGCAAGGTTGCGGCACATTTTCCCACGACGGGAGAAAACCAAGGTGGAATGGGAACCGGGAAATCCGGCACTTCCGCGGCCTGAAGGCCAGTGACCGCGGTTAATTCTGGCGTAGGAGGATGCGCTGAACGGCGCTGGCGCGGCCGGTGTCGGCGTCGCAGTCGATCAGCGTGGCGCACAGGCGGACGTCGTCGGTCGCGGCCTCGAAACGGCCCGGCATGTTGGTGAGAAAGCGGTGGAGGATCTGCTCCTTCTGTACACCGATGACGCCATCGTAGGGGCCGGTCATGCCCACGTCGGTCTGCACCGCCGTTCCCCCTTTCAGCACCTGCTCATCGGCGGTAGGGACGTGGGTGTGCGTGCCGAGCACGGCGGTCACGCGGCCTTCGAGATACCAGCCCATTGAAATTTTCTCCGACGTTGCCTCAGCGTGTATGTCCACCAGAATGACTTTCGCGGTGATCTTCTTCAGCAGTTCGTCGGCGACGCGAAAGGGATCGTCGTTGTTCGCCATAAAGACGCGCCCTTGCAGATTGATGACGGCGTAGGGCACACCGTCGCGGGTGCGTCCCTGATACCAGCCGAAGCCGGGCGAGGTCGCAGGATAGTTCGCCGGGCGCAGCACGCGGCGCGCCAGCGAGGCTTCGTTGCCGTTGGCCGAGTTCATGTAGTCGATGATCTCGCGCTTGTCCCAGACGTGATTGCCGGTGGTGATGACGTCGATGCCGAGTTCGAACAGCTCCTCGGCGATCTGCGGGGTAATGCCAAAGCCGCCGGCAGCGTTCTCACCGTTGGCGATGGTGAGATCGACCGCGTGCTCCTTTTGCAACTCGGGCAGCCGCTCGTGAACGATGGTGCGGCCGGGACGGCCGAAGATGTCTCCGACGAAGAGTATTCGCAACGGGTCGCGATCCTTGGGCGCAGTTGAGTCCGATGGTAACACGCGATGCGAGCGAACCTGGGCGGGATCAGTGAATGCTGACGGCGCGAGCTGCCGCCGGAGGACGGGGCAGGGGCTCTTCGTGCTTGGGGCAGATGCTGTGATACGCGCAACGATTGCAGGGACCTTTGGGGTTCGGATCGAACTCGCCGGCCATGATCTTTGCCGCGACCGCGCCGACACGGGTCTCGGCCTCGCGCAGTTGTTCGGGCGAGCGTCGCGACTCAATCGCCGATGTGTTGTTGGTATTAACCAGCACCAGCGATGCAGGAATATGTCCCAGGCTCTGCGCGGCCAGGGCGTAAATCGATAGCTGCAAGCTATCGTCGGCGTCCTCCTGCGTCTTGGGCTGGCCGGTTTTATAGTCGACGACCATCACCTGGTTGCCGCCCAGCGCGTCGAGACGGTCAAGCCGCCCGTGTACGCGCGCCCCCGCGATTTCGATCGAGAACCCCTTCTCAGTTTGCAGAATTCTGCCGGCGGGCTGCGCCAGCTCGGAACGCAAGAATGCGTGGAGCTGTTCCCTGCCCGCCTGTTCGTACATTTGGCGCTGCAGCGGCTCGGCAATGCTGGACTTGGTGAACTCGTCGAGGAAGCAGGCCAGCACCGTGGCCTCATCCGGCGGACGGCCGGCGCGGACGCCGTCGAAGTAGGCCTTCAGCGCAATGTGCATGGCGTTGCCGAACTGCAGCGGTGCGGTTGCGTCCTCGGGCAGCCGCCAGTCGTAATGCAGCTTGTAGGAGAGCGGGCAACTCTCATACCGCTCGATCGCGCTGGCACTGAGGTCAAGGGTTTGCGCGACGGCGCGCGCGGGAATCTGCGTCCATTGTGTGACCGTGGCGATTGGCTCGGCGGCGGCGTACAGCCGCGGAATGAAGGTATCGGGTCGCAGGATGCTGCACTCGATTGCGCCTTGCAAAGCGGTCGCAGCGCTGGCCAGTTCGCGCATATATTTCGTCGGCAGCGCGGGCTGGCCGCGCAAGGTTTTGGCCTTGCCGCACAGGTAGAGATGATCCATGGCGCGTGTCATCGCGACGTAAAAGAGCCGGCGTTCTTCATGGTCGTGCTGGGTTTTTGGATCGGTGTCAGGGGGCCCACTGCGGCTCCGCAGCTCCGCCGGAAACGCGACCAGCGATTCCTTGTAATTGACGGGGAACGACCCAGTCGCCACCCGCAGAATGAATACGCAGGGAAATTCCAGTCCTTTGGCGGCGTGAACCGTCATCAGTTGCACGGCGTCTTCGAGCGGGAGGTCGCGCACGTCGGTTGGTTCGAGCGCCGCCACCGGATCGTCTTCGTCAGTCTCCTCTACAATGGCTCCCCTCGCGTCGCGAAACAGGGCAAGGTAATCGAGGAAGGCGTGCAGCGAGCCGTCGCCGGAGATCTGCTTCGGCTTCTCGCTCCAACGCGCGGCAAATTCGCGCAGGCGGCGCAGCGGCATCGACTGCGGCAACCCGAAAGAACGCTCAGCGATGTCGAGGGCGGCGGGGAGCGCATTGCCGGCGGCGATCAGCTCGGCACGCGCCGCGCGGACGGTCGCGATCACTTCTTCTCCTCCTGAAACCTCCTCGAGCGCCGCTTCCGCGGAGGCGTTTTTGCCGGCATTGGCCAGTTGAGCGCGAAATTGCACGGGATCGACGTGGAAGCGGTCGAGCGCAGCCACGCGAAACAGCGCAACTGGATGCGTGGAATCGAGGATGCGCAGCACGGCGGTGGCATCGCGCAGCTCCGGCGTTTTTAGCAGGTCCATGCCCCGCACCCGGATCGGGATGCCGCGCCGCGTCAGCTCCGCGACCATCGCTTCGCGATTCCAGTGGCTGCGATAGAGAATGGCAATTTTCTTCAGTTCAAGCGCCGGGTCGGCGCGCCGCATGGCCTCGATTTGATCGGCGACGAAGCAGGCTTCCTGCTCAGGACCGTTGTAGGCGATGGCCCGCACGGGCGCTGCGACCAGCAGCTGCGGCTCGGAACGCAAGCGTTCGCAGCTCAAAGGTTCGCGCTTGAAATTCTTGTCAATACTGACGATCTCCGGATTGCACTGGATCGCCTGATAGGCGCAATCCAGAACTTGTTTTGTGGAGCGGCGATTCGCCGACATGGTTACGGGCCGAACGCGCTCGTGGCCGAAGGTTTCGAGGAACTGGTCGAAGGCGTCGCTGGTGGCGCCGCGAAACTGGTAGATGGCCTGATCGGGATCGCCGACCGCGAAGACGTTAGCTGCCTCGCCGGCGAGCAGGCTGGCGAGCTTGATCTGCGCGACGTTGGAGTCCTGGAACTCGTCGATGAGGATGAAGCGTGCGCGGCGCTGGGCGCGCTCCAGCACCGACTTGCGGCGGCTCAGCATATCGACCGCACGGGTGATGATGTGGCCGAAGGTGCCCAGACCTTCGCGCTGCAACAAATCCTCGGCGAAACGGAAGGCGCCGGCAACTTCGCGGCAGCGCGCGAGTACCTCATCGTCAGACATTGCCTGCGCGTCCCTGGAGCGGGCCATGCGTGGCAGCGGAATTTCGCGGCGCTCCAGGCGCGCGAGATAACGGTCGTAGTCATCCGGCGTGCGCAGCTCGTCGTGGCAGCTGCTGAAGAACTTCAGCAGGTCATCGAGAAATTTGCCCGGCGCTGCGGCCTTGATGTAGTGCTTCAGCTTCATCTCGCCCATGTGGCGGCGCAGCAGGACGAAGAGATCTTTGTCGTCGAGCAGCTCAAACTTTGCGCCCGCGTCGCGCAGCAGCTTGTAGCAGTAGCCGTGGAAGGTGTGCGCCTGCAAACCGTCCTTGAGCAGCCGTCGCACCGCGCCGGGGCGATCCATCTCGGGATAGAGCGACTGCTGCGGCTTGGGATAAAGCAGCGCGGCGACGCGGGCGATCAGTTCGGCAGCGGAGTTCCGCGTGTAGGTGACGGCGAGGATCTCGTCGGCCCGCGCCGATTCGCTCTTGATCAGGTGCGCGATGCGGCGCGCCAGGACTGTAGTCTTGCCGGTTCCCGCGCCTGCAACAACCAGCATCGGGCCATGAACATGCTCGATGGCGAGCTTCTGCTCGGGCGTGGGGATGAACTCGTGATGGCCGTTACTCGACAAAAATCCCTCCCCTGAACGAAGAAAAGGCGAAGATAGCAGTATGATGCGTTTTCGACGGAGAGGCAAGAGGGTTTCTAGGGTGGCCAGTGGGAATTGGCCGGGTGGAACACGATTTTGAACCGATTCGTTCGCTCAGAGTTCCGCCCGCGCAATCGCCAGAGCCGCGATAGCTGCGGTTTCGGCGCGAAGAATGGTTTCGCCGAGTGATGCGGCGATCCAATGTGAGTCGGCGAAGAGTTGCAGCTCTTCCGGGGTCCAGCCGCCTTCGGGGCCGATGGCGAGGGTGAGCGATTGCAGTGGCTCGTTGGCGCGTAGAACGTCGGCGAGCATGATATCGCGCTCGGTCTCGGCGAGAACGATATTCAGACTAGGTTGCGGCAAACAGCAGGTCCCTCGACTCGTCGCCGGGCTCCTCGCTCGGGACGACACGTCCTCCGGTTTCTCGGCACCGGCTTCCACTGCGTCGTTCAACTTCATCGGAGCTGTTATCTCCGGCGGCGACATTCGGCGTGACTGTTCCGCGGCTTCGCGGGCGATGCGGCGCCAGCGCTCGACGCGCTTCTCTGCCGCTTGCGCGAGGTGCTTCTCGGTGCGACGCGCAAGCACTGGAACAATCGTCGTCGCGTTCAGCTCGGTGCACTTTTCGATCGCCCACTCCATACGATCGAACTTGAAGATTGCCAGCAGGAGGGTGATCGGCACGGACGAGCTAGCCGAAACTTCTTCGCCGAGGGTGAACTCCACGCGGTCATCGGACACGCTGAAAATCACGGCGCGTCGAACCACATCGCCGCAGGCGACATCGAACTCCTGGCCAATACGGGCGCGCAACGTTCGCGCGAGGTGCGACGCGTGTGCTCCGGTCAGGGCGGCGCGGTTATCGGAGCACTCGTCGGCGATCCAGCGGCGGCGGGTCATCGTGTGAAGAGTAGCAGAACTGTGGCAATGGCCATTGCGGCATAGGCGCCCCCGAAGATGCGATTTTGCCGCGCCAGCGCTTCTTCATCGAAAAGGCGGCTGGTCATCAGGTATTCGATGGCCGAGACCATGCCGACCAGCACCGCCATAATCAGCCAGCGTTCCTCGCGGTATTTCGAGAGCGCGAGAAACGGAATAGCGATGAGCGAGAGCACGAGATAAAGGAATCCGCCGATGCGTGCACGTTTGCGGCGCTTAGGCTCCTGATAGCGGAGAAGAGTGATACGCGCCAGTTCACGCGGCCGGGCGATGCGCGCCAGCGCGGGAAGCGCCGTGACAATCAGCAGAAACCAGGCGTAGATGCGGAGGGCGTTGTCCAAGAAAGCAATCAGCAATCAGCAGTTAGCACTCAGCAATCATGCATCAAGGGCGAGCCATCGTTTTGCTGGGAAAGTGAGCTTCCCGGAATCGAACCACCAGGACTGACTGCTGGCTGCTGAACTGCTAATTACTTCTTTACCCGAAGATTTCTTTCACCTTGTTCAGCAGCGAGCGGCTGACGGGCTTGTTCTCCAGCGTGATCGTGCTGTGCAGCTCCTGCAAAAGTTCACGCTGGCGCTTGTTCAGCTTGGCCGGCGTCTGCACCTTTACTTCGACGAAAAGGTCGCCGCGGCCGTGGCCGTTCAGCACCGGCACGCCCTTGTTCTTCAGCTTGAACTTCGAGCCGGTCTGCGTGCCTTCAGGAATCTTAAGCGGCTGCTCGCCTTCGAGGGTCGGCACCTGAATCTCTGCGCCGAGCGCCGCTTGCGTGAAGGAAATCGGGAGGGTGCAGAACAGGTCCTTGCCCTCGCGCTCAAAGAACGAGTGATCCTTGACGTGCAGCACGACGTAGAGATCGCCGGGAGGGCCGCCGTAGACGCCGGCTTCACCTTCATTGGAATAAAGAATGCGCGCGCCCTCTTCCACACCTGCGGGAACTTTCACCGTCACCGTGCGCTGGCGCGTGATGCGGCCCTGACCGCGACATTGCGTGCAGGGATCGACGATGAGCTTGCCCGTGCCACCACAGGTGCTGCACGCGCGAGTGATGGAGAAAAATCCCTGCTGGTAGCGCATCTGCCCACGACCGCCGCAGGTGGTGCAATTGATCGGCTGCTTGCCCGGCGCGACGCCGCTTCCCTTGCACTGCTCGCACTCTTCGTGGCGGCGAACGTCGAGCTGCCGGGTGACTCCGAAGGCCGCTTCCTCAAATTCGAGCGTCAGATCCTCACGCAAATCGGCGCCGCGCTGGGCGCGTGAGCGACGACGGCCCTGTCCGCCGAACATGTCCCCGAAGCCGAACAGGTCGCCGAAAATGTCCTGAAAATCGTTGAAGACGGTCGCGTCAAAACCGCCAAAACCTTGCCCCGCAGCACCGCCGACGCCGACATGGCCGAAGCGATCGTAGCGGGCACGCTTCTCGGTGTCGGCGAGCACGGCGTAAGCCTCGCTGCACTCTTTGAACTTCTCCTCCGCGTCCGGATTGTCGGGATTGCGGTCGGGATGATATTGCAGCGCCAGCTTGCGGTATGCGCTCTTGATCTCCTGGTCATTGGCGGTACGGGAGACGCCAAGGACCTCGTAGTAGTCGCGTTTCACAGTGGTGGCCAGAATTCTAACCCTCTATTTCGTATTGCGCGCCACGCGAACCATCGCCGGACGCAGCAGGCGGTCCTTGATGCGATAGCCGCGCTGCAGTTCGTCGATAACGTGGTTGTCCTCGACCTCATCGGTCTCAACCATCTGCACTGCCTGATGCAGATTGGGATCGAACGATTCACCTTCCGCCGCGACCGGCTCGACGCCGAGCTTGGCAAGCGCATCGTGGAATTGTTTGTCGATCAGCTCGATGCCGGAGCGAAAGTCGTCCAGCGAGGCGGCGTTCGTCTTGAGCGCGCGATCGAGGCTGTCGAGAATCGGCAGCAACGTTTTCAGCGCGTCAGCCAGCGCGTAATCGCGATAGTCCTGCTGCTCGCGGGCGTTGCGCTTGCGAAAGTTATCGAACTCGGCCTGGATGCGAGCCGCGCGATCCAGATAGGCAGCGGTTTGGGCTCGCGCCTTTTCCAGCTCGGATTCCAGTTCGGAGGTGACAGCGGCGGAGGTCTTATCACCCTCTCCCGACGCGACTGCACTTTCGTCCTCGGCGGACGGCAACTCGTGATCTACGTCGAGCTCCGTGTTGGAGCCTCCATTTTGTTTCTTGTATGGCATATGTCAAATGTTTCGATGAAGCTCACCCGCGAGGGCGGCTCCTGGCATTTGGCTCTTGGGCCTCAGCAAAGCTGCAGATACTGCCTGCCAACAGCTAAAAGCTAAGAGCGGATTCATGTCGGTTCGTTCCAGAGTTGATCGAACATCCGCGCTATGTACGACACCGCGCTGATGGTGTGTTCGTAATCCATGCGCGTGGGGCCAATCACCGCCAGCGACCCCATGACTTCGTCGCCCACCCGCGCGGGCGCGCCGATCAACACCAAATTATTTAGATGCGGCATAGCATCTTCCAGACCCACCACCACCCGCACCGCCTCCTGCCGGACATCGAGATATGCCGAAAGCAGATTCACAACCCGCTGCTTCTCTTCCAGCGTGGCCAGCAACTCTCGCAGGCGCTCCTTATCCTGCTCGGTGATCACCAGGTTGGCGGCGCCCTCCACATACACCGACTGCGC
>Ga0335072_10004294_pt1 | contig 21239 bp, 17 predicted proteins | sample Lox_Sample_21_FD_206725 | JGI IMG/M metagenome (GOLD analysis project Ga0335072, IMG submission 206725) | Soil microbial communities from Loxahatchee National Wildlife Refuge, Florida, United States - Lox_Sample_2.1 | ecosystem: Environmental > Terrestrial > Soil > Wetlands | place: USA...
ACGACCAGAGGATCGTCGAGCGTCAGGATGAAGGTCAGCGCCGGAGACGGCAGCCCGCGATGGCGTGCCGGGGCGACCCCTGCCTGCCGGAATCCGGCGTACCACTCGACGAACGGGCGCAGCAGCGGCGCCGGCCGCCCCCGCGCGGACTCGTGGATCACGGTCATGCGCCCAGTCTCTCCTGGCATCACGGCCAGCGCACGCCCTGGACGCTCAACGTGCCTCGGGCGGACGAGGCGTCGGGTGTCGGTAACCTGTGCCGAGCCCGCAGAGCACGTCGCGCCCGCCGACGCCTGCGGAGACAAGGAAAGGCGCGTCCGATGACTGGAAGTCGCATTGATTTCGTGACCGGGGCTCCCGCGGCGGGCCGGATGGACGTCAGCTGGATCCACGGCGCACCCGCCGGGCGGCGCAACAGCGACCCGCCGATCCAGGTCCATCACTACGACCAGCACACGGTCATCTTGCGTCAGAGCAAGTCGGTCAACTATGAGGCTCCGTTCCTCTACCTGCTGTTTGGCAACGACCGCGCGCTGCTGCTGGACACCGGCGCCACCGCGGATCCTGCCAAGTTCCCGCTGCGAGCCACGGTCGACCGGCTCATCGCCGAATGGCTGGCCCAGCATCCGCGCGACACCTATCAGCTGGTCGTCGCGCATACGCACGGCCACAATGACCACGTCGCAGGTGACGCGCAGTTCGCGGCCCGCCCGGCGACAACTGTGGTCAGCCGGGAGGTCGACGCCGTGCAACAGCACTTCGGCATCACCGGCTGGCCCGAGCAGATCGTGACGTTCGACCTGGGCGGGCGCGTCCTGGACGTCACGGGCAGCCCCGGTCACCATCGAGCAGCCATCACCATTTATGACCGGTGGACCGGTTTCCTGCTCACTGGCGACACCGTGCTCCCCGGTCGGCTGTACGCGTTCGACTTCCCTCAGTTTCTCGCCAGCCTCGACCGGATGGTTGCCCTTGCCGACAGCCGCGTCGTCACGTACGTGCTGGGCTGCCACATCGAGATGACCGGGCGGCCGGGCCGCGACTACCCGCTCGGAGCGACCTACCAGCCAGCCGAGCGGGCGCTGGAGATGACAGTTGCGCAGCTCAGGGAGGTCCGCGCGGCAGCCCGTTCCGTAGCGGCGAAGCAGGGCGTCCACCGGTTCGACGACTTCGTCATCTACAACCAGCCCGGCCGGCGGGATCAGCTAACGCTGGCCGCGCGCGGGCTACTGCACAAGGTGCCTGGCCTGACGATGCGGTCGGTGCCGAGGACCGGCAGCGGTTGACCGCCCGGAGCGCATCCGGCCGCCGGCGCTCAGCGACGCTGCTCAGCGCGCGCTGAGCAGGACACCCACCATTACCGCGGTGTCGCTGGAGCGGTTCTGCCAGTCATGCGGCACGCCAGGCTGCTGCACCACCGAGTCGCCGGGCCGCAGCACCACTTCGGTGTCGCCGACGACCAGCGTCACCTCGCCCCGCAGGATCGTCACGTAATCAAGCGTGTCAGTAGCGTGCGCCCCCTGGAACTCCGCGTGCGCGTCGGTACCAGCCTGCGATGGGCCGGACTGATCAGGCGCGATCTCGACGATCCGGAAGCATGCTCCGCCCGCAGGTGGCTCGAGCGCCCACTCTGTCGTGGAGGTGTCAGTAACGCCAGCCGACAGCGGCCCCGCACCGGAAACCCAGAGCTCGGTCGTGGTGTACCGGCCGGCATGGATGACCGTCGGCGGCTCGCCCCGGAAGATGACCGCCGGGCCGCGCTCGTCGAAACCAGTGACGACTCTGTTCATGCCAGCGCCCTTTCCTGTGCTGCCGTTCAGAACCACCGGCCCAGCCTACGGATGTTGCCGAGGCGGCCGAGGTATTCGGCATCACCGAGATGCCGCAGGCCCCTGACGACACCCCAGGCCATCCCTGCCAGGAGGAAGACCAGTGCGATAAACACCCAGGGGATGCCGCTGCGGGTGTGGTCAATGTAGTCCAGGATGCCGAACGACCAGCCCAGTGCCACGATGTCGAAAACGATGACCGGGACTTTGACAATCGCGGGCGTGGCCGCCACCACGAGCCCGACCAGCAGACCTATGGCAAACCAGTGGGTACCGGTGTGGAGAGCCGAAGCGGCGCCATGGGGGTGCGTAATGGCTGAGGCGATACTCATTGCCACAAAGTTGCATATAGCGTGAGCGGCGGCAAGAACGACACGCGCCCAGAAGAGGGTAACGGCGCTCATGGCGTCTCGGCGCGGGTCGCTCTCGGACGCGGGCGGAGCTATGCCGCGAGCGGTGCTCCGCAGCAGGCCCGGTAGCGTTCTGCTATGGAACATCGCCGCCTTGGCCGGACTGGCCTGCAGGTTTCGAAACTGTGTCTTGGCACCATGACCTTCGGACTGCAGTGCGATGAGCAGACTTCGGTCGCGATCCTGGACCGGGCCGCGGACGGAGGCATCGACTTCCTCGACACCTCAGATGCCTATCCGCTCGGCGGGGATCTCAGCACGAGGGGAGTCACTGAGGAGATCCTCGGCCGTTGGCTGCACGGCAAGCGAGACAGGTTCATCGTTGCTACGAAGTGCTTCGTGCCGACCGGACCTGCTCCGTTTGACGCTGGCAACTCGCGCAAGCACATCCTGTCGGCTGTCGAGGCGTCGCTGCGCCGCCTGGGGACCGACTACATCGACCTGTACCAGCTGCACGGTTACGACTATCAGACGCCGATCGACGAGACGCTCGGAGCGCTGGATGACCTGGTCCGCCAGGGCAAGGTCAGGTATCTGGGGTGCTCCAACTTCCTGACTTACCAGCTGGTGCGGGCGGTTGGCCGGACCGAAACGCTCCAGCTGGCCCGGCTGGACTGCGTGCAGCCCCGCTACAACCTGCTGTTTCGCCAGATCGAGCGGGAGATGCTGCCGTACTGCGCCGAGGACGGCATCGGCGTCATCCCCTACAACCCGATCGCGGGCGGCCTGCTGTCCGGGAAGCACTCCAGAGCCTCTGCGCCGGCCGAAGGCAGCCGGTTCACCCTCGGCACCGCCGCGGCGATGTACCAGGACCGGTACTGGCATGAGCGCGAGTTCGATACGGTCGACGCGCTCAGCAGGCTGGCGCAGCAGGCCGGCGTGACCCTGGTGACCCTGTCGGTGGCCTGGGTGCTCGCCAACAAGGCGATTACAGCGCCGATTATCGGAGCAAGCAGCCCTGGCCAGCTCGACGCCAGCCTGGCGGCCGCCGAGTTTGACCTTGACGATGACCTCAAGCGCCAGCTCGACGAGCGCACGCACGAGTACCGGATGGGCGACGCGCCTCGCTAGCACCCCCCGTCGCCGGCGAGTGGAACCCCGCAATAGGTTGTGGTTATGGCGAGTCAGCCGTTCCAGGTGGTCTGTGAGATCGAGCCGCCGACCCGGCCGGACCTCATGCATGTCCGTCATCAGATCGGCACGCTGAGCAAGGTCGCCGATACGTTCCTGATCCCGGACAATCACCTGGGCCGGGCCACCGTCTCCAGCGTTGCCGTGGCGCATGAGGTAGAGGCCATGGGTGGCCGCAGCATCGCCTGCCTGAACTCGCGCGACAGGAACCTGCTCGGATTCCGGCGCGACCTGCTGACCGCAGCGTCGTATCACGTGGACCAGTTCCTGTTCGTGTACGGCGACAAGCCCAGCTCCGGCAGCCGGACCGGGGAGCTCACCGTACGGGCAATGATGGAGGAAGTGCGGGGCCTTCCGGCCGATCCGGCGTTCGCCGCGGTGCAGCCGTTCAGGGTCGGCGCTGCGGCTGCGCTAGGTCCGCTGCCCGCCTGGAAGCGCTCGGCCGACTTCTTGTTCGTGCAGGTCAGCTTCTCCCTTGACGCGTTGCTACGGTGGCGGGACGCCAATCCGGTCGACATCCCCGTCTACGCGGGCGTGATCGTGCTCGCCAGCGAATCGCATGCAGAGCGGCTTGCTGCCGCTGTGCCGGACATCGCGATCCCGGCCGGGCTGGCAGGCCGGGCCCGCATCGACCGGCTAGCAGGCGTCGAGGCGGCCTGTGACCTCGTGCTGCAGATCAAGGACTCGGGTGCGTTCGCGGGAGTGCATCTCATCCCGGTGGCTCGATACCGCGAAGTGGCGGCCAGACTGGAGCAGCAGCTCGGCTGACCGCAGCGCACCGGCAGTCAAGATCAACTCGTGAGGAGGCAGCCACACCCTAGTCGTTAGGTGGCTTCTGGCGGTGGATTTGCCGGTTATGTGGTCACCCAGCAACTAGGGTGTGGCGAGGAGACTTCGGGGCGCCGTCAGGAAGTGCCGGTCCGGTCGGCGGCGGCGGATCGCGGCCGCGGCCCTCGTGCGCGATCGGCCATTTCTTCCCAGAACTGCTTGAGCTGCCGCGGCCGCATCTGCTGCCACGGCGCGCGGCCGGTGCGAGGGTCCCGCGGCCGCGTGATGATGGTCTGCTGGCGGCGGCAGAACGCTTCGCTCATCTCCACCCGTGGCTGCGTGCCCTTGGGGGGATAGGGACACAGCTCGAAGACGCATCCGTCGACGCAGCTGACGCCGGGGACAGCGGAGAAGGCGGTGCCGACAGTGCGGCCCGGCTCGAGCGCGTCGCGATAGTGAGTAATGCACGGGGGCAGGTCGCTCCGGTTGGAGCGCTTGAGCCGCCGCTCGCGCTCGGCCGGGTGATCTCCGCGGTCGGCAAGATTCAGCAGCAGCAGCACATCAGCCACAAGCTGCTGCGCGCGCCCGTCAAGTGCGGTCCATCCGGCAGACGGCGGGATCCATAGGTGATGCCTGCCGTGCGGCGTTCCCTGACTGAGGTTTCGCGACCCCACCTGCCCGACGACACCACTCTCGTCGATCCAGCAATACCGCTGCGGCCGTCCAGTCTTCAACGCCTGCACTACGAGCTGCGCAGTTTCCCGGACGAACGGGTGCAGCGCCTGTGCTGAGCCTGGCGCGCGGAGGCGATGATCCCGGCCGGCTATGTCGAGCCAGTGCTGGACGATCGCCTCTGGCTTGGCGCGGTACCGGCCGTTACTGGGCCGGTCATCAGCGGCCCGGCCGTCTGCCGGGCGCGAGCCGTCAGAGAGATTAAGCAGGCAGAGGGCGTGAAACAAAGTCAGCTGGGAGTACCAGTAACGGGCGCCTTTGAGCATCTCCAGGGCCTGCTCCGCAAGGTACATGCGCGCCTCACGCTGCGTGTCCGGATGGGCCGGGCGACGGTTGGCGGCGTACTTGAAACCCTGCGCGAGGGCGATCTCAAGGGATATCGGCAGTTCCGCCTCATCGGGCCGGCGGTCGTCCGGGCCGACGTGCCGGAGCCATTGGGCCAGGTCTGCCTCGGCCTGCTTAGCAAGGTCCTTGTCGGCGGCGGAGTTCCCGCCAGTGACACCGACCAGCATCGGAGCCAGCCAGGCGCTCACCGTCGCGGCCCGCGAGGAGTCCCGGTCCGGGTCGGGAGTGTCGGCTCTTTCGTCCGGACCGCCCGGCCAGCGGACCGTACGCTCGGCCCGGCAGGTCTGGCACGGTGCCTCTAGCTGCCACCGGAGGGCCGCATAGGAACCGCTGGCGCTACCGATCTCCTGGGTCGCGGCCAGCTGAACGGGATACGACCTTTCGCTCCAGGCGATCGCGTACAGCTGCGAGTATGCGGGCTCGGCCGGGCAATCCCCACCGCGGCGGCGCCGCTCGTCGATTGTCCGCACGGCCTCGCCGAGGCGCCGGACGACGGCGGTCTTGCCTTCCTCAAGTGTCCTCGGGTCCTGCGCGTGGATCCGCGGCCACTTGTCCCGTAGCTCCGAGGCGATGCTGGCGTGCTGCGGCGCCTCGGCAACGCAGTCGATTTCCAGCACGGCCGCGTATACATCCAGGACCTTGGTGTCGTCACGCTTAGCCAGGGCAATTCGCAGTGGCCGGACGCAGCCGGGCCCGGTGCGCTGGCTGCCACGAGAGCGCAGTACGAGAGCGATAAGGAACTCGCGGCCGGGCTTCGGCCGTTTGATGGCCTGCTTGAGGTAGTCGGGATCCGCTAGCGCGGTGTCCAGCAGCCGCGAGCCAAGGTAAGCCTGCATCAGGCTGTGCGGGAACCTGACGCTGTTCCCGCGCAGTTCCACCAGATCGAGCTGGGACGCCCATGCCGCCGCGAGCCGGACGTCGACGTTGTGCACGCCGGGCGCCTGCCCGGCCTGCTGGTCAATCGTTGCCAGCCGCCGCCTGACCTCGGCCAGCAGCGCCTTGTCCCGGTGCGCGTCGAACTCCACCTCGAGCTGGTCGAGCTTCAGGCCGACGCACGCGAGCGCGGACATGTGCTCGATCGCGGCTTGCCGCTCGGCGCGGTTGAGCGGAACTTCCTCCCGCAGGTGGCCGGCGATGACGGCGCGCTCCCAGGTTTCGAGCAAGCTCAGCCGCAGCTTCGAGCGGTCGACGCCGCGAGTGTCCACCACGCCGTGCTGCCCGGCAGAGGTGGGTTCCAGAAGCCCCTGAACCTTCAGCTCCCGGGTGATCTGGAGGTAGATAGGCGCCTCGACGACTTCGGCCGTCTCGACGATCCAGGCGAGCCTGCGCTCGTCCTCGCTGGTTCCGTTGCTGCCGATATAGGCCAGCGCCGCCTCGTAGCTCAGCGGCTCGAGCGTGAGGATTGCCGCGTCGGTAGCGCGCAGCGGGTCGTGCGGCCGGGAGGCGATGACGAGCGGCAGATGCTGCTGATGCGCCTTGCGGATCGCGGCCCTGATGATGTTGTCCCGTTCCGGCTCAGCGCCGAGTGCCTCCTCAAGGCCATCCGCCAGGACGATGATCTTGCCGTCCTTGAGCAGGCGCCGCCAGATCGTCTCGCCCTCAGCAAACGAGATAAGGCCGGGATTCACTTCGTTCAGGAAACGGTCGCGGGCCAGCGTTTCGAAGTCAAAGTCGGGCGTCGCGTCCCGCAACCGGATCGGCACTGGAATGGCGTGCTTTTCGGCCAGTAATTCTGTCAGCCTCACCAGAACCGCCGTCTTGCCGGTGCCCACGCCACCCGCGACGATGTGCGGCCGGGTTCCGCGATCGTGCAGGTCCGCCATGACTGCCTTGCACAAGTCATCTCGCCCGACAATCTTGTCGATGATCGCGCCCGCCGTCGGCACAAGTTCGCGCGACTCGATCAGCGCCCTGATCCGGTAGCGCCGCTGCAGCCCGAAGAGCCGCCAGAGCACGAAAGAGGTTGCCAGCGCCACCAGCACGCCGGACGCCAGGATGTTCGTGACGATCCCGCAGGAAAAGCCGAGCGATGAGCACCTGCGGTCAGGATCGAGCGTCAGTCCGGACGGGCCGCCGCGGACGAAGAACAGATAGGCGACCCATGCGAGCCAGAGCACGAAGACGAGCACCGCTATCGCGGTCAGTACCGTTATCAGGCGGAGGAGCCGCCGGGAGCGCCATTTGGCGGGCTCGTCGACGCCGCCTCTGGTTGCGCGCCGCGTGGCGGGACTGGTGAGCAGTTGCGGGCGCCGGAAGACACTGCGTCGGCCCCGTGTGTCCCCGCGACTTCCGGCACCTGCCATGGTTCGCCACCCCCAAGTGCAGCCCTGCGCCGCATAGCGACATTCTCGTCACGTATGTCACTTCTGTATAGGCCGTGCTGCTGACCGCCAGAATGGACGGGGAAAGGCGGGGGTAGTCGAGGCCGGAGAATTCGCAGCCGCGGCGGCGCATCGGCATTGTCAGCACGGCATTGTCAGCACGGCATTGTCACCACGGGCACCAGCGGGCACCATGTGCGGAAGGCGGATCTGCCGCGGAAGGCGGATCTGCCACGGAGGGTGAGGATTGCCGAGGGTGCCTGGCGAGCCGGCTGCGGTGGACGGCGCGTCCGCAGACGACGGCACGATGACGTTCCGGGTGGCCGACCCAGACCGGCTGCTCGCGGGCGTGCGGCTACAGCAGGACGTCGGCATACCGGCGGATCGGCTGGGACTCCGCCGCGCTCCGGAGCACTGGGAGCTGCGGCTTGACCGCCCGCCGGTAGACCGGCTGGAGTACCTGCTCGAGTTGAGCTACCCGGGTGGCACCAGCAACGTGGTGACCGACCCGGCCAATCCGCGTCAGGCGGGAGGTGCATGCGGGCCGAAGAGCGTGCTGGAGTTCGCTGGTTACACCGAGCCCGGCTGGCTCCGTGCCGCGGCTGATCCGGGCACCACCACAACCTTCGAGGTGCCCGCGCCCGCGCTGGATTCCGCGGCACAGAACTGCCCGGTACGAGGCTGCACTGTCGCGGTGCGAGTCTGGTCGCCGGCCGGGTCAAGCGACGACGAGCCGCTGCCGTTGCTTGTCGTGCACGACGGGCCAGAGTACGACGCGCTGGCAGGCCTGACCCAGTACCTCGGCGCGGGCGTTGCGGGCGGCTGGCTGCCGAGACTGAGGGCCGCGTTGCTCAGCCCTGGGGAGCGAAACAACTGGTACTCGGCTAACTCCCGCTATGCCAGCGTGCTCGCTGACCGGGTGGTCCCGATGGTGACCCAGACAGTCGCCAGCACGGTCAGGATCGGCATGGGCACCAGCCTCGGCGCGCTGGCGATGCTGCACGCGCATTGCCGGCATCCTGGCTTCACTGACGGACTGTTCCTGCAGTCCGGCAGCTTCTTCGTGCCCGCGCTGGACAGCCAGGAGCGGCGGTTCCCTTACTACCGCCGGATTACCGCGTTCACCGCGACTCTGCAGGCTGGCCGCATACCGGACGTGCCCGTTCCCGTGGCGATGACCTGCGGTGAGATCGAGGAGAACGCGGCGAACAACCGCCTCGTGGCGGCGCTGCTGCGATCAGCGGAGTATCCCGCGAGCCTGCATGAGGTGGCTGACGTGCACAACTACACGGCCTGGCGGGACGCGCTCGACCCGTTCCTGACCGAGCTGGTGCGGCTGGTGACCCGATGAGCAAGCTTGCGGCCGACGAGGGGAGTACCTGATGACCGCACCGACGGCACGGCACCTGATCGGGCTGCTGCTCGGCACCGAAGAGGACTGGCCGCAGGCGTTCGAAGAGGTCATGCGGCGGCTCGGGCCGGTGACCGGCCCGGGCGGGACCCGGCATGAGTTCGGTTGCGAGCGGATCACCATCGAGCCGTTCTGGCTCCGGGCCAAGCCACGGTACAGCCTCGTCATCGACCGGCTCGCGTACTGGTATTACGTACCGCGCGAGTGGCTCAAGAAGGTCGCCATGATGGACAGCGTCTACCTGCTTAACAGCCCGTTCACGTTCCAGTCGATGGAGAAGCATGCGGCGTACTGCGCGATGATGCGGCTCGGCCTGAACGTGCCCGAAACGGTGCTGGTGCCGTACAAGAACCCGGTCGACAACGCGCGTTACGCCTATACGGCGGCGAAGTACAACCAGCCGTTCGACCTGGACTCGATCGCCGAGCAGATCGGGTACCCGCTGTTCATGAAGCCGTACGACGGCGGCGCGTGGCGCGGGGTCTCGCGGATCAGCAACCCGGGCGAACTGCACCGGGCCTACGACGAGAGCGGCGAGATGCTCATGCACTTGCAGCAGGCGATCGAGGACTACGACGTGTTCGCGCGGTCGCTGTCGATCGGCGCCGAGACGATGGTGATGAGATTCCGGCCGGATCAGCCCATGCATCTGCGTTATGCGGTCGACCACGCGTTTTTGTCGCCGCAGGCCGGAGCAGAGGTCGTCACGATCGGCAGGCTCGTGAACGCGTTCTTCCGATGGGAGTTCAACTCGTGCGAGACGCTGGTCAAGGATGGCCTGGTGTACCCGATCGATTACGCCAACGCCTGCCCTGACGTGGCTTTGACCAGCCTGCATTACTACTTCCCCTGGGCGATCAAAGCGCTGGTCAAGTGGTGCGTTTTCGCATTGGTCACCGGGCGCCGGCCACGGCTGGACCTGGCCACAGGGGAATACTTCGACGTAGCCGACGATCCGAGCAGCTCCTATGCGCAGAAGCTGGCGGCCTACCGGGAGCTGGCTGACAGGTACTTCGACACCAGGCGGTATGAGGACTTCTGCGCGAGCAGCCTCGGCCACCTCGATGAGATCGTGCTCGACTGGGTCGCAGGCCCGGACTTCGACCAGCTGCTCATCGAGACCGTGCGCTCCGTCTACCCGGCGCATGAGCATGATCAGTTCATTGCGCACCTGCGCGGCCTGCTCGACGCCTGGGTCAGGGACGAGAGCGGCCGACTGCACGCGGCCTGATCGAGATCGGCGCTGGTCAGCAGGCCAGTGCCCGTGCGAACCTGTTGTTAAGGTGCCCGTGGAGGTACCCGTTCTGCGAGGCAGTACGAGCGAGGCCAGATGGGTCGGGAGATTCGGGCCGTCAAGATTACCGGCGAGGACCGGCGTACCTACCGGGCGAAGCTGGCCCGCTCGCTGGACGTGTTCGCCCGGATGCTGCATGACCGGCTGTTCGAGACCGGCCCGGCGCTGGTGGGCCAGGAGATCGAGCTGAACCTCGTCGACGAGCAGGGCGCGCCGTCGATGCGCAATGCTGACGTCCTGGCCGCGATCGCGGACCCGGCCTGGGCGACGGAGATCGGTCAGTTCAACCTGGAGATCAACGTGGCGCCGCGGGAGCTGAGCGGCGACGCGCTCGCGGGCCTGGAAGGCGAGATCCGTGACAGCCTGAACGCCGCCGACAAGAAGGCTCAAGGCCTGGGCAGCCGCCTGGTGATGATCGGCATCCTGCCCACGCTGTCCAAGTCCGACGTGGACGCTGGCGCGCTGTCGGCCAGTGAGCGTTACCGGGTCCTGAACGAGCAGATCTTCGCCGCGCGCGGCGAGGACATGCAGATCCAGATCGATGGCGCCGAGCACCTCCTCACCCATGCCGACAGCATCACGCCGGAGGCCGCGTGCACCAGCGTCCAGCTGCATCTTCAAGTCAGCCCGGACGCGTTCGCCAGCTATTGGAACGCTGCGCAGGCCGTCGCCGCGGTACAGGTGGCACTGGCCGCCAACGCGCCGTTCCTGTTCGGCCGGCAGCTATGGCATGAAACCCGGATCACGCTGTTCGAGCAGGCCACTGATACCCGGCCGGACGAGCTGAAACGGCAGGGCGTGCGCCCGCGCGTCTGGTTCGGAGAACGCTGGATCACGTCGGTGTTCGACCTGTTCGAAGAGAACATCCAGTACTTTCCGGCGCTGCTGCCGATCGTCGGGGATGAGGACCCGCTGGCGGTGCTCGAGCGTGGCGAGTGCCCGCTGCTGGCCGAGATGAGCCTGCACAACGGCACGATCTACCGGTGGAACCGCCCGGTCTATGCAGTTGCCGACGGCCGGCCGCACGTGCGGGTGGAGAACCGGGTACTGCCGGCCGGACCGTCTGTTGCCGACGTGATGGCGAACGCGGCGTTCTACTACGGCATCGTGCGCGTCCTGGCCGAGTCCGAGCGCCCGATCTGGACTCAGCTGTCGTTCGTCACCGCCGCGGAGAACCTGCACGAGGCCGCGCGCAATGGTATGGGCGCTCGGCTGTACTGGCCTGGCCTGGGGGAGGCGGGCGTGGCCGAGCTGGTGCTACGCCGCCTGCTGCCGATGGCTTATGACGGCCTTGGGCGCTGGGGTGTCAGCCCGGCGCAGGCCGACAGGCTGCTCGGCATCATCGAGCAGCGCTGCCTGACCGGCCAGAACGGCGCTGCCTGGCAGATCGGCACGGTCGCGAGGATCTGCGAGAACAGCGGCGCGGACCGGGCCGAGGCGTTGCGGCAGATGACGCAGCGCTACATCGAGCACATGCATACCAACGAGCCGGTGCACGCCTGGCCGCAATGACGGCGGGTGCCGGTCGTGTATTTAGGGGCAGAGCAGACGACGTGATTGCTGAGGCTTGCTAGCCGATCGCGGCCGCCAGATCCTGATAGGGAGGGACGAGTTCGCCCCAGCGCGCCTCGGTGTCGCCGCGCTCGCGCCCGGCGAGGTAGGCGGCGAGATTCTTTCAAGTACCACGTTGAGGTGCCGCAATGAGCGCAGCCTGGTTCGAGGCTGGAGTATGGCCCACTCCGGGGCAGGCACGCTACGCTTTCGTGCATCGTCCTCGGGGAGGTGCCGTGATGGCAGGGCCGGGAGATGAGATAGCTGCGTGGGCAGGAGGCCGCGGTCACCTGCGGAGCTCGCACGCCGACCGCGAGCAGGTGATCGGCATACTCAAGGCCGCGTTCGTGCAGGGCATGCTGGCCAAGGACGAGTTCGACCTGCGGGTGGGTCAGGTGCTGGCGTCGCGGACCTACGCGGAGCTGGCCGCGCTCACCGCTGACCTGCCCGCCGGGCTGCCTGCAGTGCCGTCGCCCGAGCCCGGCCGGGCCAAGGGCGGGCAGCCGATTCTGCGGCCCGGCCAGGCAGTCACGGGGGCGACGGTGTTGTATGCGGGCGCGTGGGTCGCCGCGGTCTTCGCCGTCCCCGGCGCCCCTGGGCTGGTCATCTTGGGCAGTCTCGTCTACTTGGGCGTGTTGGCCATAGTTATGGCGGTTGCGCTCGAGAATCGGCGGGAGAAGCGTTCCGGCGGGAGGCCGCCGCGAGGACAAGTGCCCGGCGCGGGTGGTCAGGCACTCGGGCGCCCGCCGTCGGCCAGTCCTGGTGGGCAGCTCCCGCCGGTCGATCCTCATCACCGGCCTACCGCCCAGGCTGTGCTAAGGCGTCGTCTCCGGCCGCCGGCGCCAGTTCGCGGTCGCTGGAGCGGTGGCGGCGCGCTGACGCCGGGATTGAGCAACCCGGTCGCCACGTTGTAAGGCAGGTGCCCGGGTTGGACGAGCAGCGCCCTTGCAAGCTCGCGGATCTGCAGCTGCCGCAGGGCGTGGCAGCCACCAAGTGCGCAGCGCTCGGCATCGTCCTCGGCGCATCCGCCTGCGGCAGCAGCACCAGCAGAGCATGACCCAGAGCTACGCCTACAAGTACGGCAAGGTCACCGGAGAGATGACCTACCAGATGGCCACGGCCCAGGAGGCAAGACGGCAGCGGCTGCACTCTGCCAGGAGGACACCGGGGGGATCACCAGCAGCTTCGTGCCCGTCTCCGTCATGGCCCTGTTCCCCGAATGGAAAAAAGCGCGCTCAAGCAGCACCCTGGCTGGTTCTTCCTCGGGCTCAAGGCCGGATGCAAGGCCCCCTGAACCACCAGACGTCCCCTGGCTGCCCGGCCGCAAGTCCTCTCCCACGCGGGCCGGGAAGCGGGGCACTGGTTGCCGCAACGCATCGCCAGCTGCTGTTGCGGGGGAAGCAATAGAGGCCGGTTGCAAGATCGCAACTGGCCTCTGAGCTAGCCGGAGAAGGTTACATACTCCCCTCCATTTTTAATCTATAGCAGACCGGGGGGCTTGCGGCAAGACCCAGGTCGTGCCCCATAATCGCTGGCCGGAGCCCAGAACCAGCGGAAATGGGGTAGCGAACTGAGTACGAGCGCGTTTGATCTTCCCTACCGTCTCAGTGCCAAGGCCGATCCGGCGCTGATCACCGTCGACGAGCAGCACTTCGCGGCCATCGCGGAGAGCCTCGAGCAGTCGATCGCCGACCTGTCCGACCGCCTCGACGCCGAACGCAAGGCGCCGGGCGGAATCGGCCAGAAGGCGCTGGACCGGGACATGGAGGTCCACCGGCTGACCGCTCGGCTGCGAGCCCTTCGTCGTTTCGGTCTCGACCTGTGCCTCGGACGCATCGTCAGCGCGGACAATACCGAGCCGGTGTATATCGGGCGACTCGGCCTCAGGGACAGCGCGGGTCGTCAGTTGCTGGTCGACTGGCGTTCCCCCGCAGCTGAGCCGTTCTTCGGAGCGACCCACGGGAACCCGATGGGCCTGGCCAGCCGCCGCAGGTATCGCTGGACCCGCGGCCGGATAAGCGACTACTGGGACGAGGTATTCACCCCGGATGGCCTCGACGGGCACGCCGCGCTCGATGACCAGTCCGCCTTCATCGCCAGCCTGGGCGGCAGCCGGTCGGCACGGATGCGAGACGTGCTCGGCACCATCGCGGCCGACCAGGACGCAATTATCCGCGCAGGATCCCGCGGCGCGCTCGTCGTCGACGGCGGTCCGGGCACGGGAAAGACCGTCGTCGCTCTGCACCGCACCGCCTATCTCCTCTACTCTGACCGTCGCCTTGATCACCGCAGGGGCGGCGTGCTGTTTGTCGGTCCGCACCAGCCTTACCTCGCCTACGTCTCCGATGTTCTCCCCAGCCTCGGCGAAGAGGGCGTGCAGACCTGCACCCTGCGTGACCTCGTCGCTGAGGGAGCCGCGGCAAGTATCGAGGACGACCCGGATGTTGCCCGGCTGAAGTCGTCCGCAGACCTGGTAACGGCGATCGAGGCAGCCGTCAGGTTCTACGAGAGCCCGCCGACCAAGGGCATGACGGTCGAGACCCATTGGTCCGACATCTGGCTCAGCGCCGACGACTGGGCCGAGGCGTTCGAGGCACCAGATTCTGGTACCCCGCACAACGAAGCGCGCGACCCGATCTTGGACGAACTGGTCGCGATCCTCATGGACAAGCATGACGGCGAGGTCCCGCCTGAAGAGCTCCGCAAGTCGCTGCTGCAGAACAGGGAGCTGATCACGGCCCTGTACCGGGCGTGGCCGCTACTCGAAGCAACTGACCTCGTCGGCGACCTCTGGTCGGTGCCGGCCTACCTGCGAATGTGCGCCCCCTGGCTGAGCCTTGATGAGGTGAGGCTACTGCAACGCCTGGACGCCCAGGCCTGGACAGTGTCTGACCTCCCGCTGCTCGACGCGGCAAGGCAACGGCTCGGCGACCCGGAGGCGTCACGACGCAAGCGCCGGCGTGATGCGGCTGTCGTCGCCGAACGGGAGCAGATGGCCCAGGTCGTGGACTACCTCATCGAGGCGGCCGACGACGAGTACGGCGTCGGCCTGGTGACGATGCTGCGGGGTGAGGACTTTGAGGACGCTCTGGTCGACCAGGCCGCACTGCCAAGCGCCGACCCGGACTTGCTGGCCGGGCCGTTCGCGCACATCGTGGTGGACGAGGCTCAGGAACTCACCGACGCAGAGTGGCAGATGCTGCTGCTCCGCTGTCCGTCCCGGAGCTTCACCATCGTGGGGGACCGTGCCCAGGCCAGGCACGGCTTCACTGAGTCGTGGCAGGAGCGGCTTAAGCGGATCGGGCTCGACCAGATCAGCCTGGCTTCTCTGAGTATCAACTACCGGACGCCGCAAGAGGTCATGGCGGAGGCCGAGCCGGTTATCCGGGCCGTGCTCCCTGACGCCAACGTGCCGACCTCCATCCGCGCCAATGGCACTCCGGTCGTACACGGATCTGCCTCGGATCTGAGCTTTATTCTCGACGCCTGGCTCGCTGCTCATGCCGACGGGATCGCCTGCGTTATCGGCGATCCCGCTTTCCGGCCGACTTCCCGCGTCAGGTCGCTGACCCCGGAGCTGGCGAAGGGACTCGAGTTCGACCTAGTCGTCCTGATCGATCCAGAGACGTTCGGCACGGGCATCGAAGGAGCGGTCGACCGCTATGTCGCGATGACCCGAGCTACCCGGGAACTCGTCATCCTCACTTAGCCGAGCCGGTAAAGAAGATCTCGCGGACTTCGCGCGCCGCATAGTAGACCAGCACGTAGCCGGCCGCGGGGTCCGCCCACCACCAGCCTGCGGCCGCGTTGAGGATGAGGCCGAGCAGGACAGCTACCGCGAGGATGCCATCGATGGTGGTGACCCGGCCTTCGGTGCGCAAGACCGGGTTGTCCAGCGCGCGGCCAGTCCTGGCTTTGCCGGCCGCGAGCGCGAACATGGCGAGCCCGGTAACGGCGGTCCAGGCGATGCCGATCGGCGAGTGACGCGGGTGGTATCCGCTAACGAGAACAACGGTGGACTGGATGCTCAGGTAACCAGCCAGGCCTGCGAAGGCGTACCCGATCAGGCGCAGGCCACGGCGCTGGCGTTCGTCCCCGGTGCCGGACAGTTCCCAGATGACAACGGTGGAGGCGCCTATCTCGATCAGCGAATCCAGGCCGAAGCCGGCCAGGGCGACGGATCGGGCGCTGATAGCGGCGATTGCCAGCACCACGATGCCGACGACGTTCCAGGCCAGCGTTAGGTACTCCAGGATGAATCCGCGCTTGACAAGCACTGGCCGACGCGGGTCGTCAGTCGTCAGCACAGATGCATCTTTCCACCTCGAGACCGGCCAGCGGATGACTCGAACATTCTGGTTGCGAACTATCCTGCCCGCGGAAACCGGTCAGTACAGCAGCCGAGGGTCGTCGTACACCTTGAACTCCAGCACGTTGTTCGAGGGATCGACGAGAAAGATCTGCCTGTGCTCCTCGGCCGTGCCCCCGAAGCGCACGGCAGCATCGCCGAGCGTGGAGATCTTACGGAGTTCCACTAGCCGCAGCAGCCGGTCGAAGTCATCCGGGTCGGCGAAAGTCACCCCGAAATGCCGAGGGTAGGGAACCGGCTCGGCCGACACGGTCTCGCTCAGATGGCAGACGAGTTGGTCGCCGAAGAAGTCGAAAGTTACCCGGTCCGGGTAGCGCCGGGCGAGCTTGGCCCCTAGCTGGCCGACGTAGAAACCGACGGCCGCATCGAGATCGTAGGTCGGGATGGCGATGTGGAACGCGTCGTGGCTACTGCGCATGTGTCTGCTCCTAGTTGGTGCTGTTGGCGGACTTCAGCCGAAGCCTCGGGACGGCTGGCCGCAGTGCCCGGCGGCCGGTTAGCGGCAAGCTGAGCGGAGACCGGCGCACGATGGTGACCAGCAGCCCGGACAGGCCGTAAATGAGCGGCACCCCGACGCCAAGCAGGGCCGCGAGCTGCAGGAGGCCTGATGCGGACCGGATTGCGGTCAGTACGCCGGTCGTGCCGGCGAGTGCGAGCAAGCCTTGCAGCAGGAGGGGGTGGGCGAGGAAGATCCCGAACGAGCCGTCAGCGCCCGCGGAGACAATCCTGCGGTGACGGGCTCCGGAGTCGGCCCACCGCAAGCTCAGCGTCAGCAGCGCCCAGCCGAAGCAGAGGGTCTCCACGACCAGGGCGGGCTGGAAAACCGCGGTGGCGGCCGGCGGGCTCTGGGCTGCTATCGCGATCTCGGCGGCATAGCTGCCGAGGCCCGCGCACAAGCCCAGGGCGAACACCGGACCGGCCAGAGTAGCGTGCCGTCGGCAGAAACCGGAGAGCCGCTCGAAATGCCAGGCCGCGATCGCCCCGGCCACCACGTAGAACAGGTAGCTCGGCAGCAACGCGTCGGGGTAGCGCAGCCACGCCCCGATCAGGCCTGTTGTCACCAGGTGCTGCTGGATCGCGAGCGTCAGGGCTAGCTGGTAGGCGCCCGCTACCGCAAACAACGCGAGATGATGACCGGCGGTCTTGTGCAGCAGCCAGCGCAGGAGCGGGAACGCCAGGTAGAGCTGCATGGTGACGAGGAGGAAGTAGAGCTGATACTTCGCGGTGCCGGTAAGCAGGTCACCCGCGAAGTGCAGGAGCGCCTCCGTGACGGGGCGCAGTTGCTGCGGGTCAGCGACGAAGTAGATCAGGCTCCAGGCGATGTAGGCAGGAACGATCAGCGCGTACCGCTTGCGCCAGAACCGCCGCCAGCTGATCTGCTCGCGGCCGCCGTAGTTGTAGCTAAGTACAAAGGCCGTGAGCAGAAAGAAGAGTTCGCGGCTGGTGTGGAACACGGTGAGGACGGCGCCGGTCGCGACGCTAATCCCGACGCTGACCCCGAGGATATGGACGGCCACCACAAAAGCCACGACGAGCACCCGGAACATATCGAGAGCCAGGATCCGCGGCCGGCCGGCAGCAGCAACTCCGGCTAGCGTGGCTGCGGGAGGAGTTGCGCCTGCACTGGCCGGGTCGGCATGCGAAGGGCGCTCGCGACTGCTCGGTTCTGTCCCGCTGGCGGTTGCGCCAGATCCGGGCCCGGTGAGTGTTCTCATATCCGGCGCGGCCAGGCGCAGAACTGACGGCGTCCGCTAGCCTCGCGGAGCGACATCAAGGCCCCGCTCATGAGCTCCCTGCTCGTGCTGGCGCTCGAGTTCGAAATGAAGAAAAGTGTCGGAACGCAACCCCAGTCGCAGCGTCTCGAGGGCAATGACATCAGCGGGCGCCACATTGCCGAGGTTGACGTTGCTGCCGGCCCTGGTGACGAAGAACGTCTGCAGTTCCTTAGTCGGCGCCTCGAAGATCAGCTGACGGCAGTCCGGCATGCTTGCGATGACTTCCTCCACGACGTCGAAACGGGGCACGCCGGCAGCGTCACAGATGCCACTGCGGCCGCTCTCCCTGGCCTCGGTGACGACGAAGTCTGCCCCGGCCGCCAGATCCGCTTGGATGCACGTCACCCATTGCTCGCCACTGAGCGATGCGGACCGCTCAGGGTCCTTATAGCCGACCTCGCTCAGCACAGTGAACTCCGACGCGGCGCGCGAGATCAGCCGGGCCTTGGCCGGGCCAGGCAGGTGGATGGTCCCGTCGGATACCTCCACGTACCTGCAGCCAAGCCGTCGGCAGACCGCGAAATAGTCCTGGGTGAGATCCTGAGCGACGAACTTCTCCAGCAGCGTTCCGCCAAGCAGGTAGTCGATGCCATGCCGGCTGAGACAACGCGTCTTCTGCTCCAGGTTTGGTGTCACGAGCGCAGTGCCCCAGCCGAACTTGACGAGGTCGATGGCATAGGCAGCACTCGCGATCGCGTCTTCGAACGCGTGCACCGGGATGCCGTTGTCGATGACGACGGTGAGCCCGTCGCTGCGGGGCTTGGCGCTGCGCAGCGGGAGGCTGAGCGACCTGGAGTTCACGGCTATCTCCTTCATGCAGTGAGCTGTTGCACTGACTTGCTCGTCAGGCCGGGTGCGCAAGGCGGGCGCGGAGGGCACGGCGGTCGACCTTGCCGCCCGGGCCGGCCGGCAAGGCATCCACGACTACGACGCTGACCGGCCTCTTGTACGGGCTGAGCTCTTGCGAGCACCTGGCCAGGAGTTCGCCGGAGTCAACTTCGCCGGTCACGACTACGCAGGCAACGGGCTCCTCGCCGAGCACGGAATGGGGCCGGCCGACGACCGCGGCGTTCCGGACCCGAGGATCGCCTAGCAGCACCTCTTCGATCTCGCGCGGGTGGACCTTCTCGCCGCCGCGGTTGATCACGTCATCGCTGCGGCCTGCCAGGTAGAGAAAGCCGCCCGGGTCAAGGGACCCAACATCGCCCGTGCGCAGCCAGCCATCGGCGGCCCTCGCAGGGATCAGGCTCCGGCCCCGGCCGAGGTACACATCAATCACTGTGCGGCCGCGGATCTCAACAGCACCCGTTGATCCAGCCGGCACTTCCCGCCGGTCTGATCCCACAACGCGTACGCGGACGCCTGCTGGACGGCCGGCTGAACCAGCCCGGCGCTCTCCGGCAGATAGCGGGTTCGCCGCAATCTGGCTCGCGGCTTCGGTCATTCCGTACGTCTCGAGCACGCCGATGCCGGTTCGGGCCGTGAACCGCTCGGACACCGCCACCGGAAGCGGTGCGGACGCGGACCGGGCGAACCTGACCCGGCGGGAGACGGCAGCCGTCGGGGTCGGCGACTCAGTCAGGATCCCGATGATGGCCGGCACCAGGTTCAGCCAGGTCACGTTGAACTCTTCGGCGGCTGACCAGAAGTGCGAGGCGTGGAACCGGTCGTCGACTACCAGGCTGCTGCCCGCGACCAGAGTGGACAACACCCCGACTACCTGGGCATTGACGTGGAACAGCGGAAGCGGACAGTAGCCGCGGTCGGCTCTGGTCATGCCGTGGTGGCCGACGACGAGGGCAGCGACCCGGAGCAGCTGAGGTCGTGTCAGCGGGACGAGCTTCGGCTGCCCGGTCGTGCCCGAGGTGGTCAGCAGCGCCGCGACGCCGGGCGCCAGGAGCCGCGGCGCGTGGCCCTGCCGGACGCGGCGCAGGCCGTCGGCCGACGTGATCCAGGTAGTGGCGGCGGAGCCGGCCGGCAGCCCGGCCGCGTCCTGGGTGTCTACGACGACGTCTGTGGCCTCGAGCGCGTCGAGAATTCCGGCCAATTCCGAGGTCGACGCCCGCGGGTCGACCGGGGCCACGCAGACGCCTGCGGCCAGCCCGGCGAGGTAGGCACGGCAGAAAGCGGCCGGGTTGCCGGCTCGCAGGGCTACTACGGCTCCCGGCGGCAGGTTCGCGGCGAAGGACACAGCTTGCCGCGCGACGTCCAGCCAGGTGACGCGCTCTCCGCTGCCGGCATCCAGGTAGCCTGCCTGGTCTCCACAGCTGCTGGCGAGCGAGTCGAGACGGGATCGCACCGACACCGGTATCACCACAGCCGCGTCACCCGACCCGGGGCGACGGGAAGCCTGAATTGCGTAAGTCATGCCTGAAGCATCAGTTCACTGCTTTAGTGTCCGCTTTGGTGATGCTTCGCGCAGACTCCGGATTTCATTCGCGTTCGATGAACGAATGCTTCCGGCTGCATGAGAGCGGCCACTGGACCCGAGGCTCCGCAGGGTGGATGACAGGCGCGGAGGCCACTGGAGCCTGAAGCCGCAAATCGCGTTGCCTTCGCTGAACCCGGCGTGCTGTGATCGGCAAGAATGCCGCCGGAGCCGAAGGAGGGGTGATGCGCCGACCTCACGGGACGGTCACGGCAGCGCTCTGAGCACAGGGGACGGCGCCGACGCCAGTGAGCGCAGGACGACACCTACCGCTGGCAGCTGAGGAGGCTCGGCTGACAGTGACCGGGACAATCCGCCTAAACCCGGTCGAGGTCCGGATCCGGTGGCTGAGAGATGCCCCGGTGAAGCAGGAAGCGGAAGTAATCGCCGACCCCTGAGGAGGGGGAACAGGCGGTGAACCGGTCCCTCGCCTGCGCCAAGCCTGGGAGCTGCCCGAACGCCAAGCGCGCACGGTCAGCGAGAACGAACGGAACCCTGCACTCCCGATTGAAGATCACTTCTTCGATCCGGAGGCAGAGCCATCAGCAGGTCCGCCCAGAACCAAGGCTTCACGTGCGAGAACTGCGGCGCGAACGTCGCACCGCTAAGCAGCGGGAGCTACCGCAACCACTGCCCGGCGTGCCTGTGCTCCAAGCATGTCGACATCGCTCCCGGCGACCGCTCCTCGGTCTGCAACGGAATGATGCGCCCCGAGCGTGTCGAGCACCGCAGCGGCAAGGGACTCGTGCTGGTCCACCGGTGCATCGTCTGCGGCTTCGTCAGACCCAACAGGATTGCCGACGACCTGGCGCAAGGCGACGACATCGACGCGATTATCGCGCTGATGCTCAGAGCAGGGTAGTTGCAGACTGAGT
>Ga0335072_10004297_pt1 | contig 21235 bp, 27 predicted proteins | sample Lox_Sample_21_FD_206725 | JGI IMG/M metagenome (GOLD analysis project Ga0335072, IMG submission 206725) | Soil microbial communities from Loxahatchee National Wildlife Refuge, Florida, United States - Lox_Sample_2.1 | ecosystem: Environmental > Terrestrial > Soil > Wetlands | place: USA...
AACGGGCTCATCATTATCTGCTATCTATTCCCAACTATTTGCTACGAAAGGTCATATCTCACTGAAAATTGCAGTTATAGCTTCATTTTTGCTTTCAGCTAAGGAATCAGGTGAATATCTAGCCAGTCTTAGCTATACAATTACATCCCATGTCCCAAATGTATGCTTCACTTTCAACGATATGACTTCTGGTAACGACTACGAGCGCCTTTTCCTCCGAATTTCTTGGGCTGTCGCAAAGACAAACGTTAGCTTTACATCATCCAAAGAGTCTTAAAAGCCATTCAAGGCAGCAGGGGCTAATATGTACCTCACAACGACGGTTGTCCGCAACTAACAGCGTTCGATCATATTGCACTAGTGCTTGCTTTAATTGATTTTTTGAGTGCTCATCCACGAACTTCTGATAGTATGCAACGATAGACTTGGCGATTGCTTGACGGATAGCGTAAATTTGGGATGTGTGGCCACCTCCAGTGACACGAACTCGAATGTCGACACCGGCGAATTTGTCTAGGCCAACAATAAGAAGGGGCTCATAAACCTGAGAATATTATTAGACCGATTTTCCAAATCACTGCCAATTGAACGTACCTTGAACCGAAGGATCTCAGGTTGAACGAGGTTGAGGGGCTTGCCGTTGACCTTGACGAGGCCTTTGCCGGCCTAAACACATCATGGAAATGTTAGCTTACTCGTCAATTCGATCATGAAGAGCTTTTAATATCGTACCTTGCAGTGGGCGACCGCCGTAGCTGGAGAAAAAAGTCAGTTTAACCACCATGGCACGGGATTCGCACTGATCTTAGCTCACCTGTTTTTTTCTTGCCGAAGCACTGAACACTCTGAACAGTCGTAGCCATGGTTGCGACTGACGAGACTTGAGTATTCGTGGCGGAAAGATGTCGTCGATGAGGGCGTTGGAAATTTCAACGAATTTGAGGTTCTGTGGGATATTAGCCCTTAAACACGCTAATACATGTACGCTCTAGCGCGATATTTCCTAAGGGACATTGCGTCAATGCGTGAACTTCAACAAACTTGAAGGTACGCATGTTAGGTAACTGACGAACAGATTTTGTTACTATTTCTATTTCGATGTCTCGCAAAGGCGTCGGCCTTGCGGCCTTCGACCGTTCGCGACTAACATCTGCTCAGTATGCGTCGCATGGCTCTAACCTGCGCACTTCACATGCAACCTCTCTGTCAACTCAGCTCTCCGTCTTCCGTTCTCTCCTGCAGCAATTCGCACAAACCCATGCCAAGGACATTCGCTCAAATCCTTCCTTTAGAGCTGAGTTCGCGCGTATGTGTACAGTTATAGGTGTGGATCCTCTAGCAAGCAGCGCTGGCGCTGGTGGAAAGGAAGGCGGAGGCAGTCTGTGGTCGCAGTTGTTGGGAGGCAGCGTGAATGACTTTTACTTTGAGCTTGCGGTTCGAGTCGTAGAAGTCTGTGGAGAGACGAGAGAAGAGAATGGGGGTTTAATCGGGGTCAAGGAGGTGAGGGAACAGATCATGAGGACAAGGATGGAGGGCGGTGCCGAGATTACTGAGTACGCAGCTTTATCAAGATCTTCTCATGCTATCCCGGGTCCTACCAAATTCTCAAAAGAAATAGCTGACAACTTAACTGACAGTGATGATATCCTTCGTGCCGTTCGTTCGCTTGCTCCTCTGGGATCCTCCTACTCTGCACTCACTGTCGGTAATAAGCTCTACATCCGATCGGTGCCCAAGGAACTAAATACCGACCAAAGCGCCGCGCTTGAGGCGGCACAACTTCTTGGATACGTAACCGTGTCAATGTTAATGTTAAACCTTCGATGGCCTAGAGCAAGAGCCAAGACCGCCATTGATGATTTAGTGGCTGAGAGTATGCTCTGGATTGACAAGCAATGCCAAGAATGGGAGTATTGGAGTCCGGGTTTCATGTTGGAGGATGGAGGATGAACAATGGGTATGGTTCCACAATACAGGGCACAACTTACCAGTTCATCAACTCACATGATTTGAGTCAATCAACGCCAGAGAGTCGATCGGTTTCGGGAAAACACTCGGAAACCCAATGTAGGGTACATATATTACCTAAAAGAAGTACCGAAGCTAGTCGGAAAGCAACTCGAAGACATTGGTGGTGAGCATGGAGCTTTCTTGTCTTGGCGTGGATGGCAGAAATCCCGGTTACGGACGTGGAAGCATGGTACCAATCCACTTGATATTTTGTGGCACTCCTGCAATGCGCTACAGTCACAAGCAGAGATATAGAGCACTGAGTAGCTCGTAGAAAATTTTGTGTACTCTTTATGACCATAAAATAAATCTACCCGAAACGTAATAATTACGTTCCCATTCATGATTGCCTAAATTAGCGGTACTCATGATGCTAATTGGAATGCTCTTCATGCCACTCTAATCATATTATCTAGGTTCACATTACCATTTGTATGTCGTACCTAGCAAGGTTCGAAGTCAGTCGTGGAGTCGGATGATGTAGCTCGGTAGAAACCTCTCGTCTATAAGATAACTTCCAGTTTCCCTTCACTGACCCAATTTTGGAAATTTTGATCATACTTTTTCACTATGGGAAAAGGGATCGTCTTGGTAATTGCTGGCTCTGATAGTTCTGGAGGAGCGTGCGTGATCCACAGATTTCCGCACCATCATTTTCATAGCTGAAGGAAAGCTGATATGTCCGTAGCGGCTTGGAGGCTGACCAGAAGGTTATTGCGGCTCATGGATGCTATGCGATGACGGCGACCACGGCCCTCACGGCTCAAAATACGCAAGGTGTGAATGATATCCACCTCACGCCACCCGATTTCGTAAGAAAACAAATCGATGCTTGTATCAGCGATATCGGAGTTGATGTGGTGAAACTTGGTCTGCGGCTCCTTTTCTACCAAAGTTCCAATAGGAATTAGTGATATAGCATGGGCGGTATTAATTTGTAACAGGCATGCTGGCTTCAGCGGAGACGATCAAAGTAGTAGCTGACGCTCTTCAAAGACACAATGTCACAATTGCGGTTGTAGATCCGGTATGAACAATTGCATCCTTCTAACCCAAGCTGACCTAACATTTATAGGTAATGGTATCAACGAGCGGCGCCCAGTTGTTACCACAGGGTGCTGTAGCAGAGTTGCGAATGCACTTGCTCCCAATGACTACTATTTTGACCCCCAATGTCCCAGAAGCAAAGCTGCTTTTGTCAGAAGCGGGCCTTGAAATAAAGGATGCATACTGCATCGATGACTTGATCAACATTGCAAAAGCTGTTCAGTCACTAGGCCCTAAATACGTTCTAGTGAAAGGGGGCCACCTCCCTTTCAAGAAAGACGGAACAATTGCGTTGGAAGAAGCCGAACGAGAACTTGTGGTCGATGTTCTCTATGGGAATGGCGAGGTTATACGAATTGACTCGGCCTATCAAAAATCAAGGAACACGCACGGAACCGGATGTTCTCTGGCATGTGAGTAGCTTTATATTATCCATTCTTAGGGCTGATTTACCTAACGCACGATCAGCTGCCATTGCGTCCAATCTTGCGAATGGTCGAAAGGTGCCTCAAGCAGTGAAAGCAGCGTGCAGATATGTCGAGGCTGGTATAAGGACTGCCGGTGATCTAGGCCACGGACACGGCCCTATAAATCATTTCCATTCCACCTATACCCTCCCCTTTGCTCCGTGGGTTTATTTTCCCTAAAACCCATCAAATCCTATCAGTCTCTGACAGAAGACAGAGGCCGATTCTTGGAATACCTCCTTGACCGACCAGATGTGCAGAAGACGTGGCGGGCACATACTGAACACGAATTTGTGTCCGGCCTCGCTGATGGCACTTTGCCAGTTGAAGCATTCAAAAATTATCTCATACAGGATTATCTATTTCTAGTATGTAGCGTATTTTTTGCCAGCAATGGTTCTGACCTGATCTTTCCAGATTCAGTTTGCAAGAGCGAATGCACTGGCAGCATACAAAGCCAAAACCATGGAGAACATAGCAGCTGTAAGTACCAAATACCAGTAACAGGTTGGCGATATTGAGGAACGACTAACTGCTCCCGAGTCTGCAAAAATAGTCACCCACATACACAATGAAATGGCTCTCCATATAGACTATTGCAGGGACTTTGGCGTATCGAAGGAGGAGATGGAGGCTGCAGAGGAGAGTGAAGGTATGTGCCATAGTCCTCACCATGTGTAGCAGCTAACAAAGAGTCTAGCTTGCACGGCATATACAAGGTCAGAAGCTCAAAATCCCCAACCCTGCAACACTTACTAAGAATGACAGATACGTCCTTGATATAGGCCACTCGGAGGATTGGCTTGCCCTGCAAATCTCCATGGCACCTTGTCTAATTGGGTATGGTGTTATTGCCAATAGGTTACACGACGATCCAAACACCAAACACGAGGGCAACTTGTATTGGAGTTGGATAAAGAACTATGTGGCGGAAGATTACACAGAGGCAGTCAAAGTTGGTACAGGTATCTAAACGACTTAACCCTAAAAGAGTTTTCAGCTGACGTTTGAAAGTATTGCTTGAAAGGAATATAGTATTGCAATCACCCAGCCGTATAGAAGAGCTTGTGAGCATTTTTATTCATGCAACTAATGTGAGATGTCTCTATCCTTTCACTGCATGAGTTGGAGAGACTAACCCCAACCAGATGGAGACAGGATTTTGGGACTTAGGTTTTAGGGGGAAAAAATAAACTTGAAGAAATGAACTTAAGGTTAGATTATAGTAGATGTTGAAATTGAAATGCTAGAAGATCCCATGGAAGATATCACGTGATTATGACGCTAAGCGTGATTTTGGAGCAGGTACTCGGTTAAATTTCCTCAAAAGACATAGCGTTGCTTGCTCCTAAATTTCTTGCGAACCTTGATCGAAATCGAACTTCATTTTTTCAACACTTCCTTTCTATTTCTTCGTCATCTCACGAACACAACAACCACCCTTGTCATCAACTAGACAAGCGAGATAGCTCAAAGACAATCAGAGCCCTCACTCTGCATTCAAAAACTCACTCAAGCCACTCATTTCACGGAAAGGAGATCGCAAACATGTCGTACGGAGGAGGATCATATGGCGGCTCCCGCGGTGGCGGAGGTGGAGGATATTCCAACGGGTACGAATCTTACTCAAGCCGCGACAACTACTCCAGTGGCTATTCCAATGGGTATGAAAACCTACGGTCTAGATATTGTTGTAAAGTTGGCACATTCCCCGGCCTCACTCGTAGTGACATTCTGATGGGACTCAATCTTATCTTGTCTCATATGTCCAGTGTCACTGCGTGTGATGCTTCCTTCTCTGTCTCTATTTCATTTTCTTCTCAAGATCACATACTAACTGCGTGAAAGTTACAGTGGTAGTAACGGCTACTCTAATGGAGGTGGTGGCGGATATGGTGGAGGTAACGTTAACGGCTACTCAGGTGGAGGTGGATATGGCGGTGGTGGTGGCTACGGTGGTGGAGCCAGTGGAGATCGCATGTCTAACCTCGGAGCTGGACTTCAGAAACAGAACTGGGGTGAGTTGAGTTCCTTAACCTCTCAAATAACATAGCTAACAATCCTCTCCAGATCTTGCAAGCTTGCCAAAATTCGAGAAGTCTTTCTATAAGGAGGACCCCCACGTCACTGCTAGATCTCAGGCGGAGGTTGACAAGTTCAGAGCACTCCATGCTATCTCTGTTCAAGGCCGTGATGTCCCCAAGCCAGTCGAGACCTTCGACGAGGCTGGCTTTCCTGCTTACGTTATGAGCGAAGTTAAAGCTCAAGGATTTCCTGCTCCAACTGCCATTCAATCGCAGGGTTGGCCAATGGCACTCTCTGGACGTGATGTTGTCGGTATCGCCGAAACTGGATCTGGCAAGACGCTCACATACTGCCTTCCTGCTATTGTTCACATCAATGCTCAACCTCTGCTTGCTCCTGGCGATGGCCCTATTGTTCTCGTACTCGCTCCTACGCGTGAGTTGGCAGTTCAGATCCAGCAGGAGATTACCAAATTTGGCAAGTCTTCGCGCATTCGAAACACCTGTGTCTATGGCGGCGTACCAAAAGGTGGCCAGATCCGTGACCTCGCCAAAGGTGTAGAGGTTTGTATCGCTACTCCTGGACGTCTCATTGACATGCTTGAGTCAGGCAAGACTAACCTGCGTCGCGTTACTTATCTTGTCCTTGATGAAGCTGATCGTATGTTGGACATGGGTTTCGAACCTCAAATCCGGAAGATCCTTAGCCAGATCAGACCTGACAGACAGACTTGCATGTGGTCCGCTACCTGGCCAAAGGAAGTTCGCGCTCTTGCCTCTGATTATTTGAATGATTTCATCCAGGTTAACATTGGCTCTCTGGAGCTTTCTGCTAATCATCGCATTACCCAAATCGTTGAGGTTGTTTCCGAATTTGAAAAACGCGATAGGATGACAAAGCACCTCGAGAAGATTATGGAGGAGAAAGACAACAAAGTACTAATATTCACTGGTACCAAGCGCGTTGCTGATGATATTACACGGTTCTTGCGTCAAGATGGATGGCCTGCACTTTGTGAGTTTCAGTACGACTTTACGTGTTATAGTGTGCTAATGTTCGTGTAGCTATCCATGGAGACAAGCAGCAGAACGAGAGAGATTGGGTTTTGAATGAATTCAAGACTGGTAAAAGTCCCATCATGGTTGCTACTGATGTAGCTTCTCGTGGTATTGGTATGATTGAAAACCCCTCCCTAAGCATAGCAATGCCCAGTCGCCTCTACAGGAGTGCTTTACTCTCGACGCTCCGTCGCTTTCTAGCTTGCGTAATCTTGCCAGGGCTCTGTCGTGTCTTACGGTTCTCTATCAGAGGAATCTTGGATCTGTGGTGCAGCATTTCTCTTGCTACACTCGTAATTCCATGCTCAAAGTATCGTCAGGATACAGGGGCGGAATTGGCATTTCTTGACTTGTCAAGCCTGTCTCCAAGACTCCCAACCCAGAGGACTAGGATGTGTGGATCACCAGCCCCGGCAGAGGACACAGCAGTAGACAGCCCATGTCAGATGCAGAGAGAGTATTGGATGCATACACATGCAGCTTCACTTGCCCGCTGGAACATTGCTATACACTGTCTGTTCTTGCTAACCCATATATGAAGATGTCCGCAACATTACTCATGTGCTCAACTATGACTACCCGAACAATTCGGAGGATTATATTCATCGTATTGGTAGAACTGGTCGTGCCGGTGCAAATGGAACTGCCATCACCCTCTTTACTACTGATAGTAAGTTGCTCCTCTAGAATATCATGACCTTCCTTTGCTGACCTTGCAATAGACCAGAAGCAGGCTCGTGATCTCATTGCAGTTCTTACCGAGGCCAAGCAGCAGATTGACCCTCGTCTCATGGAGATGGCACGTTATGGAGGAGGTGGTGGTGGTCGGTACGGCGGAGGTGGATTCCGTGGTGGCCGTGGTGGAGGCCGCGGTGGAGGTAAGATTTACTTGCCATCCCCTCGTTCCATCCGCTGATGGGACTAACAAAGGTGGTCGTTATTAGGAGGTTTCACCTCTTCTAATGCTGCTCCTCTTGGAGGAAATCGGCGTTGGTAGACGTGCCATTGCTTTTGAGTCGAACTATCCGTGGACGATCGAAGGAACATACCAAGGTGTTCTTCTAACATTTCATACAGGTCGATATGGCGTTTAAGACATGAGGTGGGATAGACTACTCTGATATTGATTTGGCCGTGGCTTTAGCTGGCCTCTCCTTTGTCATCTCCAAAATCCTTTCCTGTTCCATTATGCTTTTAGATCCGAATACGGCATCGTGGTCATAGATTGTTTCCATAGCGCTGTGTTCTCATCGACTTTTAGGTCCTTCAACGGTAAGAGACTGGTCTCGAATTGCGGAAATAGATTTGCCCAAGAGGCTAGCTAATGAAAAGTTATTTTATGTTAGTGATGTATTGTGCTATTTACTTTGTGAACCATAGTGCTCGGGATTTGAAAGAAATAAGAGATAGGTCTCCACACATATACTCCCGTATGTTTGCCGGAATAAAGTTTGATTCGTCAAAGAGGAATGGACAATTCTTGGTAGTGCATGTCTGCATTGGCATTGTCCTTAGCAAACAAGAAATCGCCATGAACGAAATTCAAATACGCAACACCCTATTGTGACAGAATAGGGGCCTAGCTTGCATGTCTATAGGGCGCCGGCTAAGGGGCTTAAGAAGCAAGATAAGTCAGACATTTCAGGCCAATTTCATGAAGATTGGTGAAGAAATCGTAACTCGAAAGTCCGTGCTTTCTACAAAGACTGAAAAACCTCGTGGCTTTGTCGGCGGTGGTCAGACACCGAAAGACACGTGGAGAGTAATACCCATTTCGCACGGGCATGGATCGCCGATCACTTCTTAGAGCGGATGGTGGTTGCGAGTAGTGGCAGAGGGATTACTGTATCTAGAGGTCTCACTCATGCGGGTTGTGAAGGGGGTTGAGGAATAAGGGGATGGACTTCCCATGTCTGGCATAGGGAAACAATAGAGAGTCTATTAATGATGCACGCGCCCAAGGCGGTTCTGGGTGGTTTTGAAGGCGCTCAATTCGTTTGGCTAGCCAATTGACGGGGGCCCGGAGGGCGATAAATCAGGTTTGGGGGGGGCGCGTATGTTGGGAAGCAATGCTGGGAGGCTTGCATGACAGCAGTGCCTATGACCCGGAAATCGGGTCGGGGAAAGGTGGAGATGAGGGGATTAGATATTTTGTGCAGGATGAATAAGGGAAGGATGGATTACTGAGTGAGATATGTATCTGTTAATGGGGGCCAGAGTCAGGTTACGAAAGGTACGGGATACCCGATCCTTAACGTATACCAGTGAGCTTTTTTACCGTAGGTTGTTCAAGAAGAGCAAAATGCGCCCGGCTGGGGACGGCTGGTAGACAAGGCAGACCCAGACGGCCTGCAGAGCCATAATGCTATGTCGCGCATCAATCGGCCTGGTAGGCAGAATGTGTTGGCGTGATTCGTGGTTTGTGGGGTTTTTTTTCAAGGAGATATCATATGCTGGGGCGTGCATGGGAAGTCGGAGACGGGATCATAAATAAAACATGGACATGTTGATATATGCCTGGGGTTACCGTACCCGATGATGATGAATAATAAATTATCAAAATTCGCAGGGCATGCATTTGAAAACGGGAAGAGATAGAACACCGATAGAACACAGATCAGGGGACTTCATGCCTTTTCCCTTCTTCATCCAAATTGACTTGCAGCTAACTAAACTTTAAACGATCGAAACTAGCTAAATTCTTTGGCTGAGCGATCAGGTGCGTGCGTGTGTGCGAGCGCGTGGTGAGGTGGCTCGCTGTTTTCGTACATGCAAGAACTACCGAGTGTGCCCTATCATTACGGACGTTATTTTATTATTACGAGTATTACGAGGTATCAATCATTGATCTTCCAGAATCCCCACCGGCCCTGCCATAGGCCCTTCCATTGCCGCTGCAATCTCGTAATGATGTCTTACCTGCTGCTCGTGCCCCGTTCAGCCAGGCAAGGGAACGTTTTTTCGGCGACACGGCTCCGCACTACGACTTGCCATCGACGATTCTCATGGTGATTGGCAAACTGACGTCAGGCTTCTCTGCATCTCGTTACGTTTTCCGTGACGGTTTGTGCGTCTGAGCCCCTGCTCTGCGAGAGGGAACCAGGGCGGTCTAGACTTGTTGACCGGAATTGGCATCTCTATTTCTGCATGTGACTGTGGCAGCGCCATTGACTTGCTCAGATTAGGGATTCATCGCTGATGACAAGTCCTGACAGAGTCAGGCATGCGTGCTGCCAAGGTTTTGATTGTACAGGGTATGGTACACGGCGTGGTGTGGTGGGTGGCTTTTTTGTTGTTGTTATTGTTGTTGTTGTCGTCGTCGTCGTCGTCGTCGTTGATGTCGCTGTCGCATTCAAAATGCATTCTTGAGGTGGGAGTATAGAAAAAGTGATAGTTCACCTCGCGTCATTTGAGCGCGCTTGGCACTCGCCTCCTCTGGGTTAGCTGCTACCTAACCCACAATGACTGGTTTATCCGCAGCTCGCATAATTCTAGGCTGAACCGTGATCGAGGATAATCCATTACTAGCAGAGACAGGCTGGCCACATGCTATCGTCGTTACCACGATGCTGGGTGAAGCTATGGCATCGCGCCCTAGCTAGCCTCTGCCCGCGATCATTTTAGCAGCATAGGTTATACTGACTGCAACTGTTCTTTGTACTTTACTTTCCAACCTCTTCACTTCCAACTTCGCATCAACTTTCCCATAAAACTCCCTTTGCGAGCAAGCCATGGGGGTATCCCAAATGCAAGCCCATCTCACTCCTCTGAAACCGGTAGACTTACGCGCAATCTCATTTATTTTATCGCCTTCCCAAAAGGAAAAAGCGCCGAAATGTGACTGCCGGCTCGGGTTTTCGATCCAAAGGAAGTACATTGCGCGGCCAAGGGAGTGATCAGCAGATGTGTGTGGAGAACAGTCATTATCCTCCTCTGGCTCTTTGCTTACGGAAATACCTAATCATTAGACGGCTGTCGCGGATGCCCTCTCACCGCCAGTCGGAATTTTCCACGATGCAGCAGGGCAACACTGGGTTTGCTGTCGGACTATGGATCAGCCAAGGGGAAAAAGGATTGAAGGGAAAATATCGGGAGAGTTTGTATTGTGGTAGTGCGAAAGATCTGCCGTGTTGAAGGCGACATAACTCCTGAATCTCAAAAAGTATTCTCGTTGATTACCATTTCAGCGGAACTACACCCTGGGCAACGGTGCAAGCAAAAGCTGGAATTCTCTAAGCGAAGAGTGTGAACCTCTAAACCAAGAGACGAATTCAGCCGGTTCTCGAAATGTAAAGTGTAAATACTGCCGAGCTTAGAATTCAACCTAGCAATCAACGTAAGATGGGGGATGAATATCAAATCCATATGGATCCTGAATTTGTGACCGCACCGAACAACGATGAGAGAGAGACTTCCGCCACCGACATCGTGGGCGCGTACCATTCGCAGGGGCAAGAGGGAAGACTTGCTTGCAAAGACAGGGCGACGTGGAGGGTACAATCGGACAGGCATGCCTTTCCCGCTCACTAAGAAGGCCCTTCTTTGAAAATTCTGATTTGGTTCTCGTTGCTTGTCAGGCTATTAACCATCATTTTCCTCAATTTTGTCCGCTCATGCTTCTGAATTGGAGTTTGATGGGGCGTGAGATTCGTTAGATTTTGCAGTCTGTGTATTTACATTACAGGCGTGCCACCGACGAAGCAGGCGTTTGCAGAGGAACGTCCACCCCTGGCATCTGTGTCCCCTGTTCACCATACCCTGCCTCCACTTGATGCATGAAGCCACCACAATCCAAGGCAGTTGCTCGACCCTGTTTTTCCTCATCGCGGATTTGTCGCCGCTGCTGCCCGTATGATGCGCCCAAAAGTGCACACACAGACACCCAACCTCCCATTATATATGACACTAAACCAACATATCTAGCCAGGGTCTCAGAGACTACTGAGATAGTTTACGATCCAAAGGTACCATTCATATCACTTTCAGACACCGACGGGGAACTCTACGGCAGTGTGCTTCCGATAAAGAGGGGAATAACAGTGCGCGCCAGGGTTCTGGCCAGGATCAGCTGTTCAATTGCTCAAATCACTCGTTCGTCGTGGCTTGCAACTTGGAACGGTCAACGAGCATCATCCTGTTCGCAAGGCAGGGCAGAGATATTGACATCTCCTTGAATTTGAATCGCTTCCGTGAGCTTGGTCCTGCATCGCAAGCGTCGCCCCCACCCCCATCCCAAGTCCACACCCCTTCCCATCGAGGCCGATACATAGCATCATTTGTCGCGGTAGACGAGCACACGAAGCCTTTTGGGTTAGTCCCGAGTAATACTTCCGGGACTAGTTCGACGCACATTATCTGTTAGTGTCTTTTGTTATTCAATATCATCATCGTCGTCATCTCTGATGAGAAAAGTGAACGAAGTCGTTGACAGAGCAGAGCCTTCTGTATCGCTTCATCTTGTCGCGTTATTATTGCGCAGAGGCAACAGGAGGACTTACCGTACAGAGACAGGATATTTTGGATGAATAGCAACCTTTTTTAACGAAGTATCCTGACTCATAGTTGAAATTTCAGGAAACAGGTCGGAACATCGCATTTCACTGCACCGTTCCCTCGAAACGGCTAAGGCTCGACTTGTGACTGCGTGAAATTCTTTCCCGAGAGCGATTTCCTTTGACGGCCTAAACTTTAACCATCCTTCCATTCCACCTCAAACAAAGCCTCGATCACCTTCCGACAGCCTCACACTAGACTCCAGACTCATCGGCACAGTCTACCTTACTACCGCCCACCCTTTTCAAGATCGAGATTAACGAAGGAAGCCCAAACGCGTCACCCGATTTTCACTGCGACAAAATCTCGCGCACTAGACTTAGAGGCAAACGCGCCAGCGCGTCAGTTTCTCCGGCCCATTCCCCATAACCTTAAGCACAAGCTTCGTGATCGACAACGAAGTGCACTCTTCCAGTCACTGACACTTCGACGGGGCTGTCAAGCAGCGGCAACGCCTCCTTAGGGGTTCCCGCGCATCGCGTCACAGAAACGCTCAACTGTTAGTTAACTAGGACTCGCGTCGATAGACACTCATCAGGATTTAGGACATCGACGAACAAGAACACAGGAGAAGAACACTTTCTGCTTCCACGGAAGAGGTTAGACCAGTGATAGATCTAACTGCACGGTCTGCGCCCACTCTCTTGAATTGACGAGGGTTTAAGGTTTGGACCACTGCAGATTCCGGTTCTGCTAGCACTCAAACCTCAATTCTCAGCAGATAAAAGGTGAATATCACGATTCCTGTGGCACATAACACCTCACCACCGATTAAAGCCGAATTTGTGGCTTTCGACTTTACATTAGGAGTCGCTCAGATCTGAAGCTATCAGGGTTACAATTCGTCAGATCTTAGTGGCCAAAAAGTGACTCGGCCCAAAACACCCGGGCCCACAGCTGCTCATTAAACCAAGTCTTTGCACGTCTTGAGTGGGTTCGGCTTCGCGATCTGCAGTCTAGACACTAGAGTGTGCTCGACTAGTGAATAAGCTCCTGATCTGCACTCGGAAGCACACGCTACCCTTTTTTTTTTTTTCTTTTCCTTTCACATACGGAACAGTACCACGGCGCCGACCCACACTACGACTAGGCTACTACTACTGCCCGCTCCCTACGCCATAGATTTTCCAACTACACACACGTCTGCCTGCAAACTATCCTTAGTTCGCCTTTTCCGCTGTCGAAGTCCGGCATTTCCTGGAAAGGCAAGGTTTCCCCCACCGGCAACCCAGATTCAGCGAAAAAGCCTTCAACCAACCGCATCACGCCTAGGGCCTTATTCTGCAGCAGATTGCCGCTTTCCACACATGGTTGAGGCCAGAACAGGGTAGTGCCACCACCAGAACTTCTACCCTTACGCCCAAAAAGTTCGCCATCGAAGAATCCGTTACCGACCAGGCTCAGAACTGTGACGACAAGTGAATAGTCCAAGTGCATTACGCATTAGTCGGATCCACACTACTCTATTTGCGTGCGCCGTAGTTCGGAGAAGGCGTGGAAGGTTCCCTTCTCTGACCAGGGGTGTTTCTCACTACGCATTACTCTTACCTTCCTCGGTACAAGTCGCTTTTTTCATTTTAAAGCTTCGCCCCGCCCACCAACCCAAGTTGCCGCCTCGTTACTAAACCATACCCTGCCACCTCAAATATTCATCCGTGGCTTGGACTACTGCTGCGCTTCGTGATCGTCGCCCACCAGAAGTACACAAGTTTCCAAACTCCCCGCAGACCGCGTATCGGTACCTGTCGACTATCTAGGTGCATGCGTGTGGACCGTCTTAGATAGACTACAGACTTTACTGCTGTAGTATGTCCTTGGTGTCCACACTACACTCATCAATCACCAATTCTTTACGTACCACCACCGAGGTCGAAGAGTACGACGGTGAGGCAGTCTTGAGCTCACTGCTCAGCGCGTTTGCGAACAGATCTCCTCGAAGTTCTATGGAACGGGGTGCTCCAGAGTACTCGCAGTCAGGTTTGCATTCGCCCTATCCAAGTGCGTTCAACGACACTCAATCTGAAGGAACTCCTGCAGATCACGCGTCTGCCATCCAAAGCAATAACAACTTCTCCTCTGCAACTCCAACCTCCGAATACAGTGTTCATCCTACTTCGGCGCGTTCAAGTACTTTTCCAGAACATATTCAGCGTCAGCAATACTATCCCTCTAGCAACCATAGCGGTAGCAGTGGAAGTATGGCGCAAACAACAAGTCCGTCCATGCCTTTGCAAGATGGGCGCTCAAGCCATCACAATCAGCAAATAAAGTCTGACGCCGATGTACCTATAGATCCTTCAATTGCAGCTTCGAGTCCTACTTACCCCCCTCACGGCGGTCAATACTCTCCCTACCCACCCCAGCAAGAGATGTCGCACGGCTACCCGCAGCACCCAGGCGGTCCGATGTACGCGCAACCACGACCAGACTGGGCTGGCTATGGTCAGCAACCGCACCATGGCATTCCTACCCCATACCAGACCACCGGCGTGAGTACCCCCACTTCGGCTGCTCCAGCGGGCTCTCGCCCAGGACAAGTGAGTTATTTGCTATATAGTACCGAAACACATATTCGCTTCTACCGCATAGTTGAGGATATTCTGCCAGGGTTTCCTCTCAAGTGCCAGGACGCATCGATTGTATCAGCACCGTTTCAGGCAGTGTGCCATGCCACTACGTGATTCGGTGTCGCTGAGCTTTACATGGCGTTTTCTGAATCATAAGCATTTCTTGGAGCCCACATTTGAAAAGAACGCTGACTCTGAACAGCACCCTCTTTCACAGGTTTATTCGTTCGTTCCGATTCCTGGTGCACAGCAGCACAAACGTCCTCGACGAAGATATGAAGAAATTGAGCGTATGTACAAGTGCGGATGGAATGGCTGCGAGAAGGCTTATGGCACTTTAAATCACTTAAATGCACATGTTACGATGCAGTCGCATGGTCAAAAGCGTACTCCTGAAGGTATGTCCAATCGAACTCACAGTGTTTCATCCCAAATAGTAGGACCTATTTTAGTCATGTCCTGCGTTTCTTTTGTTTTGAGCATTGAAATCTGCATTAAGGCGGCTTGGTCGAGATTCTTTTAGTTTATGCATCCCACGGCGCACGGGATGCCCTCTACTGGCTTACCCGACATGGATTGGGGATAACTTCATTCAAGTCTCGGGCGCTAGCATGGGTGTCCCGAGTTCTTGGGACCGCCTTACCCTTCGCCTAAACCTTCATGCACTAACCCGTGTCTCTCGCAGAATTCAAGGAGATTCGCAAGGAATGGAAAGCACGTAAGAAGGAGGAGGAGAACCAGCGAAAGGCTGAGGAGGAACGTGCTCGAGCTGCCGCCGCTCAAGCCAACCCTGCCGATGGTCCTCCTGGCGACAACACTCAACCTCCTCCCGGCTATCAGCAGGGCGGTCGCCAGCAAGTCCAACTTCCTCCTATTGGCTACCAACCTGGTGCTCAAGTCCCTGGCCAATACCAAGCTCCACCTGGTGGTGTCCAACAGCTGCAGGAGTACAGTAACAACCACATGTACTCTGGCTATCCGGCATCCCCATACGGCGCTCCAAACCAGATGTACAGCCAACGTCATTACACCTAATTGTCCAAATGGCAGAGCGATGCTAACACGTTGAATAGATAATGGTACCGGCGCACCGAAGTATGAACACTAGGCTGGCATTTCCTTCCCACTAGATAATGCTCAAACTCGGATCGATCACGTGGTCATACTCGGACCAGATGGAGGATAAGCTTAATTAGGTTCACGATTGCACTTTTGTATCATATGGGCCGCTTATTGCATTTCATCGGTGTCCTCCCATGATTCTCCTAGACGTCGTCGGCACACTTTTCGGTTCATTCCACTCACGGCTTGATGACGCTTCCCTTCTCTCTCAGGATAAGGATAAGGCGGGCGGGAGGTTGCTGGGTTGCTAGCGGTTGCATATCTGATTTTAGCTCGGCTTGTCTTTCCATCATTGGCGTCTTGAACATGGCATGCTCGCGCGTTACAAATCATAGAGGCTTGGCTTTTAGGTCCCTCATTTTCCTTTTCTCTCAAGCTTGGACGCTGCATACACGGAGTCGTCTTCAAGTTTGCTTTCCTATGATGCTTGATTTTCCACGCGCATTGCGAGTTGTGTCTCGATTCATCCTCTTCGCGGCCGTACTTTTAGGTCGGTCCGCGCTCTACCTGCGCTTACTGCGACTGTGTATATCAAATTGCATGCATGAGAAGAGAGAGCAAGGTGGTGGATGGAAGGCAGAGATAGGGAAAGAGGCAATGAAAAGTAGCTGTACTTCACATGTTTATGCTTGGCCTGCGTGGGTGAATGGATGATGATGTAATTAAGCACCCGCTCACGCTCTCAGAATCGCACCAGGCTTGATTGAGTAACCTTGTTTTGTAACTATGCGCTGTTTCCAAAGAGGATCAAATCATAATTTTTCTTTTTTTCCCCTTACTACTGATGAGGTTGGATTAATACGGTACACATTCTTCTCCAACCCTTGAATTCAATTCTCATATCCCACCAGAATTTTGATCATTCAAGACGATAAATCGACGAGCAGAGCCCCCCTCACTCAAAAGAGGGCTGAAGAGATGTGATGGCATTATGATTAAAGCTTCAGCCATGCGTCTTGCTTTCCCTCGGTAGCTTTAGAGCGTCTATGCCTGCCAGCCAGCCAGGTCAAGCCCATTTAACACCGCCGTTGAATTCGTCGTTAGTTTGAAAACGCGTCTGCGCTATATATGTGTCCCCTCCTACAATTGTGTGTGCGACATTCAGCCGAGTACATACTCCCACCAGTACTCTCCTAACCACATTGTGACGTCTGCCAAATCTCTTGTTAGGAGCTCTATAGCAATAGCAACTTTTGTCAATCGCTATCCGTTGAGAAGTTTGACTCTGCCTCGCGATACAGGACAAAATCGAACTTTCCATCCACCTTCGCCGCGAGTGCGTCTCTGATATTGGAGATTTCGTGCGGTTCAAGGTTGCTATTGATATCGGCGCACATGATGGATAACTGCAGACCGGCGTTAGTTGGTTGCAGCGTCGAGATGTAGTTCATGATGCCGCCGTAGGTGAAGGATGTCACGGCATGGAAGGAGAGGCTGCGGAGATTGGGGAGTGTTCGGATTCCGCGCCATACTTCGTCTGTGACGTCGTAGCCGCCAACTCGGAGGTCTTCGAGCTGTGCAGTGAAGGCGGGTCAGTCGACTTCTAACATCTGAGAAAACAGTTGTAAATTGAGCAGAACCTAATTCTGCATGGGCGATGCCCAGCACTTGGAACACTTGGTAGGAAACAAACAGAATCTCGCAAAGATTGTGACACAGAAGATAGTGTCCTGTGAGAAATCGAAATGGAGGAGGACTCTACCTTTGGAAGGTTCAATGCAAGAAGTTGGATCTCAGAAGTCCGAAAGTAGTCTGAGATATCAAGTATGTTAAGATACTTTAGATTCTTCAGCTTGCCCAGACAGGTCACCAGAGTATCAATGTCGTCGCGGAAAAACTCCTCGGCATCTCCTTTGAGGTGCAACGATGTGAGGCTAGTCTGGTGCGCAAGAGCCCGATGGAAATCTTGATTGCCTGCCAGACTATATTTGGCCAGATGGAGACTGTCAAGTTTGATTGCGTCTTCGAGACAGACTGACGTCAAGATTCGAGGGCCATTGAAGAAGTTACTTAGACTGATATTCTTCAACCGTTTGCAGCTAGTAAGCCAGGATATGAACTCAAGGAAGACATCATTTTCAGTGGTTTCCAAATCAGTCCTGCCATCCAGATCTTGTAAGTCGAGAGTCTCGATAGCAGTACATCCTCTCAGCAAGTACAAAGAACTGAGAGCGGGACCTTGCAAGTTTCCTAGTGACAAATGCTTCAGAGAAGCATGGTGATTATTGAGTGCTAGAAAGGTGTGAGGACCGGCGTCATGGTAGCTGACAATCGATAGCGAGCGCAGAGTATTAGATCTTAATCCCATAAAGAAGTAAGACAAGTTAGCATCCAGTTCGGCTCCGAGGCCATAATAAAGAGTCAGGGACTCGAAGTCCGGGCAGTGGTCTCTTATGGCGTCTGCCACGATCTTATTGAGAACAAAACCCTTCCATAACGTCAAGGACCTAAGTCTCGGGAGCCGTCGAATCCATTTAGGTAATGAATCTTTCTGTATCTCTCCACTGAGCTCTTCTAGCGCGGCAGTACCTCCGTTGCGCTCCGCAGAGTCACCCGCGTACTTAGATATTAATTCACCAACCATGTCAACAACAGCGACTGAATTGATGTTCAGCTTTGGCCTTCTTGTAGTTGCGCCTGGCGACTTCTTTAAAACACTCATGCCGCCTTCAAAGAAGCGATCTTCGAAGTACCTCTTGAAGACCGGATCGTCAAATAGATCGTTCAAGTTTGTTAGGTCGAGTGTACGAATGTACAGACAGTACGGGTACGCGGTCTCCCCAAGACTTGAAAGAATAATTGACCTCCATTGTAACGACCACCTCGAAATCGCACTGTGTCCTGTTCCGACTTTGGGCATTTCGTCTTCAGTATTCTCGCCCGTCCTTATCGATGAAGTATTATGTATCCTTGACAGATATTAGTACTGATTAAACTCATATGTAGCGTGAAAAGTATATTCGGCCGGATTCCGTTGGAATAGAATGCCACAAGAATAAAATTTTAGAGTCACAGTACCTATACAACCAGAGCAGAGCTGATGGTGCAATTTGCTTGCTTGAAAGGGCCGTGTTCAACAACGTTCCAAAAGCGCGTTGGTTGCCCAACTCCTCGCAGATTAAAAGGATTATATCTGGGGGCAACATGGGCGCCATGGCTGCCAGAGTTATCCAACCTGTGATAAACAAGATGAAAAAGCTTCTAGCCGTTATACTTAAAAATTATTTGATCGGGGATGGAAATATCTCAACACGCGAAGTTGGCGTTTTCTACTCGTGTCACACTTGAGTGGACGTCAGTGGTGCAAACAAGGCAAACAGCAATTTGGAGCGTTATCACACGTGACCGGCCTTTTCTGAACCGTCATGGTGTAGCTTTCATTTTGGCAAACACACAACTATCATTGTGACTGCAAAAAAACGACTCTAAATACTCGGTCGCTTTGGTCGCGCATTGGGTGGTACAGGCAGAATGCCTAATACTCCACTCTCGTGAGAGCCATGCTGTGCGATAGTTCCCCATGCATCATTTCCTGTCCGCTTTATCACTCCGCTCCTCCTGGTAACCACCCCTACTTCAAAAGCATATAGTATTGCTGGCAGTTTTTAAACAGATGTCTGAGACCCTTTTCAGGTATTCTTGTAGACTTCAGAACCTTTACATTGGAAAGAACGAAGGTTTTAACCTTCAGGCTGATCCATTTCGTACGAGATAACCCGCCATTTTTTGTAGCTCGAGGTCGGAATGCCTGAAGAAAATTAAAACACATTCTGCACAAAAACCAAAATGCGGTTGAAATTCTTCGTTCTCCCACCTGCCAAGTTTCGCCTGCTCTTTCGCTCTACGTAAGTATTCTATGAAACTATGACGCGATTGTTATGTGGCGAAGGGGTGTAATGAATTGGAGACGGCATGAGACTTTTGAGAATGATTTCGTAACAATGCTCCGCCAATCATTGTATGGTACCAGTGAAGTTGCGAGTAGCAGCAGTGTACTGTAGCAGATCGTAACGGCGCTAGGATTGTTCTTCTACGGCAGCGAGTTTGGCGACCTCGATGTTTTTAAACGGAAGCCCAACAGTCGAGTCGCAAAGGCTGCATCGGTTATAACAATTTCTCTTCCCGACTAACACTCCTAAAAGCCGTGATAAGATACTACTTTGTGCCTGTCGCGTTAACAGACAGTGTAACTTTGCTTCGCGTGTCACGGCGCCGTACCGATGCACCGCTTCGAAGTATGAATTTCTGGGGAATTCGAATATACCCGCACAAAACATGGCAGTCTTGAATTTCACCCTCAGTCCAGAAGCTGTCGGTAGGTTCTACGATAGCCTAGTATGTTTGGGAAAGTTCAGCGAGTCGGTGACCATCGAGGCAACGAAAGATCGAGTGCGTACTGATGTTTTGTGTGGAGTACGACGATTTACTGATGCGAAATTAGTTAGTACTGACTGCGTTGAATTCGACGAAATCGGCGTATGCATCTTTCACCTTGATTGGTAATAAGTTCTTCAACAGATATCTATACGGTCCTCCTCGCATTCATGGACAGATAGCCAAGGATAAATTCGCGTGCAAAATCCACAATAAGGTGTGAGTCCTCCTCATATAGCCTCGAAAAAATGCTAAAGGCCCTTCAGGCATTGATTCCGGTCTTCAAAGGCAGGGCTGTTGACCTAACACGGGAGAAAGACACCAGCATTGAAAAGTGTGACGTCGTTGTCGAGGACGGCCCAGGAGAAGCCAAAAGTCGATTTATCATCAAGATGACATGCAGAAATGGTAGGTACGAATCGTAATTAGATAAGATTTGCAATACCTAACCATAGAAGGCGTGCTTAAAACATACCGGTTGACTTTCGAATCCGTCGTACCTATGCATGCAGTTTTCAAACAAGAGCTGGTCAAGAATCGGTGGGCAGTTTCCTCCAGAACTCTTCGGGAGTTTGTAGAGCACTTCGCACCAAAAACAGAACAGTTAGACATCTACTCAGAGGACGGTCGGGCAAACTTCATAAGCTATACAGAAAAGGTCATATCTGGAAACGGTATATTGCTCAGATATCCACCATTCTTATCGTTACTGAAAGTGATATAGACGTTTTAAAGCAACCTTTACAGACTACAATCGCCATAGACACTCAAGAGTTCAGTGAATTCTCTGTGGAAGAAAAGCTGCACGTTATCATCAGTGTCAAGGATTTCAAAGCCATCGTCACGCACGCAGGAATCACGAGTACTACTGTCTCAGTACTTTACTCTTATCCTATGAGCCCCATGCTCCTAAAGTATCATGATGAGGGTATGACGTCCGAATTTATTCTCATGACTACTGGTGACCTAAAGGGATCATCGACCATGCCAGGCCTTGCTGGATCTAGAAGCA
>Ga0335072_10004298_pt1 | contig 21234 bp, 15 predicted proteins | sample Lox_Sample_21_FD_206725 | JGI IMG/M metagenome (GOLD analysis project Ga0335072, IMG submission 206725) | Soil microbial communities from Loxahatchee National Wildlife Refuge, Florida, United States - Lox_Sample_2.1 | ecosystem: Environmental > Terrestrial > Soil > Wetlands | place: USA...
CCAGGAGCAAACACACGACCGCGAGCAGTGCATTCACGAACGGAATGTAGACTTGGCCGCGCTGCTCCTGCGAGGTGTGAATCACGCGCATGCGCGGCGAGAGATTCATCGCGATCGCCTGTTCTACGAGCGTGAACGCTCCCGAGATGAGCGCTTGCGACGCGATGACCGTCGCGGCGGTGGCGAGGAGTACCATCGGGAGAAGCGTCCAGCCGGGCGCCAGCGCGTAGAACGGGGAATCGAGCGCCTTGGGATCGCGCAGAATGTAGGCGCCCTGGCCGTAATAATTGAGCAGCAGCGCCGGAAAGACCACGCCGTACCACGCCCACGTGATCGGAATGCGCCCGAAGTGCGAAAGATCCGCGTAGAGCGCCTCGGCGCCCGTGAGCGCGAGAATGATCCCGCCGAAGATCAGGAAGCCGTAGATCCCGTGATGGAAGACGTACCAGATCGCCCAACGCGGATCGAACGCAGCGAGAATCGCCGGATGCGTCGAGATCGCCAGCGCCCCTGCGAGAGCGATCGCGATGAACCATACCAGCATCACCGGCCCAAAGAGCGAACCGACGCTCTGCGTCCCGCGCGATTGTATGAGAAACAAAACCAGCAGCACGGTGGCCGCGATCGGCACGATGAACGGCTGCGCCGCGCTGGTGGCCACGTCGAGCCCCTCGACGGCGGAGATCACGGAGATCGCGGGCGTTATCATGCCGTCACCGATCAGCATCGCCGCGCCGACGACGACGACCGGAATCAGCCACCGCGTCGCGGTGAGTTTTCCGACGAGCTTGGGCGGCGAAGAGAGTGCCAGCAGCGCGAGGATACCGCCCTCGCCCTCATGATCGACGCGCATCAAGACGCCAACGTACTTGATGCAGACGACCAGGATCAGCGCCCATGAAATCAGTGAGATGATTCCGAGCACGTTCGGCAGCGTCGCCGGCGTGTTCGTGGAGACGAAACACGTATTGAGCGTGTAGAGCGGGCTGGTTCCGATGTCGCCGAAGACAACGCCGAGCGCGGCAAGTGCCAAAGGGCCTGGAACCTGCACGCGGCGCATGCCGCGCTCGTTCTATGACTGGGGTTCGATTCCTAGCCGAGTCCCTCGAAGAAGAGACCGCTCATGCTTTCGAACTTCGCTGATGATCCGGCACCGAAGTGTCGATCGAGGTCGGTCATGATCTGCGCCGCAATCTGCGAACCGAAGAGACGATCGAAAAAACGGCCGTCGTGGAACGTGCCGCTCGTGCCGGTTCCCGCTTGCGTGAGCTCTTCGGCAAGTGCGGCGCCGCCGCTCTCGGTGGCAGCGGGCATCACGACGTTGTCTTCTCCGGCGAGACGCCACGCATCGGAGATCGCATAATCGAACATTTGCACGAATTGGTCGGCGGCGGGCTGACCGTACTGCGCCGCAAGTTTCTGCTCTTGCGCGAGCACGGCGTTAGGGCCGACCATCGCGTCGAAGGCGCGAATCGTCGAATAGCTGCCCGGTCCGCCGCCGCTTGCAATCAGCGATGAAGCCAATCCGATATCGACGCCGCCGGCAGCCGCCGATGCTTGTGCGGGTGCCGCTGCAGCGGCCGTTGCGAGGCATGCTGCGAGGCATGCTGCGAGAATAGGAATGCGTTTGCGACTGTTCATGTCGATGCGTATACCCAGCGCCGATTGTGCCGACACCGTGCGGCTGCTGTCGCGGGAGGATTTTGGAGGCGCGGGGCTGATAGGTTGCGCATGAAGCGCGTCATTATTGCCGCTCTCGCGGTATCGTTCGTTTTTGGACCGCTTGCGGTCCACGCATCCAGCGCTGCGCCTCCCACGCAGAAACTCATGAGCAAACTGCAATGGCGCAGCATCGGCCCCTACATCGGCGGCCGCGTGGTCGCCGTTGCGGGCGTCCCGAGTAACCCGAATCTCTTTTATATGGGCGGCGTCGAGGGCGGTATTTGGCGCAGCACCGATTACGGCGTCACCTGGGACAACATCAGCGACGGCAAGATTCCGGGAACGGCGACCAGCATCGGCGCCATTGCTGTGGCACAGTCGAATCCTAAGGTGATCTATGCCGGCACCGGCGAGAGCGATATCCGCGGCGACTTCGATACGGGCGTCGGCGTCTTCAAGAGCAGCGACGCGGGCAATACCTGGAGCTACGCAGGGCTGAAGGACACGCATCAGATCAGCGATATCGTCATCGATCCGCGCAATCCCGACGTCGTGTACGCGACGTCGATGGGTCACGTCTTCAAATCGAACAGCGAGCGCGGCGTCTTCAAGACGACCGACGGCGGTAAAACATGGAAGAAGATTCTCTACGTCGACGACAAGACGGGCGCGAACAACATCGTCATGGACGCGCACAACCCGAACGTGCTCTACGCGACCATGTGGCAGGCCTATCGCACGGCGTGGACGCTGCAGAGCGGTGGACCAGGGAGCGGGCTCTACAAGACGACCGACGCGGGCGCGCATTGGACGAAGATTTCGAGTAACCCGGGTTTTGCGACCGGCTGGCTGGGCAAGCTGGGCGTTGCGGTCGCGCCGAGCGACTCGAAGGTCGTGTACTGCGTCGTGCAGGCGAAGCACGGCGGCGTCTACCGTTCGAACGATGCCGGTGCGACGTGGAAGCGCGTGAACGCCGAATGGAAGCTGCGTCAGCGCGCCTTCTATTACACGGCGATCTACGTCGACCCGACCAACGCGAATGTTGCCTACGCACCCAACGTCGATGCGGTGTGGAAGACGACCGACGGCGGTACGACCTTCAAACCGGTCAATCCGCCGCACGGCGACTATCACATCATTTGGATCAATCCGCACGATCCGAAGATTCTACTCGAAGGCGACGACGGCGGCGGGACGGTTTCGACCGACGGCGGCAAGACCTGGAGCAGCGATCAGAATCAGCCGACCGGACAGTTCTATCACATCGCGATCGACAACCAGTTTCCGTATCACGTCTACGGAGCGCAGCAGGATGAAGGTGCCTACGAGATGCCGAGCGCGTCCAACGAAGGACTCGGCGCGAACGTGGTGCACACCGTGGCGCTCGGCGAAAGCACGTATATCGCCGTCGATCCCAACGATCCGAACACGACCAACGGCGCGGGCTATTACAGTTCGCTTGCGCAGTTGAATACGCCGACGGGTGAGGAAAAAAACATCAGCCCGTGGCCGATGTATCTCTCCGGCCACTCCGCGGCGGAGCAGAAGTATCGCTTCGGCTGGACGCATCCGATTCTGTTCTCACCGGCGAAACCCGACGAGCTCTTCGAGACGGCGCAGGTGGTTTTCAAGAGCGAGGATTTCGGCAAAACGTGGAGCGTCATCAGCCCCGATCTTACGCGCAACGACAAGTCGACCGAGGGTCCGAGCGGTGGTCCGATCACCCTCGATCAGACCGGTGCGGAGACGTTTCCCGACATCTCGTCGTTCGCGATCTCGCCGCTCGACGACGGAGTCATGTGGGCGGGCTCGGCTGACGGACTCGTGCACGTTACGACCGACGGCGGTGCGAACTGGAAAGACGTGACGCCCCCGGCGCTGCCGCAGTGGTGTCAGATCAGCAGCATCGAACCATCGCACACCGACAAGGGCACGACGTATCTGACGGCGTCGCGCTATATGTGGGACGACTTTCATCCCTACATCTATAAGACGACCGACTACGGTGCGCACTGGACCGCGCTGACGAACGGTATCCCGGCGGGCCAATACGTCTTCGTAGTTCGCGAGGATCCGCGCGAACCGAAGGTGCTCTTTGCGGGTACGCGCAGCACCGTCTACGTCAGTCTGAACGGCGGCGCGCTGTGGCAGCCGTTGACGCTCAACCTTCCCGGCGTGCAGGTGCGCGATATCGCGATCAGCGCGCGCCAAGGACAGGTCGCCGTCGCGACGCACGGCCGCTCGTTCTGGATTCTCGATAATCTCGCGCTGCTCGAGCAGCTTGCGAACGATCCGAATCAGATGCTCTTCGCGCCCGAGACCGCCTGGCTCTCGCACGCGTACGGCAACGGCGGCTTCCCGATTCCCAACTCGGGACAAAATCCCGACTACGGCGCGACCGTCTTTTTCAACGTGCCGTCAGACTATAAAGGAAAGACGCCGGTAACGCTCTCGTTCCTCGATGCGAGCGGTAAGACGGTCCGCACCTTCGACCTGCATTTGACGAATCCCAAGGCGAAGAAGCTCGATCCCGACGCCTACAGCAGGCTCAGCGGCGGGGAGCAGATGCGCTACGATCTCGGCCGGCTCACGGCGATCGAGCCCGGCATGAACTCGTTCCTTTGGGATATGCGCTATCCGCCGGCAACCGAGGTGCGCGGGTTCCATCCCGTCACAACCGACGACTTCAGCGACTCGACGCAAGGGCCGACGATTCTGCCCGGCGCCTACACCGTCGTGCTCGACTATGGCGGAAAGAAGACGCAGCAGAGTTTCACCGTGAAGCTCGATCCGCGTCTGCATCCCTCCGACGGCGAACTCGACGCGCGCCTGGCCCTCGCCACGCAGATCCGCGACACGCTCGACCAGCTCGACCGCGCGGTCAACACGGCGCTCGCGGCGCGGGCAACGGCCTCGCCGCACAAGCGCGCGCAGATCGACGACGCAGTCAGCCAAGCGGTCGACCTCGTCTTCGACTCCAGCGAAGCCGACGTCGTCTTTCCGACTCGCGTGCGCGATCAACTGGCGTTTCTCATGAACTCGCTCGATCTCGCGTATCAGGCGCCGACGGCCGCCGAGCAGCAAACCTTCGAGGAGCTCAAAGGTACGGCCGACGCGGCGATCGCGAAACTTCAGGAGGCTGTAAAGTAGCGCGCGGTTTTAGAGGTCGCGCACGACGTAGCTGACACTCTTGCCGCGCTCGGCAAGATGGGCGCGCCCGACCTCTCGAAAACCCATCGCCGCGTGAAACGCTTCCGATTCGCGATTGGGCGGAGCGGAGTAGAGTTCGGCGCAGAGAATCGTGTGGCCGTCGGCGCGCGCTTTCGCTATCAGCTCCTCGTAGAGCCGCCGTCCGAGGCCGCGGCCGCGCGCGTGCCGGGCGACCGCGACGCGGTCGACGTAGACGAACCGGGGATAGCGTTCGCGAAACCACGCGAAGTTCGGACTTTCGTAGGGCGCGCGCTCGTCGAATGCGATGAGCATCGCGCTTGCGTCATCCGCAACGCTAGCGAGGTAGGCGTGCGCGAGCATGACGCGCAGCGCGCGCTCGTCGAGCGGCCAGAGCTGTGATTCGTTTTCGCGGTTGAGCGCGAGAAACGCGTCGATCACGCCGGCCGTCGCCGCGCGATCGGCAGCGTGACGGTCATCTTCGTGCCGTACCCGCGATCGGATTCGACGAACACGTCGCGCGCGAGCGTCTGCACGAGATAGAGTCCGCGGCCGTCCTCGGTCATCGCATCGTCGGGGAGTATGGCCGAGAAGCGTTCGAGTCCGGGTCCGGTATCGACGACGGTGACGACCGGCAGCGTGTCGGACCAATCGATCTCCATGCTGACCAGACCAGGCGCGTGTTCGACGGTGTTGGCGAGAATCTCACCGACGATCAGTTCGGTCGTGAAGAGTTCGTCTTCGCTCTCGGCCAGGCGCGAGATGAAGCGCATGACTTCGTGGCGTGCGTTGTGCGCCGAATATGCGTGACTGGAATGAAAACTCCAGCTGCGGTGAAGATCGGGCTCGTCGCTTGCGGCGCCGTCGGCCCCCGAGGCCACGCGGAGAACTACGATGACGGCGTCGTCGCTGGGCGCCTCGTTGCCGAGAACCGCGCGGCGAATTCGTTCGGCGGGGCGCGGGGAGGGCGCGGAAACGATCTCGTCGACCGCCTGGCGCAGACGCCGTTCGGTTGCATCGATATCGCGCTGAAATTCGGTGATGCCGTCGGTGTAAAAGACGACGACTTCGTCGCGCGCGAGGCTCACGTCGTAGGTGCGGTAATCCGGCGTATGCGACACGCCGAGCGGCAGCGAACCGAGCGAAAGCGCGTGCGCCGCGTTGCCGGGTCCGGCCAGGATCGGGGAGGGATGCCCGGCGCTCGCATAGCGCAGCGTGAACGTGTCGGGCTCGACGACCGCGACGAGTGCGGTTGCAACAGCGGTATCGTGAAACTGCAACAGCCGGTTCACCTTGGTGAGAATGTCGGCGGGATCGGCGAGATCGAGCGCCGTCGCTACGATGCTCTGCCGAATGCGGCCGGCACTCACCGCGGCGTTGAGGCCGTGTCCGGTGACGTCGCCGATCGAGATCACGATGCGTCCGCCGGGAACGGCAAATGCGTCGTACCAATCGCCGCCGATGAGCACTTCCTGCCCGGCGGTGAGATAGAGCGCGTCGAAGCGAAGATGCGGATGTTCGGGCAGTGATTGCGGCAGGAACGCGGACTGCAGCGTCGTCGCGATGCGCGACGTGCGTTCGAGCGTGCGGCGCTGATCGTCGATGTCGGTGTGCGTACCGTACCAGCGCATGATTTTACCGCGATCGTCGCGCATCGGTTCGGCGCGCACCAGGAACCAGCGCGAAACGCCGTCGGCGCGGCGCAGGCGCAGTTCGCGTTCGAACGGCTGGCCCTGTGCGATGAGCTGCGTCCAATCCGGCACGCCCGCGGAGAGCTCGGCTTGACCTGCAAACTGCGGCCAGCGCTGGTTGAACCAATCGATCGTGCCGTCGGGATCAGCGGTCCACACGATTTGCGGGAGCGTTTCGGCGAGCACTTGGAAGCGGCGCTCGGCGGCCAGACGCTGCGCGCGCGCTTGACGCCGCTCCGATGTCATCGCGGCGAGCACCAACCCGGTGATCATCAGAATCGACGTATACATCACGAAGGCCATGAGCCGCTGATCCGGGCCGAGCGCGGTGAACGGGCCGTGCCCGTGCGTGGTTGCCCAGAGCGCGAGCGCCGTGACCAGTAGAATCACGGTCGAGGTTACGCGAACGCCGGCGCGCAGCGCGCCCCACACCACGCATGGATAGAGCGGAAACGCCATTGGTGCCTTGCCGAGGAACTCGAGTCCCGAGAAGGTGAACGAACCGCCGACGATTCCGAGAATTTCGAGCGTTCCGGCTTCGCCTTGAAAAAATCCGCCGCGCCAATCGCTCCAGGCCAGAATCGCGGGCGTCACCAGCAACACACCGCTCGCGTCGCCGACCCACCACAGCCGCCACGCCGAGCCGAACGCCGAGAGCGGTTGAATGTGGCCGAGCACCAGCTGCAGCGCGCCGTTCGTCGCGGTGATCGTCATCGCGAGAACCGATCCGAAGAGCACGAAAACGATGACGTCGCGTACGCGCGCGAAATTGCGATCGAAGTCGAAGCGCCGCAAGAGATACGCGCCCGCCAGAGGGCCGAGCGTATTGCCGATCGCGATGGCGACCGTCGTATAGAGCGGTTCTTCGAGGAAGAAATTCGCGGCCAGCGCGCCCAGGAAGACGCCCGGCCACATGCGGTATCCGCCAAGCAGCAACGCCGCAAGTGCGATGCCGGTCGGCGGCCACACGGCCGTAACCTGCCTGTACGTGAACGCCTGCGAAAGACCGATCTTCGCAAAAAGCGCGTAGGCGCTTGCGACGATCAGAATCCAGCCGGCATATGCGAGCGTCGTGCGAAACCCGGACTTCGCCATGAAGGCGCTTGCCTTCGTCCCACGCGGGACGCAACCCCCTTCCGGATTGTTAAATGCCGGTTTGCGCTCCGTGCTACCATAGCCGTGATGCGGAAGATTCTTGCAGCGGCTCTAGCGGTATGCATCGGTGGCGTGCCCTGCGCAACGCCGGCAGATCAGCCCGCATCGCTCGATCTATTGCGGCGCGCGACCGATCCGAATCCGGGGCTCAACTCCTACACCGCTTCGGCGCAGTTGACTGCGACCTTACACGTGCTGCTCGCCGTCAAGAAAAGCTTTAGCGGCCGGGTCTACTACCTCAAGCCCAAACGTAAGATCGAATTCGATAACGTGCCGAGCGAACTCGCGAAATTCAAAGATCTCGTGCAATCGACGCCGAGCTACGCCGAAGCGGTGACGCAGTATGCGATCGCGCCGCTGACCGACGACGGTTCCGAGTCGACCTACTCGCTGGTGCCGAAGAAGCCGGGAGGCCGCGTCAAAAACGTCACCGTGCGGGTGAACGACCAAGCTGCGCTGATCGACAGCGCGACATGGTCGTACGTCAACGGGGGAACGCTGAGTTTCAGCGAGACCTACGCGACCGTCAGCGCCTACCGGCTTCCGTCGGCCGCTTCTATCGAAGCGCGCTTTCCCGAGTATAGCGTCGACGGCACGATCGCGTTTTCCAATTACGCGCCGAACGCGCCGGTCTCACCGTCGGTTTTCCAACCCTAACACGATCATCGCGCGCAGGCTCGAGTAATTGGCTTGCTTGTGCGCGGTTCGCAGATACCAGCCTTCGACGCCGAGGATCCGGTATCGCACCGCGCCGTTGCCGATCTCGATGCCGTAGAGCCCCTCGACAAAATCGTTGCCGAAGACGTTGTGTGAGTCGAGACCACCGTTGATGCCGACGAGCGGCCGCGCCGCCTTGCCCGGGAAGCCGTGGATCACGTCGTAGTATCCGATCGTGTTGCCGGCGTAGCGCGAGTAGAGACCGGCGCTCGCGTCGACCGAGGTAAAGCCGTAGGGCGCGTTGCCCCACTGCCGGCCGTAAAGCGCGCCGTAGCGTAGGTCGCTGATGGTGCCCTGTCCGCGCAGGCCGATACCGGCGCCGCCTTCGACGAAGGCGGTGAGATGCGGAGCGATCGTCGCGCGCAGCCCGGCATCGGTGACGAGCGCATTGTCGCTATAGATCTGAGGCGAACCGGGCGCTCCCGAGCGCGCGTCTTCGCTGAGATGTGCTGCGACGTAGGGCTGAATGCCATGGCTCGGCGCGAGCGTGTAGATTTGATCGAGGCTCAAGAACTCGTCGTTGAAGCGTCCGTCGTAATAGGTCGTCGCGAAGGTCGTCGCCCGCGGCCCGCCCCACGCGTCGCCGGCGAATGCCGCGCGCTGCGCCTTTGCGGAGGCGTCACCGGGCTGGAGCGCCAGATAGGTGTCGACGTCGGCGATCGCGTCGTTGTAATCTTTTGCATCCGCGGCTCGGTACGAGAGCTCGAGCCAAAGCTTCGCGGAGTCGGGATGCGTGCGCAAGTAGGGAGCGCGCGCGGCGATGATGGCGCGCACGCGGGCAAGGTCGCCGGCCTTCAATTCGGCGTAGGCCAGATCCATCGCGAAACCGTCGTCACCGGGCTGCAGCGCGAGGTATCGATCGCCGTACACGAGTGCGCTCTGGAGCTTGCCCTCCGTTTGATAGGCATAGAAGAGTGCGGGCAAAAGCTTGACGCCGTTCGGATCGGCGTTCACGTACGTCGCGTACTGCTTTGCGAGTGCGGCCGCGCCGTCGGGATCTTTGGCCTGAATGTACGCGTACGCCAAGTCTACGGCAAAGGAGGCGTTCTTCGGATTCGCGGTGAGATAGCTGCGGCCGTGCGGCAGCGCCTCGTCGTATTTTCCGGCGGTGACGTCGTTATAGAAGAGGACGCTTTCGTCGGGTGCGGCCACCGGCGCGGGCGTCGCAGGCGTGAGTGCGGCGACGGCATAGCCGCGCTGACGCCAGGCCTGCGCGTCGTCGGGTTTGTAACGCAGATAGTGGTCGACGTCGGCGATCGCCGCGCGGTATTGCTTCTCGTCGCTGTCGTTGAAACTGAGCGCGAGCCAGATCGAGGCGGCGTCGGGGTGTGTTTCGAGATAATCGCCGCGCGCGAGCAAGATGGAACGAACCGCGTCCCATTTCCCGAGCTTCAAATATGCATAGGCGAGGTCGATCGCGAAGGCGTTGTCGTGCGGGTGCGCCGCGAGATAACGGCTGCCGATCGTGATGGCGCGATCGTAGCGGCCGGCCTTCACGTCGGTATAAAAGGTGTCGGCGTCCGATGCGCGCGCGGGCAGCGGCACGCAAAGCAGCAGGAAACTCACCGCGAGCAAAACGCGCGCGATCTTCACGGAGTACCTAGGACGGGTTCCCGACCACGACGATATCGACCATCGTCGCGTCATGCGGGTTCTCGGAGGTCACAGTACAGGTATCGGCCGAGGGCGTGACGCGCACGCGGGCGGAGCCCTCCGGCGTCGCAATGCAGACGGGAGGCCGCGCGAACGGCTTGGCATAGCGGAAGGTGTAGCTGCCGTGCAGCAGCTGCGCGCGCGTCGCCCACTGGTTGGGCGCGCTCTGGAGCGAGCGAGCCGACGTGAAGCTGCCGCTCACCGCGGCGTCACCGTCGCGATCGAGGGTGAGCAGGTCGGCGAAGGAGCTGCTCCCGGGTGCGGCCCGGCGCACCGCGTACGCATCGCGGTCGAGTTCGAAGCCGCTGAACCAGCTCGGCGCGCTCGCGGAGTCGACGCCGGAGAAATCGACGTACGCGTTGGTGAGGAGTCCCGCGACGCGCATGCCGCCGTCGCTCGCGTTGACGACACGCGCGTAGGGGGCGGGTGCGTCGAGCCCGTCGATCTCCATGCCGTTTCCGCCGACGACGATCGAGCGGAACTGCGTCACGGCGAGTCCGAGTTGCCATCCGCACGGGTTGCCGAAGCTTTCGAAGGCGGGCGTGCAGCCGGCGTTGTGTACCCAAAAGGTCGCGCCCGCAGTGCCGCGATCGAACGGCAGATCGTTGCGCTCGCTCAGTTGCAGACCAAAGGCAGGGCGCGCCGCGTTGAGTGCGGTCCACGCGCCGGTGCCGTAATCGGCGTTACTGGTAAGCCAGCCGTCGCCGTCGACGACTTGGAACGGATTGCGTTCGGCGGCTTGCAGAACGCTCGGCGTCACGACGCCGAGTGCGAAGGTGAAGAGTGCGAGCGCGATCTCGCGCACGGTAAGACGTCTCATTGCTTCGGTGTCCATTGATACGTTTGATAGCCGTCGACTTCTTGACCGGTGGGTTCGAAGCCGCCCGGATCTTCGAGGACTTCGTAGACCTCTTTGCTCATCCAGAGCGTCCCCGGCTTGGCGTGCTTCTGCATGTGGCCGGCGACGTCGATCACGTGCTCGACGAGCTTCTCGAGATCCGAATCCTCGAAGACGACGACCTCGCCCTCATTGACGCCGCAGCGCACGTCGAAGCGCGTCCGCAGCGCGTTGCCCCCGCCTTGATTGAAGGGAATGAGCTTCTCGAGAATCGTCTTTCCGGCTTCGACGGCGTCTTCACGATTGAGGAAGCAGATCATGACGCCATCGGGCGTCCAGGACTCCTTCCATGCGTGCGTGGCCTTGAACGTACGCTTGAGCAGCTCTTCGTAGGCTCGAAACGTCGAGGTGATCGCGATCTCGGTTTCGCCGTTCTTCATCCCGGTCGAACCGACGACGTCGACCGAGAGGAAGGTGCATTGCTTGCGCTTGGCCTCCTTCAGTGTCTTCTCGATCTTCCGATACTCTTTGTAGAGTTGCTCGCGCGCTTTCTCGGACTCGACGCCGGTTTGCGAAGCGGGTGCTTTTCCGGGCCGGCGAGAGGGCGCGGTGCGCAGCATCGAAACGAAGTTGTGGAGCACGCCAAAGAGCTGATCCGAGATGAAAATGACGAGGTAGACGAGCCCTGCGAGCACGAGCGGCATCCACGTGCGCAGGCCCGGCAAATGGAGCAGTGCGGCGAGCCGTAGGACGATCGGATCACCGTAGTGGTGCAAAGTGACGACCGGCCACGAACTCTGGAAGCCCGAAACGTGCACGAACTGCACGCCGAAGAGCAGGAGCGAGCCGAGAATTGCAAGAGTCAGCGCGAGGTTTACCAGGCGCTGAAGGGCATCAAGGAAGAAAGATGCTATTGCGGCGGTTCGCACGGCAGACTTGCTTCCTCGGTTCCCCTCGTCAGACCTTGGCTTATGCCGCTGGTGTAGATGACTGTTAGCGACCTCACATCCCACCTAGCCGCGACTATCGCGTTATTGATAGTCGCCTCTGCCATCATGTTTGCGGTGATGGGGATCGATGACGCTTTGCTCGATTTGGCCTACTGGTTCCACCGCTGGTACCGTTGGTTCGTCGCGCGGGGCTTCAAGCGGCTGACCCTCGAGCAGCTGCGAACCAAAGAGCAGCAGCGCATCGCGATCTTCATCCCCTGCTGGCACGAGCACGACATCGTGGACAAGATGGTCGAGCTGGCCTGCAGCTCGCTCCAGTACTCGCGCTACGACCTCTACATCGGCGTCTATCCGAACGACCCACTGACCACCGAAAAGGCCAAGGAGGTCGCGCAGCGGTACCCGCGCGTGCAGGTGGTCGTGAACGAACGCGACGGCCCGACGACCAAGGCGCAAAACCTCAACCAAATGTGGCAGGCGATGTTGCAGCGCGAAGGCACCGATCCCTATACGATCATGGTGCTGCACGACTGCGAGGACGTGATCCATCCGCTCTCGCTGCTGCTCTACAATTTTTTGATTCCGCGGCGCGACATGGTGCAGCTCCCGGTCTTTCCGCTCGAGCGTCCGTGGAACAAGTGGACGGCCTGGACGTACGCCGACGAGTTCGCCGAGAATCATCTCAAGGATCTGGTCTCACGCGAAACCTTCGGCAGCTTCGTGCCCTGCGCCGGCGTCGGCTGCGCGTTCAATCGAGCCGCGCTCGAGAAGAAGGCGCTCAAGACCGGCGAGCTCTTTCCCACGGAGTCGCTCACCGAAGACTACCAGCTCGGCCTGCACTTCCGGCAGAGCGGCCTCTCGACGATCATCGTGCACCAGCGCTTGGGCTTTGGGCGCGGCGAGCACGTCGCCTCCGCTGCCGCCTACGTGGCGACGCGCGAATTTTTTCCCGACACGTTCAGCGCCGCGATCCGTCAGAAGGCGCGCTGGATCGTGGGCATCTGCTTTCAAGCTTGGCAGCAGACCGGCTGGACCGGGAACATCTTCACGCGCTACACGCTCTATCGCGACCGCAAAGCCATCCTCGCCAATTTGCTGGTCATCGCCGGCTACTGCGTTTTCGCGCTTGCGGTCGGGCTGTGGATTTGGGGACTCTCCGATCCCGACGTCGCGCAGCCGCGCGTCGATCCGGTCTGGTGGCCGCTGCTCTATGCCGTGCTCACGTTTTCGATCTTGCGCCTCTTCCAAAAGGCGTACTTCGTCAACGTGATCTACGGGCCGCGGCAGGCGGTGCTCTCGGTGCTTCGCGTTCCGTGGTCCGGCATCATCAACGCGGCGGCGACCGCGCGCGCATGCCATCTCTTTTTCCGCTCGACGATCACCGGCACGCCGCTCGTATGGAGCAAGACGACGCACGTCTTTCCGACGCGCTCCGCTCTTTCCGAATACCGCCGCCAGCTCGGCGAGGTATTGATCGAGCAGGAACTCGTGAGCAACGAAGATGTCGCGCTCGCGCTCGCGGAGCGGCGTCCGGGCGAGCGTATCGGCGAGACGCTGGTCCGCCTGGGTTATCTTACGCAGCGGCAGCTCACCGGCGCGGTCGCGCGCCAGATCGGCGCCGAGGACGGTTCGCGTGACGACCTCGTTCCATCCGACGAGGCGCTGAAGTATTTCGAGCAGGAAGAGGCGCGGCATTATCACGCGCTTCCGCTGCGTGTCACCGACCGCGGCATCATGATCGCGATCGACAACGAGCCGAGCGCCGAACTCGACGAACTCTTCAAAAAGCGTCTGCCGCATCCGTATTTCTGGGTAATGGTCGAGCCGTCGCGATTGATTCCGGCGATCGAGCGATCCTACGCGTTCGGCGACGAGCGCCGCAAGCCGCTCGGCGTCTATCTGCTCGATCGCGGCTGGCTGACGCGCGCGCAGCTCGAGACGGCGCTGGTAGAACAGGACCGCACGCGCAAGGGGCTCTTCGAGCTCGTCGTCGACCGCGGGTTCATCTCGGGCGAGCAGACGCGCAACGTACTGGAAGAGTACTTCGCGCTGCCGTACGTGACGCCGCCCGCCGATGCGCGCGTCGTGCCCGATCTCGTGATGAAGCTGCCGACGCGGATTCTGCGCGACAACGTCGTGGTTCCCTACGAGTCGCACGGCACGGTCTTCGTCGCGTCGCAATTCCCGCTCGACCGCAACGCGAAGAAGCTCGTTTCCGAAGGCCTTCCCGACGCGAAGACCGTCGCGGCTTCGCTCGAGTCGCTCACGCCGCTGCGCAAAGAGGTCTTCAAGATCATCGAGAAACGGCGGCAGCTCGGTCAGATGCTGGTCGACGAGAATCTCGTTACGAACGAAGACATCGCGCGCGCGATGGAGGCGCGTATCGAGGGCGAGCGATTGGGCGAGGCGCTGGTGCGTTTGGGGATTCTTACCGAGGATGTTTTACACGGAGCGCTGCGGCGTCAGCGTGAAGACGTGCACGGCGACGGCGAAACGAGCGCGGCCCCCTCGCGCCGTCGTCCGATCGGCGTCTTTTTGATCGAGAAGCAGTACCTCACGCGCGCGCAGATCGACGAACTGCTGCAGCGGCAAGATCAAAAGCATCTGCCGGTCTACGCGATGGCGGTCGAGGATCATCTGCTGACGCCCGAACAGCAAGAGACCGTGATTCGCGAGTATTTCGAAACGTCGTTCGAAACGCCGCCGGCCGATGCGAAGGTGCCGATGGATTATCTCGAGGTCATTCCAACGAAGTTGCTGCGCGAGCACTTGCTCGCGGTCTATCTCGTCGACGCGAAGCCGGTCGTAGCCGCGCCCTATCCGCTTCCCGATGCCATGCGCGAGACGATCGCACGCGCGGCGGGAAGCTCGATCGGCTTTGCGCTGGCTTCGCTCGATGCGATCTATCCGATACGGCAGCGTATGCTTCGCGACATCGAGGTCTACGAGATCGAGACGCTCGCGGACGAAGGGCAGGCGAGCTAGCGCTTCAGACCGGCGGCCTGGCGTGGATCGACGAATGCGTATCCCATCGCGTGCAGCCCGTCGACGTAGGCTTGCACCGTGTCGACGTCGAGCAGCGCGGGATGGAGGAATCCTACCGCGACGCAGTAGCGGCAGGCGAGCAGAACGCGCGCTTTTGCGAGCTGATCTTTGACGGTAAAGACGCCGTCGAGCGAGACGTAGCCGAGGTTCTCGGGAAGTATCACGGTGCCGTATTGATCGCGTTGCAGCGGCCACGGCAGCCAGCCCAGCGGGCGGCGCAACTCCCACGCCGCCGTAAAGAAGTGCGCGATTGCACCGTAATCGACGGGCGAGGCGGAGTAGTGCGGCGTCTCCCACATCAGCGGATCGAGCCCGAGCGATCGCTCGTCTTTCAAGCCCTGTTCGACCATGCCGCTCATCCACGCGGCGGAGTCGTTGGGCACCGGCGCGTTGGTGTCTTTATCCCAGAACTCGTAGCCCTCGGAATCTTGCGCCGAACAGCAGTGATGAAGGCCGTGCAGGATGATCGTAGCTCCATGGTCTTGGGCCCATTTCAGCGTCGAGACGAGTTGCGGATTTTGGCTGAGCGGGCCGCCCGCACCGTGCTCGACGCGAAGATCGGGAATGACGCCGATGCCGTAAGGTACGTGCGCTGCCGCGAGATACTGCACGATCGTTTGCATGCGGCTATCCGGCGTGATGGCGGAGACGTCTTCGAGGCGCAGCATCGCGAGCGGTCTGCGGTTGGGGGCGGCGCCGAGGAAGGAGGCGATTGCGTCGCAAGCCGCGACCATCGGGCCGTTGCTCCCGCTGCTGGTGAGAAACGCGAGCGAGTAATTGACGAACATCGCGTTGCCGTCGACGAGAATCGCGGGCACGACCTTACCGCCCGGGAAAGTATAGTCGCCCAGCACGCGAGCCGGCGCGCGCGCGGAGAGCGTGAGGTACTCGTCGGCCGGGACGTGCGCGGTCATACCGCGGTAGCTGATGGTAAAGTTCGCGTCGACGTTGGTAGAGACGCCGCCGCCGGTGTGTGCGAAGGCGACGCCGGCGTTGCGCAATTCGCGCAGGTGATGCTGCGAAACGATGAGACGCTTCGCGGCGCCGAGTTTCGCGAGCTCAGCAGGTGTCGGCGGCGTGAGCCCGTCGAGCCCGAGATAGATGACCGCCGCCGCATTTCGCACGCGCGACATGGGCACCGAGTCGAGATAGGCCCACGACGTATCGGGCGTGAGGTAGCGCATGCCGATCGAGACCTGCTCGGCACGCTGCTCGACGAACGCCTCTTTCCCCGGCAGATGATCGGCGACCACGAGAATCGAGCCGATGTGCTGCGGAAAACGCAGCGGAACGACGTCGACCGTTTGCACGGGTTTCGACGCGCACCCGGAGATTGTTACAAGCAGCGCTGCGATACAGAGCCGAGCTCTCACAAAGGCGCTAGTTCACGCTGGAACACACCGGACCTTCGCAGTTGCCGCCCGTCACGAGCCCTTCGCGGTAGTCAGTGTCTTTTCGATCTTCGCGCTGAGCGTCGCTTGAGGGATCTCGCCGCTCGAGATGTACGCAACTTTTCCGCGATCGATGAGCGCGATCGTCGGATAACCGCCCAGCAGATACTCTTTGGCCGTGGCCAGGTCCGCGTCGAACGCGACCGGATATTGCACGTGGAAGAAACGTACGAAGCCCAACACGTCGGCAAGCGTCTCGGGCGAGGACCGGTCCGAACCGTACGCGCTCCCCGTGACGGCAACGAAGTCGACGCTATGCCCGTAGCGCAGATAGAGCCGATTGAGCACCGCGGTTTCGTGTTGGCAATGCGGACACCACGTGGCAAAGATCTCCAAGAGTACTGGGCGTTGTGCTTTGGAGAGTTCGAACGGCCCTTGGGTCGTGTCGACGGAGAAAGCCGGCGCCGGGTCGCCGGCGGTGATCGTCGAGAACATCGGCGCCTCGGATGCGGCGGGCTTGATGACTGCGTGCGCGACGGCAAACGCGATGACGATGCCGGCGAGGACGATCAAACCGCTCAGGCTCGCGAGCAGTTTAGGCGTAATGATGGGGCGCGCCGCGCGGCGCGCTGCTCTGCGTGACATGAAAACCTCGAAAAGAAAGCGTGCAGTGATGTGTTAAGCGGCGAACACGATCGGTGGAGCACGCATACCGAGAATGCGCGACATGCAGCGGGCGCTGCAGGCCGTGAGCGCAAAGAAATGCGGCAGCAGCGCTGCGGGAGCGAGTGCGCTCTCATCGAGATGTACGAGCGCGCAGAGCGCACCGGCGATGCGTTGATGTATCTGCTCGAGCCATACGCACAGTACGCGCAATGCGACGACCGCGACGAGCGCTGCAAGCGCGATTGCCGCGATCGCGAGTGCCGGCCGGCCGTCGAAGGCGCCGTTAAGCGCGGCGAGGGAGAGCGAGGCCTCTTCGGCGAGCTCCATGGCCCCGAGCGTCGCGATCGCGGCGGCAAAGATTCCAGCGAAAGCGCGAACGTCGAGGCAGCGGTGCATGGCGCGCGCGAGGAGCGGCAGCGAGCGCGGCCCGGAGCGAAGCAGATGCAGGGCATAGAGCACGAAGATCGCGAGCGCCGAGATGCCGATCGCCGCGACGACGACGGGCAGCGATCCGTGTTCGTGCGTCGCATACGCCGGCGTGCCGCTCGAACCGTCCGATAGCTGGAGCAAAAGGTGCGCGACCAGCGCCACGCTGCATGCCGAAACGATGAGGCCGAGCGCGCGCAGCCGCGAAAACGCCGCGCGATAAAGCACGATTACCCGGTTCTGCGGCGACAGTGTCGCCGCCTAGAGAGAAAATTTAGCCCCAGCGGGAGTCGAACCCGCGTTACCGCCGTGAGAGGGCGGCGTCCTAGGCCACTAGACGATAGGGCCGCTCTCCCCGGCAGTGACTCGAACACCGACAACCTCGTCCAGAGCGAGGCGGACTACCATTATCCGACCGGGGAATGGCAGCGACGGTTATACTACACGACCGGGGGCGGGTCTTGCAATCGGCCCGCTGCAGCGAACATACGTTCGTTTGCCGCGGCCGGAGATTCCGGGCAATAGAAAAGTGCTTGGTCTGTCGAAGTAAGACGGCCCGCGATTTTTCGAAGAGGAGACCGGAGCTTGCAGGCAATCGTGCTCGTCGGCGGTGAGGGAACTCGCCTTCGTCCGCTTACTTACGGAACGCCGAAACCGATGGTACCCATCGTCGGCGTCCCGTTTCTCGCGCGCACGATGCAGCGGCTCTCCGAAGCCGGCATTCGCGAGGTCATTCTTCCGGCGGGTTACCTGCCGCAAGCGATCATCGACTATTTCGGCGACGGCTCTCGATTCGACATGAAGATCACGTACGTGATCGAGGAAACGCCGCTCGGTACCGCAGGCGCGCTCAAAAACGTCGAAGAGTACATCACCGGTCCGTTCATCGTTCTCAACGGTGACGTGCTCACCAGCCTCGATCTCCATGCGATGCTCGCGCGTCATCGCGAACGAGGCGGCATCGGTACGCTGCACCTCATCAAAGTCGAAGATCCCTCGGCGTTCGGTGTCGTCGTCCACGACGAGCGCGGGCGCATCTCCGCTTTCATCGAAAAGCCGCCGCGCGAGACGGCGCCGTCGAACGAGATCAACGCCGGAACGTATCTCTTCGAGCGTGAGATCCTCGACTATATTCCGGCCGGACGCAACGTATCGATCGAACGCGAGACCTTTCCGCACGTCATCGCGGCAGGCAAAGCGCTCTACGCTTACACCACCGGCGATTATTGGATGGACCTGGGAACGCCGGAACACTATCTCGGCGCGCATCGCGATATGCTCGCGCGGCGCATGCCGGTGCGCGAGCTCGCACTCGAGCCCGGCGCGAGCGGGGCGGGCAAAACGGCGCTCGCCGGCTTGGCGAAACTGCACCTCCCGGTTCATGCCGACGAAGGTGTAAAGATTGATCCCACTGCAGAAATCGGTCCGAATGTTGTGCTGGGTCGCGATTGTAAAATCGGCCCGGGCGTGATTTTGCGCAACAGTGTGCTCTGGGATGGGGTTACCTTAGAAGAGGGGACGATCGTCGAAGGGGCGATCATCGCCAGCGGTGCGCGACTCGAACGTGACGTGCGAGTGCATGACGGTACCGTCATCGGACATTACACGGTCGTAGCCGCCGGGGAGACGCTCGGTGAAGGCAGCCGCGTCGGCGCGAGCGCCCCCATCAACCGTTAGAAAGGGGCACTTCGAGGGGAGCATCCTACCATCATGGTCTTGCTACTGGGCTCATATCCGCCGCGCGAGTGCGGCATCGCCACATTCATGGCCGACGTGAAGAGCGCGTTCGACGGAGCGTTCACGGAGCGCACCGGCGTCATCGCAGTCGACGAGCCGGGCGGCGAATCGCGGCGCTATCCGCCCGAAGTCGTCGCGCGTTTGCAAGAGCAGGATCGTTACTCTTACCCGGCGATCGCACGCTTCATCGACCGGCATCCCGCCGAGCTGCTCAACATTCAGCATGAGTACGGCCTCTTTGGCGGCGAGCGCGGCGAATGGCTGATCGATCTGCTCGATCGCGTCAACAAACCGGTGGTGATGACGCTGCACACCGTGCTTCCCGAACCCGACGAAGTGATGCTGCGCGTGACGCGCGGGCTATGTGCGCGCTCGGCGCGCGTCGTGGCGCTCTCGCAGACCGGACGCGATCTGCTCGAGAACGTCTACGGCATCGATACGAACATCTTGCGCGTGATTCATCACGGCGTTCCCGACGTCGCCTTCACCGGTACCGGCGCCGCGAAATCATCTTTCGGTATCGGGCAGCGCATGGTCGTCTCGACCTTCGGTCTGATCAACCGCGGCAAGGGTTTGGAATACGCGATCGAAGCGATGGTCGACATCGTGCGCCGGCATCCCGAGGTGCTCTACCTCATTCTCGGCGAGACGCACCCGGTCGTGCGCCGGCGCGAGGGCGAGTCGTACCGCGAGTCGCTTCAGGAGATGGTGCGCTCGCTCGGACTCCAGCACAACGTTCGGCTCGTCGACAAGTATCTCGACTTCGACGAGCTGGTCTCGTATCTCGCGGCGACCGACATCTACCTCACGCCCTATCTCAACCCGGTGCAGATCGTGAGCGGTACGCTCGCCTACGCAGTGGGCTGCGGCAAAGCGATCGTCTCGACGCCCTATCTCTACGCGAAGGAAGTGCTCGCCTACGGCCGCGGATTTCTCTGTGAATTCCGCGATGCACCGTCGATCGCCGAAAACGTCAACGCGCTGCTCGACGACCCGTCGCTGCGCCGCGCAACGGAGCGCCGCGCCTACCGTTTCGGACGGCAGATGACCTGGCCGCACGTGGCTCGCGAATACGGGCGGCTTTTCATCGAACTCGGTCCATCGGGTGAGATGCAGCTGGTCACCTCTGCGTAAGACGCTCCCTACACTCGAGCACGTCCTCACCCTCAGCGACGACGTGGGCATCGTTCAACACGCGGCCGGGCGCGTGCCGGATACGTCGACGGGCTATTGCACCGACGACGTCGCGCGCGCGCTGATCGTGATGTTGATGCGTTTGCAGCGTGTACCAAGCGACCCGGACGCGGAGCGGCTGGCGCACATCTACCTGACGTTTTTGCGCGACGCCCAGCTCGCCGACGGCCGCTTCCACAACTTCATGAGCTACGAACGCGCCTGGCTCGACGACGTCGGCACCCACGATAGCTGCGGGCGCGCGATCTGGTCGCTTGGCTACACCGTGCGTTTTGCGCCGCGTGATGTATGGCGCGACGCCGCCGCGGTCATGCTCGATCGCGCGGTCGCGTCGGTCGACTGGCTGGAATATCCGCGCGCGCAAGCCTACGCGATGCTCGGTCTCGCACACGCGCAGCGAACGCTGCCGCTGCGCCGGCTTGCGCACGAGCTGGCGGCGCGCTACGAGCGCGAACGCGCGAGCGATTGGGATTGGTTCGAGCCGGTGATGACCTACGATAACGCGCGTTTGCCCGAAGCGCTGCTTCGCGCCGGAGCGGCGCTGCAAGAGGATCGCCTCCTCGCGATCGGCGCGGCGACGCTCGGGTTCTTGGAGCGCGTCGTCTTCGAGGACGGGATCTTCGTGCCCATCGGCAACCGCGGCTGGTTCCCGCGCGGAGGCCCCCGCGCCCGTTTCGCACAGCAGCCGCTCGAAGCCGCCGCGATGCTCGACGCCGAGCTTGCTGCTTTTGACGCATCCGGCAACCGCGCGCACCTCGACGCGGCCGCGAATGCGGCAGCATGGTACGACGGAAAGAATCTTCTGGGCGCCTCCATGGCAGTGCGCGGAGGATGCTATGATGGGTTGGAAGCCGACGGTCCGAACCGTAACATGGGCGCCGAATCCACGCTCGCATTCCTCGCCGCCGCCTACGCACAAGAGTAGAACGGACCATTCCCGG
>Ga0335072_10004301_pt1 | contig 21228 bp, 12 predicted proteins | sample Lox_Sample_21_FD_206725 | JGI IMG/M metagenome (GOLD analysis project Ga0335072, IMG submission 206725) | Soil microbial communities from Loxahatchee National Wildlife Refuge, Florida, United States - Lox_Sample_2.1 | ecosystem: Environmental > Terrestrial > Soil > Wetlands | place: USA...
ACCTGAATACGATGGCAGGTTCACCCCACAACACGGATGTAGTTGCTTGTCATCTTCTGGCCAGTCCCGCCACGCATTAACTGTACCCCGGGGCGCATCGTGATGAGGCGATTCACTTCGAGGTGGATTTTTGGGCAGCCAGGAATTTCTCCATATGCGCCTCTGCCAAATGAGGCTTGTTCAGCTTGCGGTATAGGCGTGTCAGAAGAAAATGAATATCGGCATCGCTGGCGTTGGCCTCGGGCAGAGTCAGGGCCAGTTCTCCTTCACGTGCGGCCTTCTCGAATTCTCCCTCATGTTCTAATCCCTTCGCCAATATATAGTGGGCATCGCGGGATCCGGGATTGACCTCGATAGCTCGGTGCTCTTTTTCGATGCCGTCCTGATCTCGTCCCATGAGAACCAGCAGCCTGCCAAGTACGACGTCGATCTCCGCAGATTGCGGGGATCGCGGGGGAGAGAAGTTCTCTGCCTGCTGGTAAAGTTCCAACGCCTCGTTGTAATCTCCCAGGGCCTCGCGGGTCATCGCCAGATAGAACACGGGCAGCGGGCTATGGGGAGAGAGTCTTTGCGCGGCCTGGAGCGGTGAGATCGCGGGCTTGAAATCATTCTGCTCGTAGAGCAGCACCCCGAGATAGAACTGCGCCTCCTCGGATGTGGGATCGGCGGTAATGGCCGTAATAAGACAGCTTTTGGCAACGTCTAGACGATGGGCAAATGTAGCTAGCCGGGCCTTGAGGACAAGAGCCGAGACCATGTAAGGGTCATCATGCAAGGCGGCATTGACTTCACTATCAGCCTCGAGAAATTTGCGTTGAGCGAAGTCCTGCTTTGCCTGCTCATAATGTTCCGTTGGGCCGATTGCGAGCTGCATTGCGAGAAGCCAAATCATGGAAGTTCAGACCAATACGACGAGCCTACGTGCTGACCACATACAAGCTTTGATCCACAGGTTTCCGACAAATTCACGTTGGACGATCGGACTTTTTTGAGCCGCTACTTTGCACGATTGTCAGGACCTGGTCGGCCATCACATGATGAAGCACTTGCTTGACCCCCGTGGGCCATACAAGTTCAATTTGGTCCACGACGGTTGCAATCCGAAGTGCACCCGCTTATCACTGGACGAATTGTATCCGACGGCTGTCGTGGCCTCGTTATACTGAACGCCATTTGCGGTTGTTATCTTCACTCGTGTTCCCAATCCATCCCGATTATCTGCCACGCCAACCAGCTTCAGAATGATCCAATGATTGTGATTCTGAGACCGGTTCATTAGTAACTGGGACTCTCCGTTAAGGAGAGTAACGACAATGTCGATTTTTCCATCGTTGTTTAAATCACCGAATGCGGCGCCTCGGTGCGCGGCCGGAACGGAAAAACTCGCTCCCGCCTGTCCACTCACATCCTTAAACCTCATGTCGCCGAGATTGCGGTAGAGAAAATTGGGAAGTGGATAAGGCTGATGGTTCACCTCCATGGAATTGTCGAGAATTGCGGAGCCTGCAGCAAAAATATCCTTGTTCCCGTCGTTATCGAAGTCGAAAATTCCTGTTCCCCACGCCGTGAAACGGGCTGTCATTACAGCGAGACCAGTCGTCACTGTGACGTCTTCAAATTGACCTTTTCCGGAATTGCGGTACAAGGGAAAGCTGTCACCATACATTGCGGTGAGAAAGATATCGGGCGCGCCATCATTATTGATGTCGCGGAAATCAATTCCCATGCCGGCAACAGATCGTCCGTTTTCGTTGTATGCTACACCCGTCTGTAATGCGACATCGGTAAATGTCCCATCGCCGTTGTTGTGCAAGAGGAAGTTTGGGACGGAGTCGTTGGAAACAAAGATGTCGGTGAACCCATCGCTATCGTAGTCCGCAAACGCGACTCCCATGCCTTTGCCTGTATATCGTGAAATATGCGACTGTTGCGAAACGTCGGTGAATGTACCATCACCATTGTTGCGATACAAAATATTCGGCGTTCCGCGGTACTCATTGGGAGAGCAATAGTCAACGATATTGCCCGTCTTGCAAATGTGGGCTGTGGAAAGCAAATAGTCCAGATAATTCACGACAAACAGGTCGAGCCATCCGTTGTTGTCATAGTCAATCCATCCTGCCGCGACCGACCACGGCTTGCCCGGTTTCAGAACACCGTTGACGCCCGCTTTCTCCGTGACATCAGTGAAGGTGCCGTCCCCATTGTTATGGAAGAGTTGATTGCAGTTGAATCCGGTCACATATAGATCCACAAATCCGTCATTGTCGTAATCACCTGCCGCCACTCCCATCGAGTAGCCAACGCCGGCTAAACCAGCCTTCTCCGTTACATCCGTGAAGGTTCCGTCTCCATTATTGCGAAACAGTTTGTTATGGAAGCTGGGGTTGCTCTTTTTCAAGGACGGAATCTCTGCTCCATTAGTAAAGAAAATGTCGAGCAGCCCATCATTGTTGTAGTCGAAGACTGCGACACCGCCGGTCATTGTTTCAATGGAGTAGCGTTCGGGGCTGACACTGTTCTTTAAAAGGAAATCGATTTTCGACGCCTTAATCGTATTCTCGAAGAAAATTGCGGAATCCATGCCAGATGACCCGGCACGAGCGGCGGAAGGACGCAAAGCCCGTAGTGCCCGCGTATATAGCGTTTCGTTGCTAAGCGCAGCCAAGCCTGTTACAAACTGACGTCGCGTAATTGCCACCCGCCAATACTATCGTCCTGCCACGGAGTTGTCTGCACTTCCCATGCGTCCCTTCGGGGGTGCGGTCTGAACGATGCGGCTGCACTCAGTAGAAAACGCCAGCCTCCCTTTGTCATCCCGTCGATAAACCGAAAGGTCTTGTCAAGGACGAACGAGTGCGTAGAGTTGCAGTGAGCAACTCGTTGGCCATGAGTTTGGAGACCTGGCGCCACGCGAGCCCTCTTTAGGAAAATCATTTTCAGCGGAAAGACTTCTTCCACCAGCCATCGATACGGAGGAAAACTACTCCATGATTATCTTTTCGAACATCGCGCCTACTGCGAGATGCGGGGGTGCCCATTCAAGTGAACGGCATTAGCTTTCGCCGCCACGGGATGACGCGGGCTGCCCCCGTTGAGAACAAGCTCTGAGTACGGCTGGTTGGATTTCAGCATCCAGTAAAGCCGTACCGCTAATTTGCGTGCTGCTGCCACCTTGGCGATGCCTTTTTGCTTATGGTGGCAGCGGTGTTGATACTCTTTGCGAAAGCCTGAATCGTGACGTACCACCGACTGGGCGGCCTCCACCAGCAAGCTGCGCAGGAAAACATTGCCTTGCTTGGAAATGCTTCCCAGTCTTCGTTTGCTGCCCGAGCTGTGTTCTGTAGGAATCAGCCCCAGATAGCTGGACACCTGCTTGCTTCGCTCAAAGCGAGATACGTCGCCGATGGTGACAGAAAAGGCCAGTGCCGTGATGGGCCCCACTCCTGGCTGGCTCATCAGCAGCACTGCCTGGGGATCGGCCTCGGCGGCTTGTTCCACCGCCTTATCCAGCTGCTCGATCTGGGGCTCGACTACCCCCAGCAGAGCAAGCAAGTCTTTGCGCCGCTGCTGGGTCCACCCCTGCAGCGGAAGGCTCGCCAGCAGTGCTCGACCCTGCTCATTCCACAGCTTGCGTTTTTTCTGTACCCCCTGATTCAAGGCCAGGTGTTGTAACTCTGTCTTCAACCGGGTGCGCACACCCACCAGCTTGTGGCGATGGGTGAGCAGCTGACGCATATCGCGTTGCTGCGCATCCGGCAGCCACAGGCGGGGAAAACGGTCCTCCTCCAGCAACTTGAGAATATGGCCTGCGTCTCGCTTGTCGGTCTTCTGCTTGCGAACATAACTGGCCCGAATCTTGGCCGCATCCCCAATCCACAAGGTGTGTCCAAGCTTTTCCACCAGCAACTCAAACCAGCGCGAATTACCGGTGGCTTCCATGCCAATCAGCGCTGGCCCCTGCAGCTCTCGATAGAACTTTTCTGCCTCCCCGCCGGCATGCATCAGCTTCTTCTCCTCCACCTCCCCGGTCTCTGTGTCCAATACTGCTATTTGCCGGTAGCTCGGGTGAAAATCACAGCCTACAATCTTCATAAGGCTCCTTTGCTCCCGCGCGTATGCTTCGGTCTCTAACCCAAAGTCTACTGCCGGGCTCACAGGGGCCTTTCGGTTCATCCAATCAGGCGTAGTCGAGGGATCTGCAGTTTTCGTAACTTCCAGCAAATCCCCACAAAGAGCAGTTGCCTGGTCCGATGAAGTGTCCAGTCGAAGGCTCCGCCCCTCAAAACTGGATTCGAGCAACAAACTCGCCACTTCTCGGAGCATAATTTCCTCCTGCGCCGGAGATGCCATCTCCGAAGAAGCCGAAACCATTCGAAATACTTCCGTCGCTCGCATACTGAGGAGTCTGGAAAGGATTAGATGTGTTGCTGAGGTTGGGATAGGCCCACCGGTTAAAGACATTGAAGAAATCACAGCGGAGAGAGAACGTCAGGCCTTCCTTAAGCGGGACGACCTTGCCGAACCCAAGCTGCTCGAACGGATACCTCGGAGCACGATAATCGCCGTAGAAGGGCTTGGAATTTGCGTAGGTCCCTGGCGCGGGGTTTGCCCACGCGGCGGGGTTAAGAAAGAACGTAGTGCGCGGGTTAACGTTGTGGTTGTTGAGGCTATGCAAGAACAGCGGCTGACCCGGAACGCGATTCGCACGAACAGAAATCAGACCGCTGTTGGCCCCATTCGCAAAAGTCACGGAATCCAGGGTGCTTGTGGAATTCGGTGTTTGAAGCGGGAAACCGCTCTGGTAACGGAAGATGCCGTCGGTGGTCCAACCCGAAAGCAGAAAGCGCCTCCACCCGTTCTGCGAAAAACTGAACCGCGGTACCTCGTAGTTGAAGTAGAAGTTCAGGGCCTGCGGCTGGTCGATCGTCTCGTAGGATTTCTGGCTCTTGGGCGGGAGGGAGGGGTCCTGAATCGGTACCGTCGTAAGAAAGGTCGCCTGAGCCGAGGTTGCCCCCACGCCCGTGGATGACCCCACTGTTCCTAGATTCTTCGACCATGAGTAACCGACGCCGCCCGACAATCCGTTGCTGAGCCGCTTGGTCAGCATGATTTGAAGCGCGTCGTACCACCAATTGCCATCGTGCTCGTAGTAGTCGGGAATGCCGCCGAATTGGGGGTACGGCCGTAGTGCCTGCGCGAGGGTGGCTCCGGACGGGAATGTAGAGTACGGCGCCGTGAAGCCTCTTGCCGCCACGGCGGGAGAAGAGATCGGCTGCGTCAGCAGATTGAAATCGTTGGCGTTGGTTACATCCAGACCGTATTTCTTCAAGAGCATCGATGGGGTGAGTTCGTTGGTAGTGTTCGTCAGCCCGTCGGAATTGAGCCAAACTCCTCGATTGTCGATGTACGAGAATTTGACCGACAGATTGTTCATAAGCTCGCGCTCAATGCCAAAGGTTGTCTGCTGGAAACGTGGCGGACGCCCATTGTTGGGAACGATGTACGCCGGGGGGGAATTGAGCTGGCCGATATTCGGGTACGCGCCAGGGTTGAAATTTGTGGCAGTGATAGCGGCCGGGGAGTACGGTATGCCGTTGGAAAGCTGGCCGGCGGAAATGCCATACGAAGGACTGTTCAGGGTCACGACGTTGAAGCCAAATCCCTGGTTGCTATAGATTTCTTCATTCATGAAGAGCTGCGGGCCGGAATAGAATCCATACCCCGCATGGAGCACGGTCTTTGGATTCAGTTGATAACTGAGCCCCAGACGAGGCTGAATCATCCAGGGATAGAATTTCTCGAAGACGCAGTTGCAGCGGCCTTGCCCATACCCCTCATATTCGGTACCACCCAGCAAACCTCCAGCGGACGGATTCTGAACCGTGGGACTAAATTGCGTTTCCCGCAAATACTGTTCGCGCTGCATCTGCTCGAGGTCCCAACGCAGTCCGTAGTTCACCGTGAGTTTGTTGGTTGCCTTCCAGGTATCCAGTGCGTAAAACCCTGCCTCTTGCCGGTGAAACCACTGAATGTTGTCGTTTCCGATATTTGCGCTATCCAATAGGCCAAGAGCAAAGCTGGCGAAACCATCGCCAATGCTGGCTCCATAAAGGTTTTGGCCTGCTGCAGATGGCAGAGACGTTTCATTGGGGCTGAAATTGTATGATCCAGCCGACAGGTCGTTGTGCGTCCCGAACAGTTGATGACGGTAATCTCCGCCGAATTCGAAAGTATGGCGGCCGTGAACCCAGATCGCGGATTCGGTGTTGTAGTAATTGTTGTCAATAAACGGGGCGTTGTTGACGCCCAGTTGAGGAACGCTCTGACGGTTGACGGTGAGTCCGTTGAAGATGGGGAAGGTGTTTGCGGCTCCGCCCGGCATGTTTGCCGCCGTGTTCAACCCGAGAGTTGTCGCCTTGAAGTTCTGCACCGCCGAGTTCTGCATAGCGGCGTGGCGGGTAAAGTCGAATCCGGCGTGAAGTACAAGATTCGGCGTGGCCGAGTAGTTCGCATTGAGATACAACTGCGGGGCCGGGGTCGTGTTCCAGCGAGTCGATGCCGCCACACCGTTAATGCCGTCGGCCGCATTGTCCTTGTTGGAATACTCGGCGATGACATAGCCCGAGAAGTGCCATTTCTCGCCGACCTGGTGATCAATCTTGACGCTCGTCAGATACTGGTATTTGTTGTTGGGCTGCAAATTGGGGTAGTTGTTGGTCAGCGCGCCGGCAGTAGAACCGGATGGAGCCGGCATGTAAGCAAGCACCTTCTGCGCCACCGGGTCCCATGTGCTGGGTGGCCCAATGTTGTTATTGGGGAACGGATCCCGAACAACTTTGGTTGATCCATCCGTGCAGGTTGCTACTCTGGTTGTCGCCGGGTTATAGATTGCGCCATTGATCATAGGTCGACCCAGGCAATCCAGCACCGGCGCCCCACTGGAATCGACAATGGGACCAAGCAAGTTGGAACTCAGATCGCCACTGCGACAGGCCGCCGGTGGCACCGTGATGCGTCCCTGGTTGAGGGTTTGCGAGCTGTGGTACTCCTCGCAACCGAAGAAAAAGAAGGTCTTGTTGCGGCCGTTGTAGAGGTGAGGGATCCATACCGGTCCCCCGAGAGAGGCGCCAAAATCAAGCTGCCGTTGTACAGGGTTATATTTCTGGCCGCTGGACGTATAGTTAAACGGCTGACCGGCGTCCAGGTCCTCATTCTCAATGTAGCCAAAGGCCGTTCCGTGCAGCCTGTTGGTGCCGGATTTCGAGGTGTAGTTGAAAATTCCGCCGCCGGACTCACCGAATTTGGCGGAATAGTTGTTGATCATCACCGATTCTGAGCCGAGCGACTCGACTGAGGGCTGTTGCTCATCGGAGATGGCGCCCTTGACCGCGGAGGTATCGTCCAGGCCGTCCATAAAGACTCGGTACGTTGTTCCCGGCGACCCACTTATGTGAATATCATTCCACCCGCCTGCGATGGTGCCCGGCAGCAAGGCGGCAAAACCCATCGGGTCACGCACAGCTCCAATACCTTCAATGTTGATGGGAAGCTCATTCAGGTCCCTCGTGGTGACCTCGACATTATTCTGTGGGCTATCAGTTTGGAGGAGGGGAGCATTCGCTGTGACCGTAACCGACGTCGTGGTCTGCCCTACCGCCAGCTGCAGGTTGATGGTTGCCGTCTCTCCCACCGAAACGGTGATCCCATTGCGGATCACGGTATTAAAGCCTGTGGCAACCACTGTGAGGTTATAGTCGCCCGCTGGCAGCTGGGGGATCGTGTAGCTTCCGGCGCCAGTCGTCACCGTGGAGCTCTGCGTGCCCATTGCGGTGTTGGTGACGGTCACCCTGGCGCCCGATACTGAGGAGCCTGATGGATCGGTGACCAGCCCCGATATAGTGCCGCGATCAAGTTGTGCAAGGCACAACTCGCCTCCGCAAAAGAGCACAGCGCATAGAAGACCCAGATTAAAGTGCTTGAGCCAACCACATTGCGTCATCTTTCCCTCCAAGCGAGCTTGCGATAGTTTTTTGACAGCTTGTATTCGCTGCTTCCATCATCCGAGTCACCGTACGCCCGCGGAGCGACGCTTTGGCAACGTTAGGAGGGTTCTTAACGTCGGTGCATCTCGTTGAATTTGCAGGGGAATTTTCGGAGGGCCGGTTGTAACGGTAGCCACCTGACGCGAGACCGAGGCTTGACCCCACCGGAACAGCGGGGTTCAGTTTTGCCAGGAGGTTTTCGAGGAGAATCAGGATCGATATATCCTGCGTCGAGCCCTATTTAGAGGTTGCGGCGTACGCCGGGGACGGCAGAAGAGATCCTGCAGCAAACCACTGCGCCGAGTCCGAAGAGCCGGTCCTGAGCGAAGGCGAAGGGGACGCGACAAACTGTAGCCCGAAATGGGAAAGTGCCGGGAATCGATACTGATGCTCGCGCTCTCGAAGCGGCCTTGGTTTCAGAATCAGGTGTTCAGTGGGCCGGGCTGGAGAGCAGGTGGCAGGCCGCTATCTCCACGGTGCTCGGGGATCCGGCCATCGTATGGAGCCGCAGAAGCAGTTCAAAGTCCTGGGTCCGCGTGCGCGGAGAGATGCCGCAGAACTTCAGGGCAGTCAACAGATGCTCGCGATCGGAGACGATATGCCCCGCCGCTTCCGTGCCCTCTGCATTTGCCCCGCCAAGCAGGAGCACTTGTCCGGACTGGTTTGGATTCTGAACCAGAGCGAGGACTGCAAACGATTCACCCGTCCCGAATCCCCGAGCGGTTGGTGTATACGTGGCCTGCTCCCCTGGACGGACGTGGAAATCACGAATGACCTCCTGGTTCATTTCTCGACTGTAGACGAATTGGAAGTCCAGCTGTTTCTGGAAGATCTCGAACCACGGATTGGAGCGAGGACTGCCGATCAGGATGAAATTGTCGTCCGACTCCAGTTCGGCAATGCGCAGGCTGCGCGCCGAACGGACCAGAACTCGCGCATTCGCCGGAGCCAGGCGTCCGATGGTGACAGCCATAGGCGTGTCCACGGATGCGGCATTGTCTGCACGCTGATAAAAGAGGTAAAACATCCGCTGCATCGGCGAAAGAGCATCGGGATCGGGGACATAGTGCTGGTTTGCGTAGTCGGAAACCGAAATGTCTGTTCCCGTCATTTCCTGGAGGTGCTCGAGATTCGGATCGCTGGTGATGAGTTCGGTGGAGTGCCCGGGACGAAACACAGCGCTCCACGGCAGCGGAGATGCTGGAGTCACCACATATTTCCATCCGACGAAAACCATCGTAGCGACAATAATGCCCGCAACGGCCGCAAACCAAAAAAGCCGGATCCGCCGGCGAGCCCGCGGTGGGGCCGTTGCCGACCCCGCTTGGAACTCCGGCTCGGCCGATACCGCCACTGGCTGAGGCGGTGAAACTTCCGGCGCTGGAGGCGCGAAAGAAAGATGCTCGATCTCGGGGACGTAGGAGCCTGGTTGGAGGCGGATACGGAACTGTGAGGCGTCGCCGTACCGCCCGTAGTGTTGCAGGAGGCGCCGCCGCACGTCACTGGCCGTCACGCGAACGATCGCATCCTCGCCAGTATCGTAAGTGGGCACACGATGAAAGAGCTCTATGCCGATTGTTCGCTCCTTCAGCTGCTTGTCGTCCCCATCCAGAACTCTTTCGACAACAAAGCGGAGGAACTGCTGACAGCGGTGGCTTCCCTTGAAGGCCGCAGCCTGGGTTACATCGTCGAGGTGCCGTCGCAGAGCTTCGATTTCCTCTTCGTTCTTTTCCAGACCGGCAAATGGAATATCCAGTGACATTTCGACCAGATTGTAGCACTGCGATTTGCGCGGAGTCTGATGACAGCTGTTTGATGGACTGCATGTCACCGCTTCGTAACACCGCATAGCTTAGGCGCGCGGAGTCCCGAGCCTAGTCAGCGTCCCAGATGGAGCAAATGATCTTTTCGTCGCCCGTCCCATCAGGAACGGCAGCACTCGCATTGTCGGCGTGATACCACCTTCGACCGGCAGCTCCGGCTCCGCCGTTTGCTCCTAAAGCAACCTGTCCAGGAGTGATCTGCCGGCAACCCGGCATTTCCAGACAGCCGTTGGGATCGGTAGTCCGCACCCAATGCCAACCGTAGTGCAGCCAATCGGCACGATACTGCGGATTCTGTTGTGCGAACCATGTGATCTCGTCGTAACCCCAGATCCAGTTGATCGGCCACCATCGGCCCTGGCCTGTCCGGGTTGTTTGCTGGGCCCGCAGTTGTCAAACTCAACCAGATACGGCAAGTGCTCGCAGGTCCCACCGCTGGGAGTGATGCCGCCCTGCTCCGGTTGTAGATGCCATCGGAAAATCCTACTTTGAGGATCGCCTTCTCAGGCGCATCGGGTACTTCCATGATCCTAAGCGGAAACGCATGGAAATCCTCCAAGAGATGTTCATCTCGAACCAGCCCGCCGTGCGGATCTCCTTTCTACGGGACGGCCCAGCGCCAAGAGCCGGACCTGAAAGGGACGGCACAATCCAGAGCTCGGCACGGATGTGCCGGAAAGAAGGAGCAATCAGAGAACCCGAGTCCCCTTTCGGCGGCGGCACGAAGCCCACTGCAATACGGACGTTCGCGCTTCCTGCGGGGACCGCCTCATCGGAAACGAAACTTCGCTTTTATGGCGATGTGAACGCGAGTCGCTTATGGATGATTCGTATCAAACACGATATTGTCACTCTGTTCCTGAATTTTTCGTCCATCCAGGCCGGGCACCCCCAACAGATCCGCCAGGGTCTTGAAGTTGCCATGCTCTTGCCGGTATTCGATCAACATCGTTGCTTCCTGAGCATTCAGGGAAAGGGAATCCTGCAAGGTTTTCGCAGGAGCGGTATTTATATAAATCAGCTTTCCAAAATGCGCTGCCAGATAGTCCACGATCAGTGTGGCTTGTTCATCCGTAACCTCCGCACCCCTCTCCTGCATTTGATCCACGGTGGCAGACCACTGCTCTCTTGTCTGTCGCTTTTCAGAGATCAAATTAAGACCATGACACTGCGTGCAAGTGGTCATGAGAGCGGTTTGTCCTTTGCCGCCAGGTGGTATCGACGCCGTGTCCACCTCCGTCGCTTTCGCCTGAGTGTCCGGGCCAAGGGCGACGCCGGAACTGTAGACGACAACTTTGCCGGTCGTGCCTGGAGACGTACAGTCGTTGTAAAAATATTCGCCCGGGCGCGTGAACTTGAAAGTAAACGACTGGCCAGGTTGCAAGGCTCCCGAATTAAAGAGTCCCTCATAAAACTGCGTTGCGCAATGCACTGTTGTATTGCCGGGAGGGTTAAGGAACGTAACCGTGGTTCCGGCGGGAACGCGCATGTTTTGCGGCGCCATGGAATTGGGCGAGAGGGACTCATCAGGTCCGGGAGCCCATTGCCGCCAGGCGCGCGCGAGATACACGGTGTTCCTCACGCTTGCGCCGTCGACTGCTGCCGCATCGATAGGCTGTCTGGGGGAGGGCGGCGTAGGCGTCGCGGCCTGAGGAACGCGCCCACCCAGTTTGAATGCCCAGAGGTTGTCTCCTCGCGGTGAGTTGTAGGGGATGCGACTGCCGCCAGCAAAAACAGCGATGTATTGTTCTCCGTCGATCTCATAACTGATGGGGCTGGTGTGAACGCCCGCGCCGGTTTGGAACCGCCACAGTTCGTGGCCGTCCTTAATGTCGAGGCCGAGGAGAAAACCATCCGGCTCGCCAACAAACATCAAATCGCCCGCAGTTGTAAGCACACCATTACCGTGCGCCAAAGCCCACTGCATCTCTTTCTGCCAGACGATCTTGTGAGTCGCGGGATCAAACGCAACGATCCTTCCACTGCGTTGTTCTCCCAGGGGACGGAAAAACACTCCATTGCTCGATAGCGTGTGCGCGGAGTTCACGATGCCGGCGCCGGTGTAGATCAGGTGAGTACGCGGGTCGTAGGAGATGGCGCTCCAATCGGCTCCTCCTCCAGTTCCCGGCGATTGAACGACCAGTTGATAAGCATGGGGTGTAAACAAGCAGCCAGATTTGAAGTTTGGCGGAGGCTGGCCCGCCCCAGAGGTGCTAGGGCACAAGGGGACCAACGTATCGCCTTCCGGGAAGGGCTGCGTTGGCCAGGTCTTTTGCAGCGGCTCCTGCGGCACCGGCCGCTCGTCGATCGGGCTAAGCGGCTTGCCGTTGGTACGGTCAAGAATGTAATACATACCGGTCTTGCTGCCGTAGACCACTGCCTTGCGGGTCTGGCCTCCGATCTTCAGGTCGATCAGCACCGGCGCCATCACGTTATCCATATCCCAGATGTCGTGGTGCACCGATTGAAAGTACCAAGCGCGGCGGCCCGTTTTTGCGTCGAATGCGATGATCGAATCGGCAAACAGGTTCTGTCCCGGCCGCTTCGATCCATCGACCGCACCGCCTCCGCGCGCATTGCCAAACGTCCAGTAGAGAAGTCCCAGTTCCGGATCGATAGCGGGATGCATCCAGGGCGCCGCGCCGCCGGTCTGCCAGGCATCGCCTTCTCCCCAGGTATCGTGGCCAAATTCTCCAGGTCCGGGAGCGGCATGGAACTTCCACACGATCTTGCCTGTATTGGCATCCATGGCAATGCCAACGTCGCGGGCGCCGTCACAAGTGCCGAAGTAAATCAGGCCCTCGTAGTAAGTGACCGCGCTGCGCAGGGTGCCGATCGGTCCTTCATCGACGAGCTGCTTCTGCCAGATCAATTTGCCTGTGGCCTGATCGAGCGCAACCACGCGGTGGTTCGCCATGTTGGTGAATACCTTGCCTCCGCCCACCGCAACTCCGCGGCGAAGTTGCGTGCCGTAGCCCGGGTTAAAGGTCCACCTGATCTCGCCCGTCTTTCCGTCGACGGCGAAGACTTTGCCCTGGGTCGTCTCTACATAGAGAACGCCGTTCACCGCGACCGCCGTGGCCTGCTGGAACTCCTTTGTCGATCCACCTTCGAGGTTGTCGTGCCAGGCGCCACCAAGGGCAGTGATGTTGCCCTCATTGATCTGGGAGAGGGATGAATAATTCTGGTTGCCCAGATTACCTCCAACCTTGGGGAAGTCCTTCCCCGCTGGTTCGCAGCAGGATTGGGCGTATGTTTGCCAAACCAGCAAAACGGCCACGGCCAGGAACATTGGAACCAGAACGCGCTTCATTACGTCTCCTGTGCGACAGCCTGGTAGATCTCAGGTTAGGGAATGGAAGACAAATCAGTGTACTGACCGGTTCGATGTTCAGCCAATAGCGAAGCAAAGCGCGGCCGCCGCGAGGGATCATGTGAGCAATCGCGCTGTACACTGGCATTGTTTCGGGCGGAGTTGGGAGAGGTTTGAAGATACATGACTCGACGTGAGGTAATCGGATCGGCAGTCTTTTGCATCGCCGGCGGCGGAGGCCTTCACGGCTTTACGGAAGCATTCACCTCTTCACCAGGAAAGCCGGCGGAGCCGCCCGCGGTCACGAGCTACGTGGCCGAATTCATCACCAAAACACGTTACTCGGACATTCCTCCCGAGGTGATCGATCTGGCCAAAAAGTCGATCCTCGACGGCCTTGGATTATCGCTCTGCGGGTCGGTCGCGAAAACCGGCCAGATTGTACGGACCTATCTGGAAGCGAATGGATTTGTAGCGGGCGCGGGACATGGAGCCACGGTCATTGGTTCATCTCTGAGAGCCCCGGTGCGGTTTGCGGCTTTTGCCAATGCTGTCGGTATTCATGCTGACGACTATGACGATACCCAGCTCGCGGTTGCAGAGGATCGGGTCTATGGCCTATTGACCCACCCTACAGCCCCGGTACTTCCCGCTGCCCTCGCTGCCGGAGAGGTGAGATCGATCTCCGGAAAGGACCTGCTGACCGCATATAACGTCGGGGTCGAGGTAGAGTGCAAGATCGCGGAAGCGATAGCCCCACGACACTATGAAGACGGATTCCACAGCACCGGAACCATTGGCACGCTCGGAGCCACGGCAGCGGTGGCCAAGGTTTACGGGTTCGATCCGCCCCGCGTACAGACCGCGCTGGGAATAGGCGCAAGCGAAGCCGCCGGCCTGCGGGAAAATTTTGGCACCATGACGAAACCGCTGCATGCAGGACGGGCCGCGGAGAGCGGAGTGGTTGCCGCGGACCTTGCAGGCCTGGGATGGACCGCTGCGAACCGAATACTGGAAGCCCCCCGTGGATTCTTCCAGGCGGAAGGCGGCGGGTTTGATCCCAAGGCGATCATGGATAAGCTCGGCAATCCCTGGACATTTGTTTCGCCGGGAATTTCCATCAAGCCCTTTCCTTCCGGCTCGCTCACGCATCCCGGTATGACGGAGATGCTGGCTCTGATTCGGCAACACCACATCGTAGCCAGCCAGGTGGAACGGGTTCGCGTCGGCGCGAATCGAAACTTTCCCAACGCCCTGATTCATCATCGTCCCAAAGACAGCCTGGCAGCGAAGTTCAGCATGGAATTCTGCATGGCTGTGCTGCTGCTCTATGGGAAGGCGGGCCTCACGGAATTTACCGATGAAGTTGTCATTCGTCCCGAGGTCCAGGAGATGATTCGTCGCATCGACTTTGGCGTGGATCCCGTGGCTGAGGCTGCCGGATACAACAAGATGACGACGATTCTCGAAATAAGGCTCAAAGACGGTAGCGTAATCACGGGGCGTGCTGATGTGGCCAAGGGAAACCCTGCAAATCCGATGTCCTACGATGAGGTGGCTGCGAAGTTCCTCGACTGTGCCGCCTTCGCAAAATGGCCGGCCGACAAATCCAAAGCCATTGTTGAGGTGGTGCACACGCTGGAAGACCTACCTCATCTAGGCGCACTGATCGCTCTCTGCGCGGGCTGAACAGGCCATAACCAAGTTAGCGCTGCCGTGGCTGATACAGATGATTGCCGTTAGGATAAGGCGTCATGGCGAGCCGGCATGACATTCCTTCCCCTGCGGCCTCGATAAGGTGCCACCTCTTTGCCGGAGCGTAAACGATGTCGCCTTCCGTTGCCACGAAGGGCTCCAGCCCTTCGATGGAAAAGCGTTGCTGGCCGCGGAGGATGGTCCAGATCTCCGCGAAATCTGTATGGTAGTGTCCGAGGTCGCCGGGGATATGTTTAACGTCCGCAGCGTAGCCGCAGATGATATTCGCGTGTGCTCGATTTTTGCGAACCGCGAGATCGCTCCAGGATCGAGCTGAGGGTCCGTTCGAGGATCGAGGGCCCGAATGCTCTTTCTCCAACTCGTCGATGTTGAAGAACAGTCGGTCGGGCTTGCCGTCGCTGGGTACATCGTCAGGGTTGTTGCCGGTGAAGAGCGTTACCGGAATATATTCCATGCCCTTCTCGGCCTTTTGCGGCTTGGTCTCGTAGATGGTCGAAGTATCGGGGAGCGTAACCGCAAGGCGGATGGCTGGTTTGGAGCCAATCACTTCGAGCGAAAAGAGGTGGCGCTCGGGCGCGAGGACCAGGTCTCCCTTGCCGGCCTCAAACGGCTGAAACTCTCCAGGCGGGTCCTCCACTTCAAATCGGATCCTCCCCTCGAGCACCACCCAGTATTCCGGCGCATCTGAGTGCAACTGCCGCGGAAGCTTCGATCCCGGGCCGGCAGAAGTTACTTCGGCGCGGTTATCCTTGTCGTAGACCACTAACTCGGTCCAATTTATCTCTCCCTTATGTTTCTGCTTTAAATCCGCAAGGTGCACCAACGGCTTCATGGGGCCTAAATAAGGGGCCGGGTGAATAGGCTTGGCGACGTAAAACACCTTAGACGAGGGCTTTTGTTCGGCCCCAGTGTAACCATGTGCTCCCACGATAAGAGAAGCGATCCATCCCGCGAGGCAGAGCTGCCTCCATCGCAAGCGAGCGGCATTTCTCCAAAGCGTTCCTGCTTTCATGGTATTCAGCATACTCATCCGCTAGATTCCGATATCCGTTACGAAGAGGATCGTTGGCTATTCGCTGCGCAGTATCGTCATGGGCTCTGTCGAAGCAGCGCGGCGGGCGGGCAGGTAGCAGGCCAACAAGGCAGTTACCAACAGGATCAAGCCCACCGCCGCAAAGGCGGAGAGGTCCAACTTGCCAATTCCGAAGAGCGTGCCTTGCATGGTGCGCTCCACGAAGTACGCACCGGCCAAACCCAGAACTAATCCAGCGCAAGCCAGGATCACCCCTTCTTTGATCACCAGGCCGACAACTCGACCGCGAGTCGCTCCCAGCGCCATGCGTAAGGCGATTTCGTGGGCGCGCTGGGTGACGGAAAAGCTCATCACGCCATAAATACCGATGGCGGCGAGCAACAAAGCCACTCCCGCGAAAGCGGCAAAGAGAATCATGCTGAAGCGGTCGCCGGCTAATCCTTCATCTCTTACCTCTTCCAACGTTTTCGTATCGGCAAGGGCAATCTGCGGATCAACGGAGTGTACGGCGGCGGCGATACTCTTCGCCATAGAAGCCGGATTCTCAGCAGTGCGCACTCCTATACCCGTATTCGGCCAGGGTATCTGCCAGAAGGGAACCAGCATCTCGGGGAAATCCTGACGCAATCCAAAATCGCGCACGTTGTGAAACACGCCGACAATCTGCCATTCCACCTGAGGACCCAGTTTGGTGACGCCGGGAATTAATTGCTCCACCAGCAGCCTCTGTTGCAAAGGATCGCTTCCTCCCAGGTATTTACGTGCGAACTCTTCGTTGATGACTGCTACCTTTATGCTTGAGGCCGTGTCCTGCTCATTCAAAAACCTCCCCTTGTCCAGGCGAATGCCATAGGTCTGGAAGTAGCCTGGCGTGACCATGCCGAAACCGGTGCCGGGCCGCTGTGATGGATCGACGACAGCGGGTTTACCGACGATGGTGAAGGGCATACCGAAGCCGGAGCCTTCTAGCGGCCTGCCGGTTGCCACGGCCACATGCGAGACTCCCGGCAGAGCCTGCAGGGCCGCGATCATGCGGCGGTAGTAGGCAATGATCTGGTCGGGCTCTTTGGGACGGGATTCAGGCACTTGCAGATAGAACGTGAGCACGTGATCGGTGCGCAGGCCCAGATCGACATCGAGCAGATTGCGGAAACTGTGAATCGCTAATCCCGCCCCGGCGAGCAGAGTCAGCGCCAAGGCAAACTCGCTGACCACCAGCACCCTGCGTAGGCGATGGCGTCCACTTCCGGTACCGGAGCGGCCACCCTCTTTAAGCGACTCGGCAGGATCGATGCGGGAGGCATACCAGGCCGGAACACAGCCGAAGAGGAGACCAGTGAGTGTTGTAACAGCAATCGCGAAGCCAAGGATCGGCAGGTTTATGCGCAAATCCGCTTCCGTGGGCAAAGTGCCACGCGGTATCAACGCGAGCACGCCTTGCAGCAAGGCATAGCCGAGACCGACGCCAAGGGCACCACCGAGAAAGGCCAGAAGGAGATTTTCGGTCAGAAGCTGCTCGAAGATTATGGCCGGGGTTGCACCGAGAGAACTCCGGATGGCCATTTCCTTCTGCCGGCTGATACTCCTGCCGAGCAATAAATTGGCCACGTTGGCGCACGCGATCAGGAGAACAAAACCTACCGCCCCGAGCAGGAGCCATAAGATGAGCTGCGTCTCTTTCGGGACCCATTCCAGCTTTTCCGGGTCGATCTGGGCGCCCCAGCCGTGATTGCTCTTGGGGTAAGCCTGCGCAACATGCGCGGTGACGTTATCCATATCGGCTTGCGCCTGCTTGATGGTGACTCCCGGCTTCAACCGCCCCATCACCAACAGAAAATGGAAATCATGGTTGATCTGCTCCGGCGTGAACACCAGCGGCACGCATATCTGAGCCGGCGCCCGATCGGCCTGCCCAGGAGCCGTTACGCCGACCACGGTGTGTGGGGCGCCATCGATAGTCATTGTCTTGCCGATGATGTGGGGATCGGCGCCTAATCTCAGCCATAGTTTGTGGGTCATGATAGCGACCTGGTCTTTGCCGGCCTGCCCTTCTTCCGGCAGAAAATCACGCCCCATAGCGAACGGGGTGCCGAGCATGGTGTAGTAGCCAGGCGTGTAGTGAGCGCCCTCGACGTTGAGGGGTTGGTCCTTGCTGGAAATGTTGAACGAACCCTCGTTGACCGCCTTCAGGCTCTGAAAGGTTGAGTTCTGCCGGCTCCAATCAAGGAAATCGCCGGCCGAGACCCCGTTGGGATGACCGTTTACTTTAGACCAGACGACGACTAACTGGTCTGGATTCGGAAAGGGGGTAGCTGCGATCAGCGAGGCATAGTCAATTGTGAAAATCGCCGTGGTGGCGCCGATGCCTAGCGCCAAGGTGAGCAATACGGTAAACGTGATGCCGGGGTTCCTGAGCAACCCTCGCACACCGAAGTGGAGATTCCGCAGAAGGTTCCGCATAAGAATGGCTTGGAGGCAACTGTACGCCTATTACATGACGGTTCAGTTGGCCGTTTGTTTGGTAAATCGGTACAAAATTTGACGAAAAGACTCTCCCTCCGGGAGATTGAGATCCAACCGGCAGTGGCCTCAATCAATTCGCGCTGAGTGGCTATTGCCCAGGACATCCCCGCGAGAGAAACTGAAACCCGCAGGCGCTCGATGGCGAAACGGGGCAGCATCACATCCAATCTCGGTCTTTACGTTTACGCTGGAGCCGCTATCTTCCTCGGCATCCTGGGGCTGGTTTCCGGCGACTTCGCTACCACCTGGCAGAATGTTGCTCCAGGGTTTCCTCTGCGCGTACCGCTTGCGTATTGCACGGCCCTGATCGAAGTCGCCGCCGGAATCGCACTCCTCTTGCCCCGGACCGCGCGCGCGGGCGCTCTGATCCTGACCATCGTCTACTCCGTTTTCACGCTTATCTGGGTGCCCAAGGCCTTTGTGAATCTCGGCAATTACGACCCTATCGGGAATGTCTTTGAGGAATTCTCACTGGTCGCTGCCGGATTGGTCCTCTACGCAACCTTCTCACCGGCGGATTCCTCCATTGCGCGGCGCCGGCCCTTGTTCGTGCTCCTTTTCGGAATTTGCCCCATCTCCTTTGGCATCGTGCACATCATTGACATGCCCGGCCTGTTGAACTGGATCCCGGGTTGGCTGCCGCCCGGCAAGATGTTCTGGGCTTATGCGACCACGCTGGGATTTTTCGGCGCCGCCGTCGCCATTCTCACCGGTCTTCTGGCGCCGCTTGCCGCACGCCTTCTTACTGCGGAGATAGTGATTTTCGAACTGCTGGTCTGGATTCCGAATCTCTTTGCCGGGCCAGGCAAGCACTTCAATTGGGCAGGCAACGCGATCTGCATCGCATTGGCAGGAGCCAGCTGGGTCGTTTCCGACTCCATCAGCGCAGCGGCCAAGGCCAAACTAATGCCGGCGGAATCTCTCGAAGGTTTAAGGATCCCTGCCTGAACTGTCTGGACAGCTAGCCTCAGAAACCCAGATGGCGAAGAGCCATCTGCGCGGTTCGCTTGAGTTCCGCTTTTGTCGAACCGCTTGCTGCCTGGATCGACAAACCGTCCAGGATCGATTTGAGATACCGGGCATAGTCGTCGACGTTGATTTCCTTGGACAGCTCTCCGCTCTTGCGCGCCTGTAGAAGGCGCTCCCTGATCGCGACTTCATTCTGTCTGCGGATTTCGCTCATGATATCTCTCGCGGGCATCGCCTCGACACTGCAACCAAGCGCACCCGTCAGCGTCATGCAACTAGGGGGATGACCGGGCGTGGTGAGGAACGCAACTGTGTTATCGAAGAGCGCGCGGACGAACCTTTCGAGAGTCGGTTCCCTTAGCGCCCTGGTCGCGTATTGCGCCCGAGTTTCCAGATAGCGCTTCGCGGCAAGTGAAAACAAAGCGAGCTTGTCACCAAAGGCCGCGTAGATGCTCGACGGGTTAAGCGACATCGCCTGCGTAAGATCGGCCATCGAGGCGCCTTCAAAGCCTCGTTCCCAAAAAAGCAGCATCGCAGCCTCAAGCGCTGCGTCTTTATCGAACCCGGCCGGTCGTCCTGTTTTTCCGCTTCCTGTTTTCATGTGTTTGCTTGTCATTCTTAATATTAGAGCGATGAATCGTGCATCCGATGCGGCAGGTGTCACATCTGTAATGAGTGTTACCGAAGTTCCTGGAAGGAGGGAAGAATGGGAGCACTGGAAGGAAAAGTAGCCGTGATCACCGGAGGCAATAGCGGGATTGGATTGGCCACCGCCAAACGCTTCGTAAAGGAAGGAGCTTATGTCTTCATCACCGGACGACGGCAAGAGGAATTGGACAAAGCCGTTTCGCTCATCGGCAAAAATGTGACGGCCGTTCAGGGAGACGCCTCGAAGCTCGAGGATCTGGATCGTTTTTACGAAGTGGTGCGAAAGGAAAAAGGGCGTGTCGATGTTGTTTTTGCAAACGCCGCCGTCGTAGATCCTGTTTTGCTCGCAGACTCAACGCCAGAAACCTATGATAACCAGTTCAACCTGAACGCACGCGGGGCATACTTTACAGTGCAGAAAGCGATACCACTCCTCACCGAAAAAGCATCGATCATATTATCCGGATCAGCCGCATGGCAGATGGGTGTGCCTGCCTTCGGCCCGTATTCCGCAACGAAAGCAGCTTTGGTTTCTTTTGTTCGGACCTGGACCGCGGAGTTGGCCAGCCGTGGCGTTCGCGCGAATGTAATTAGCCCGGGACCGACGGAGACACCCATGATTCATGCCGGTTCTAAAGCATCGGATGAGGGTACAAGCGATTACTTCAAGAAGATGGTCCCAATGGGGCGTCTTGGAAGGCCCGAAGAACTCGCATCGGCAGCCGTGTTCCTTGCTTCCGACGAAAGCAGCTTCATCACAGGAATCGACTTGCCGGTAGACGGTGGCACTGCTTCCAGATAATTCGCCAAACTTCCCCATTTACAGACCCGGGACTGTCGTCCTGGGCTACTCTCAGCCGTCGCTTCGGGACTGCTGTACCACCCATCGCAAGTCCAACCTAAGAAGGGTGATTCATCATGAAAGTTGGATTTATTGGTGCCGGGAACGTAACCGCTACCTTCGGCCGCCATTTAATTAACGCTGGTCACACCGTAGTCGTATCCAATTCCAGGGGGCCGGCGACACTGGCTGATTTTGTCGCGAATCTCGGTCCAAACGCGATTGCTGGGACCAGGGAGCAGGCGGCCGAATGCGACATCGTTATTCTCGCGACCAATTGGGTGAATGTGCACGCAGCGTTGCAAGGTATCGATTGG
>Ga0335072_10004302_pt1 | contig 21226 bp, 18 predicted proteins | sample Lox_Sample_21_FD_206725 | JGI IMG/M metagenome (GOLD analysis project Ga0335072, IMG submission 206725) | Soil microbial communities from Loxahatchee National Wildlife Refuge, Florida, United States - Lox_Sample_2.1 | ecosystem: Environmental > Terrestrial > Soil > Wetlands | place: USA...
GACAACGAAGTCGCGGTCGGTGATGGCCGGACGGACGTGCTCTGTGCCTTTCAAATCGTGCCAGCGCACGTTGTCATTGAAATCGAGATCCGCGAGGCTGGCGGTGAAGAACTCCGGGATTTGCTCCGGATCGCAGTAGACCTCGACCGCGTGACGAACCACGTTCAACACGCCGCCGCGCTTCAGGCCGGTGCTGAGACCTTCGTTCTCGAACCGGACCGGCACCACGACGCGGATCGGCTCGCCCGGAGCGAGGCGCTGGAAGTCCACGTGCTGCGGGGCGTCACTGACCGGATGGAACTGCACGTCGCGGATCAGGGCGCGCGTGGCGTCGCCATTGGTCTTGATTTCGTACAGCCGCGACTGCCAGCCGGGGCGCTGCAATTCGCGCAGCACGGCACGGGGCTCGAGCGCGACCAGGCTGGGGGCCTGATGGGCACCGTAGATGACGGCAGGCACCATGCCTGCCCGCCGGGTCGCCCGCGCCGCCCCCTTACCGGCTCGCGCGCGTACCTCGGCCTCGATCGTGACGACATTGGCCATGGGGATACTCCCTGCGAAACGCCAAACGCCGGCCTCCAGGGGTGCCGGCGAACGGCGCGGTGTAGCGGAGGCAAGCCGCGGGAGCAAGCCGCGCGACGCCACGGTTCGCGCAGCGCTAGCGCCGTTGCAAATGCTCCAGCAACAGCAACGCTCCGGGCAGTTCCTCGCGCTTCTCCCGCAGCAGTTCCTCGCCGCCCACCGCATAGACCGCCGCCGCCGCCAGGAGGTCGCGCAGCCGCCCGGGTGCGCTGGGATCGAATGGCAGCACGCAGCCGCCGGTCCGGCGCGCCAGGTCCAGGAACAACTCCGCGTCGCGGCGCGCCTCCCAGTGCGATGTGTCGTGCAGGACGATCAGCCTGATGCCGCGCGCGCCGAGTTCGTCGGCGAGCTTCTGGCCGCGCGGCAGCGATTCCTCGAATACGTCGCCGGTGTAGGTCACCACGCGCACGCCCGGCACACGCAGGCAGCGCGACAGAATCGACAGCATCCGCGTCGGTCCCGCGATGCAGCCAATGCCGGCGGCGCGGTCGCGCAATGTGTTGGCGTCGGCGGTGAACGCGGTGAAGGTGTGGAGCAGCCCTCCGCCATGGACGGCGAGTGCGACGTCGAGTTCGCCGGGCAGCGCCCGCACCAGCGCGTCGGTGACCGTGCGCGCGGCGGCCCAGGCGGGTTCGCGTGAGGCGGTCGCATCGAAGCCGAACACCAGGCGCGGGCGGTGCGGCATTTCGTCGCTGGGGGCGGTTATGGCACGCGTGGCCTCGGGCAACAGCGACAGTGCGAAGTTGCGGATCCGATCGAGCAATCCCTCGCGCGGCGATTGCTCGTGCTCCTGCTCCGGGCCGGGATCGGGGTCCGGGTCGGGATCGGTGGGGACCAGGACAAAATTGGGCTTGCCGCTCATGGCTGCCTCTCTCGACGGCGACGCACCACTGGCCGAGAGTATACGCGCAACGTCCCGACAGCGACAGGCGACAGCGCCTTTAACCGTTTATCCGTTTTTTCCGCGGATCATCCGGGCAGGCAACAGCGCGAGAGCGACAATGGCCTTTGCATTTGATACACTCGGCTAGGCCAAGCGCCTGCGGGACGCGGGATATCGAACACCGAGGCCGAGGCACACGCGGAAGCGGCGCGCGCGTTCATCATGACCGAGCTGGTGACGAAGCAGGACCTGTTGGCGACCAGTCAAGCGCTCGATAGCAAGATCGACGGCGTGGAGACGCGCCTCGGGTATCGCATCGACAACCTCGAGCTTCGCCTGATGGTGCGGATGGGCGGCATGCTGGCCGTCGCGGTCGCGATGCTTGCGGCCATCATCAAGTTCTGACCCGCGATCGGCTGGCATTCGTCCGCCACGGTCACCCCTGCAATCGCACACGTTGCAACAGCGCCGCCGCATCCAATTGGTACAGCGCGTCGTAAATCTCCAATTGCAGGCTGCCGGGACCGCGCGAGCGTGCCGCCGCGATCTCGCCCGCCACCGCGGTGATCGCCAACCCATGCACGGTCGCCGCGAACCGCTCCGCCTCCACCGCCACGCAGGCGGCCACGATCGCGGTCGCGGTGCAGCCCAGGCCGGTGACGCGCGCCATCATCGCGTTGCCGTTATGGATGCTGACGGTGCGGCTGCCGTCGGTGACGTAGTCGACGGCCCCGGTGACCGCGACAACGGCACCGCTGGCACGCGCCAGGCGCGCCGCCGCGGCCACGGCAACCTCCGATCCGGCGCTGGAATCGACGCCGTGCGCCATGCCGTCCTCGCTGCCCTCCAGGCTGATGATCTCCGACGCGTTGCCCCGGATCGCCGCCGGCCCATGCCGCAACAGATCGCGCGCGAGCTGCGAACGGTAGCGCATCACGCCGACCGCGACCGGGTCGAGCACCCAGGGCGTGCCGGCCCGATGCGCGGCCGCCACGGCAAGCCGCATCGCCGCCGCCCGGTCCGCCGACATGGTGCCGAGATTGACCACCAGCGCCGCACTCAGGGCGACGAACTCCTCCACTTCGTCGGCGCCCTCCACCATCGCGGGCGAGGCGCCGAGCGCAAGCAATGCGTTGGCGGTGGTATTGGTGACCACGAGGTTGGTGATGTTGTGGATCAACGGCCGGCGCGCCCGGATGGCGTCCAGGCAGCGTCCCGTCGCGGCGGCATCAAGCGTCATGCGTTGCCTCCGGCACTCAAGCAAGCGCAACAGGAGGGCAAACGCAAAGGGAGGGCAAGCGCAACCGGAAGCCAAACGCAACAGGACGAACCACGCCCCAGGCCGGCGGGATCACGCCGCGCGCTTTGCTCCGGCGATCCACGGCGTCGGGACGACCTACCCCGGCTGCTTGTCCTGATCGTTCGCCAGCGGCAGCGGCACCCACTGCAGCCCGTCCTGGCGCTGGATCAGAAGCAAGACCGACTTGCGGTTCTCCTTCTTGACCGAGTCGATCCGCTTCTGCACGTCGGCCACCGAGCCGACTTCGCCCTGCTGCACTTCCACCACCACGTCGCCGGGCTTCAGGCCTCGATCGGCGGCCGGTCCCTTGGGTGCGACGTCGGTGATCACCACGCCCTTCTGATCGGCGTTGAGCTGGTACTTGTCCTTCATCGCGGGCGTGATCGGCGACAGCTTGATGCCCAGACCGGCGATGTCCACCGGTTGCGGCGGCTTGACCGCCGGCTCTTCCTTGGTGGCCGCGGCCTGCTGCGTATCGTCGGGCTTCTCTGCCAGCTTGGCCTGGACCGTCACTTCCTTGCCGTTGCGCCACAGCACCACCGGCACCGACTCGCCCACTTCGGCATCCGCGACAATGCGCGGCAAGGCGTGCATGTCCTGCACGTCCTGATTGTTGAACTTCAGGATCACGTCGCCGTTGTGGATCTGCGCCTTGTCGGCCGGTCCGCCATCGTTCACCCCGGCCACCATCGCGCCGGTCGGCTTCTTCATGCCCAGGCTTTCGGCGATATCAGGCGTCACCTGCTGGATACGCACGCCCAGCCAGCCGCGCCGCGGATGGCCGTACTGCTTCAACTGGTCGACGATGTTCTTGACCATGTCGGACGGGATCGAGAACCCGATGCCGATCGACCCGCCCGACGGCGAATAGATCGCAGTATTCATCCCGATCACCTGCCCGTCCATGTCGAACAACGGTCCGCCGGAATTGCCGCGGTTGATCGGTGCGTCGGTCTGGATGAAGTCGTCGTACGGTCCCTGGTGGATGTTGCGTCCCCGTGCCGACACGATGCCGGCGGTGACGGTGCCGCCAAGGCCGAAGGGATTGCCGATCGCCAGCACCCAGTCGCCGACCCGCGCGGTGGAGGAGTCGCCGAACTGCACGGAGGGCAGCGGCTTGTCCGGCTTCACCTTCAGCAGTGCGATGTCGCCGGTCTCGTCGCGCCCGACCACGGTCGCCTTCAGCGTGGTGTTGTCCTGCAGCGTCACGGTGATTTCGTCGGCGCCGTCGATGACGTGGTTGTTGGTGACGATCAGCCCGGATGGATCGACGATGAAGCCGGAGCCCAGGCTTTGCATCCGGCGCTCGGGTTCAGGCTGGCCGTTCTGGCCCTGGTGGTTGCGGTTCAGGAAGTCCTTGAAGAATTGCTCGAAGGGCGAGCCGGGGGGGAACATCGGCAGATCGGGCCCGACGTTCGGGCCGCCATTCTGCGCCGTGACAAGCTGGGTGGAGGACACGTTCACCACCGCGGGCAGCAGGCGGGCAGCGAGGTCGGCGAAGCTTTGGGGGGCGTCGCGCGCGACCGCCGGCGTGACCATCGGCAGGCCGGCGGCGAGTGGCACGGCCAGCGCGGCGGAAACGCTCAGCAGGGCAGCGCGGAGTGTGGCGGAACGTGGGAGGCGCATGGTCAAGTTTCCTGGCGGATAACCCGCATATGCCCCGCCCGCCGCCCCGAAAGCAATGAGCGTGCGACGAAGCGGGACAGTCTAGCCGGCGGCCGGCGGCAGGTCACGGCTGCGGCGGTGCCGGCGGCGCCTGAAGGTAGCGCAAATATGCGTTGTCCGGGCTGATCACGAGCCGCGCCCCGCCACTGGCCAGCGCGTCGCGATAGCCTTGCAGAGTGCGCCAGACGCCGAAAAACCACGGGTCCTGGTTGAACGCCTTGGCGTAGGTGCCGGTGGCCTCTGCCTCGCCCTCGCCGCGCAGGCGGTCGGCGGTGGCGCCTGCCTCGGCAAGCAGCACCGTGCGCTGGCGGTCCGCGTCGGCGCGGATCTTGGCCGAGGCTTCCGCGCCTTCCGCGCGAGCCAGGGCGGCGACGCGTTGGCGCTCGGACTGCATGCGCTGGAGGATGGCCTGGGTGTTCTCCGGCGGCAGGTCGGCGCGACGGATGCGCACGTCATCGATCGATACGCCGAAACCCGGCATCTCGGCGTTCACCTGGTCGCGGATCGTCGCCATGATGGCTTCACGCTTGGCAGAAAGCACATCAAGCAACTGGTTGGCGCCGAGCACTCGCCGCAGGCTGCTTGCAACGATCGCGCCCAGGCGGCTGCGAATGGCAAAGTCGTCGGTGCCGACCGCCTGGTAATAGCGCAGCGGATCCTTGATGCGGTAGACCACGAAGCTGTCCACGATCAGCCGCCGCTGGTCGCCGAGCGTGATCGCATCGTCCGGGCTGCCGGGAAATTCCGCGGTGAGCAAACGTCGATCGAACGTAATCACGTTCTGGACGAACGGCGTCTTCACGTAGAGCCCCGGCTGGGTGATGACCCGCACCGGGTTGCCGAACTGAGTGATCAGTACCTGCTGCGTCTGGTCCACGATGAACAAGCTGGCATCCGCCAGCACCAGCAGCACAATGACCAGTGCGGTCAGCGCAATCAAACCCCTGCTCATTGGCCTGACCCCTGCGCGGCGGCAAACCCGCCCGATGGTGCCGAGAGCGTGGCCGACGGCGACGGCGCGGAGGGCGATGGCGTCGTGCTTCCCGGCGCGGCCGGAGGCTTGGCGGGCGGGGGCAGGTTCAGCGGCAGGAACGGCAGCAGACCCTTCAACCGGTCGTCCACCACCAACGGCTGCGCATGCATCAGGATTTCGCGCATGGTATCGAGATACATCCGCTGCAGCGTCACGTCCTTCGCAGCCTGATAGGCTTTCAATACCGCGTCGAACTGCTGCGCCTGGCCGGTCGCCATGGCGATGCGAGCCTGCTTGTCGGCCTGGCCGGCGGCCACGATGCGGGCGGCGTCGCCACGCGCACGCGGCACAATGTCGTTGGCATAAGCCTGCGCCTCATTGCGCAGCCGCTCGGCGTCGGTATTCGCGCGCTGCACGTCGATGAAACTTTCCACCACGGCGGCCGGCGGGTTCACGCCTTGCAAGGTCACCTGGGTGATCTCGATGCCGGTATGGTAACGATCCATGATCTGCTGGGTTTGAGTCTGGACGTCGTTCTCGATCTGCGAGCGAAGTTCATTCAGCGCGGGCTGGATCGGCGTGCGGCCGATCACTTCGCGAATCGAGCTTTCCGCCACCGCCTTCACCAAATTGTCCGGATCGCGGACGTTGAAGAGATAGGCCTGAGCATCGCTGATCTTCCACAGCACCGCGAGGTTGATGTCGATGATGTTCTCGTCGCCGGTGAGCATCAGGCTTTCGGAGGCCACGTCCTGCCGGCCGGACTGGTCGTCCGAATCGGGCCGGGCAGTTGGGCGATAGCCGATCTCGGTGCGATTGATGCGGGTGACGGCGGGAAGCAGCACCTTCTCGATCGGCCAGGGCAGGTGCCAGTGCAGGCCGGGGTCGGTGCGATAGCTGTAGGCGCCGAAGCGCAGCACCACGCCGAGTTCGTCGGGCTGCACGCGATAGAAGCCGCTGGAGAACCACAGCAGCAGCACAACGATCCCGAGCAAGAGCAAGGGGCGCCCCTGGGTGAAGCGCATGCGCGGCCCGCCGCCGCCGCCGATGAAACGGCGCACGGCAGCCTGCACGCGGCGGATCAGCATCTCGAGGTCGGGGGCCGGACCGGGACCGCCCGGACGCGGACCGCCCGGGCGAGGGCCTCCCGGGCCGCCGCCACCCCATGGACCGCCACCGCCTCCCGGCGGGGGACGGCCAGAGCCGTTGCCGGAACCGCCGGGTGGAAATCCCCAGGGACCCTGGCCGCTATGGACCACGGTGGGGCCGCCGCTTGTCATCGAGACTGTATGGCTCCTGTGTTAATGCTCCGCCGGTTTTGGGCCGTTGGCGGAACCTGCGTCCTGGGCCATATCGGATGGCGCCAGCGTCAAGGCGGGCTGCTTATCAACCTCCGGCGCGACGTTTGCAACATTTCTCGGCCGGCGGTTGTGCCGCTGGCCTCGATCGGGAGGATCGCGCCATGGCCACGACACCGGACGCTTTGCGCGAGGCACTGCGCGCGATCAAGGACCCCGCGTCCGGCCGCGACATTGTCAGCGCGGGGCTGGTGGAGGGTGTGGAGGTGCGCGGCGGGCTGGTTCAGGTGTCGCTGCTGACGGACCGCGCCCATGCGGCGGCGATGGAACCGGTGCGGCAGGCGGTGCAGGCGCTGCTGGCGGAGCAACCGGGCGTGTCGAACGCGACGGCGGTGCTTACGGGAGCGCGGCAGGCAGGGCCATCAGGGGCCCCGGGCGCCGGGGCCGGGGCGGCCGCGCCGGGCCCGAACGCCAGGCATGGGCATGCGCCCGCGGGACATGGGCACGGGCAGGGTCAGCCAGGCGGGCAGCGGCCGTCGCTGCTGCTGCCCGACGTGAAGGCGATCGTCGCGGTGGCCTCCGGCAAGGGCGGGGTCGGGAAATCGACAGTGGCCGTCAATCTGGCTGTCGCGCTGGCCCGGCAAGGCCATCGCGTGGGATTGCTCGACGCCGATATCTATGGCCCAAGCCTGCCTCGCATGCTCGGCGTATCGCGCAAGCCGGAAGTGCGCGGGGAAAAAATGGTGCCGCTGCAGGCCTGGGGCCTGTCCTGCATGTCGATCGGCTTCCTGGTGGAGGAAGAGACGCCGATGATCTGGCGCGGCCCGATGGTAATGGGCGCGCTCGAGCAAATGATGGGCCAGGTGGAATGGGGCGCGCTCGACGTGCTGGTGGTGGACATGCCACCCGGCACCGGCGATGCCCAACTGACCATGGCGCAGCGGGTGGCGCTGACCGGGGCGGTGATCGTCTCGACGCCGCAGGACATCGCGCTGATCGACGCGCGCCGCGGGGTGCGAATGTTCGAGCGCGTGAATGTGCCCGTGCTCGGGCTGGTGGAGAACATGAGCTACTATTGCTGCCCCAACTGCGGCCACCGCGCCGAATTGTTCGGCCATGGCGGCGCGCGGCTGGAGGCCGAGCGGCTGGGCACGGCGTTCCTCGGCGAAGTGCCGCTGCTGCTGGATATTCGCACGGCGTCGGATGCGGGCACGCCGATCGTCGCGGCAGCGCCGGACAGCGAGGCGGGGACGGCATTCGCGGCGGTGGCCCGGGCGGTGTGGGCGAAACTGTCGGAGCGCGAGACAGGGCAGAGGAGTGGGCCGCGAATCGTGGTGGAGTAAGCGCCGGCCCCAGACGCGGGCGCGACTTTCAAGCCTGCTGCAACAAGGTTGCTCCACCGGGCACCAGCACGCACAGTGCCGGGTAGCAAAGACCGGCCTTGACAGTGCCAACAGCGGGGAAAGGGGCAACATACGTATTGCGCGCGTGGGAGGCAGATCTCGCGCGCCGTGAGTTGCGCGCGCACGGCACCCTGATCCCGCTCGGAAACCGTTCAATCGCCATTGTCGAAATCCTGCTCGAAGCCGGCGGCAGCCTGGTCACCAAGGACGCTCTGACCGCCCGTGTTTGGCCCGGCATGATCGTCGGCGACAACACGCTGGCGGTGCACATGTCCGCCATTCGAAAGGCGCTCGGCGCGGACCGTGACCTGCTGAGGACTGACTTCGGCCGCGGCTATCGCTTACTTGGCGCATGGCAAAGGCGCGGCGGCGGCGTTGCCCCCGCGCCGGCAGAACAAGAGCAAGCGGATGCTGTGGCGCTCCAGGCGCCGCAATCCAATCTTCCTGCTCCCACGGAAGCGCTGGTCGGGCGGGACACTTCACTGCGCCGCCTGGACGAGCTGCTGTCGGCCTATCGCGTGGTGACGCTGACCGGACCGGGCGGGATCGGCAAGACTTCGCTGGCATTGGCGCTGGCACACCGATCGCTTTCGCGGTTTCGCGATGGCGTGTGGCTGGTCGAGCTTGCCTCGCTGTCGGACTTCGATCGGATTCCAGCCGCCGTTGCCGGTGCGCTGGAACTTGCATCGAACGGCGATGCGATCACCGCGATGTCGATCGCGAGCGCGATCGGAGGCAAGACCATCCTGCTGTTGCTGGACAATTGCGAACACGTCATCGATGCGGTGGCCGGGTTGGCGGAGGCCACCGTGGCCCGATGTCCGGGGCTCAGCATCGTTGCCACCGGCCGCGAGCCGCTGCGGATCGACGGCGAAGCGGTCTATCGCGTGCCATCGCTCGAAGTGCCGCCAGAGCACGCTGCCCCCGAGACCATCGGGCAGTTCGGCGCGGTGCAATTGTTCGTGGCCCGGATGCGGGCGCAGGGGACCGATCCCTCGCTCGATGGCGGCCATCTGCGAGCCATCGCCGCGATCTGCCGGCACCTCGACGGAATTCCGCTCGCCATCGAACTGGCCGCGGCGCTGGCTGCAACGTTAGGCGTGCCGTACGTCACCACCGCGTTGGACGACCGCTTCCGGCTGCTTGTCAGCGGCCGGCGCACCGCGCTGCCGCGACAGCAGACGCTGCGTGCCACGCTCGATTGGAGTCATGACCTGCTGACCGCCGGCGAGCAAATGACGCTGCGGCGGATTGCGACTTTTGCCGGTGCGTTCCCGCTGCAAGCGGCGGAAGCGCTGGCCGCGGGAGCAGACCTTGGCCGCGGCGACGTTGCCGAGTGTCTCATCGGCCTGGTTATGAAGTCGATGGTCTCGGCAGAGCATGTGGCGTCGGCGGCCAGTTACCAATTGCTGGAGACGACGCGCAGCTACGCACGATCCAGGCTGGAAGCCGCCGGAGAAGCCGATGATTGGCTGCGGCGCCACGCGAATTATCATCTCGGGCTGCTGCAGGATGGCGCGGCGGAACGCGAACCGGACGGCAGCGTGCGACCGTCACGGCAAACGCGTGGCCTGGTCGACGAAGTCGCGGCGGCACTGGAATGGGCGTTCTCGCCGCGCGGCGATCGCGCCATCGGCGTCGCACTGACACTCGCCGCGATCCCGCTCTGGATACGCACCTCGCTGCTTGGGGAGTGCCAGCGCCGCGTGGAGCAAGCCATCGCTTTGCTCCACACCACCTCCGGTGCGGGCAGCCGCGACGAAATGCGCTTGTTGATCGCTCTGGCAACCGCCATGCAGAACAGTACCGGGCCGGGCAGCGATACCACGCGATTTTGGCGGCGCGCCGCCGAGCTGGCAGAGCAATTGCGTGACCAGGACTTTCAACTCCGTACTTTGTGGGGCCTGTGGATCGATTGCCGCAACAATGGCGAGCATCGCGAGGCACTGGACGTGGCGAACCGGTTCCAGGCCATCGCGGCAACCAGCAATTCGCCCGACGACCTGCTGGTGGCCGACAGGATGGTCGGCATGTCGCGCTTCATCGTCGGCGATCTGGCCGGCGCACGCAGTCACGTCGAACGCATGCTGGCGCATTACGGCGAAACGTCGCTGACCAGCCATATGGTGCGATTTCACTTCGAACAACGCGCGGGCGGCGTGTTTCTGCTTGCCATGATTCTGGCGCTGCAAGGCTTCCCGCACCGCGCCCGCAGCATGATCGATTACGGCGTGACGGAAGTCGTCGGGACCGGGCATGCCCTGCAGATCTCGGTGCTGCTGACGCAGTTCGCCTGCCCCGTCGCCTTCCTGATCGGCGATCTCGTTCGCCTGGAGGGATACGTCACGCGCCTGCTGGAACAAGCCGAGGCGCATGGCCTGGCGGCGTGGAGCGCACGCGGCTACTGCTGGCAGGCGTTGCTGCGCATCCGGCAAGGCGAGACGATCGCCGGCATCGCCGCGCTCGAGATTGCCTTGCAGCGCTATCCGGGCAGTGGCCGCGCATTTCAGCATGTCTGGTTGCTGGGCGAATTCGCCAGGGCACAGGCCGAGACTGGCCGTCACGATGAAGCCGATCGGGCGATCGAGCTGGCCCTGGGGCGCGCGGCCATTGGCGAGGAGACCTGGTGTGTCCCCGAATTGCTGCGGATCCGCGGTGATGTTTTCCTGGCCATGGCGTCACCCGGACAAGCCGAAGCCGCATTCGGCCGCTCGCTCGAGCTGGCACGGCGCCAGGGGGCGCGGTCGTGGGAACTTCGTACTGCCACGAGCCTCGCCGGACTGTGGTCGAGCCAAGGACGCGGCCCGGCGGCCCGTGCGCTGCTTGCACCGGTGGTCGGGTATTTCGCCGATGATGAACTGGAGACCGGGGATCTTCGCGCCGCGAGGACGCTACTGGGGATGCTTGATGCCGCGGGCTGAGGCGGCTTTCGACCACGAAACTCAGCGCCTTGAGATCAGCTTGGTCCACCAGGTGCTGGCCTGATCCTGCACGCGGCTGGCATAGCCATAGTCAGGCGCCACCATTTTCGGCGCCGGGACCGGCATCCGAAGCTGCGCCGCGATGCTGCCGGTCAACGGCGCATCATCGACCGCCGGCGTGTACCCCATCCGCGTGGCGAAGGCCTGTTGTGAAACGGGCGCGAGCATCGCGTTGAGGTAGCGAAACGCATTGCTCTTGTCGGGGGCATTGCGCGGCACGACCATGCCGGATTCGTAGATGATGCAGCCTTCGCGCGGAAACGCCGAGGCCATCCGGAAACCTTCGTTCTGCCACATGACGACGCGCGCCATCCCCATCATGCCGAGGACGATTTCGCCGGACGCGAAGGCGGGGGCGATCGAATCGACCGACGGATAGAGCCGCAATCCGTTGTCGTTCAATTGCATGATCAGCGGCTTGCCGCGATCGATCTCGTTGGGACTGCCGGTTGCCAGCAACGAGGCCGCGAGCAAAATGTTGAAATAGCTGCCGCTCGGGAAGCCGACCCTGCCGTGATAGCGTGGATCGAGCAGGTCGGAAAAACTGACCGGTGGCGGCGAGACCGCGGTGGGATTGTACACCAGCACCTGCGGACTGTAGAACTGCGGCGCGATGAACCGGTCGCGGAATTGCGGCAGCACGTGCGCCAGGTTCGGAATTCTGCCGGCATCGAGCGGTTCGAGTACGCCCGCCTGCGCCAGTTTATAATTTACCGCCACCGAATTGCTCGACACGTCCACCGTTCCGCGCGGCAGATTGCGTTGGATGTAGAGCTTCGCCGCCCGCGCTTGCTCATCGCCGATATCCTGTACAACTTCGATACCGGAGGCGTGCCTCAATGGCTGGTCGATGATGTCGCGCAACAGGTGCGCATAATCGCCGCCCTGGACGCTCATCACGACCTTGCCTGCATTCGCGGCACGCGCCGCGCCAGGTTTGGAGACAAGCGCGGCGGACGCGGCTCCGGCAGTCAATAGGTGCCGCCGCGACAGAAGGGGGCTCATCGCGGACAAACTGTCGCGCAGTGTCGCTGTGGCCACGCCGGCCTCCCCCGTTGTTATCAATGGCGCTCGTTGCGGCACCTTTTAGCGCGCGGAGGCGGATGGCCGCCAGCGGCGGTGCGCGCGCGGCTTCGGACCGGGCCGTTGACGCATGCCCCCGGGGGGTGGCGTAACATCGCCGCCTCGGAACTTCCCGACGCAACCTGAAAGGCCAACCTGCATGCCGCTGTCCCATGGTCCGCTCCAAGGCGTGAAAGTCGTCGCATGCTCCACCGCGCAGGCGGGAACAGTACCGTATATGCTGATGGCCGATCTGGGGGCGGAGGTGATCAAGATCGAGGTTCCGGAAGGCGGCGATACCTCGCGCGGGTCCACCGTGATGGCGGGCTTCCCCAGCACCTATTTCGAAACCAACAACCGCGGCGTCAAAAGCGTCACGCTGAACCTGAAGGCGCCGGAAGGACGCGAGATTCTCTACAGACTGGTGCGCCGCGCCGAAATCTTCGGCCAGAATTTCCGTCCCGGCGCGGCGGAGAAGAACGGCTTCGGCTACGAGGATTTGCGGCGGGTCAATCCGAAGCTGGTCTATATCTCGATCTCCGGTTACGGCCCCGACGGACCGAATGCCGCGCTTCCCGGCACCGATTCCATGGCGCAGGCGCTGGGCGGGATCGCGGAGGCGTATTCGACGCCGGGTCAGCCGTTGCGGACCGGCATCGTCTCCGTCGCCGACGAGACCTGCGCCATCCTCGCTTTCGGCGGAGCGCTGGCGGCGCTGACCCATGCGCGCGCCACCGGCATCGGCCAGAAGGTCGATTGTTCCTTGCTCGGCGGCCAGATCAGGCTGATGGGCTGGACGCTGACCACCACGATGTGGCGCGACAGGAATCCCGTCACCGGCCAGGCCCGCGTGACCGGCACGCCGGAACGCCCAGGGATCAGCGCCAGCTTCAATGACCGTGACGGCAAGCCGCTGGTGTTTCAGTTGAACGGCAATCGCCCATGGCGGACCGCGATGAACGCGCTGGGCTTCCATGCAATGCTGGAGCAAGCGGGGTTTGGCGATCTCGGCGTGATCGTGGCGTCGGAGGAGAAGCGCGTCGCATTGCTGCGATTGCTCGACGAAATGTTCGCCACCGGGCGGCGCGATGACTGGGTGGCGCGGTTGCGCGGGGCCGACATTGTCGCCGCGCCAATCAACACCTTGCTCGAGGCGTCCAACGATCCCGACGTGCTGGCCAACGGCTATGTCACGGAGATGGATTATCCCGCCCATGGCAAGCGGCTGAAAGTGCACGGCACGCCCTGGCGGTTTTCCGAAACTCCGGCGCGGATCGGCGTCGCGCCGCAGCTTGGCGAGCATAACGACGAAGTGCTGGCGGAGCTGGGTTACGGCAGCGCGGAAATCAGCGAATTGCGGAGCCGGAAGATAATCTGAAAGGAGCAGCCTGCCTCACAAGACCATCGGCAATCCCACGTAGATCTCCGCCAGCGCCTTCGATGCCGCCGCCGACGAGACCAGCGAATCCAGTTCCGCGCGCTGCACGCGTTGCTCGAACGGCGTGTGCGAGTCGAAACGGTGCAGCATCGATGTCATCCACCACGAGAAACGCTGGGCCTTCCACACGCGGCGCAGTGCGGTTTCAGAAAAGGTATTCAGCCCGTCGGTATCGCCATGCCGCAGCCATGCCACCAGCGCCTTGGTCAGCACGGCGACGTCGGCCGCCGCCAGGTTCAGCCCCTTTGCACCGGTCGGCGGCACGATATGCGCCGCGTCGCCGAGCAAGAACAATCGGCCGCATTGCATCGGTTCGACGACGAAGCTGCGCATCTGGGTGACGCCCTTCTGGGTGATCGGCCCCTCGGTCAGCGCGAAACCGTCGCGGGAAAGCCGGGTCCGGAGCTCCATCCAGATACGGTCGTCGGACCACGCCGCGATATCCTCTTCTGGCGTGCATTGCAGATACAGCCGGCTGACCGTGGGCGAGCGCATCGACAAGAGCGCAAAGCCGCGCGCGTGGCTGGCGTAGACCAACTCCTCGGAGGCCGGCGGCGCATCGGCGAGGATACCGAGCCAGCCGAACGGATAATCGCGTTGGAACACGCGCAGCACGCCGGCGGGAATCGAGTCGCGGCAAATGCCGTGATAGCCGTCGCAGCCGGCGATGATGGCGCAATCCAGCCGCTGCCGCCGGCCTTCATGCTCGTACAGGACATAAGGCGCATCGGAGCGGAAACCATGCACGCTGACATTGGCAGCGTCGAACACGATTTCGCCGCCGGCGGCGAGCCGCGCCGCGATCAGGTCCTGCACCACCTTGTGCTGGCTGTAGACCATGACGTGCTTGCCGGTCAGCGCCTTGAAGTCGATGCGATGGTCGCGCTTCGCGACCCGCAGCTTGATCCCTTCGTGGCGCGCTCCCTCCGCCTGCATGCGTGCGCCGAGGCCGGCGTCGGTCAGCAATTGCTCCACCGGGTGCTCCAAGACCCCGGCACGGATGCGATTCTCCACGTACTCGCGCGACCTCGCTTCCAGTACGACGGATGTGATGCCGTTGAGATGCAGCAAATGCGACAGCAACAGGCCGGCGGGCCCGGCGCCCACGATTCCGATCTGAGTTTGCATTCCTGGCGTCTTCCTCCGTCGAGCGCCGGACTGTAGCCGCGGCGTGGCAGCGGTGCATAATGCAGCGCAGCAACGCCCGAGGCCACCACCATGCCGAACGCCCCTACGCCCGAATTGCTCGACGCCGAACTTGAAACGCTGCTGGCACGGGCCGGCATCGAGGTGCCCGGCTCGCGGCGCGACGCGGTGCGCGCGGCCTACGCCGACCTGCGCCAGCAGATCGCGCTGCTGCATGGCCGCTACAGGGCGGCCGCGGAGCCGGCAAACGTGTTTCGCCTGTCACCGCAGGAGGACAAGTGATGGACACGCAGGACCTCTCAATCGCGGAGATGGGCCGGGCGCTGCGCGCCGGGTCGGTATCGGCGGAACTGCTGGCGCGCGATGCGCTGGCCCGCGTCGCGGCGCGCGATCCGGCGCTGATGGCATTCGTGCTGGTGACGGAATCGCGCGCGCTCGAGGATGCGCGCCGCGCCGACCACGATCTGCGCTCTGGGCGCGACCGCGGACCGATGCACGGCATCCCCTACGGGCTCAAGGACATCTACGATACCGCCGGCATCCGCACGACCTGCCATTCGAAGCTGCGCATCGATAACGTGCCGGCCGAGGACAGCGTGGTTGCCGCCAAACTGAAGGATGCGGGCGCGGTGCTGCTTGGCAAGCTGGCAACGCATGAGTTTGCCATCGGCGGCCCGAGTTTCGATCTGCCGTTCCCGCCCGCGCGCAATCCGTGGAATCCGCTGCACATCACCGGCGGTTCCTCATCCGGATCCGGCGCGGCGGTGGCGGCGCGCATGGTGCGCATGGCGATGGGGTCGGATACCGGCGGCTCGATCCGTGGGCCGGCAGCGTGGTGCGGGCTGGTCGGGATCAAGCCGACCTATGGCCGCGTGTCGCGGCGCGGCGTGTTCCCGCTGTCATGGACGCTGGACCATTGCGGGCCGTTGACCCGCAGCGTGGAGGACGCGGCGATTACGCTGCAGGTCCTGGCGGGGCACGATCCGCACGATCCGGCGAGTGCCGACGTTGCGGTCCCCGACTATCGCGCCGATCTGGCGCGTGGCGTCAGCGGGCTTCGCATCGGCGTGCCGCGCGCATTTTTCGCCACCGCTCCGGCCATTGCTCCCGAGGTGCTGGCCGCCATCGACCGCACCATCGCATTGCTCCGCGATGCCGGCGCCCGTGTGGAAGACATCGCGCTCCCCGACTACGCATTGTTCGCGGCGGCAGGACGCGTGATCATGATGCCGGAAGCGTTTGCGATCCACGAAGCCGACATGCAGACCCGGCTGATGGATTACGGCGAAATCACCGCCAACCGGTTCGTGCTCGGCGCCGCGGTCACGGCGGCGGACTACATCAATGCCCTGCGCGCGCGGCGTGAGCTGACCGATGCCGTCAACGCTGCCCTGGGCCGCTACGACGCGTTGCTGACCGCTTCGGCACTGGCCACCGCGCCACGCTTCGATGCGCCGGTGGATTCGCTGTCGTCGGCCTCGCCGATGCAGACGATTCCGTTCAACGTCACCGGCCATCCGGCGATGAGCGTGCCGGTGGGAGTGGCGCCGAACGGATTGCCGATGTCGGTACAGATCGTGGGGCGGCCGTTCGACGAGGCGATGGTGTTCCGCATCGGCCGGGCGGTGGAACAAGTGACCGGATGGGAAGCGACGAGGTTTCCCGAATTCGCGGCCTGAGCAGCCGCCGGCGTCGAACGTGCGCCTACTCTCCCGCCTCACCGGAGAGATAGCGCAGTCACGGAACCATGGTGGTGAATTGACCCGGCACCGTGATGCTGATCACGCCGGCCCAGGTGCACATGCATTTCGACGTGTTGTCGAGCGCGGGAAAGCCACCGATCGTGACGGTCGGCGCGCCCGGCGTCCAGGGCGCGGCCGTTGCCGGAATGCAGGGCATCGGCGTCAGCACGCCAAGTGCCGCGGCGGTCGCGGAAGCGACCTCGGGATTGGCGATACTCATGCACATGCCGAAGGTTGGTATGTTCTCCATCGGCGCGAAGTCCATGATGGTCGCGGCGGGCATGGCACCGACCGTCGTGGTGGGCGCACTGGTGGCGATGAGCGAGGCCGGCGCCGCGCCAAACGTGCACATCATCATCGCACCGGTCACGACTTCCTGGGGCATCGCCAGACTCCCTCCCGATTGGCGGTTCGCACCACAATGTACCAGTGCCACCGGGGGAGACAACGAAAAACCGCGTCGCGCCGGCGGCGCGCGGTTGGTGGCACAGCGCCGCCGGCAGCGCGTGGCGCGGTGGCCGGGCGAGGGGCTTGCGTCCCCACGGCGCTGCCAGCAAACACGGTCCGCGCCTTGCGAAAGGATATCGCCATGCCCCTGCGCATTACCGACATTCGGGAAATCACCCAGCCGATCAGCTCGCCGATCCGCAACGCTTACATCGACTTCTCGAAGATGACCTCCAGCCTGGTCGCGGTGGTGACCAACGTGGAGCGTCACGGCAGGCGCGTGATCGGCTACGGCTTCAATTCCAACGGCCGCTATGGCCAGGGCGGCCTCATCCGCGAACGCTTCGCGCCCCGCATCATGGAAGCCGACCCGGCTTCATTGCTCGATGCGACAGGAGACAATTTCGACCCCGACCGCATCTGGACCTGCATGATGCGCAACGAGAAACCAGGCGGTCATGGCGACCGCTCGGTTGCCGTCGGCACCATCGACATGGCGGTGTGGGACGCGGTGGCGAAAATCGCGGACCGGCCGTTGTTTCGTCTGCTTGCGGAGCAGCATCGCCGGGAGGCCGATCCACGCGTGTTCGTCTACGCCGCGGGTGGCTACTACTATCCCGGCAAGGACAACGCGGCGCTGTGCGCGGAAATGCGCTCCTATCTCGATCGCGGCTATGTCGTGGTGAAAATGAAGATCGGCGGCGATCCGATCGAGGAGGATCGCCGCCGCATCGAAGCCGTGCTGAAGGAGCTGAACGGCAAGGCGCAATTGGCGGTCGACGCCAATGGCCGGTTCGATCTCGAAACCGCCATCGCCTACGCCAGGATGCTGCGCGACTATCCATTGTTCTGGTACGAGGAAGCCGGCGATCCGCTCGACTATCAATTGCAGGCGGCGCTGGCGGAGTTCTATCCGGCGCCGATGGCGACCGGGGAAAATCTGTTCTCGCATCAGGATGCGCGCAACCTGATCCGCCATGGCGGCATGCGCCCGGATCGCGACTGGCTGCAATTCGATTGCGCCCTGTCATACGGACTGTGCGAGTACCAGCGGACCTTGCAGATGCTGAAGGACGCAGGCTGGAGCTGGAAGCGCTGCATCCCACATGGCGGACACCAGATGTCGCTGGCGATCGCGGCCGGACTGGGACTGGGCGGCAACGAGAGCTACCCGGACGTGTTCCAACCGTATGGCGGGTTTCCCGACGGAACGCGGGTGGAAAATTCGATCGTCACGCTGCCGGAACTGCCGGGCATCGGTTTCGAAGGCAAGTCCGATCTTTATTCGGTGATGCGGGAACTCGCGGCTTAGCGCCCCGCTCCCTTGCTCGATGCTCTTTCACGAGGAGACGAAGCCGATGGCACGCGTGTTCATCACCGGTTCGGCCGACAACCTTGGCATGGTGGCCGCGCGCCAGCTCGTCGCGGCGGGCCACGAGGTCATGCTGCACGCCCGCACCGCCGCACGTGCCGACGACGCGCAGCGCGCGCTTCCCCGGGCGGACGCGGTTGCCGTCGGCGACGTGGCGGAACTCGCGGCCATGCGGCAGGTGGCGGAGCAAGTGAACGCGTTGGGACGGTGCGACGCGGTGATCCACAATGTCGGCGTCGGCTCGCGCGATCCGCGCGGCGAGACCAGCGACGGGCTATCGCGTTTGTTCGCGGTGAACGTGCTGGCGCCCTACGTGCTGACGGCTCTGATCTCCGGGCCGAAGCGGCTGGTGTACCTCAGTTCCGGCCTGCACAGCGGCGGCAATCCGACGCTGGACGATCCGCAATTCGCGCACCGGCGCTGGAACGGATCGCAGGCCTACGCCGACAGCAAATTGCTGGATGTGATGCTGGCGTTTGCGGTGGCACGGCTGTTGCCGGAGGTGCGGTCGAATGCGGTGACCCCGGGTTGGGTGCCGACCCGGATGGGCGGACGCGGCGCGCCCGAAAATTTGGAAGACGGCGCGGCGACGCAGGTGTGGCTTGCGGTGAGCGACGATCCTGCGGCGCTGGTCAGCGGGCAATATTTCTATCACCTCCAGCGCCGGGAGGCGCATCCCGCTGCTTCGGACATCGCGAAGCAGGACGCATTGCTCGCATATTGCGCACGGGTGTCGGGCGAACGGCTGGGCTAGGAAACTGCGCGCCCGGCGGGGCAATAGCCGAAGCCGCCGCCGATCATGCGGTCTTGCCTTTCGCGGCAGGCGCCAGCGCCACCGCCGCCTCCGCGGTCAACAGCAGGAAGGTGAAGCTCTCCTGCAAATAAAGCCGCACGGTCTCGTCGTTGTGGCTCAAATAGCCGATCGAAAGATCCTGCCCGACATGCATGTCGAAATCGCCGCCGCGGGTGGTCAGCACGAATGCGCCATCGATTGCCGGCGCCCAGACGATCTCGGTTTCGACGAAGCGCCTGATGTGCTGCAACACCGGATATCCGCTGTCGCTGGCCTCGGCGAGTGCCGTGTACGGACCCGCGCCCAGCACCACCGAATAAGGACCATTGACGCCGACCAGACGCAACTGGCTCAACGCCTGCGCTATGGCGTCCGGATAGTGCCGCACGTCGCTCGGCAGCGTCATGACCGGATTGCTGGTGCCTTCGCGGATGCCGGTGATGCCGCCGGCCGCGTAGCCTTGGAAAATCGCGCGGTCCTCGGCGAAGGCGATCTTCTGCGCCGCGTCCTTGGCCGGCTGCCAGTCGGAATCGTTGGCCCCGCGCTCCACGTCGTCGATCTGCTGGCGGTCGAGTTCGAACGGCACGCGCAATTCGACGACAGCCTTCACGTCACGCTGGCGGGCAATGATCCCCTCGCCCGGGGCGGCGATCGATCGCAGATGGCCGGTGCCGACGGCCGACAGAGGCACGCCCGCCGGCGGCTGGAAATCCACCACCCGCCGCGCGGCGAGGTAGCGCTTCAGGGTACGCGTCGTCTCATCCTCGATTTGCTCCCATGCGGCATCGGAGATCGGCGCAAGCTCGCGGTGCAGATTGTTCATTGTTGCGAATTCCCTTTGAGAGGACCGATGCCAAGCGATTGCTCCCGCTGCGCGGCAGGCGCTGGCGATGCCTGCCGGTCCGGTTCGCCGGCGCCGGGCGCGGGCGGTGCGTCGGGTGCGATGCCCTGGAGGAAGCTGGCGGCCGGCACGAAAAACAGCGTCCCCGTGACCGGGCGGCTGAAATCGAGCAAGCGATCGTAATTGCCGGGCGGCCGGCCGATGAACATGTTCTCCAGCATTTGCTCGATGGTCCGCGGCGAACGGGCATAGCCGATGAAATAGGTGCCGAATTCGCCATGTCCCGGCTGGCCGAACGGCATGTTGTCCCGCAAAATCTGGACCTCCGTGCCGTCCTCGACAATCGAGGTCAGCGCATTGTGTGCGGAGCTCGGCTTGATCGCCGCGTCGAGGTCCTCGTTGCCGAGCTTGGTGCGGCCGATGATGCGTTCCTGAGCCTCCGTGCCGATGGCGTTCCAGGCGGCAAGGTCGTGCAGGTATTTCTGCACGATGACATAGCTGCCGCCGGCGAAATCGGCATCCTCGGTGCCGATCAACGTGGCATCGATCGCCTCCTGGCCGGTGGGGTTTTCCGTGCCGTCGACGAAGCCGAGCACGTCGCGGCGGTCGAAGAACTTGAAGCCGTGCACCTCGTCGGCGATGGCAACAGCCGCGCCAAGTTTCGTCATGATCGATGTCGCCAGCTCGAAGCAGAGGTCGATGCGCTCGGCCCGGACATGGAACAAGACATCCCCCGGCGTCGCGACGGCGTGGCGGGCTCCGGCCCTGACTTCGCGGAAGGGATGCAGCCCGGCCGGGCGTGGCGGACCGAACAAGCGGTCCCAGGCTACCGAGCCGAACCCGACCACGCAGGACAGGGCGCCTTCCGGTTCGCGAAAGCCGATCGGGCGGACGATCGCGCCGATGTCGCTGACCAGGGATCGGATGGTGGCAACGGCCGCCGGATCGGGGCCGAGCGTCACCACGAGGAAGATCGCGGCCCGGCTCAGGCTGCCTGTCACCGCTTGCGGCACGGCCGCAGGCTTGTCCGCTGCTTGCTGCATCGCATCACCTGGGACCGGCCGGTCCGGATGAGACCAGGCGGGCGAGCTCGTTGCCATGGGTAACAAATGGTGTAGCGGAACCGGGTTACCCCCTCAAGCAGCGCGCCAAGGGCAACGGCCGGGCGCGGCGCGTCACCGTGGACGCCATGACAGTGCCGGCGGCTTCGTTTCGCCCCCGTGGATCGCCTCGCTGCGCCGGCCTGCCCCGGCGGATCGCAGCCAGCCGAACCACGCCGCTTCCAAGGTCAGGCGCGAGT
>Ga0335072_10004303_pt1 | contig 21225 bp, 16 predicted proteins | sample Lox_Sample_21_FD_206725 | JGI IMG/M metagenome (GOLD analysis project Ga0335072, IMG submission 206725) | Soil microbial communities from Loxahatchee National Wildlife Refuge, Florida, United States - Lox_Sample_2.1 | ecosystem: Environmental > Terrestrial > Soil > Wetlands | place: USA...
TCGGTCAGTCACCACATCGCCCGGCTCGAGGCCGAGACCGGAGCCCAGCTGCTGGAGCGAGTCGGCCGCGGTATCCGGCTGACGGATGCTGGCCGGCTGCTGGCCGAGCGGGCGGAGGAGATCATCGGCCGGCTCGACGCCGCCGAGACCGAGCTCGCGGCACACGTCGGCCTGCGGGAAGGCCGCGTGCGGCTGGCAGCGTTCCCGTCGGCTCTCGGCACCCTGGTCCCGGCGGCGGCGGCAATGCTGGCAGCCGAGGCACCCGGCATGGAGTTCGTGCTGACCGAGGCAGAGCCGCCAGAGGCACTGCGGATGCTGCGGGCCGGTTATGTCGACGTGGCCGTGGTCTTCCAGCACTACCAGGCCGATCTTGACCAGGCCCCGCCGGAGCCCGCCGATGAGGGGACCCGCGGCACGCTGCTGCTCGACGAAGCGGTGCACCTGGTGGTCGGAGGCGGGGAGCCGCCTGCGCCGGACCTGGGCGCCTACGCTCACAGCCGGTGGATTGCGGGGTGCGAGCGGTGCCGAAGCTACCTGGTCAGGCAGTGCGAGTCAGCCGGGTTCACGCCGAAGATCTCGTTCACCACCGATGACTACCTCGCGGTACAGGCCTTGGTGGCGGCAGGCCTTGGTGTCACTACGCTCCCAGCGCTGTGCCTGCGAGTGGCCAGGCATCCAGGTATCGCTAGCTCCCCGCTGCCGGGTGCGCGCCGGCATATCTTCGCCGTAACGTACGGCCAGCCGCCGGACCCCCTCGCGGCCACCAGGCTGATCGACATGCTGAAGCGGGTGGCGGCAAAACTGGGCGGCTAGCTCCTCGGCGGCTAACCCTTGCCAGCTAGATGTTGCCGGCTAGATGTTGCCAGCCTGATCTGCCCAGTACGGGTCGCGCAAGCGCCGCTTGAGTAGCTTCCCGCTCGGATCCCGCGGGAGTTCGGCGGTAAAGTCAACGGACTTCGGCCATTTCATCTTGGCGAGGCGGCCTTCCAGGCCCGCCAGGATCTCGGCCGCCAGCTCGTCACCCGGCTCCACCCCTGCGGCCGGCTGGACGACTGCCATGATCTGCTCCCCCCAGTCAGCGTCGGGAATGCCGAAAACGGCGACGTCCGCCACCTTCGGGTTCATGATGATCTCGGCTTCGATCTCAGCCGGGTAGATGTTGGCACCACCTGAGATGATCATGTCGGACTTGCGGTCGCAGAGGAACAGGAAGCCGTCTTCGGTCAGGTAGCCGATGTCGCCGACGGTGAAGTAGCCGCGCAGCCGGTTCGCCTCGGTCTTGGCTTGGTCACCGTAATACTCGAAGTCGGCCATGCCCATTTTCATGTAGACGGTGCCTGGCGTGCCGGCCGGCTGGGCCTTCCCGCTCTCGTCGGCGATCAGCAGTTCGCTGATCGGCCACGCATTGCCCACTGTGCCAGGGTGGGCGAGCCAGTCCTGCGGCGAGGCGATCGTGCCGCCGCCCTCCGTCGCGGCGTAGTACTCCCAGACGCACGGGCCCCACCAGTCGAGCATCTCCTGCTTGATCCCGATCGGGCAGGGCGCTGCGGCGTGGATGAGCCAGCGCATCGACGACAGGTCGTACCTGGCCTTGATCTCGTCCGGCAGCGACAGCATGCGCTTGAACTGGGTCGGCACCATGTGCGAGTTGGTGCACCGGTAACGCTCCGTGAGCGCCAGCGCCGTCTGCGCATCGAAGCGGTCCATGCAGATCAGCGTGTGGCCGAGATGCAGTGCGCCACCGCCGAACACGGTGACCGCGGTGTGGTAGTTCGGCGATGTGAGCAGATGCGCGTTCGGCTGGCCGTCGGTGACGCCGAAGAAGGACAGCAGCCCGGCGGCCAGGACGACAGCATCATCCGGATCAAAGCCCGTCAGGGCGCGCCGCACGCCCTTGGGACGGCCTGTAGTACCAGAGGTGTAGTGCATCGTGGTGCCCGCAGTCCGATCCTCCGGCAAGGTGGCCGGCTGACCCGCGCGCAGCTCGCTTACGTCGGTGAAGCCCGGTATGTTGCCGAAGCTAAACCTGGCGTCCGCTGGAATGCCGGCCTGGTCGGCAGCTTCAGTGCCCAGGCTGGCGAACCTTTCATGGACGAAGACCGCCTTGGCGCCGCAATCCGCCGCGATGTACGCGGCCTCCGGGGCCGTGAAGTGCCAGTTGATCGGGGTGAGGTACCAGCCAGCCTGAAGGGCGGCGAGGTAGACCTCGACCGGAGCCGCGCCATTCGGCAGGATTGCGGCGATGCCGTCACCTGGCTTCAGGCCGCGCGCTTTGAGCGCGTGGGTCAGCTGATTGACCCGGCTGAGCAGATCGCCTGCGCGGTGCTCGGTGCCATCGGGATCGACCACTGCGATCCAGCCCGGATCCTCCTCAGCCCGGCGCCAGAACCCCTTCGATCCCACCTGCCACCTCCCGGTCGTTGCCATCCGTGCAGCCTCGTGCGCGGACGACTGCTACAGCGCGCACGTGCCCCGCCTACGCTAGAACACGTTCTACTCTAGGCTGCCGCGCAGGGATAGAACACCACAGGACTCGCCTGACAGGCTAGAGCCGCATTGGTATCAGCAAGTAGCCAGAAAGTGTGACAGAGCAGGTTACTCTGTGCGAGTGCTGACCCGGCTAACGCGTATCGCGCGCAGCCCATGGCTGCGCGGCGGGCTGCTTGCCGTGGTCCTGCTGTTCTGCGCTTACGGCTTGTACGCTGAGTGGCCGCAAGTAACGGCCGGGCTGGCCCGGCTGCACTGGTATGGCATCGCGGCGTCACTGGCGGCCGCAATGGCCGGGGCCACCTGCATGATGCTGGCCTGGCGGGCGATTCTCGCAGACCTCGGTTCACCGTTGCCGCTACGGGCCGCAGCCCGCATCAATTTCGTCGCTCAGCCTGGCAAGTACATACCTGGCGCGGTATGGGCATTCGCCGCGCAGGTCGAACTCGGCCACGACCTCGGGGTGCCACGACGACGCAGCGTCGCTTCCTACGTCGTTTCCATCTCGCTTGCTGTCGGTGCAGGGCTCGGGCTGGCAGCCATCGCCCTGCCGCTGGCGTCTCCGGGCATGGTGGGGCGGTACTGGTGGGTGATGGCAGTGGCGCCGGTGATCGTCGCCTGCCTGTGCCCCCCGGTGTTCACGTGGCTGGTCGACCGTGCCTTGAAGGTCGCGAAGCGAGCACCCCTCGAGCGCCCGCCAACGTGGCCAGGGCTGGCCCGTGCGCTGGCCTGGACGCTGCTGGGGTGGCTGCTGCTCGGCGTCCAGGTCTGGCTGCTCATCTCCGAAATGGCAGGCCGCAGCGGCTACCTCGTACTCGCAGTCGGCGGATACGCGCTGGCGTTCGCCGCCGGAATGCTGCTGATCGTGGTTCCCGGCGGTCTCGGGGCCCGCGAGGTCATCCTGATCGCGGCGCTGTCGCCAGTCATTCCCGGTGCCGCCGTCGCCGTCGCCGTCATAGCTCGAGTCGTGACCATGGCATCCGATCTCGCTTGCGCGTGCCTCGGCCTGGCCGTGAGCCGTGGCCTTCGCGCCCCGGAGGATCGGGAACTTCCGGCGCCGACCGGGAAGCATCGCCGGACTTCGTCGAGGCCGCTGCTTCTTACCGCAGGTCAGCCAGATGGGAGTCGGCCGACGGCGCGTCCCTAGCGATGAAGTGACATTTCATCCGCCAGTGCTGGCCAACCCCCGAGCGCGGGTCGGAAGTAACGAGCCTGGCGCCACACCGCTCGACTTCCCGACGCACTCGCCGCGCAGGCAGCGTCGTCATCTGCATCGGTGCCGGGTAACGGAAGATCTTCCGCTGGATGAGACCGGTGAAGCGGGGCGGAGCAAGCGCGTACACGGCACCGCCAGGAGTCGGCTTGTGCGCGTCAGGTACCAGTATCACTACCGCACCCCCCGGCCGCGTCACCCGGACGAACTCTGCCAGGTAAGCGCAAGCCAGCGCTCGCGGCATGTGCTGCAACACCAAGCTCGAATAGACCAGGTCAAAGCTGGCGTCCGGGAAGAGCCGGAGGTCAGGCCTGGCGTTATGCACGACCCTGCAGGCTGGCTGGCCAGCCAGTAGGGTCCGGGCCCTGTCCAGCATCGACAGGGAAATGTCCACTCCGGTGACGGAGTCGAAATGCTCGCTCAGAGCGGCGGTCAGGCGACCGACTCCGCAGCCGAAGTCAAGCGCCGCGGACCGGCCCGGGCAGATCCCGAGCTGATCCAGCCGGCCGAGCGCAGCGGCGATCTCGGCCTGGCCGCTTGCCATGAACTCTGCGACATCCCACCGTCCGCCGCGCCGACCGGGGTCAACGCATACCGCCCAGAGGGGGTCGTCCAGGCCCAGCCTGGTCCAGTCGCGGGAGAGCCTGGCGAGTTCGGTGTGCGGCGACGACGTCAACCCGACCGGCCCCATCTGGGTTGAACCGTCTCGGCGCCCGCCGTGGAAGCGAGGCCGAGACGCCCGCTACCGCCAGTCAGGCCGGGACCCCGCCTGGCTCGTACTCGTCTGCGTACCCGTCGTCGTACTCGGGCTCCTCCCGAACCGAGATCGTCAGGATGATCCCCATCACCAGCAGAATGAGGCCAACCAGCGCGAACACTACCGGGAGGATGACGGTCACGAGCTCGATCTCGCTGTCCTTGGACTTAGCGTTGCTGACAGCTGCGGCGATGGAGCTGGAACTGGTTACGAAGTTCGCTTTCAGCAGGTCGAGTACTTCGGCGCCGCCGTTCTGCAGGTAAAGGTGCTCGTCGGAGACTTCCTTGACGGGCGCGCCAGATGCCGGGTCGACGTAGAAGGTAGTCGTGGCCTGGTCATACTCGTTGAGCGTCACCGACTGGGCGGTGGGATCGTTAACGAGCGAGCCGGGCAGCGTCTGGGTCCCGCTCTTATCGCCGAGGACCGTTTCGGTGTACTTATACGTCGTCAGGCCGTCCACCACGGCAGTGCCGGCGTAGGCGGCCGGCTCCGGCTTGAGCAGTGTGGTGTCAAAGTACTGGTAAGTCTGCTGCTGAGACCCGATTGGCCAGACGAAGCCCTGGCCGGAGAGATGGACGCTGCTGTTCGTGCCGATGGCGGCGCCGCAGCAGTTGACCAATTCACCAGTGCGGCGGTCAAAAGCCAGCCGCATCGTGGAGTAGTCGTACGTCAGCCCATTCGTCTTGTCGTAGACGTAACTGAACTCGTTCCAGACCGCCCGGCTCGTGTTACCTGAGGCGTTGTCACCCTCGACGGTCACGGTGTCTTGCAGCGTAACGCCGGTCAGTTCGTGCAGCTTTGATGGGCTGAAATAGCTCGCGTTGCTGGCAGTGAGGGTTGAAATGGACTTTTCATTCAGCGGGAACTTCACGGCCTCGCCAACGACTACGAAGCGGGTGAGCAGCGCCAGTACGATCAGGAAGGCACCTAGGGCACTTAGTACAAGTCCGGCAACCCTGCGCATCTATCCTCCAGAAGTGAGATGCCCAGCAGGTCAGGAGTGGACAGTCTGTAGCTGTTCCGGTGGATCATAGTCCGGTCACCGGGTTTGTCAGCGGTAATCAGGACACATACGTATAACGGGTTAGGTTCGGGCACAAGGGTGGAACAGGACGACCGGCGGCAGCCGATGACCGGCGATCTCGCGGCTGATCTGCCAGCGACATCGGGCCGCAATCCGGCTCTAGACGGCGTCCGGGTTCTCGCAGCATTCGCGGTGCTGCTCACCCACGTCGGCGGGCAGACCGGGTTCGCGTTCACCGGAACACCCGCGTCCTGGGTAGTCAGCCGCGGCGATGTCGGCGTTCCGATCTTCTTCGTCCTGTCCGGACTGCTGCTCTACCGTCCCTGGGCGCGCGCGGTCCTGACCGGCGGCAGACGTCCGGCAGCCGGCCCGTACTTCGCGCGCCGCGCCTTGCGCATCCTGCCGGCCTATTGGATTGTCGTGATCGTCGCCTTGTGCACGCTCAACGCGCCCCATGTTGGCTCAGTGTCAACCTGGGTTCAGTACCTCCTGCTCGTGCAGAACTACAACTTGCATCCGTGGTGGTACGGCACCGGAGCCGACGGGCTGGCGCAGATGTGGAGCCTGGTCGTCGAGGTTTCCTTCTATCTCGTCTTGCCCGTACTGGCAGCCGCGCTGACCTGGTGGGCTGCGCGGACGACGGGTGGCCCAGCCGGGACGAGCGAGGTAAGCCGGCGCGCCTGGCGGTTGCTGACCGGGATCGGCGTTATCGGCCTGTCCTCCTACGGCATTGCGGTGCTGGCCTTCTATCCGAGTCTTCAGCTCTGGCTAGGCGAGACGCTCCTTCGGCTGATGACCTGGTTCGCCGGCGGGATGCTGCTTGCCGTCATGTCCGAATGGGCCCACGCTGATTCTGCCGGCGCGGGACCAGCGGCGCGTTTCTGCCGGACTGTGGCCGGCTCCGCCGAAGCGTGCTGGCTGATCGCCGCGATCGCGTTCGTCATAGCTTGCACTCCGCTTGCCGGGCCGGAAACCCTGGCGATACCAACGCTGTGGAACACCGAACTCAAGACTGTTCTGTACACCGTGATCGGGACCGCGCTGGTGGCGCCGGTGGCGTTCCAGTCAGGCCGGCCGACCTGGGTGACGAGAGCGCTCGGTAACCGGCTAATGAGCTTTCTCGGCCAGATCTCCTACGGCATCTTTCTCTGGCAGTTCGTCGTCATATACGCGCTCTTCGCTGTGATGCACGCGCGCGATGCCTTCCAGGGCAGGTTGTACGGCTGGCCGGCCGTTCTCGGCATTCTCGCTGTCGTCACCGTGGCGACTGTTGCCATGGCGGCGATCAGCTACTACCTCCTGGAGCGGCCGGTCCAGCGGTTGTATCGGCCGCGGCGGAATCGGTCGCGCCGGGAGCGGCCCGGGCGAGACCGGTCGCACCGGGACCAGTCCCGGCGGGGGCCGTCGCGGCGGGATCGGTCGCAGCGGGCTCCCGCCCGGCACGCGGCGGCTGGCGCTCGGACCGGCCCGGCAGGACTAGCGCCGCCGCTACCGCAGCGACGATGAGCAGGCAAGCTACCTGAGGCCCGGTGTTTGACAGCGCGTTCGTGATCGTGGCGCCGTCGCCGCGTTCTGAGAGCAGGTCGGCTGCCGCGCCGCTCATTGCGACCGCGATCATCAGACCGGGCGCGAGCCACCGGCCTGCCAGCCAGCGCCAGCCGCCAGTATCGGCACTACGCCGGACCACAAGGAACCCGAGCGTGGCTGCCGGAAGTAGCAATGCGCCCGGGCGGCCGCCAACCCACAGGCCGAGGAAGGCCATCAGGCAGAGGAAGCCCAGCAGGCAGAGTGCTGCTGCCACCTTTCCCGAAGTAGCTGGATGCCATGCACTCGATGCCCGCAGTGCAGAGCTGACCTGGCCGGTGCTGACCTGGCCAGTGCTGACTTGTGCAGCAGTGAGCGGTTCCGGCTGCGGGCCAGGCGCAGCCACCCGGCCGGCTCGCGCGCCGACCGCCCGGCGCCTCCGGAGCGGCACGAAAGCGGCAAGTATCACCAGTGCCAGCGTCGCAAGCCCGCCGAACAGGGCGACCCGGTAGGTGGAATCCGGAACGTACGTCAGCGCCACGAGCCCGCGGGTCCCGGCTGGCAACAGCCACGCTTGCTCCCAGCCGTCGAGCCGGACCGGCTCGAGCACCCGCCCGTCGAAGCTGGCCTTCCAGCCGATGTTGTAGTTCTGTCGCACGACAAGGTACGAGCGCTGGCTGGCAGCCACGCGGACGAGTCGGCTGGCATCGCCCCACTTGACCGTGGTGACCGGCGCGGGAGAAGCAGTGGCGGCACTCTGCAGGCTCGCCTTACCTGGCGGGTCAACCAGGACGCTTTGCACATCGAACCCACGGGGGTCGGAGGCGGCCTCGACCACCGAGTTACGGCCCCCCCTGACGGTGACGGTCGAGCACGCGGCAAACTCCAGCGGCCTGCCCTCAAGCAAATCGGCCACGGTCCCGGCAGCCCGGGTGGCGACCTGCTTGCCATTGACCATGATCGTGGGGCCCTGGCCGCACGCCAAACTGACCCGAGCGGTCCCGACCGCCGTGAGCGGCCGGACGCCGGGGATATGGATCTCGGAGATCTGCACCGGCAGTTGCGACGGCGTGAATGCGAGGGTCAGCGTGTCGGTGTGCAGCGGCTTGAAACTCAGCTTCCCCGACGGGCCGACAACGCCCCCGCGCAACTGGCCGCCCGAACCGGTAATGAGGACCTGTAGCGGCACTGACGCTGCTGGCGGCCGGACGATCGTGAGGCTCCGCACCGTCCTGGTACCGTGCCAGCGGATCGTCATCTCCGGATGGGTGTCGTTCGCACCGGAGATCCAGGCAGTGGCCAGGTCAGCGTCAAAGGCGGCGCTCGGCATGTCCTCGGGATCGCTGGTGTAGGTCGAGGACGCCGTCACTTGCGGTTGCAGCCGGCCCGCGTATGCGTGCGCGGCGATCAGCTTGTCGTTCGTCATGATCGCGAGCCCGGAGAGCGTCGCAGGATGGCCGCGCGACACAGTGAACTCCTGGTCGAATCCGTACTGTTCCTCAGTCGGCTTGACCAGGCTCGGCGAGCACACCCAGCGCAACGAGGTCAGCATGCAGCCAGACGGCTGCGGCTCGGCCTTCGCCAGCAGTTCCGATGGTTCTGCGCCACCGGGAACTGCGACGTCAGGCGCGTTGATCGACCGGCTCGCCGTCACACCGGGAACGGAGATCTCGGCGATCCCTGCCTGAGTTCCGGCTAGCGGGTACGAGACCGGTGCAACGGCCTCGATGGTGATGCGCAGCCACCGGCTCGCCCCGGCTGGGACACGCAACGGCTGCGGGTCGGAAGTCTGACGTACGGCCTGAGTGCTGGTTCCGGCAGAGGTTTGCACAGCGACCTTGGTGACGGGCGGTCCTACCGACGGATTGTCGGCGAATGCCACGCGGATGACATCGGCGTCCACGGGCCGGTCAAAGTCAACTTGCAGCCACTGATGCACCGGACCAGTGAGACTGGCCGATTCCCAGATGGTGCGCGGGTTGCCGTCGACGGCCGAGAAGGGGTTCAGGCCGGTGGCGCTCTGACCCGGCAGCGCGGAGATGTCCGCACCCGACGACGACGCCGTCACGTTCGCTATTCCGTGATACTGCGCCACCGCCAGGTAGGGCTGCCAGCCCGGATCGAGGTAGTCGCCGGCCGCCTCGAACGTGGTGGCCCGATCTTTCGCAGTCAGCGTCTGGGAGTAGTCGATCCTAACCTCGCCGAAGTTCCTGACTCTCCGGCGGAGCGAATCGGTGATGATGTAGGCGCTCGCTCGCAGGCTCGGCGAGTCACCGTTCAGCAGCACCGGGCGGTCGTCCAGCACGCCCGAGTCGGCCAGGTTGAGGACGGACTCCGGGCCGCCGTACACCCGGATCGTGCCCGCGGCAGGGACGACATCGGCGACCGGCTGGGCGTTACGGACAGCGAAGATCTCGACCGGCGGATAGGGGGCGTCGAAGTTGCTAACCGCGTCGTCCTGAGCTGAGCTGCCGACCGGGTAAGACCCGAATTGCGCGACCTTCACAAGACCGGGTGATGAGTAAAGCGCATCGAGCACCCGGGCCGGCCAGGCGCCGTAGAGATCGCTGCGCAACAGATCGTTCCTGACGACGATGTACTTGACGCCCATCTCGGCGAGCACCTGCGTCAGCCCGGCCGAGCCCTGGCCGGCCTCGATCCGTTGCTCAACTGCGTCGAGCAGGCGCGTGTTGCCAACCGAGCCGATGGTGGCCAGCTGCGTACTGGCCCAGTCCCCGTTGAACATCGCCTCCAGGACGTCGTCCATTGGCCGGCCCCAGATGTACTCGCCGAAGCTAGCGCCAGGGACCGCGAGCACAGCCTGGTTCCCGGCGTGTGCGTTGAGCCAGTTGGTTGCGCTCACCCAGTACGAGGGGACGGCAGGGAAATCACCGTCTGCGGACAGCCCGTTCATGGCCGCCGGTATCGCGAGCCCTGCTATTCCGCACGCCGCCACGAGGGCGGCGGCTCTCCTGACCCGGGCAAACCGGAACGACGCGAGCAGGTGGGCCATCCCGAGCGCGAGCGGCAGCCGGATCAGCGGATCGAACTTGCGGATGTTGCGCAGCGGCGCCAGCGGTCCGTTGATGACATGATCGACCACGGAGGCCAGCGGGTTGCCGAGCCCGCTCACATAGCCGCTTCCGATGATGAAGACGCCGATCAGCAGGGCAGCAAGCAGGAAGCGCCGCTCCGGAAGACGTCGGCTGAGCAGACCGCCGAGGCCGAGCGCGGCGACGACGCCTGTAAGGATCGTGGGCAGCGCAGTAGTCGATATGCGGAAGCCGACCGGCCACCACGGCATCCCGTTGACGGCCAGGTAGGTGGTCCAGTCCTCGGTTCCGCGCAGGGTATTGGACAGGCTGGTAACGGATGTGGTGATGGCCGCGCTCTCGGAATACGGCAGGATCGACACGCCGTACTTGCCGAGCAGCAGCAACGGGACGGTCCACCACCAGGTGGCAAGCCCGGCAGCCGGCGCCCACCAGGCCAGGACGCGCCAGCGTGACCAGCAGCGCTCCCCGGTCAGCACATAGATGAGTGCGAGTACCAGCATCGCGAGGACCGAGGCGGCGTTCATCCCGCTGCACAGGCCGACTGCGACTGCGGACTGCGCAGCCGCGCGCAGCTTTTGCCTGCGATCCATCTCGTGGCCGTGCCGCAGCAGCCTGACAAGAGGGATGAGAATCAGCGGCAGCATCGCGGCGGGCAGGAACTCGCCGGAGTTGATGCCCATCAGGCTCAGCCCGCGAGGGGCCAGCGCATAGCCGAAGCCAGCCGCGATCCGGCTGGCCGGCGTGCCGATCCCGAGCCGCGACGATAGCCGCACTGTGCCGAGGAATGCAGCGATGAACAGCGCGGTCAGCCAGAGCCGCTGAATGACCCAGGACGGCAGCGCCAGCAGCTTGCCGACCACGAAGAACGGGCCCATCGGGAAGAAGTAGCCAACAGCCTGGTTCTGAAGCTGGCCGAACTGGGCCGGATCCCATAGCTGCAGCGCTCGTTGCAGGAAGCTGGCCGGGTCGAGCGCCATGTCGATCTTGGTATCGGCGATGATGTTGCCCGGCCGGGTGACGAAGGCGAGCATTGCCAGCGACAGGCAGCACACAACGAGCCAGATCGCGTGCCGGAGTCGTTCGTCAACGGCTCCGGGGCCTGCTGCGGACGTGGCGGCCGGCCCGCCAGGCCGCCGGGCGGAGCCGCCGCTCGCCGAGACGGCCCGCTGCGGCGACTCGATCACGGGTTGCTTCCCGTCGGCCAGGTACCAGTCAGCCTGGCACCGGCTTGGCAGGAGACGGGTGGCTGAAGACCGACGGAACCATGTTGCCGATGCTCAGCGATGAGACGCATTCAGTCGGGCCGCCGCCCAGCAGCTTCGCCTGCACGACACTGCCCGCGCCGGCCGCAGGAACCCACACCGTATGCAGGCCAGCCGGCAGCTGAACGTCGTGCCACGCGCCCCCGAACGATACCGCCATCGTGGCCGCGGGCCCGACGTAGCTCATGTTGATCTCCCAGCCCCAGTGATACAAGGAACCGCCGAGCGGAATCTTCGTCGTCTTGGAGCCGACCTGCCAGCAGCCGCGATGAGCTGGCGCATGCACCGTGTCGCCCTGGATGGCTACTGACCGCCACAGCCGGCCGACGCCATCGAAGACCATCAGGTTGCTGAAGACACCAGACGGCGCGTCAGTCCAGTGCAGTCGCTGGCCTGTCGCCTCGAGCGCGCCGATGACTCTGTCGGTGTAGGCGTAGCGGCCGAACCACACGTAGGTCTCCACGAAGGGCGGCACGGGCGTTGCCACGATCTCCGCGTCCGCCGGCGCGGTCGCCACCGCCTCTCTGGCTGTGGCTATATAAGACTTCCCGGCCACGGTGCTGGTGGCGTGCTCGTAGCTGTCGTAAGACCACAGCGAGCCAGCCAGGAAGACCGGAAGCACAGCTGCCGCTGACGTCGCCGGGATCCACCGGGCTGGTTTCGCGCGGTAGGCATTCTCCTCGCCGGTAACTGGCCAGAACGCCAGCCCCAGGCAGACGGCCAGGACGGGCAGGCTGTCAGCCAGGTAGTGCAGGTCATCACCAAGGATGCTGGGGCTGACCCCGAGGCCGACACGGCCGGCCACCAGCGGGACCACCGCGCTTCCGAAGATCCACGCTGCCAGGAGCGCCCACGCGCGCCAGGCATGCCGCCGGTACCAGAGGCTGGCGAGGATGATCAAAGCGGCCACGGACCAGGAGAGCTGCGTCAGCGGCGGATACTCGGTCGCGAACGCGTAGTCGCCGGGCGTGCCGTTACTGAAACCGAGCGACAGCCAGTGCCACGGACCCCCGAGAGCGCCAGGGATGAAGCTGACCCGGATTAGCTCGGAGGTGAACGCCAGCACATTCGAGAACTGGCCGGGCTTGACAGGTTGCTGGGTCGACGTAGACAGCTGGTGAACGAAAACCACGGCGTAGCCGGCAGCCAGCACGAGGTACAGCAGCCACGCCCGCCAGAACCGCCGCACGCTCTCAGCGAGTGTCTGCGGCCAGCCGCCAGACAGCAGGAACGCCGAGGTCAGCGCCAGCAGCAATACCGGCACCAGAACGTTGACCTCGTCGAACAGCAGGCCGAATGCAATCCAGGCAGCCGCGACTATTGCATGCCAGTAGCGGCCGGTTCGGACGTAGCTGATGTGCGCGTTCAGCGCCATCAGGATTGCCAGCTGAGTCGGCAGCCATTGCAGCGTCGTTGCCCAGAACGTCAGGCCCGGCAGCATGATCGGGCTGAACAGGTAGACGACCAGCGGAATGAGAATGGCTGGCCGGCTGCCGAACAGCGTGCGGAGCAAGCGCAGCAGGGCGAGACACGAGGCTGCCAGGATCGCCAGGTTGACGGTCGATGCCAGTGTCCAGTCGTACACCGATGCCCGGTCGAGCGCCCAGGCGAGTGCCAGGCTTCCCGGCATGAAGTGACCGCCGTAGTTGGTTCCGAGGAAATGCCAGTCGAGGCGGCTCTTCAGCGCCCAGTCGAAAAGCAGGAAGTCATCCTGGCGAAAGTACGCGTGCGACAGCACCCTGGCGACCAGATATAGCTGGCCCGCGATCAGGACTACCGCCGCCAGGGTCACCCAGTTGCTGCGGACCCAGGCAACAGCTTCGCTAGTTTCCGGCTCTGCCACCCGCACTCGGACGTGCGCGGCGTGAGTCACTGCGGCCGCCCCGGAGTCCGGCGCCAGCTTATGGGTGCCTTCATGCCGGATAGACTACAGAAATACCGATCTGCTGCCTGCCCTCTTAGACCTCTCCGTGACGGTCGCTGCCTGCGCCTTCCCATAGGATCTTTCGCTGCGGCCAACATTGGGCGCACGATCTGGGCGGAGGGCCAGCCGATGGGCGAGGGCGCGATCCGGCCGGCTGCGGTGGCCGGTCACTCCATGGCGCTCACCGGCTGGGGACGCATCGCGCCCACCGTCGCGCAGGTAGTCGAGCCCGCCGAGGTTGCTGAGGTGGCCGGACTGCTGCGGCACGCTCCCGAGCACAGCGTGATAGCCAGAGGCCTTGGCCGGAGCTACAACAACGCCGCTCAGAATGAGGGCGGCCTGGTCATCACGACCACCCGGATGAGCCGCATCCTCAGCTTCGATCAAGCCTCCGGCCTGGTCAGCTGCGAGGCAGGGGTGAGCCTTGAGATGCTGATGATCACAGGGCTGCGGGCCGGCTGGTTTGTTCCGGTGTCGCCCGGCACCCGGCAGGTGACGGTTGGCGGCGCTATCGCTGCCGACGTGCACGGCAAGAACCACCACAGGGCGGGCAGCTTCGCCCGGCATGTCCGCTGGATCGATCTCCTCCTGGCTGACGGCCGGGAGGTCCGCCTGTCGCCAGCCGCCGATCCTGCACTGTTCTGGGCTACCGCGGGCGGAATGGGCCTGACCGGGATCATCCTGCGCGCGGAACTGCAACTGACGAAGGTCGAGACGTCCCGGCTCGTGGTCGACACGGTCCGCGCCACTGAACTCGACGAGGCCATGGCCTGCCTTGCCGAAGCCGACGGCCGGTATGGCTACACGGTCGCCTGGCTTGACTGCCTGGCGTCCGGCACGCGGCTGGGGCGGTCAGTCGTCACCAGCGGCGACTTCGCGACCGTGGCCGACCTGCCTGCCAAGGACCGGCGCCGGCCGCTGGCGTTCAGCCCGGCGGCGCGGCTGCGGACTCCGGCCTCCTGCCCTCCCGGCCTGATCAACAGGTACACGGTCGCGCTGGCCAATGAGGCCTGGTACCGCAGGGCGCCGCGGCGGCGGGAAGGCGAGATCCAGACCATCGGCACCTTCTTTCACCCGCTGGACGGCATCAGGAACTGGAACACCGCCTACGGTCCGGGCGGTTTCCGGCAGTACCAGTTCGTCGTTCCGTTCGGCCAGGAGCAGGTGGTGCGAGCACTGCTTGAGCGGATCAGCGCGGCGCGTGCTCCATCGTTCGTCACGGTGCTGAAGCGCTTCGGCCCGTCAGATGACGGCTACCTGTCATTTCCCATGCCGGGCTGGACACTGGCGCTGGACTTCCCGGCACGCACGCCCGGCCTGGCTGGACTGCTCCGCGGCCTCGACGACGCGGTACTGACCGCTGGCGGCAGGGTTTACCTGGCCAAGGATTCCAGGGTCAGCCCGGAGGTACTTGCTGCCATGTACCCCCGGCTCGCTGACTTTCGCCAGTTGCGGGCAGAGCTAGACCCGGCTGGCCGGCTCGCGTCAGACCTGTCCCGGCGTCTCGGGCTGTAGCGCACCCGCCGCCCGTCCTAGTCGGGCTTTGCGCCTGCCGCGGCGCCGATCAGTTCAGCCAGTTGGCCCGCACTGCGGTCCCAGTCAAACTGACGTGCCCAGGCACGGCAGGCCTGCGCGATCTCGGCCCGGCGGACCGGGTCGGCGAGTTCCGCCATCGCCTTCTCTGTCACGTCCTCGATGCGCTCGCCAGGCCGGACCAGCCAGCCAGTCACGCCATGGCGGACCGCGTCGCGCAGGCCGTCGACGTCGTAGGCGACCGTTGGCACGCCAAGCTGCGCCGCTTCGAGCACGCACAAACCCCAGCCCTCGCCCTGCGATGTGTTCAGGTGCAATACCGATGCGCCAACGGCCGCTCGCTTGACATCCTCGGCCAGGTAGCCGCGCAGCCGCACGCTGGCGGCGAGGTCGCGCCGGGCAATCTCCGCTGCGAACGGCTCGCTGGCCGGCCCGCGCCCGATCACTTCGATGGTCACCCCGGCGGGGGCAAGCCTGGCGGCTACGTCGAGCACGCGCTCGACACGCTTGTGCGCGACCATCCGGCCGACCCAGGTGATCGTCGCGGGCGGCGACAGCTCAGTCATGGGCTCGTCCACCAAGGGGGTCAGACCATTCGGGATGATGCAGACCGGGCCGGTCCAGCGCAGACGCTCGGCCATGCCATCGGCCGTTGACTGCGAAACGGCGATGCACAGCGTTCGCCGGTACACCCGCCGCGCGACACGCCCTTCCAGCAGACGCCCGACTGCGGCAACGAGCGGTGAGAAGTGCACACCGAACTGCGCGTCGTGGACGTGATGCATGACGCAGAAGACCGGCACCCTCCTCGGCAGCACGCAGGGGGCGAAGAACGGGATCCCGTTCTGGCAGTCGATGATGGCGTCAAACCGGTGCCTGCGTCGCAGCAGCCAGCCCAGCACGCGCGGGTAGACGGTGAACCTGGAGCCTATCCGGACGATCTCGATGTCGTCGCGACGATCTTTGGCCGACTGTCCTGCTGCCCGGGCGGTCAGGTAGGTCACCCTGGCGCCTCTTCGGTGCAGGCCCAGAGCCATCTGGAAGGCATAGGCCTCTGCTCCGCCGGCCTCAGGGTGCCACGGGTCGCGCCAGTTCACGATCACGACGCGCAGCCCGTCGACGGACTCGGGGTGGTCTGTACAGCAAGCCATCTCAGCTGGTTAGGGCGCCGAGACCGACGTGCTGACGCTGGCCGGCAATACCGCGCCTGCCGGCAGAGCCGGGCCTCTGACCTGGCCCGGTACCGGACCGGCCGGAGCACCTGCCGGGTCGGCGTCACCGTCGTTCCATGCCGACTGCACCCGCAGGGCCAGCCAGATCCCGGCTACTTCCGCGAACGCGGTCAGCGAGTGCCGCCAGACCGAGAAGGTGGAGCCGGCGATATCGCGCCAGCTCACCGGGATCTCGACCATGTCAGCACCAAGCTGCTTGCAGCGCGCGATCAGCTCGACGTCGAATGCAAAGCCAGTCGCCGTCAAGTCCGCTGCTGCGCGACGGGCTACCGGGCCAGCGAAGAACTTGAAGCCGCACTGCGTATCGCGCGGGCCGGCCGCGACCAGATGTGCGGCAGCGCGGAACACCGCTGCCCCCGCCTTGCGTACCGGGCTGTGCCGGACCTCCACGACCGAGGCGGCGTGCGCCCGGGACCCGATGACGACCTGACGTCCGGCCCGCAACTGCCGCAGCGCGTGGTCCAGTGCTGACAGGTCGGCCGCCATGTCCGCATCGCAGAAGCCGACGTACGGCGCCCTGGTGGCTAGCAAGCCGGCCCGCACCGCTGCGCCTTTGCCCGGCCTCTCGCAGCGCAGCAACCGGACGGCCACCGGGCCGGCAGGCCAGTCCAGCACTATCTGCGCCGTCCGGTCTGAGCTGGCGCTATCGACGACAAGAACTTCCACGCCGTCCGGCAATGTCTCCGCTTTGGCGCAGAGCTGAACAAGCCCGGCGGGCAACCGCGCCTGCTCGTTACGCGCCGGAACGACAATCTGCAACCATGGCGCGCCCGGAGAACCACTCTGGTGTGTCACGGCAAGCGGTATTGGCGACGTTGGTTCAGCGCTGACCGTAGTTGTACAGCTGGCTGTTCGCGGGCTTGCCGTTGGCCACTCCGGCAAGCAGCGCACCAGCGCCCAGGCCAGCACCAGCAGCCAGGACGGCACCAACTACCACCGCAATGAGCAACGCTCTCATCCGCTTCTCCTTCGCATGCTCGGGGTCAGCGTAACCACAATCAGGGCACGAACGCCTCAGGCCGCGAAAGAATCATCAAAAAGTGATAAGACAGCGTTTCCTGTCGCGAAAGACCGCGTCAAACCCGGGCAACGGTAACGGGCCAGGGGTCAGTCCGGCACCCGGTAGACGTCCAAGCCTGGTCCGGAGAACACGAGCTGGCAGCCGCGCAACCTCGACGTGACTGGGTGGCTGAAGCCGGCGTCCACGATCACGTAGCGGTAGCCGTCCGCCTCCAGCCGCGACGTCAGCGCCGCACCGGACGTCACCGCGCCGCTGATCGCGATCGCGGCCGGATCCTCAGGCGGGATCTGCAATGACCCGACCTGGACGCCGTCATTCCAGATCACCTGGCGAGTCAGCAGCCTTGGCCACGGGTCAAGCACTGCTTCGCCGTGGTTCCAGCTGAACCGCCGGTAGGCGCCCCAGGGCAGCAGCAGCGCATAACCCGGATGCGGGTCAGCGTTGATCAGCGCGCGAGCAGCCAGCCAGTCGGCCGGATACTCCACCGGCCGCAGCCGGCCCGCCGCCCCCCAGGCGAGACCGGGGAGGAACAGCACGGCGGCAGCGGTCAGGCCAGCCGCCAGAATTCCCTTACCTTCGGCAAGCCCGTGCGGCTTGCGCAGCTGCAGCACCCGCGCCACGACGAGGCCGAGCCCGGCCGCTTCCGCGAGGGCAAGCGGCGCGACGAACTGCTGCCCGTCCCTGAGCACGGCGAAGCCTGGCCAGAAGGCGATCATGGAGCGCAGCAGGTCCTGGCCGAATCCGACTGCGCCGAGCGAAGCGACGAGGAAGCCGGCCACAGCGCCGACACCAAGGCCTGGCCACCTCCCGCGGCCGAGCAGCAGGAATCCGCTCAGCGCGGTGACCGCGAGGCATACCCACAGCACCGACCCGGCCCCGCCGTAGCCAGCCGGGACGGTCTGCGCGTTCCAGGCGCCGCCGAGCGCGATCAGGCTGCCAAGAGTCCCGAACGGGGTATCGGCCCTGGCGGCGAAGGCCGTCACACCAGCTGGGCTGGTTTGCACCTGGCGGGTCAGGGACGGAATGAGCCACGGCAGGCTGAGCACGGCCAGTGCGACCAGCGTTGTCACGGTCATGATGATGCGCGCCCGCGCAGTCCCCCGCTGCAGGGCAGCGGCCGGCAGGGCGACCAGCCCGGAGATCGACATGGCCGCGAAGCCGCCGACAGCGGCCGGCAGCAGCGCGACCACCAGCCGCAGCGTTCGCTTGCTGAGGCGACGGCCCGGCTCGGCGCAGGCGGCGAGCACCCAGGGCAGCCCGGCGTACCCGAGCAGGAGTGCCCACTGACCGATGATCAGCCGCTCGGCCATGAACGGATTCCACGCGTACAGCACCCCGGCCGCCAGCTGAGCCGGCAGCCGCTCGCGAGACATCAGCCGGGCCGCGCCAGCACAAGCCAGCACGAAGATGGCCAGCAACACCAGCTTCTGGACCGCATCGGCCGGCAACACCCTGGCAAGCGCGGCCATCACGGCGTCGCTCGGCACCGCCCTCGGCAGCACTCCAGCCGCTCCGAGCACCGCTGCGTTGAACGGCGGACGCGGCACGAACACCATGTCGTAGCTGAGGAGGTAACCAGGGCGCAGACCAGGCCCGAGCGCGAGCAAACCGAGCAGCAGGCCCGTGCACGCGGGCGCCATCCGGGCAAGACGACGACGGCGCGGGATCTGCGGGCTGATCCCGGCCGTGGTGACGTTAGTCCTGGTCTGCTCGGTCACTGCCGCCTGAGTGTATTTCGCCAGACTGCGCAGGCTGCCTCATGCGCGCGGGCCGGTCACCGAGACTTGCGGTAGCAGCGCCTCGTAGGCGCTGAGGTCCGGCACGCCGTCATCCGACACGGTGGCAGCCAGCGCAACAGCGTGTCGCAGCATGTCTGGCCAGGACCAGCCGAGGGCGATGCCTGGCACGAATCCGGCAACCAGCGCGTCCCGGGAGCCGGCCGCTGGCCGCTGGCCCGGCCCGGCTGGGCACGCGCCGGCTCTGGCCAGCCACTCCCCTGCGGCGGTCAGCACGCGCACGCCACGTTCGGCCGGCAACACGACCGAGCCTCCACCCGCTAGTTCCGGCACCGGCTCCTTGGCGGCCAGATCAGGGATGACGAGGGCTGGCCCTCGCGCGACGCCGTACTGCAGCGGGGTACCGCCAGCATCCAGGACAACCGGCACGGCGGCCTCTACTGCGTACCTGGTCAGCGAGCCGTACGTTTCGGCCGGGAGGCCGGCCGGGAGGCTGCCGCAGAGAACGACGGCACTGGCGCCGCCGAGCAGAGCCCGGTAATCGGCTGCCAGCCGGCCGAGCTCCTCGGTAGTGATGTACGGCGCCGGCTCGTCAAAGGCCGTCTGCGCGCCGGAGGAATCAGTGACTTGCAGGACCCGCCGGGACTCCGCGCTGATCCGGGTGAACTGCGCGGCGACTCCGGTCTTGGCCAGCTCCGTCCGGATCAGCTCGCCCGCCGAGCCGCCCGCCAGCCCGGCGGCGACGACCTCGTGCCCGAACGTGCGCAGCAGCCGGGCCACCGCCAGACCGCGACCGCCGACCTGATGCCGCACCCGGCTGACCTGGTTCGATACGCCCAGCTCCACCCGCTCGGCGTCGTATCGCACGTGCAGCGACGGGTTAAGGGTCACGGTGACGATCAACCCGACACCTCAGCAGCAACCAGCGCTCCTAGCTCCCAGCATGCTTCCAGGTCAGGCTTGCCCGGCGTCCCCGTGACGGCCACCGCGGGCCGCACCTGCCGCCAGCCCAGGCCGGTCGTGATCGACTCCACGGCCCGGACCGCGCCGCCGGTGTCGCTGGCCCCGTGCACGTACAGCCCGTACGGCCGCTTCCTGGTCGCTTCCAGGCACGGGTAGTAGATGCCGTCGAAGAAGTGCTTGAGCGCTCCTGACATGTAGCCGATGTTGGCCGGAGTACCGAGGAGGTAGCCGTCGGCGGCCAGCACGTCGGCTGCGCCTGCGGTCAGCGCCGGCCGGACGATCACCTCGACGCCTTCGATCTCGTCGGTTTGCGCGCCGCTTGCTACGGACTCGAACATCGCCTGGAGCGCCGGCGACGGCGTGTGGTGAACAATCAGCAGTGTCGGCATTATCGCTGAGCTTAGGCCGCGCACCGGCTCTAGACCGTTCCCGACCAGGAAAAACAATCAGATACCGTGGCGGGATGCGCGCTGGAACTGGTCAGATCGCAGCCGCGGCGGCGGCTGACGCCTGCTGCGTGCTCGTGTTCGTGGCGATTGGCCGCCACGCTCACGGTCACGGGGACAGCGTGGCGGGGATCTGGCAGACCGCCTGGCCGTTCCTGGCAGGGCTGGGCATCGGCCTGGTCACGGTGAGGGCATGGCGACGACCGCTAGCCGTCCGGCCAGCCGGTCTCGGCGCCTGGCTTGGCGCGGCCTGGGCTGGCATGGTGATCAGAGTGCTGGCCGGACAGGGCACGGCAGCAGCGTTCATCGCGGTGGCGACTGCGTTTCTGGCGCTTTTCCTGCTCGGCTGGCGTGTCGTGCTCATTGCTCTCCGGCACCGGCGCCTCCGCCATGCTGGCCTCGCTGGTTCACGGCACGGTTGATCGGCCACGCTGCCTGAACAAATACTCCCGGCAAGGCCCCGGAACCAAACGCCGCCGGCAGCATCCATTATTCGCACGCCCGGCTGCGGCGCGCTCTTCACCGTCGCGCTCGCCAGCAGTAGTTACCACCCGGTCGTGGCGTCACCAACCTGCCTTCAGTTCCTAACCATCCCGGCCGGAACATCCAGGTACCGCGTGGAGGCCCTGGCCAGTTACCTCGCATGCCGCGTGGGGCATGGCAGTGGCGGTCTCAAGGCATGCCTGCCCGGCATGCAGGCGCCGCCGCTGCCTCCCGGCAATCACTACGCCAAGATCTTCTTCCAGGTAAAGCAATTCGCCCCCGCCCCGTCCCTAATCCCGGTCAAGGTGATACCGCTAGCTCGCGCAGGCTAGCTCGGTATTTCGCAAGGCCGTGCGGCTGAGGGGCCGTACGGCGGAGGGGCCGTACGGCTGAGGGGCGGGGCAGCCAGCACGCCGCCCCGCCCTCCCGGCCGCCTAGCCGTGGCCGCCTCCGCCCAGCGGCCACGACACTGACGGCAGGCTGATCGGCTGGTCAAGCCAAGCCTGTGCCGGAAGCTAAAAGGCTGATGGTAAATCAGTGGTATCTAGTTGGTTAACAGTACGT
>Ga0335072_10004305_pt1 | contig 21219 bp, 15 predicted proteins | sample Lox_Sample_21_FD_206725 | JGI IMG/M metagenome (GOLD analysis project Ga0335072, IMG submission 206725) | Soil microbial communities from Loxahatchee National Wildlife Refuge, Florida, United States - Lox_Sample_2.1 | ecosystem: Environmental > Terrestrial > Soil > Wetlands | place: USA...
CACGCGCATGATCGCCTGACATTGGCAAAACGGTTCGGCGCGGCAGTGATCGCCCTGACCATCGACGAGAAGGGCATGGCGAAGACTGCGACCGATAAGTTGCGGATTGCGCGCCGTCTGGTCGATTTTGCCTGCAGCCGGCATGGGCTCGCGCCGGCGGACCTGCTGATCGATCCGTTGACCTTCACCATCGCCACCGGCAACGAAGACGATCGCAAGCTGGCGCTATGGACGCTGGAAGGCATTGCTGCGATCAGCGCGGAATTTCCCGAGATCCAGATCATCCTGGGTCTGTCGAACGTGTCATTCGGTTTGAACCCGGCGGCGCGTGCGGTGCTCAATTCCGTGTTCCTGGACCACGCGATGCGCGCCGGCATGACCGGCGCGATCGTGCATGTCTCGAAAATCCGGCCGCTGCATTTGCTCGCGGCCGAGGAAGTGAAGGTCGCCGAAGACCTGATCTTCGATCGCCGCACCGAAGGCTACGATCCGCTGCAGCGCATGCTGGAGATTTTCGCCGACCGCAAAGCCGGCGATGCCACGCTGAAGAAGCGCGCCGAGACGGTGGAAGGCCGTCTGAAAGACCGCATCGTCGATGGCGACCGCAAGGGCCTGACCGCCGATCTGGACGAGGCGCTGCGCAGCATCCCGCCGCTCGACATCATCAACAACGTCCTGCTGGACGGCATGAAAGTAGTGGGCGAGTTGTTCGGCGCGGGCAAGATGCAGTTGCCCTTCGTGCTGCAAAGCGCCGAGACGATGAAGACCGCCGTCGCTTATCTGGAACCGTTCATGGAGCGGGTGGAAGGGCAGGAGAAAGGCACGATCGTGCTGGCCACCGTGAAGGGTGACGTGCACGACATCGGCAAGAACCTGGTCGATATCATCCTGACCAATAACGGCTATCGCGTGGTGAACCTGGGCATCAAGGTCCCACTGGCGGAGATGCTGCACGCGGCCCAGGAGAACCGCGCCCACGCGATCGGCATGTCGGGCCTGCTGGTAAAGTCCACGGTGGTGATGCGCGAGAATCTCGAAGAAATGTCGCGCCAGGGGCTGGAAATTCCCGTGTTGCTTGGCGGGGCCGCGCTGACCCGCACCTATGTCGAGGACGATTGCGTCCGCGCCTATGCAAGCGGTCGCGTCGCCTATGCGCGCGATGCGTTCGACGGGCTGCACCTGATGGACAAGGTTACCGGCAACGCGTTCGACGATTATCTCGCGGCGGTGCAGGCGCGGCGGTCGGGCAAGGCGCGCAACACGTCGCGCACACTGGGCCAGGCGGATGCGCGCGCGTTCCGTCCGGTCGATGTGGCCGCAGTGCAGGCGCGGCGGCGGCGGCTGACTCGGGATGTGCCGGTGACGGAGCCGCCGTTCTGGGGTGCGCGCGTGATCGAAGCGCCAAGCAAGGCGCTGGTGCCGTTCGTGAATGAACGTAGTTTGTACCAGTTCCAGTGGGGGTTCCGGAAGCAGGGGCGCTCGCTGGATGATTTCCTGGGGTGGGCGCGGCAGGAATTGCGGCCGGTGATGCGGCGAATGCTTGCTCTGTGTGAGGAGCAAGAGATTTTGCAGCCGCGGGCGGCCTATGGGTACTGGAAGGCGGCAGGGCAGGGGAACGAACTGATCGTGTTTGAAGCCGATGGTACGACCGAAGTCGCGCGCTTCAACCTGCCGCGGCAGCCGAAGGAAAATGGCGAATGCATCGCAGATTTCTTCCGCGATGTGGATGATGCGGACCGGGATGTGATCGGGTTGCAGATGGTAACGGTGGGACAGCGCGCCTCGGAGATCGCGCGCGACTGGTTCGCGGACAATCGGTATCAGGACTATCTGTACCTGCACGGGCTTTCGGTAGAGATGGCCGAGGCGATGGCGGAATACGTGCACAAGCGCATCCGCGCGGAACTCGGCTTCGCGGCCGAGGACGACCGCGACATGGAGAAGCTGCTGTCGCAGGGGTATCGCGGCTCGCGCTACTCGTTCGGATATCCGGCGTGTCCGAAGCTGGAGGATCAGGCCCCGCTGTTGTCCCTGTTAAGGGCGGAGCGGATCGGAGTGGAACTCTCGGACGAGTTCCAACTGCATCCGGAGCAATCCACCAGTGCGATTGTGGTGCTTAACCCGCAGGCGAAGTATTTTTCGGTTTAGTACCTGGGATCAGAGAAGCACGAGCACAGCGCAGATCATGTCATTGCGAACAGTATGTTATTGCGAACAGCATGTCATTGCAAAGAGTATGTTATTGCGAACAGTATGTTATTACGAACAGCATGTTATTGCGGGGAGCGAAGCGACGAATCAATCTGTGGGAAAACTCACAGACGGTTCGTGCGCCCAAACGATCGGGATTGCTTCGTCGCTACACCGCCTCGCAATGACACGGGGCGCGGGAGGCTTTAGCCGCCGCTGATTGCCGTCATGATGAAGACGTCTGCTCCCTCGCGAAGCTTCGTGCTCAGCGTGGCCTTCTCGCCATCCACGAAAATATTGATATGCCGCCTGATCCTTGGCGTTGAATCGCACAGCCGGTCTCGCATCCCTGGCCATCGCGCATGCAACGCATCCATCACCTCTTCGACCGTCGCCGCCGCCAATTCCAACTGCCGCTCGCAGCCCGGGAACAGACTGAGCAGTGCCGGGGGGAGCGAGACAACGACCATTCAGGTCGCAACCACCAACGTCTCGACGGAGAAGATCGGCGGCAGGTTCTGCGCAATCGGCGCCCAGCTTTCGCCCTCATCGGCGCTGCCGTACAAAACCCCCGTATTGGTGCCGAAATACACACCGGCGGGCTCCAGCGCATCCGTCGCCATTGCCTGCCGCAGCACGCCCCAGAACACGTTGCCCTGAGGCAATCCCTCACGCAGATCCTGCCAGCTTGCGCCGCCATCGCGTGTGCGCCAGACGGCTGCGTTGGCGTCCGGCACGTAGCGTCCGCGAATATCCCCGTTCAATGGCAACAAGTACAACCCTGCCGGATCGCGCGGATGCACCGCCGCGGGAAATCCGAACGAAGACGGCAGCCCTTCTTCGATACTGTTCCAATGTGCGGCGCCGTCATCACTGCGGTACATACCGCAATGATTCTGCTGGTACAACCGGTCGGGCATGCCCGGCGCCATCACCAGACAATGCACGCACTGCCCGTATTCGGGATAACGTTGCCCTTCCGGCAGGAAATCGCAGCGCGTACCCTGGTTTCGCGTCTCCCAATGCGCCCCGCCATCCGCTGTATGGAACACGCCCACCGACGATATGCCCACCCAGATCTGCTGGCGATCGGTCGGATGCGGTATCAACGAATGCAGGATCAGCCCGCCACCCCCGGGCTGCCAATTGGGCCGCGACGGATGGTCTCGCAGCCCGGACACATGCTCCCAGCTTGTGCCATCGTCGCCGCTGCGGAACAATCCGGCCGGTTCGACTCCGGCATAAAGCCCGCCAATCGACGGCGCCAAGCTCCACACCGACTTGATCGGTTGCTCGCCCGTCCCATATGCAAGGCCGTCGCTGGAATGCGTCCAGGTTTCGCCCAGATCAGTTGATTTCCACACTGCCGGACCGAACCATTCGTTACCGCCGGCGGCATAGACGGTCCCGCTGGCCTGGTCTGCAACGACATGATTGATCGGCCAGGTGTCGCAGAACGGGCCTCGCAGTTCCCAGGATCGGCGGCGCGCGTCGCCGGCGAGGATGAACGCACCCTTCTTGGTACCGAGCAAAATGCGGACCTGCTTTGCCATGCCTGGCCTCCCCGTCGCCGCCGCTTGACGTCGAACAGTTGATATCAACATGATCCGGCCATGTCAAAGCGGAACGCGTTGTCTTTCGCCACCACGCTTCACGTGCGCGATACGTGCCTCTGTCTGCATGTGCAACGCGCGGCGCGCGCGCTGGCGCGGCGGTTCGATGATGCGCTGCGCCCGGCGGGGCTGACCAGCGGGCAATTTTCTCTGCTGATGGCGCTCAACCGGCCGGAACCGCCCCGCATGGGGGAAGTCGCCGTACTGCTCGGCATGGACCGCACCACATTGACCGCCAATTTGAAGCCGCTGGAACGCCGTGGTTTGATGCGCTTAGCAACGGATGAAGTGGACAAACGCGGCAGACGCCTGATGTTGACGCCGGCAGGACGTGCCGCACTCGCGGCGGCCCTGCCGGAATGGGAACGGACCGAGGCGGATATCGAGCGGGCGCTGGCTGACGCCGATCGATTACGCAGAGAACTTATATCGTTGCCGTGACGCAAACGGCCGAAACAAGGGGGCGCTGACATGTGTGCTCAAGAGGCTGCAAATCCGGCTGCGGAGTGGCGAGGGACCGGTCGTTACTTTACCTGGCAATCCCTTGCTCCGGAAAATCGCGATCGCCGAGTAACTTGGTCTCGCCGCTGCGGGTCGCGGATTACGTTCGGAACACGGCGCTGAAGCCGCGTGCGGCGCCGGCATCCTATTGGATCCTGCCGTGCGCCAATCACTATCTGCAGCACGATCAGCCGGAGGCGTTGGCTGCGGTGATCCGGCTGGTGCTTGTCGGCAGCGTGCTGGCTGCACCGTTCAATCTGTCGAGGGACGCCTGCGCTCCGGCGTTGGTGGCTGCGAAGTGAGGCACGGTCGTTACGGTCGCTGCCGTCACCCTTTGCTGGTCGCCTCGCCGATGTCTTTGCCGGTTTGTGCCAGCGTGATCGCATAGGTCAGCCACCATTGTGCCTTCTGCATCTCACGCGCAGCCTGCGCATGGCGAGCGCAGCCTCGCGCGACAAGCCGAATTCCGTCAGATGGTCGGCGAAGGCTTTATATGCGTCCCACGTCACGGGCCTTTCCGGGCGACATCAGTGGCGGTTGGGGCGGGATGAAAGCTGGTGTGGCATCGCTCACGGGCAGCTTCCTCGGGTGGTGTGCCGAGTACATGTCCCTGGTGCTGCTGGACAGGATTGAACTGTCGACCTCCCCCTTACCAAGGGGGTGCTCTACCACTGAGCTACAGCAGCGCCCTGGGCCGCGGATATAGCCATCGGCTGCCGCGCAACGCAAGGCGGGCAACGCAAGGCGGGCAACGCAAGGCGGGCTTGAACCGCGGCGATGCCCCGGCGATGCTGGCCGGTATGACTCGGGAGCAGACCCCAGAACCCCCGCGCACAAAGGGCGCAAAGCCGGCGGCCAAAGCCGACCGGCTCGCGCGCGAGGCCGCCGCGTTGCGTGCCAACCTCCGCAAGCGCAAAGACCAGGCGCGGCATCGTGCCGATCCAGCCGATCCGCCGAAACGGGGCTGAGGCGCCGGCAGCCCACGCCCTTTACCGCTGGTCACCGTGTGCTGTGCGGCACAGCAGCCTTGTTTTGTCAGGGACAGCAACTTTGCGGTTTGCGGCTCGCTTGCCGCCTGCGCTACACGGTTACTTCGCGAACACCCTGCCCGCCGGAGTCGCCCCGCATGGCCGTGATGTCGGACCGCTGGATACGCCGGATGGCGCAGGACCACGGCATGATCGCGCCCTTCGTGGAAGCGCAGAAGCGCGAGGGCGTCATCAGCTACGGTCTCTCCAGCTACGGCTACGACGCGCGCATTGCCGACGAATTCAAGATCTTCACCAACATCGATTCAGCTGTGCTGGATCCGAAGGATTTCTCCGCCACCAGCTTCGTAGACCGCAAGACCGATACCTGCATCATCCCGCCGAACAGTTTTGCGCTGGGGCATACGGTGGAGTACTTCCGAATCCCTCGCGATGTTCTCGTGATCTGCCTTGGCAAATCCACCTATGCGCGCTGCGGCATCATCGTGAACGTAACGCCGCTGGAGCCGGAATGGGAAGGCCAGGTGACGATCGAAATCTCCAACACCACGCCGCTGCCCGCCCGGATTCACGCCCACGAAGGCATCTGCCAGTTTCTGTTCTTGCAGGGAAATGAACCGTGCGAGACCAGCTATGCCGACAAAGCCGGCAAATACATGCGCCAGCGCGGCGTCGCGCTGCCGAGGCTATAATGCAAACCCTCCCGCGGAGACTCTGAATGGCCCTCGACCGCATCCGCATCCGCGGAGGCCGGCCGCTATCCGGCGAAATCCAGATTGGCGGCGCCAAGAACGCCGCTCTGCCGCTGATGGCGTCGGGCCTGCTGACAGATCAGCGCGTGGTGCTGACCAACGTCCCCAGGTTGGACGATATCAGCACCATGTCGTTGCTTCTCGCCCAGCACGGCATCGCGGTGGACCCGATCGGCAATGACGGCCGCACATTTTCCGTGGGCGGCGCCATCACCAACACCGAGGCACCCTACGACATAGTACGCAAGATGCGTGCGTCCTTCCTGGTGCTGGGGCCACTGCTCGCACGCTCTGGCGAGGCGCGCGTGTCGCTCCCCGGCGGCTGCGCCATCGGTGCCCGCCCGATCGATCTGCATTTGAAGGGCCTGGAGCAGATGGGCGCGCAGATCGTCCTGGACGGCGGCTACATAAACGCCCGCGTCAACGGCCGTCTGCACGGCAGCACCTTCCTGTTCCCGTTCGTTTCGGTCGGCGCAACCGAGAACCTGCTCATGGCGGCGACACTGGCGGAAGGCCGCACCGTGCTCGCCAATGCCGCGCGTGAGCCAGAGATCGGCGATCTCGCCGAATGCCTGGTGAAGATGGGCGCCCGCATCCAGGGCATCGGCACCGACAAGCTGACGATCGACGGCGTCGAGCGCCTGGGCGCAGCAGAGCACCGCGTCATCCCCGACCGCATCGAAACCGGCACCTATGCCTGTGCCGCGGCGATCTCCGGCGGCACCGTGTTCCTGCGCGGTGCGCGCGCAGAGCACCTCGGCGCGGTGGTGCGCACGTTGCGCGAGGCCGGCGTGGAAATCGCCGAGGAGCCCAACGGCTTCCACGTGCGACGACTGAACGGCCTGCACGGGGCGGACGTGATGACGGAGCCTTATCCGGGCTTCGCCACCGATATGCAGGCGCAGTTCATGTCGCTGATGGCGGTGGCCGAGGGCGCGGCCATGGTCACCGAAACGATTTTCGAAAACCGCTTCATGCACGTGCCGGAGCTGAACCGCATGGGCGCGCGGATCAACGTGCACGGCGCCAGCGCGATCGTGCGAGGCGTCCCGTCGCTGTCCGGCGCACCCGTCATGGCCACGGATTTGCGCGCGTCAGTGTCGCTGGTTCTGGCGGGGTTGGCGGCGAAGGGCGAGACGATCGTGAACCGCGTATACCACCTGGACCGGGGCTACGAAGCGGTGGAACGCAAGCTGGCGGCGTGTGGCGCGGAGATCGAGAGGCTCGAGGAGTAAAGAAACCTCTCCCGCCATAACGGGAGAGGTCGAGGTGCGTCGGCACCGATGGTGAGGGTGATCGGGTCGGTACGCAGCAAGCATACCCGCTACACCGCTTACAAATTCCCCGCGATCCACTCCTTCAGCCGGCTCTTCGGCAACGCGCCGACCTGCGTTGCGGCAGGTTGTCCGTCCTTGAACAAGATCAAGGTCGGGATGCCGCGCACTGCGTAGTTGGTGGGGGTCATCGGGTTGTCGTCGATATTAACTTTGGCCACCGTCAGCTTGCCGGCGAACTCGGTTGCGAGTTCCTCCAAAGCGGGCGCGATCATCTTGCACGGACCACACCATTCCGCCCAGAAGTCGACCAGCACGGGTTCCTTGGCCTGCAGCACGTCGGTGGCGAAGCTCTGATCGCTCACCGGCTTGGTGTTAGCACTCATTGGGGTGTCCCTCTTTCCTACGAATTGCGAACGACGTGGGGTGGCAGGGTTGGTCGATCAAGCAAGCATCGCGTCAGGGCGGCCGCGTGCCGGGAGCATGCGTGTCCAGCAACGCGTCAGGCAGCATGGCAACACGGCCAGCGCGGGTCCAGACCAGGGCGCAGCGTATTGCTCGGTCCGGGAAGACGCCGCGCAGCACCGCGCGATAGGCGGCCAACTGGCGGAGGTACATCACCGGCGTGTCCTCCGCATGTTCTGGGGCGTGGCGGTTGGTCTTGTAGTCCACGACCAGCACGCGATCGGGGAGGACAGCGAGACGGTCGACCAGCCCGCCGACGACCGAGTCGCCGATAAGACCGGTCATCGGGACCTCGGCACGGCTGCCGGGGCCGAAGGCGGGGGCCAGCTCGGGATGTTGCAGGATCGCGATGGCCTCGTCGGCAAGCGTCGCGGCGGCGCCGTCGGGCAGGCTTTGGCCCGGCCTGTCCAGCCAGCGCCGGGCGGCAGCCGCGCGTTCGGCCGGAGGCAGGTCCGGCAGGTGCTGCAGCAGCGAATGCAGCAGCAGCCCGCGGCGGAAGCGGTCACCCATCGCCTCGCGTTCGGCGAGGGGGGAGGCGGCGGCCGGAACGGATCCCAGCTCGACACAATCGGGGCGGCTTGGGGCGAGTGGCTGAGGGCGGGCCGGTTCGGAAGGGGGCGGATCGGAGCGCCAGTCGGGCGCAGCGCCGAGCCAAGCGGGGACAAGCGGTGCGGCAGCGGCGCGATCCGGCTGACCTTGCGCAGATAGCCTGGTCGAGTCCGGCCGCGACGCATGATTATTGACCCTTAGCAGCTCCCCCTGCCATGTCCCGAACGCTTCCCGGTCAGCCCCGAGCCGCACGAACCCGCGCTCGACCAGGTTGTACCAGCACCGGTCGGGCAGTCCTTTCCGCGTCTGCCAGCCGCAGATCACCAGGCGGTCCTCCGCCCGGGTCAGGGCGACGTAGAGCAAGCGGTTGTGTTCCGCCATGCGGCGGTCGGAAAGGCCATCGCGGATCTGCTGCGCGGCGAGGCAGCGAAATTCCTTACGCGGCGAGAACAGGGGGACGGGCGTGCGGGATTTCGGGTCTTCGGCCCAGAGGACGGCACCCTCGTCCGGGGGGATCGCTGTCGTGTCGGGGATGATGACCAGCGGCGCTTGCAGGCCCTTGGCGCCGTGGACCGTCATGACCCGGACCTGATGGCCGATGGATTCGGCCTCGCGCTTCACCTCGGCGCCGGAGCGTCGCAGCCAGTGCAGGAAGCCCTGCAGGGAGGGCGGATGCAAACGGGTATAGGCAAGGGCGGCGTTCAGCAGTTCATCCACCGGTTCGGCTGCTTCGGGGCCCAGCCGCGCGAACAGGCGGGCGCGACCACCGAGCAGCCCCAGGGCCTCGGCGAACAAGGCGTAGGGCGAGACGTAATCGACCCGCGCCAGCAGCGTGGCGAAGAAATCCCAGGCGCGCTGCCAGTGGGCGGTCTCGTGGGCGCGGGATCGCAGCGCCTCGAACAAGGGGCGTTCGCCGCGATCCATGGCCAGAGCCATCAGGTCGTCGTCCGTGAGGCCGCCGAGCGGGCTGGTCAGCAGGCAGGCGAAGGTCAGGTCGTCTTGCGGCAGCAACAGCGCATCGGCCAGCGCCATCAGGTCTTGTACGGCCGATTGCTCGGTCAGCACCAGGCGGTCCAGGCCGGCCACCGGCACGCCTCGGGTTTTCAGCGCGCGGACCAGGGCACGGGCGAAGGCATTGCGGCGGCGCACCAGCACCAGCACGTCGCCAGCGTGCAGAGGGCGACATTTGCTCGCCAACATAACCCCGCCCGAGGTCTCGTCGCGGATCCAGTCGGCGAGCGTGTCGGCCAGATGCTGTGGGGCGGACAGGTGATTGTAGTTTGCTTCCGCGACCTCCCAGGGCTGCGGGTCGGTCGCGTCGGGCAGCGGGGTGAGAGGCCATAGCTCCACGCTTCCCGGGTCGTCCGTGCGGTCGGCGTGGTGCTTCAGGGGTGGATCGCCGGGTGCGACGACGCCGCAGGCTGCTTCGGGATCGGCGAAGACGGCATCCACCAGGTCCAGCACGGGTTTGGTGGACCGGAACGACACGTCGAGCGGCGTGCGGCGAAACTCCTGGCCGGCCGTGCGAACGCGGCGCTCCAGGCGGTCGCGCGAGCGGTCGAACTCGTCGGCGTCGGCGCCCTGAAACGAATAGATCGACTGTTTCCGGTCACCTACGGCGAAGACCGTGCGATGCGTGTCTTCGCGCGCTCCGGCGCCGGCGAAGAACTCCGTGGTCAGGGCGTGGGCGATCTGCCATTGGGAGGGTGCGGTGTCCTGCACTTCGTCCAGCAGCAGGTGATCGAGGCCGCCATCGAGCTTGTACAGCACCCATGCCACGCCGGGATCGCGCATGATGGCGGAGGTGCGCCCGATCAGGTCATCGTAGTCCACCAGGCCGCTGTCCTGTTTGTGCGTTGCGTAGGCGTGCAGCACTGGCGCGGCCAGTTTCAGCAAGGCGGCGGAGAGGTCCGCCATGGCCAGGGCACGGCCGGAATCGAGGATGGCCAAGATACGTTCGCACTCGGCCAGGAAGATCCGTGCCAGGTCCGGGTGCTTGTCGGTGACGGATTTGCTGACGAAGCCGCTGTTGGCGCGGGCTTTGCCTTCCGACGTGAGGAATTCCTTGCACCATTGCGCCCAGTTGTCCGCCTGGGCGCGGGTGTCGCTGTCCAGGCCGAGCCAGTCCAGGATGCGGCCGGCACGCTCGGCGCAGGTTTTGGCGCCGAGCTGATGGACGATGCGGGCGGCCTCACGGAGATCGCGCTCTTCCTGCCAGTTGACGCCAGCGGCGATGAGCTGGGCTTCCGTGCTGCCGGTGATGTTGAGGGCGCGGCGCTGGGCGGCGGCGAGGTCGGGCAGGGCGAGGGCGGCGGCGAGGCGTTCGCGGTCGGTCTGGAGTGCGTCGACATGTCGGCCGAACTGGTCGGCGGAGGCGAGGCCGGCAAGGCGGCGCAGGGCGTCATGAAGCTCGTCCGAATGGGTACCGGAGAGCATGGTCTCGCGGGCTTCGGTCAGGGCGTCGGCGGCGTCGCGTTCGTCGATGAGCTGGAAATGGGGGGAGAGGGTGGCTTCCAGGGGGAAGCGGCGGAGCAGGGATTGGCAGAAGGCGTGGATGGTGCCGATGCGCATGCCGCCTGGGAGGTCCAGGACCTGGGCGAACAGGGCGCGGGCACGTTGGCGGAGGTCCTGGGTGGGGTCGATGGCGAGTTCTTGCAGTTCGTCGTCCAGGGCGGCGTCGTTCAGCGTGACCCAACGGCCGAGCCGGCGTTGCAGGCGTAGCGCCATTTCCGCGGCGGCGGCCTTGGTGAAGGTGAGGCACTGGATGCGCCCGGGCTTGGCGCCGGACAGCATCAGACGGAGCAAGCGGTCGGTGAGGAGCTTGGTTTTGCCGGACCCGGCTGACGCGGCGACGAAGGCGGACACCGCGGGGTCGGAGGCGGCCCGTTGTTCGGCGTTGGCGCGATCGCGGGGGCTTAACCTCTCCCGCGCGTCCTGGGTGTGGGGGTGAGCGGTGGAGCGGATCGACGCGCCAGACAGCGGCGGATCGGGTCGATAGCCGGAGTGCACCGTGCTCTCTCGATCACCCTCACCCTCGGCGCTATCGTGCCGTGACCTCTCCTGCTCCGCGGCAGAGGTTTCCAGCGCCTCCTGTTTCGCCCCTGCTTCGCCGGTCTTCCTCTCGCCCTTCATCATGCGTCCTCTCCTGCCGCGGACCATTCGGCGATGCGGGCCAACTGGGCGTAGTCGGAGAAGCGCGGGGCGCGGGCGGGGTGAGGCTGAGAGAGGTAGCAGCGGTCGGGGTGGTCGTAGGAGTCGATCAGCGTGCCCAGGTTGTCACGTGCCGATGTCACGGCAGTGGCGATCTCCCCGGCGTTGGCCTTGAACAGGGAACGGGCCTCGCCGGGCTCATAGCCGCCGGTCAGGTGCCAGTACACCAGTTCGCCTGCGCCCCCGGAGAAGTCCGCGCCGAAAGATCCTGAATTGGCCATGGCTGCTTCGAGCAGAAGCTGCGGTGCCAGGCCGGCATCGACCTCCTTCTGCGTGGGGGGCGTGCCGGTTTTGTAGTCCAGGATGGCCAGCAGGCCGTCGTCGCGGCGCTCGAGGCGATCGGCGCGGCCGGTCAGCAGGAAGCGTCCGCCGGGACGCAGGAGGGAAAATTCGCCGCTGGCTTCGGGGCGAAGCGCTTCGATGCGGTGGGTGGAGCGGCGGGCTGTCTCGGTTTCCGCGACCCAGTCAGCGATGCGGTCCAGGCGCGGCTCCCACCAGCGGGCCAGAGCCTCGCGCAGCCCGGCCTCCGCCAAGGCCCGCATCATGGCGCGGCGCAGGTGGGCCGCGGCGTTGGGAGGCCAGCGCGTTTCATGCTCCGCCAGGAAGAAGCGCATGCCGTTGTGGACCAGGGTGCCGTAATCGGCGGCGTCGGTGGCTTCGTCCAGCGGCTTCAGCGGCCTCAGGTCCAGAATGTGGCGGGCGTAGATGGCGTAGGGGTCGCGCAGCCAGGTCTCGATCTCGGTGACGCTGAGCCTGCGGGGGCGCTTCGCGATGGGCGGGCAGGGGCGCGGTGGGGCGGTCGGGCGCGGCCGGCCGGCTGGTTGATCCAGGGCGCGGGCGCAGAGGACTGCGGGATGGTCGAGCAGGCGTTGGTTATGGCCGGCCAGGAACATTTCCAGCCGGGTCAGCCAGCGGGCGGGGACCGCCGGGGCGGCATCCCGGCGCGTTGGGCAGGACAGCACGACGCGGGGGGCGGCCATGACCGCGGAGACGAAATCGTGTGCTGCCTGGCCGACGGCTTCCTCGGGCGAGGCCAGCCCGATCTTGGCGCGCATGGGGCGCGACAGCCAGGGGCCAGGATCGGTGGCGGGCGGCCAGACGCCCTCGACCAGTCCGCCCAGGACGAGGGTGTCCACTGTCTGCAGCCGTGCTTCCAGCAGGCCCCAGATGAAGATGCGGGGGTGCTCTGTGCCGCCGCGGCCTCGCAGCGCGCGGCGGCTGCGAACGACCTGGCCTTGCAGGACGGCGTCCAGCAGGCCCGGCAGGACGGTGCGACGCTGGTCGGGCAGCAGGGGAAGTGCGGCGTGTGTGGCGGCAAGGGCGGTGGCGAGGGCATCGCCTTCCTCGCCGGCCCAGAGCAAGGCGGGGCCGGCGGTTTCGTCCGTGGTGGCGAGGCGTTCGGCGGCGTCGATCAGGGCGGCGAGAGCGTCGGCGGGCGCGACCTCGATGGCGGTGGCGATACGCAGGGTGGGGGCGAGGCGGGATTCGAGACGGCGCAACAGATCGGCGGCGTCCGGGGGAGCGTGGGCGCGGTCCAGGGCGCGGCGGAGGCCGGAGAGGCCAGGTGACGGACGAGGCCCGCGCAGGCAGGCTGTTTCCAGTGACCGGGCGGCGGCACGGCAGGCGGCGGGGGAGAGGCCGGCAGCAGCCAGCGGGTGCTTCAGCAGGGCGAGCAAGGGGACGGGCGCAAGTTCTTCCGCGACCGCGGTGGTCAGCAGGCGCAGGAAGACGGCGGGCGGGGTTTCGGCCAGGGGCTCGCCGGCGCTGTCGTCGGCGACGACGCCGTGGCGGAGCAATTCGGCGGCGACGCGGCCGGCCAGTTCGCGGTCCGGGGTGACGAGGGCAGCGCGGGTGCCGGGCGTTTCCAGCGCGTCGCGCAGGACCAGGGCGATGGCGGCGGCTTCCTCCTGCTGGTCGGCGGGGGTCAGGCGGGTGATGTCGCCAAGAGGGGCCGGCGGGTCGGCGCGCCAGAGGTCTAGGGATTTGGCAGGGAGCAGGGCACGGGCGATTGTGGCGAAGCGCTGGGGTGGGACGGATGAGGGAGGCAGAACAGGCCAGGGGCGAAGGTCGCCCCGGATGGCGCCGATGCTGTTGAGCAAGCGGTGGAGGCCGGCCTGGGGGTGGGCGTCGTCCAGGTCATTCCAGGCCGCTTCGTCCATGGCGGTATCGACGGCGGGAAACAGGATGCGGCCGTTGGGCAGGCGGGCCAGCACGCGGAGCAATCGGGTGACGGCCGGGATGCCGGCGGTGATGCCGGCGGCGAGGATTGGGTCGTTGGGAGGAGTTTGTTCCCAGGCGGTTGTCTGCGCGTTGAGCAGGGCAACCTGGCGGGCGACCGGGTTCATCAGGCCGTTTTCCGCGAGGTGGGCGGGCCAGGCCTGGGTGACGATGTGCAGGAATTGCAGCGTGCGTGCCCAGTGGGCAGCGTAGGCGGAGTCGGCGGCGTCGGGGAGGCGTGTGCCGAGGTCGATTTCGGCACGTTCCGCTTCGTCCATCAGCAGGGCGAGTTCGCCGGCGAGAAGCCAGGCACGGTCGGCGGTGCGGGGCGCGCCGCCCTCGCCCTTGCGGGCGAGGATCAGGCGGGCGAGCGCGGCCAGGCGCCGGGTTGGCTCGATGGCGGGGGGGAGGTCCAGGGCGCCGGTGAGGGCAAGGGGGGTTTCGTCGAGGGCGCCGAGTGCGGTGATGCGGGGGAGGAGAAGCGGGGTGCCGTTGGCGGCGCGGAGGAAGGCGTTCGCCAGGGAGCGCGCGGCGCGGCGGGTGGGGAGGAGGATCAGGCCCTGGGCTCGTTGCAGCGGGTCGGGGGTGCGTTGGAGCCAGTCGAGGGCGATGGCGTCGAGGAAGGGGAGGTGGGGCGGGAGGTGGTAAACCTCTCCCGCGTCGCGGGAGAGGTTTTCGCCTCGACCACTCACCGCGTTTCTCCTGTCAGTCTTGCCTGGAGTACGGATTCGGCGTCGGCCAGATCCGAGGGCGTGGAGAGGTGAAACCACAGGCCGTCGTGCACCACCGCCCGCAGGCGGCCCGCTGTCATGGCGCGGTCCCAGGCGCGGTTCATGCTGAACGGGCCTGCGGGCATATCGTCCAGCAGCGCCGGGGCGATGAGCTGCACGCCGGCATAGATGTATGGCACGACCTCGCGTTCCCGTCGGCGGCGCAGGTTGCCCCAGGGGTCCACCGCGAAATCGCCGTAGCCGACTTCGGCGTGCACCTGGAAGGTGCGGTGGACCAGCAGGATGCCATCCACCGTGGCATCGAATGCTTCGGCGAGACGCAGCAGGGCGGGGTGGGTGCCGTTCAGCCAGAATGCGTCGCCGTTGACGACGTAGAACGGGTCCGGCCCCAGCACATCGAAGGCCGCGCGGGTGCCGGCGCCGGTGTCCAGGAGGGCGGACTCGCGGCGAAGGATCGTATGGGGCGGGCGGCCTGAGGCGGTGCGGGCGGTCAGGTGGGCGGCGATGCGGTCCGGCTGCCAGAAGGCGTTGACCGCCACGGTTTCGACGCCGGCTTCGACCAGGTGGTCGAGAGCGTGGTCGATCAGCGCCCGGCCGCCGAGCGTGAGCAGCGGCTTGGCCGTGTGCTCCGTGAGCGGGCGCATGCGTTGGCCCAGGCCGGCGGCGAGTAACATGGCGGTTCGGGGTCGAAGGGTCATGCGGCGAGGCCTTGGGGGTTGCCGCGCCGGGAGGGCGGGATCCAGCGGTCCATGGCGGCGGCAAGCGGCGCAGCGGCCTGGTGGGACAGCGCCGATTCCAGCAGCCGCCAGGTGCGCGGGCCGTAGGCGAGGTAGTGGCGGCGGCGGTCGCGGACGGCCAGCCGCACCCATTGGCAGGCGACGCGCAGGTGGCGCTGCGCCGCGCAGATTGCGTAGGCGGTGCGGAAGGCGAGCGGATCCAGTTCGGGGCGAGCGGCCAGGTAGAGGCTGATGGCCTGGTCTTCGGTGGCCGGAGGGCCGTGGGAATCCTGGCGCGCGTCCTGGAGCAAGGAGACCAGGTCGTAGGCGGGATGGCCGAGCGCGGCGGTCTGGAAGTCCAGGATGCCGATGCGGCGGAGGCCTTCGCGTTGTGGCAGCCAGAGGAGGTTGCCGGCGAAGAAGTCGCGGTGGACGAAGCAGAGCGGGCAGCAGGTGAGGGGGTAGAGCATGGTGGCGAGTGCCGCGGCGAAGTCGTCGCGGGCGGCGGATGGGGCGGGGGCGTGGAAGGCCGCCGGCCACCACCAGTCCAGCAGCGTGCCGAGCGCTGTCTGCGCCATGGCGTCGGCGTTCCATAGCGGCAGGCCGGGTGGCGGGGAAGCGCGCTGGAGGGCGACCAGGCAGTCGATGACGGTGGTGAGAATCGGGGGAGTGTGTCGGTCGAGCGTCAGCGTTGCGATCAAACCGTCTCCCAGATCTTCCTCCAGCAGCAGGCCGTTCGTCTCGTCAGCGGCGATAATCTCCGGGGCGGACAGGCCAGTTCCTGCGATGTGCGCGGCGACGCGCAGGAACGGGCGAACGTCCTCGGGCGGGGGGGCGTCCATGAGCATGGCGGGGCGCGGGCCGCCGGTCAGGCGCAGGTAGCGGCGGAAGCTGGCGTCCTGGGCCAATTGCTCGCGCCTCGCCTCGGCGTAGCCGTGGCGGGCGAGGAAGGCGGCTATCAGCTGCTCCCGGTTCATGGCAGGGCGCCGATCCGATCTGGCCAGCCGGACAGCGTGGCGTGGCGTGAGTCCGCGGCGGTGGGTTGGAGGGCGATGGTCAGGGAGTCCGGCGGGCGGAGGGCGCCGAGACGATCGGGCCATTCCACCAGGACGATGTCGTTGCGAGCTTCATCCCAGCCGAGTTCCGGCAGTGCGTCCGGGCCATCGAGGCGCCAGAGGTCGTAGTGGTGCACGGTGCCTTGGGGGGTGAGGTAGGACTGGACCAGGGTGAAGCTGGGGCTGGGGACCTCGAGCTTGGGGTCTCTGGTGGCGGCGCGCAGAAAGGCGCGGGCGAATTCGGTCTTGCCGGCGCCGAGCGGGCCTTCCAGCAGGATGGCATCGCCGGGGTGGGCGAGGGCGGCGATCGCGGCGGCAAGGCGCGCGGTGGCCGGGAGGTCGGGCAGGGTTAGCAGGCGGGTGGAGGCGGGGCCGGACATCGGGGGCAATCTGCCCCAGCGGGCGAGTCGGGGACAACGGGCTGCGGACGTGGCGGTGCCACTATAGCGGATCCGGGTCGGATGTTCGGTCGGCTTGGGGCAGGTGAGGGAGGATTGGCGCCAGCACGGCCGGCGGGCAGGGCGTGGTGCGGTGGGATCGACGAGGAGTCCAACCGGCGTCTCATCAGGAACCGGGTGAGAATTCGGAGCAGAATTGAGATTTTGGTTTGATTTGTCTCGGAGTCGTCTCGTTTCGTTTCTTGTGAGACGGCGCGGGCGCGGTTTGGCGGTCGGGTGAACTTGTGCGGGACGTGGGAGAAGAGGCGGGTGACGCATATGACGCGCACACCGGCCTGCGGCGGGATGCCGCGTGACGGCCCGATCGACTGGGGGTTCTTCATGCGCTTCGGGATTGGGCCGGATCAGCCGTCGTAGCGGGGATCTGGTGGAAGCTGCCGGCTGCGCTGCGTCTGTGCTGGCTGGGGCTTGCCGGTTCGAATTCAGGCGCCAAGAGGCGCGGGACAAGCGCATGGGTCGGGCGGTGACGCATGAGGCATGAGACAAGCGCAGGGGTCGGTTGGTGACGCATGAGGCGCGGGACAAGCGCATGGGGCGGGCGGTTATGCATGAGGCACGGGACAAGCGCATGGGTCGGGCGGTGACGCATGAGGCGCGGGACAAGCGCAGGGGTCGGGTGGTGACGCATGAGGCATGGGACAAGCGCAGGGGTCGGTTGGTGACGCATGGGGCGCGGGACAAGCGCATGCGCCGCGCGGTTACGGGTGGCCGTGCGGCCACGCTGGGTGGCAGCGTGGCGCGGTGACGCGAATCGGGATGGCGGAGACGGCGATGACCCGGCCCCATGTTTCAGGCTTCGATTGGCGGCGCGATGAGGTCAGGGCGGGCCGGTTCCAGCGGGCGCGACAGGCGTGGCACGTGGGCCGGGGGTGGCCGGGTCTGGCAGTATGGTAAACGGATCGAGCGGCGGTTCGCCGATCAGGAAGCTCAGTATCTGGTGGATTTCCTCGCGCGTCTGCGCCGGCCGGTCCAGGTCTGGATGGTCGTTGCGCTGCTGTTGCTCGAAGTATTTCTGCCGGCGCCGCATTTCCCCGAACCACTTGTCGAAGCTGCCGCGGTAGCAGCGGAACGCGCGATACAGGCTTTCCCACATCGGGTTGGAACACAGCATCGGCGCGGCGCCGAGATCGTTGCAGATGGCGACGAGCGTGCGGCCGATGGGACGGCGGCGGACCTCGGCTTCGATCTGCCGCATGGAGGGCAGCGTGTCGAGCGTTAGTGCTTCTTGTGGAAGGGTGCGCCCGGCGGGGCGGTGCGCGGCGGATCGTGCGGGTGGCGAGCCGGCCTGGGGCGGGCCGGCAGCGGCGTCCGGCCATGACGGGATGGCGGCACTGACAGCGCGCCGGCGCTGTTGGCCCGGCTCGAAAATGACCAGGTCGCGGCCTCTTTGGGCGCGCTGGAGCAGCAGGCGTTCGAGCGCCACCGCCCGCATGATGCCGCGATGGAGATGGGCGAGGATGGTCGAAACTCTCGATGTGCCGAAGAACTGTGCGATGGAGGCGAAACCGCGCCGGAGCGCGCGATGCTGGATGGTGTCGGCGAGGTGGCGGCCGTATTGCGTGAGGATGGCGACGATGCAGAGCATGTCCGCGATGCGCTCGGGCATGGCCATGCCGGCGCGATCCGGCTGCGGATCGGGCGGGGTCGAAAGGGCGGCAGTGGCGGGGGTCGCGGCGGTGCTCATAGTTTGGTATGCTAACGGCCGGGCGCGCCGACGCGGGGCAGTTCCGGCGCGATCGGGAACCGCGCTCTGGGATGTATTGTTTCGCCGGCAGTGTACCGCGCGATGTCCTGCGCCGCGCGGTGAAGCGCGGGGCGCGATGCCTGGGGCCGGTGCGGAGGGATCGCGATGTGCCTTGCCAGCCGGTTGCGTCCTTTCATCAGCAGAGTTCCTGTCCTTGACTTGCTAACCAGGATGATATTCCTTTAACTCTGCCGCGTCAATGAAAATTTGCCGGGATCTGGCGGCAATGCGTGCTGACCGCCACCGCCACGTGTGCTGGGGAACCGTCTTGTGTCGTGGCCCTGGCGGGACACGCCTGCGGTTGCGAGCGACGCGAAGCGATCTGCGCCTGAAGGACGTGCGATCGCGGGATGGGGATTGCTTCGCTTCGCTCGCAATGACATGTGGGGCGGTCACCATCCGTCGGGATCACACGACAACTCGTATCCTCGCATGAACGATCTGGCGCCGCCTTCCCTCTCCAATATTCCTGAATACTCCGTCTCGGAAATCTCGGGCGCGGTGAAGCGCGCGCTGGAAGGACAGTTCGGCCGCGTGCGCGTGCGCGGCGAGATCACCGAACTGAAACGATATCCCTCCGGCCATATCTATTTCTCGCTGAAGGACGAAGGGGCGAAGCTGTCGGGGGTGGTGTGGAAATCCGCGGTTTCCCGCCTTGGCATGGCGCCGGAGAACGGGGTGGAGGTGATCGCCACCGGGCGCATTTCGTCCTACGCGGAACGGTCCTCCTATCAGCTTATCGTCGAGCGCATGGAATATGCCGGCGCCGGCGCGTTGCTGGCGCGGATCGAGATGCTGCGCGTGCGGCTTGCTGCGGAGGGCTTGTTCGAGGCCGAGCGCAAGCGGCGGCTGCCGGTGCTGCCGCAGGTGATCGGCGTGGTGACCAGCGAACGCGGCGCGGTGATCCAGGACATCCGGACCACGATCGCCCGCCGCTTCCCGCGAACGCTGCTGCTTTGGCCGGTGCCGGTGCAGGGCGAGGGCGCGGCCGAACGCGTTGCCGCCGCGATAGCCGGGTTCGATGCGTTGCCGGTTGGCGGTTCGGTGCCTCGGCCGGACGTGCTGATCGTCGCGCGGGGCGGCGGCAGTTTGGAAGATCTGATGGCGTTCAATGAGGAGGTCGTTGTGCGTGCGGCGGCGGCCTGCCGGATTCCGCTGATCTCCGCGGTGGGGCACGAGACGGATACCACGCTGATCGACTTTGCCTCCGACCGGCGGGCGCCGACGCCGACCGCGGCGGCGGAGCTGGCGGTGCCGGCGCGGGCGGACCTGGTCGCGGACCTGGAGCATAAGGCGGCGCGCCTGGTCGGTGGTCTGAACAGATTGGCGCAGGAACGGCGGCTGCGGCTGTCTCGGGCGGAACGGGGGTTGCCGGATTTGCCCGGGCTGGTTGGGAGCGCGCGGCAACGGCTGGATGACCGGGCGGAGCGGCTGGTGCTGGCGCTGCCGAATCTGGCGTCGAAGCGGCGGGCGGCACTGGTGGCGGTGGAGCGCCGTCTGCCGGACCTGCCGGCGCTGCTGGCGGCGTGCCGGGAGCGGGTGCGGGAACGCGGGGTGCGGCTGGTGCTGGCGTTGCCGAATTTGGTGGCGACGCGGCGGTCCACGGTGGAGCTGTGCGGGCATAGGCTGGTGGCGTGCCTGCGGCATGCGGTGGCGCGGATCCATACCGATGCCGGCCGCACGCTGGGGCGGCTGAGCGCTGCGCCGGTGCGCGGGGGGTTGCGGGAGGCTCGGGCGAAACTGGGTGGGGCAGGGGCGCGGCTGGAATCGGTGTCGCCGCTGGCGGTGTTGCAGCGGGGGTATGCGCTGGTTTCCGATCCGGCGGGGCATCCGCTGACGAGCGCCGGTGCGGTGAAGCCGGGGGCTCGGCTGCGGCTGCGGTTTGCCGATGGGGACGTGGGGGCGACGGCGGACGGGGCGCGGCGCGGGGATCGGCAGGGGGAGTTGGGGCTGTAGGTTCGGGGCGCGGGGTTTTGTGCCGGCGGCTGGCTGCGGCGTTTCGACGTCGGGCTGCGAGCCGGCGTATGTGCGGACCTTTGGGCGCGTTCGTTTCGGAGGGCCGCTGTGGGTGGATAGCGCCCTTACGGTAGCCGCCTCGGGAAGGACCGAAGTCCACGCAATAGCCGACATTCTATTGCGAGCGCGATAGCCCTCATCGTAGAGTAGGAGTGTGGCGAGGTGGCTTCAGGCAGAGCATGTCCGTTGCCGGCGCTTTCGTCGGCCTGCCAGAGTTGGCACCCGGCCCTGATCGTGCTTCGACGCGGCGAACCCGCGTGCGCCGCCAAGGTCCGGCTCACGCGCGGCCGGGCTCAAAACTGACGCGGGCGCTGAGGCTGCTGTCGCCCGCTACAACTGCACCCCGCGGGTAAGCGCCCCGTCGATCACCAGATTGGCTCCCGTGGTGAAGCCCGACGCCGGGCTCGCGAGGAAAACTATGCCGCGTCCGACTTCCTCGGGTGTCGCCATCCGCCCGGTCGGGTTCAGCGACAGCGCGTGCCTGTAGAGGTCGGGCAGTTGCTTTTCCGCGCTCTGCCAGACCCCGCCGTCGAAATAGGTGTTGCCCGGCGAGACTGCGTTCACCCGGATCATCTTTGGCGCATACTGATGCGCGAGCTTCTGCGCATAGTGAACAAGAGCGGCCTTGAAGGCGCCATAGGCCGGACCGGTGAAGTCGACCTCGCGTCCCGACACCGAGGAGATGACGACAATGGAGGGATGCCTGGACTTTTCGAGAAAGGGTAACGCGGCATTGACC
>Ga0335072_10004306_pt1 | contig 21216 bp, 20 predicted proteins | sample Lox_Sample_21_FD_206725 | JGI IMG/M metagenome (GOLD analysis project Ga0335072, IMG submission 206725) | Soil microbial communities from Loxahatchee National Wildlife Refuge, Florida, United States - Lox_Sample_2.1 | ecosystem: Environmental > Terrestrial > Soil > Wetlands | place: USA...
CACCAGCTGATGCGGAGATTGACTGGCGCAGGCCAGCTATCGCCATCGATCGTCAGATCCGGGCGTGCACGCCCGAGCCGGGCGCGTGGACGCAGCTGGACGGCCTGCGGGTCAAGCTCTGGCCGGTGACGGTGCTGGGCGGCCTTGGCGGGGTGCCGGCCGACACGACCGGGCCGGAGTCTCCTCCGCTGGCCGCTGGGCAACTCCTTGTGCTGCGCAACCGGGTGCTGGCCGGCACCGGCAGCAGCCCGGTCGAGCTCGGCGATGTCCAGCCCAACGGCAAGCGCCGGATGAGTGCCGCCGACTGGGCTCGTGGGCTGCACTCAGGCAGCCGGGCGCTGGTGCTCGGCTAACGTGACCGCAACTCCGGGCGGCGGCCGCGACCGGCGACCCCGGCACCGCCGGGATCCGGCCGGCAAGCACGTCCGGGATCCGGCTCGCCGCGTCGCGCTGGACGTGCTGCTTGCCGTCGAAGATCGCGATGCCTACGCCAACCTGCTGCTGCCTCAGCTCATCTCGCAGCGCGGGCTCACTGGACGGGACGCCGCGCTGGCCACTGAGCTCAGCTACGGCACGCTCCGCGCCCAGGGCAGCTATGACGCAGTCCTAGGCATTTGCTGTGACCGTGACCTTGGCTCACTTGACCCGCCGGTGCGCGAGGCGCTGCGGCTCGGCGCTCATCAGCTGCTGGCAACCCGGATCCAGCCGCATGCCGCGGTGGCGACCTCGGTCGACCTGGTGAAGGAGACGGCGGGACCACGGCCCGCCGGCTTCGTCAATGCGGTCCTGCGCCGAGTTGCCACTAGGGACCTCGCTGCCTGGCTCGACATCGCTGCTCCGGGCAGGGACGCGGATCCGGTCGGCCATCTCGCCGTCAGGTACAGCCATCCGCGCTGGATCGTCGAGGCCTTCGCGGCTGCGCTAGGCGAAGCACCGGGCGGCAGCATGCTGCAGACCGAGGCCCTGCTCGCCGCTGACGGCGAGCGGCCCGCGGTGCACCTGTGCGCGGTTCCTGGCCTTGCCAGCCAGCAGGAACTCGTCGCCGCAGGCTGCGAACCGGCTCGGTGGTCGGAGTTCGGCGGCTACCTGGCCGAGGGCGATCCGGCCGCCGTCGGCGCCGTCGCTGCAGGCCGGGCTGGCGTTCAGGACGAGGCCAGCCAGCTGGCGGCCGCGGCGCTTGCCAGGGTGGCCGGGGACGGACCCGAGGAGCGGTGGCTCGACATCTGCGCCGGGCCGGGTGGCAAGGCGCGCCTGCTTGCCGGGCTTGCCACACGCGTCGGCGCTCAGCTCACCGCAGCCGAGATCCGCGAGCACCGGGCCGGGCTGGTCCAGTCGGCGGTCCAGCCAGTCGGATCGGCCGGCGTGATCGTCGCTGACGGCACGCGGCCGGCCTGGCAGCCTGGCCGATTCGACCGGGTCATCGCCGACGTGCCCTGCTCCGGTCTTGGAGCGCTCCGCCGCAGGCCAGAAGCGCGGTGGCGCCGCAGCCCGGCGGACATCCGGGCGATCGGCGGGCTGCAGCGCAGGCTGCTGCGCACCGCGCTCGACTCGGCCAGGCCCGGTGGCGTCGTTGCCTACGTGACCTGCTCACCGCATCTGGCCGAAACTCGCCACGTGGTAGCCGACGTAGTCGGTGACCGTGCCGACGTGGACGTGCTCGACGCGCCCGCCGTACTGCCGGACGTCCCGGATCTCCGCAGCGGCGAGGACGGCCGGTACGCGCAGTTCTGGCCGCACCGGCACGGCACTGACGCGATCTTCCTGGCTCTGCTGCGGCGTCGGCAGGACGCCTAATCGCTGGGCAGTCGGGCGGACTTGCCGCGCTACCGGCCGCTGCTGAGCGCGCGGGAGCGCCCGCGTCCGACCCGCCCAGTGCCGATGTCCGCGCGCTTGCCCTGGGCGTATCCGGCTCCGTAGCCCGAACCGGTGTAGGTAACCTTCGCCTTCCGGGTGCGTGGGTAGGCATGCGCGACGTTCTGCCGGATCACCAGGGAGCGGTCCGCGAGGACGAGCGCTGCTCGCGAGGACTCGCCGTGCGGTACCGCTGATGCGGCCTGCTCGGCACGCTGCTCAGCGGTGCGCACCTTGGCGATGACCGCGGCGGCGAAGCCGAGCAGCCAGCTGCGCCGCCAGGCCCGGACGCCGTCCGCCCGGGCAGGGACACCGGCTGCGATCAGGCCATGCCACATCTGGATCAGCACCGACGTGTACAGCATGTCGGTGCGCTCGATGTCGGAGGCGTACCCGAATATGTGCACTCGCTGGCCTGCCCGCGCCGGCAGCAAGATGCACTGACAGCGCAGCGCAGCGGCGAGACCGCAAAACAGGTGCGCCTGAACGCGGGCCCACGGGTTGTAGATATCCACAATCCGGTTGCCGGGTTTGTCGGTCTCCGGGCGCGTGGCAGCCAGGAGCGCCCGGTCGATCCCGTACTTCGCCATCAGCTCGGCGGCCTTGGCCGTGAGCGCCTGCGCCTCGGCCACCGTCACGCCCTCGGCCTCCGCCTTGGCGAGCAGCTTGCGGACGCGGTCCAGCAGGCGATCAGGCGCCTCAGTGCTGATCGGCGTTGCCATCTGCTGCCTCCTGGGGATCTGGGTGGGCTGTCACTGAACTTAGCGGCGGGTTCCGACAGTCTGGGCCACCTTCGGTCTGCTCGCGCCGGGAGCCTGAGCGTTCCGCACGCTGGGGCCTAGAATCGGCGGTGATGAGCGTCCAGATAGCGCCGAGCCTGCTCGCCGCGGACTTCGCCAGGCTCGCCGACGAAGCGGACACGGTGTCCGGCGCGGCCGACTGGCTGCATGTAGACGTCATGGACGGGCATTTCGTGCCTAATCTCACGATCGGCCTGCCAGTGGTAGAAGCGCTGCACCGGCACGCCAGGCTGCCGCTCGACTGTCACCTGATGATCTCCGACCCTGATCGCTGGGCGCCCGGCTACGCCGAGGCCGGAGCGCGCAGCGTGACGATTCACGTCGAGGCGGCAAGCGCGCCCGTCCGGACGCTGCGCGAGATCCGGGCTGCCGGGGCACGCGCTGGGCTCGCGTTCAACCCGGCAACGCCGGTGCTATCCCAGGCGGACCTGCTGTCGGAGGTCGACATGCTGCTGCTGATGACGGTGGAGCCCGGCTTCGGCGGCCAGAAGTTCCTGGAGCTGGTACTGCCGAAAATCCGCCGAGCGCGCGAGCTGATCAGCTCGCGCGGCGGCGAGATCTGGCTGCAGGTCGACGGCGGCGTCAGCGAGGACACCATCGGGCGCTGCGCCGAGGCTGGGGCCGACATGTTCGTGGCCGGATCGGCGGTCTTCGGCACGGAGGATCCGGCCGGGGCGGTCAAGGTGCTTCGTGACCTGGCCCTGGCCGCGAGTGCGCACCGGCCGGTAGGCGGCGGCATCGGACCGGAAGCCTGACCGGCCGGCATGAGCAACAAGGGCGACAACGGCGGGGAACGGGCTGGCGTTGCGCTCACTCACCTCGATTCCGAGCTGTTTGCCGGGGCAGACGCCACGAAGCGGGATCTGGTTGATTACCTGGACGCGGTCAGCGACCTGATCATCGGCCAGCTTGCCGACCGGCCGCTGTCGGTCATCCGGGTGCGCCCGGGCACCGCGCCGTTCATGCAGAAGAACGTGCCGAAATACGCGCCAGACTTCATCCGCACAGTGACGGTGTGGGCAGAGAGCTCCCGCCGCGAGGTCGACTACGCCCTCTGCAACGATCGGCAGACCCTGCTGTGGTTTGCCAACCAGCGAGCCGTTGAGTATCACCCGACCCTGATGCGGGTCGGGCGCTGGGACAGCCCCGACTTCCTGGTGCTCGATATCGACCCGCCTGCTGGCGCCGGATTCGGGGTGGCGGTCAGCGCCGCCCTGCTGGTACGCGAGGCGCTCAGCTCTGCTGGGCTTGCCGGAGCTGTCAAGACCAGCGGCTCGAAGGGCGTGCACATCATGGTGCCGCTGGCGGCCGGAACGACGAGCGAGGACGCCGCCGCTGCGACCCGGGCGGTTGCGGCACGGGCCGAGCAGCTCGGGCCGGATCTGGCGACAACGGCGTTCCTCAAGGAAGACCGGGGCGGAAAGGTGTTCATCGACGCCACCAGAGCGGGCGGGGCGACTGTGGTGGCCGCGTACAGCCCGCGCGTCAGGCCGTCTACGCCGGTGTCCTTCCCGGTGGGCTGGGATGACCTTGGCAGCGTGCGGCCAACGGATTTCACCGTGCGGAACGCCGCGGGCCTGCTGGCCGGCCACGATGCGTGGGCCGAGCAGCTGCCGGCGCCGCAGCAGCTGCCGGCCGCCCTGGTCGCCGAGGGCCACGCCATCCCGGTGGCCAGGGTCGCGGCGATGCATGAGGGCAAGCGCCGCGCCAGGGCCCGGCGAGCCGATCCGGCCTAGCTCGCAGCTGCACAGCCGCCCCGCGGCCGCGAACAGCACCAGCAGCAGCCGCGTTTGCACCCACACAATCTGGCGGCTAACGTCGGTGGCAGCAATGACCCCTATCGCACCTTTCCTGCCACCTCGCGGGACTCTGGTCCGGCCTGGTGTTGGTTGCGCGCCAGCCAAAGCCGCTGGTGACAGATGATGCGCAGGGCTCACAATGTGCTTATGACGGCCGGGACCACGACAGACGCAGAAAGTCGCGGCGCCACCGACCCCGCGCCACAGCTTGCCTCCCTGCGGCCCGTGCTTGAGATCCGTGACCTCGCCGTCAGCTTTGGCCCGGTGCAGGCGCTAAGCGGCGTGAGCCTGACGGTTGGGGCGGGCGAGGTCGTCGCGCTGGCCGGCGAGAACGGGGCCGGCAAGACGACGCTGGTCCGCTGCATCGGCGGCGATATCACGCCGAATAGCGGCGACCTCCGGATCGTCGGCGTGCCGGTGCAGCGGGACCCCGGCGCGCTGGCCCGCCTTGGCGTCAGCGTGCTCTGGCAGGACCTCGCCCTGTGTGACAACCTCGACATCGCTGCGAACCTCATGCTGGGCCGGGAGCGGCGCAGGCAGATGATGTCCGAGGTCAAGCTCCACACTGAGGCCGGCCGGCTGCTGGCCGACCTTGGCATCAGCCTGCCTGCCACGACTCGCGACATCAAGTCGCTGTCCGGCGGGCAGCGCCAGCTGGTGGCAGTCGGCCGGGCGATCTCTCACCGGCCCCGGCTGCTGCTGCTTGACGAGCCGACAGCGGCCCTCGGCGTGGCCATGTCGAAGCAGGTCGAGGAGCTGATCTCCGGGGTGCGCCAGCAGGGCACCTCAGTCCTGCTGGCCTGCCACGACATCGACATGATGTTCCGGCTCGCAGACCGGATCGTCGTGCTGCGGCACGGCCGGGTGGTGGCCGAGGTAAGGCCGTCCGAGGTGCACCCAGACGACGTGATCGCCCTGTTGTCGGGGCAGGACGCCGACTCATCGGCGCGAAGCCAGCTGACCAGGCTGCATGGCCTCACCGGCCGGCTCGTCAGCGCGGATCCCTCCTCCAGCCTGTCGCTGATCCTGTCCGCGCTCGGAGCGGCGCTGGGCAGCGAGCGGTTGTGCATCCACCTGGTGACGGGCGACGAACTGCAGTGCGCAGCCTCGCTCGGCGTGCCTGACCCGCTGCTGTCGGCCTGGTCCAGGCTGCCGTTCGGCCCGCTCGGCGGACCGGTCGGGATCGCCGCCGCGGATGGTGAGGCGGTCACTGCCGAGGACGTGCGGAGCGGCGGCCCCTGGGCCCTGTTCGCGAGCGTGGCAGCGTCGGCGCGGGTGGCCAGCTCCCTGTCGGTGCCCGTGCGCGGTCCCCGTGGCCTGGCCGGCGTGATCACCGTATTCCGGTCGATGCCAGGCAAGCCGAAGCGGGATGACCTCGACCTAGTCACCCTGTACGCCGGATACGCCGCTAGCGCCATCGAGCGGGACCGCCTGCTTGACGAAGTCACCGCACGAAACCGGGTACTGGAGACGATCCGCGAGATGCTGGAGACGCTGGCCGGGCCGTTGCCGGTGAGCCAGAGCCTGGGCATCGCGCTGCAGGCGCTCTGCCGGGGCCTGCAAGCAGACGAGGCAGCCCTGGTCATCCGCCGGGCCGGACAAGAGCCCGAGCTACGGGCTGCGGCCGGCCGGGTCGTCCTGCAGCTCGCAGATGCCAGCGATGACCTGATCGTTAGCGCGGCTGGGGTGCTCAGCCGAGCGCGCAAGGACGATGTTGCCGTCCACGCCCTCGGCACTCGCGGCCCGATCGTAGCAGTGCCATTCGCCGCCCCAGGCGGCAGCGCCGTTCTGGTGGCCTGCTGGCGCACCGCGGCGCAGCCAGCCGATGCGGCCGCGCTCGCGGAGGACGCAGCTCGCTCGCTGCAGCTAGCACTAGAGCGGGAAGAGGCGTCGGTCGCGCATCAGGAGGCGCTCACCCTGCGCCGGTCGCAGGAGCTCCAGCGCGGTTTCCTGTCGCGGTTGAGCCATGAGCTTCGCACCCCCCTCACGGCGATCAGAGGCTACGCGTCGAGCTTGCTGCAGCCGGACGTGACCTGGGATAGCGACTCCCAGCACCGGTTCCTGCGGCGGATCGCGGCGGAGTCGGCGCGGCTCGGCCGACTTGTTGACGACCTGCTTGATTTCTCCGCTATCGAATCTGGCATCCTGCGGCTGCAGCGCGACTGGTGCGACTTGCCCCTCGTGCTCGAGGCTGCCATCGCGTGCCTGCCGCCGGATAGCTCACCGCCGGTCAAGATGACCTGCGCGCCGGACTTGCCGGTGATCTGGGCGGACCACGACCGGCTGGAGCAGGTGTTCGTGAACCTGCTTGCCAACGCGGTTGGCCACAACCCAGCCGGGACCAACGTGCAGGTGACCGCGACGGCTGGCGCAGAACACGTCGAGGTTTCGGTCGCCGACGACGGCGCCGGCCTCAGCCCAGATATGGCCAGGGCGCCGTTCGAGCCCGCCAGGCGCCGCCGCGGCCCGACGGCCGGTGCCGGGCTCGGCCTGTCGATCGCCAGGGGAATCGTGGCGGCGCATGGCGGCCGGATCGAGCTGGTCGCCCAGCCGCGCGGGACCTGCTTCCGGATTTGCCTGCCGATCGAAGCGGAGACCAGGCTGGCCGGCCAGCCCGAGCCGGCACAGTCCGAGCCGGCACAGTCCGAGCCGGCACAGTCCGAGCCGGCACAGTCCGAGGCAGCACAGCCGGGGGCCGTGCGGTCCAGGGTGGTGGAGTCCGGGGCGCGACGGCCACTACCTGTGGCGCCCGACAAGGCGGTACTGCCGATCGGGGCTGCGGCCGCGCAGATGGGGGTCGGTGCGAGTGGCGACTGAGGCAGCGACGCGCGCGCTAGTGGTCGAGGATGACCCGAACATCGTGGACCTGATCAGGTCCAATCTCGCCGTCCGGGGGTTCGACACGATCGTGTCCGCGGACGGCCTGCGCGCGCTGCGGCTGCTGGAGACCGAGTCACCCGACATCGTGTTGCTCGATCTGATGCTGCCCGAGATCGATGGCTTCGAGTTGTGCCGTCAGATCCGGGAACGGTCTTCGGTGGCGATCATCGTCGTGTCGGCCAGGGGCGGTGAGCGCGATAAGGTCAGCGCGCTGAACGTGGGCGCCGATGACTACATGACCAAGCCGTTCAGCATCGAGGAGCTACTCGCGCGAATTAACGCGACACTGCGCCGCACGCGGCCCGCCGGACTGGCGACGGAGTCAGCACCAGCAGTCATCGCCGTCGCCGACCTCGTGATCGACCTGGCGAGTCAGCAAGTCACCCGGGGCGGAGTCGCCGTGCACCTGACCCCGACCGAGTTCGCGCTGCTGCGCGAGCTCGCGATCAACCGGGGCAAGCTGCTGAGCCATGCGCACCTGCTGCGAAGGGTGTGGGGTCACGGGTACGAGACTGAGACCGAGTACGTCCGCGTCTACATCCGGCGGCTGCGGTCAAAGCTCGAAACCGGCAGCACGCCACTGATCGTCACCCAGCCGCGGGCCGGCTACCGGATCCTGGCGGACTGAGGGCGATGCTGCGCATTAACACTCGGCACCCGGTGCGCGCGCGGGCTGTTGCCGCCGCGGTGAAAACTGCAAACGTCCGGAGTGAGGCGGGACCCTGTGACCTGCCTGTGATCTGCCTGTGACCTGCTGGTATTTCGTTCACGGAATTTTTATGAGGTTACGCGGACGTTAACGGAGTCGTTCATCGATCGCGCCCTAGTGTTTGCGACGGAAGACGATTTGACCCCCACGCGGGACGGTCTGGTGGGTTCGTGGAGAGCCCGGGACTACCCGGCCGCCCGCTGACAGACGAGGTGGTTTTCTTGCGCTCAGTCTCCAAGGCAGTGGCCGCAGTGGCCATCGCCAGCAGCGCGGCGCTGTTCATCGCCGCCTGCGGCAGTTCCAACAATTCATCAGGCCCGAGCAAGCTCAGCTCGTCGCAGGTGCCGAAGCTCAGCTACAACGACTTCAACCTGAGCTTCTCAGCCATGGCCAAGCTCAAGATCCTGGCCACGCACGGGTCCGGCAAGATCGCCGCTATCCTCCCCGACACCGTGTCCTCCACCCGGTACGTCGAGTTCGACGCGCCGTATCTGGCCAAGGCGTTGTCGGACGCCGGCATTCCGAAGTCCGACCAGATCATCCAGAACGCCCAGGGCAGCGACGCCACCGAGTACGCGGACGCACAGGCCGACATCACCAAGGGCGCGAAGGTCCTGATCATGGACCCGCTCGACCCTGGCACCGGCGAGAAGATCGAGGCCTATGCCAAGAAGCAAGGCGTGCCGGTTATTGACTACGACCGGATCACCCTCGGCGGCAGCCGCAAGTACTACGTCAGCTTCAACAACGTGTACGTCGGCACCCTGCTCGGCGACGGACTGGTCAGCTGCATCAAGAACTGGGGCGTGAAGAGCCCGAAGGTCATCGTCATGCGCGGCGACCCGACGGACAACAACGCCACCCTGTTTGCCGATGGCTACGACGCAGTGATGGCGCCCTACTTCGCCAACAAGTCCTGGACCGACGTCGCCAACCCGGCAGGCACCTGGACGCCGACAACCGCGCTGAGCGAGTTCCAGGCCGCCTACACCAAGAACAAGGACGCCAACGCGGTGCTCATGCCGAACGACGAGAACGGCGCGCCGATCATCCACTACCTGCAGACCAAGGGCATCAAGGCGGACACCTTCCCGGTCACCGGCCAGGACGCCACGCTCACCGGTATCCAGAACATCATCTCCGGCTACCAGTGCGGCACCGTGTACAAGCCGATCTACCTCGAGGCGCAGGCCGCCGTCGCGCTGGCCATGTACCTGCGGGACGGGATCACCCCGCCGTCGTCGCTAGTCAACGGCACGGTGAAGGACATCGACGAGCACAACTTCCCGGTGCCATCCATCCTGGAGACGCCGGAATGGGTCACCGCTCAGACCGTTCAGTCGACGATCGTCAAGGACGGCTTCGTGCCGGCCTCGCAGATCTGCGCTGGCTCATTCGCCAAGGACTGCACGAAGTACGGGATCTCGTAATGAAACTAAGCGCTGACGACCGTGCCTGGACGGCCCGGTGGTAGCCAACAGCGCCGGGGACGGTGCCACGCCCGCAGTAGCGGGCGTGGCACCGTCCGTGCCCGGCACGGCAATCGACGGCGCGCCGCTGCTTCAGCTGCGGGGCATCGGCAAGGCATTCGGCCCGGTGCAGGCCCTCACCGGTATCGATCTCGACATACCAGCGGGGCAGGTTACTGCCCTGGTGGGCGACAACGGGGCCGGCAAGACAACGCTGATCAAGTGCATTGCGGGCATTCACGAGCCCAGCAGCGGACAGCTGCTCTGGAACGGCCGGCCAGTGCACCTGCACTCGCCCAAGGACGCGTCCAATCTCGGGATCGCGACGGTCTACCAGGATCTGGCCCTAGCTGACAACCTGGATATCGTGCAGAACATGCTGCTCGGCCACGAGAAGACGCAGTTCGGCATCCTCGATGAGATCTCGATGGAGCTCACCGCCAAGCAGACGCTCAAGGATCTGTCGGTGACCACAGTGAGGTCGATCAGGCAGCCGGTCGGCTCGCTCTCGGGCGGCCAGCGGCAGGCTGTCGCGGTTGCCAAGGCGGTCATGCAGGAAGCCAAGCTCGTCATCATGGATGAGCCGACTGCGGCGCTCGGCGTGACCCAGACCGAGCTGGTGCTGAATCTGATCACGACGCTGGCCAGCCGCGGCCACGCCGTCGTCGTCGTCTCGCACAACCTGACGGACGTGTTCCGGGTCGCCGACAGGATCGCGGTGCTGTACCTTGGCAGGCTGGCTGCGGTCGGTCCGGCATCCGAGTTCGACTCGCAGTCGGTCGTCGAGTACATGACCACCGGGTCGGCTAGCCGCAACGGCAACGGAGCCGGCAGCCCATCAGCGGCCTCGGCTGCGGCCAGCAGCGGCTCGGAAGGCTGAGAATATGACAAGTACTGAGAATCAAGAGCCAACTAAGGCTGAGGCGCCGGGGTCTTTGGCGGTGGCCCGGCAGGCCGAGGAGGCCGCCGTCGTCGCTGGCGCGGTGGCGGCGCCGGACCTGCTAGCCAACTCGCTGGGCGAGTATTTCCGGCTCTGGCTGCGGCGGGTGCGGAGCGGCGAGAGCGGCGCGCTGCCGGTGATCATCGGCCTGGTCGCGCTGGTGATCTACTTCCAGGTGTCGCAGAGCAGCTTCCTGTCGGCGGACAACATCGCCAACCTGATGGGCCAGGCCGGCTGGATCATCACGATCGCCATGGCGCAGGCGTTCATCCTGCTGCTCGGCGAGATCGACCTGTCGATCGGCTTCAACATGGCCATTGGCGGCACGGTCACGCTCTGGGCGGTGTCGGTGACCCACCCGTGGCCGACATGGCTTGCGATCCTCATCGGCCTGGCCGTCTGCGCGGCCATCGCGACCATCGAGGGCCTCGTCATCGTCTGGCTCAAGATCCCGTCGTTCGTGGTGACGCTGGCTGGCCTGCTCGGCCTGAACGGCGTGCTGATCTGGCTGTTCGATGCGTCGAAATCGGTCAGCGTCGGGGGCACGATCTCGAACCACAACAACTTCATTAACGACATGGTCAACGGCAACCTCAGCGCCAGCGCCGGATGGATCGTGCTGATCGCGGCCGTGGTGCTAGGCGGCGCCTTTATGATTGCCCGAGACCGGCGCCGCGTGGCCAATGGCCTCGAGGCGCCGCCACTGGGCGTCACGTTGCTGAAGCTTGCCGTAATGGCCGTGATTGGCGCCGCGCTGGTATACGTGCTCAACATCAACCGGGCCGCGTTCGGGACTCTCGAGGGCGTTCCCTGGGTGGTCGTGGTTGTGCTGGTGCTGCTCCTCCTGGCCACTGTCCTGCTGATGCGGACGAAGTTCGGGCGGTACGTCTATGCCGTCGGCGGGAACGCAGAAGCGGCCAGGCGGGCTGGCGTCAACCTGAACCGGATCCGGGTGCTGTGCTTCACGCTCGCAGGCCTGTTCGCCGGCATTAGCGGCATCCTTTACTCCTCCTACCTGGGCTCGATGTCGGAGAACTTCCCCGGCGGCCAGTACGTGCTGTACTCGGTCGCGGGCGGTGTCATCGGCGGGATCAGCCTGTTCGGCGGTCGGGGCCGGATGTTCGGCGCGGTACTCGGCGGCTTCATCGTCGCTGTCATCTACAACGGCGTCGACTTGCTCGGCCTCGGCGCGGCCGGCCAGTACATCTGGACAGCTCTGGTGCTGCTCGCGGCGGTCACACTGGACGCGCTTGCCCGCCGGGGTAGCGCGACGGCGGTTGGCCTTAGGTAGAGCCTGTGGCGGCTGCCCGTTCCCGAGCTTGATCGGGAACGGGCAGTCGCCGTTTTGCCACGCGGGTGGTGCAGGCCACAGACTTGCCATGCGACAGCGGAATACCTGGCGTGGCACACTAGTTCTGGCAATCGAGCGTGCTCCGGGGTCGGTGAAACTCCGAACCGGCGGTGACAGTCCGCGACCCGGCCGAAACCATCGGCTGGCTGATCCGGTGAAATTCCGGGACCGACGGTTAAAGTCCGGATGGGAGGCAGCACGTGCGCGGTGACGGCCGGGCCCGGTCTTGCGGGTCCGATCCGACGCCAGATCCGCGTTTGCGCGGTTAGCGCATCCCCCCGGAGCCCGAGGCAGGGCAGCGCCCCAGTCGGTGCGGGGCTCCGGAGGAGGACACGGTGTTTACCGGGATAGTGGAAGAACTCGGCGAGGTCGTCGGCATCGAGGTGAGCGGCGACTCGGCCCGGCTCAGAGTCCGGGGCCCGCTGGTGACTGGCGACGCGTCTCGCGGTGACTCGATCGCGATCAACGGCGTGTGCCTGACGGTGACCGGGACGCAGGACGGCGAGTTCAGCGCGGACGTCATGGGGGAGACGCTCGGCAGGTCCAGCCTTGGCGTCCTGACGCTGGGTGCCCCAGTGAACCTGGAGCGGCCGCTTCGGCCGGACGGTCGCCTCGGCGGCCACATCGTGCAGGGTCACGTCGACGGCATCGGCACTGTCCTGGCCCGCCGGCCAGCCACCGGCTGGGAGGTGGTGCGGATCTCGATCCCGCCGCGGCTCACGCGTTACCTGGTGGAGAAGGGTTCAGTGGCCGTTGACGGCATCAGCCTGACGGTCTCGGCGCTCGGCGCCTCAGGCGGGGAGGCCTGGTTCGAGGTCAGTCTGATCCCGGAGACCCTGGCGCGGACCACGCTCGGCCGCAAGCAGCCCGGTGACGTCGTGAACCTGGAGGTCGACATGATCGCCAAGTACGTGGAGCGCCTGCTCGCCGGGAGGATCCAGTGACCGGCGAGGTGGGGTCATCGTCGGCAGCTGACCCCCGGCTGGACGACGTGGCGCGAGCGGTGGCCGATATCGCGGCCGGGCGGCCCGTCGTGGTGGTGGACGACGCCGATCGCGAGAACGAGGGAGACATCATCTTCGCGGCGAGCAAAGCCACGCCGGAGCTGCTCACTTTCATGATTCGGTACACCAGCGGCGTGATCTGCGTCCCGATGCCGGGGGAGATGCTGGACCGGCTCCAGCTGCCGCTGATGACCAGCCAGAACGCGGAACGGATGCGTACTGCCTATACGATCAGCGTGGATGCCCGCGATGGCGTCACCACCGGGATTTCCGCCGCCGACCGGGCTAAGACCATCCGGGCGCTCGCCGACTCCGCCACCGAGCCGTACGAGATCGTGCGGCCCGGTCACGTGTTCCCGCTCCGGTACGCGCCAGGTGGCGTGCTGAGGCGGCGCGGGCACACCGAGGCGGCCGTCGACCTGGCGCGCCTGGCCGGCCTGACCCCGGCGGGTGTGCTCGCGGAGATCGTCAACGACGACGGCACCATGGCCCGGCTCCCGGAATTGCGGAAGTTCGCCGACAAGCACGGCCTGGCGCTTATTTCGATCGAGCAGCTGATCTCCTACCGCCGCCAGCACGAGCGCTTCGTGCGGAGGGTCGTCGAGACCAGGCTGCCCAATCAGTTCGGCGACTGGCGCGCCATCGGCTACCTGAACTCAGTCGACGGCACCGAGCATCTGGCGCTGGTGCTCGGCGACCTGACCGCGCCCGGTCCGGACGTGCTCGTCCGGATGCACTCGGAGTGCCTGACCGGTGACGTGTTCGGGTCGCATCGCTGTGATTGCGGCGCCCAGCTGGACGCGGCGATGGCGGCGATTGCCGCCCAGGGCCGGGGTGTGGTCCTGTACCTGCGCGGCCATGAGGGACGGGGGATCGGGCTGCTGTCGAAGCTGCGCGCCTACCAGCTCCAGGACGGCGGGGCCGACACGGTCGACGCCAACACCGAGCTCGGGCTGCCGGTGGACGCACGTGAGTACTCAACTGGCGCGCAGATGCTGACCGACCTTGGCGTCCAGTCGCTCCGGCTGCTGACGAACAATCCGGCGAAGGTTGACGGCCTAGGCGGGTTCGGCCTGGAGATCACCGGCCGGGTCGGCCTTCCGTCGGCGCTGACGCCGCACAACGTTCGTTACCTGACTGCCAAGCGCGATCGGCTCGGTCACCAGATCGACAACCTGCCCCTGATCGATGACGGCAACCCTGTTTACGGGTCAGCTCCTGGATCGGCGCCATCAGGTCCGTCATCGACGGCGTCAGGTGCAGGTGCCGGTCCGGCTCCATCCACCGCGAGCGCGCGGTGAGCGGTGGAGGCCGACCGGACGGGCAGGCGGTCGACGCCGCCGGGCTGAGCATTGCGATCGCTGCCACGCGCTGGCACGCGGAGATTACCGATCAGCTCGTGGAGCGCGCGCTTGCTGCGGCTCGCGCATGCGGCATCGCCGATCCGCGGCTGGTTCGCGTGCCGGGCGCGGTTGAGCTGCCAGTGGTAGCGGCCGAGCTGGCACGCAGCCACGACGCGGTCGCCTGCCTGGGCACCGTTATCCGCGGCGGCACGCCGCATTTCGACTACGTATGTGACGCGGTGACCTACGGGCTGACGAGGGCGGCGCTGGACGCCGGGACCCCAGTCGGCAACGGAGTCCTGACGTGCGACACACTGCAGCAGGCCCGCGACCGCAGCGGGCGGCCAGACAGCGCGGAGGACAAGGGCTGGGACGCGGTTGTGGCCGCGCTGGAGACCGCGCTGGTGCTGAGATCACTCCGCAGCTGACTGCTGCAGTCACATCCATGCGATTTCCTGCGTTATGCGGTCTAGTATGCGCCTTTTGTCTGCAGGAAACAGCATGGATGTGACGGTGAGCCTTCGCCTGCGTGCTCCCGGCGGAGCGGCTGCTTTCACTCGTCCACAGGCGCAACACGGTAGTGATAGCCGTGGTGATCGGTGAAGCCGAGCCGCCGGTAGAGCGTTCGCGCTGCGGCGTTGTCGTCGCTCACCTGCAGGTACAGGTTCTCAAAGCCGCAGCTGGCGGCGCGGGCGGCGAGAGCGGCAGTGATCGCCACAGCCAGGCCCTGCCGGCGATGCTCCGGGGCGACTTCGATCGCGGTCAGGCCAGCCCAGCCGTCGGCCCCCGCAACCCGGCCGATCGCGATCGTCTGATCGCCGGACCTGACGGAGCCGAACTCCTGCCACGGTGCGGAGGTCAGCAACGTGAGCGCCACCGGCGGCAGCGGACCGCCGCGGTAGTGATACCTGGCGAGCCAGGCGGCGTCCGGTTCGGCGTCGAACGTGACGGCTGCCCCACCAGCCGGTACGGACGCGGTGACCGTTGACGGCTCAGCCGTCATTACCGTCGCGGCATCCGCGCGCATGGTCCAGCCGAGTCCGGATAGCAACCGATCCAGCGCGCTGGCGGTCGGCTGACCCGTCGGGTACGGGACGGCGATCATGGCCGGCCGCCCGCGGTCGGCGTACCAGGCGCGCACCTTCTCGATCGCGGCTGGCAGCGGCAGGCCCGGATCCCCGACCGCGAGTGCGCTGTTCGCCCGGCCAGTGAAACCGGCGGCGGCGCGTAGCAGCCAGTCACCGAGCCGGTCCTCCTCGCATGCACGCCAGGCCGGCACTGCCGCAAGCTCGAGGTCGTCGATCGAGATCGCCACCTGCGTCAGGGTGCCAGGATTACGCCGTTGCCGCATTCGGTTAACAGGGCCAGCGGAACATGTTGTGCCCCTGACAGGATGACCCCATGACCACGTTGTCCGACGTTGCGGCGATAGGCAGCCGTGACAAGTTCCTCGCCGTGATCTCAACGGCTCGGGCCGACGGCACGATCCAGTCCTCGCTGGTCAACGCCGGCGTTCTGGCAGACCCTGCGACCGGGCAGGACGTCGTTGGCTTCGTTACCTATGGCCCGGCCAAGCTGGCCAACCTGCGGACGCGGCCGCAGGTCACCGTCACCTTCAGGGCGGGCTGGCAGTGGGCGGCGGTCGAGGGCCAGGCCAGGATCATCGGGCCGGACGATCCGGCGGCTGAGTCCGATCCGGAACGGCTCAGGCTGCTGCGTCGTGAGGTTTTCACCGCCGCTGGCGGCACGCACGAGGACTGGTCCGAGTTCGACCGGGTGATGGCGACCGAGCGCCGGGCGGTCGTGCTTGTGAAGCCGACAAGGATCTACAGCAATCCGAGTTAGCAACCCCGCGGCCGAGGCATGGCATATCACGAAGTGGGACAAAAAGGGTGCTACTGCGGATGGTTCGTGAGTATTCGCCAGGAGTAGCCCTGGCTGCGCCAGGCATGGACCGGGAGTGGCGCAGATCACGCGGGAACCTGCGGCCACGTAGCCTTGGAAGATGGCAAGCGTCGCGGTTGTTAGCCCGCTGAAAGGCCGGATAACCGGCCCAGGCGAAGTCACCGAGGTAACCCGGTAATGCGCGACATTCTTGATCCAATCACCGGCTGGTGGACTGCCGACGACACCTTCGGCCTGGCCACGGTTGTTCGCACGTTCAGCAGCGCTCCACGCGAGCCAGGCGCGGCGATGGCGGTCTCCGCCTCCGGCGAGGTCGTCGGCAGCGTGTCCGGCGGCTGCGTCGAGGGCGCGGTTTACGAGCTTGCTACCGAGGTCGTCGCTAATGGCGAGCCGGTGCTGAAGCGCTACGGCATCAGCGACGACGATGCGTTCGCGGTCGGACTGACCTGCGGTGGCATCATCGACATCTTTGTGGAGCCGGTCAGCAACCAGCGCTTCGCCGAACTCGGCGAGATCGCTGACGCGGTCCGGCGGGGCCGTCCGGTGGCCGTCGCGACCGTGATCGAGGGACCTGGCATTGTCGGGGCCCGCCGGATCATCTGGCAGGACGAGCACGCTACCGGCACGCTCGGCGCCGGCGACCGGCTTGACGAGGCCGTCGACGACGACGCGCGCGGGATGCTGGCGCAAGGCGTCACGGCTGTCCGGCGCTACGGGCCTGAGGGCGAGCGCCGCCGGGACGAGCTGGCGGTCTTCGTCCAGTCCTTCGCTCCGGCGCCCCGAATGCTTGTGTTCGGCGCGATCGACTTTGCTGCGGCCGTGGCCAAGGCCGGAAAGTTTCTCGGCTACCGCGTGACGGTCTGCGACGCTCGCCCCGTCTTCGCGACCGCGTCGCGCTTTCCCGATGCCGACGAGGTCGTCACTGACTGGCCGCACCGCTACCTGTCAAAGATCAGCACGGACGAGCGGACAGTCATCTGCGTGCTGACGCACGACCCGAAGTTTGATGTGCCGCTGCTAGAGGTGGCTCTGCGCGGGCCTGCGGCATACATCGGCGCGATGGGCAGCAGGCGCACCCATGAAGACCGGCTGGCCCGGCTGCGTGAGGTCGGTATCAGTGAGGCTGAGCTCGCGCGGCTGCGCTCGCCGATCGGCCTTGACCTGGGCGCGCGCACGCCGGAAGAGACTGCCGTGGCGATCGCTGCCGAGCTGATCCAGCTGCGCTGGGGTGGTACCGGACGGCCGCTGACGGCCACGACCGGCAGGATCCACCACGGTCACCTGCCAGGTGACCGGCTGGCGCCCGAGGTGGCGGACGAGCGGACAGCGTGAGTGTCGGGCGGGAACGTCGCGGGGATACTGCTCGCCGCCGGCGAGGGGAGCCGTCTTGGCCGGCCCAAGGCCCTGATTGAGCTTGGCGGCCGCTCGCTCGTGCGCCGCGGGATCGCGCTCTTGCATGACGGCGGTACGAACCCCGTCATCGTGGTGTCTGGCGCGACTGGCCCGCTCGACCCCGAACCCGGTGTGCTCAGCGTGGCCAACCCAGACTGGCCTACCGGTATGGGCTCGTCGCTGGCGGCCGGCCTTGCCGCAGTGCCAGCGGGGTGCTCGGCCGCTGTGCTCGCGCTAGCCGACCAGCCGCTCGTCGGAGCCGAATCGGTGCGCAGGCTGATCGCTGCGTACGGGGCCGGTGCCCAGGTCGCGATCGCATGCTACGACGGCCAGCCCCGCAACCCGGTCCTGATCAGCCGCGAGCACTGGCCCGAGGTGATCGAGCTGGCGGTCGGCGACGTGGGCGCGAGGCCGTTCCTGCGCTCGCATCGGGACCTGGTAACTGAGGTCGAGTGCGGCGACACTGGCCGGCCAGACGATGTGGATACGCCGGAAGACCTCGCTCGGATCGAGGCACTGCTGGCCCGGGATACCCCGTTCCCTACCTGATTGCCGTAATTCCCCATTGCTGCCTGATGCTGTCGCCGGGCTCGATCGTTAGCAGGTCTGTGCCCGTGACGAAGGCGTTGGGCGGGCAGGTCATCGGCTCGATGGCCAGGGCACGCCGGCGAGCCTCGGGGCCGAGCGGATCGCCGGTAAACACCTGCAGCCAGCGGTAGCCGGGTCCGGCCCAGAGCGCAACCTCGGCGTCAGGCCCGGTCAGCCTGGCCCAGGCGCGGCCGTCCTCCCCGCTGTACAGGCCGGTGAACGCGGTATCGAGCGACGTACTGCCGATCGTTCGGCGTTCACGGAAGTCATACTGCGACCCGGCGACCTCTTGCGGGCGCCCGGTGGGGATGCCGCGGTCGTCGGCCGGCTGCCAGCGGGCGGCGGGCAGCTGCAACTGCCAGCCATCGACGGCGCCCGTGCCAGCCCGAAGGTACGGATGCGAGCCGGTACCGAAGGGCGCCGGATGGTTGCCGGAGTTACGAGCCGTGACGGTTACCTCGAGTCCTGTCTCCGCAATGAGCCGGTAGCCCGCGCTCAGCTCCAGGGAGAACGGATACCCTGGGCGTCCGAGCAGCCGTAGGCCAAGCTCAACGTAATCAGGTGCCTGTGTGGTGAGGCTCCAGCTCGCGAACCTCGTGAGGCCGTGGATCGCGTTGTCGTGCGCAGGCTCGGAGATGTCGAGCTGGTAGCTGCGCCCGCCGAACGAGTACTTCCCGTGGTCGACCCGATTCGGCCACGGGGCCAGAAGCTGGCCGGCGCCAGCGGGCGGAACCTCGTCGGCGTCGTACCCAGTGATAACCGGCCGGCCGCTATGGCTGAGTGTGCGCAAACCGGCGCCGAGTTCGGTGACGGTAGCCCGATAGTCCCCTGCGACGATCTCGTGCTGCATGCCGGTCAGCGGGACAGCTGATTCTCGCATGGGATCAACTCTGGCATGCGTCGGCTGCTCGAGAGCGGATGACTCGCCCGGACGCCGATCGGCTCGGCGGGCTGCGGGCGAAAGTGCCGGCGGGGCTGCTTGGGGAGCGGGGGACCTTCAGCCCCGCCGGCAGTTGAACCCTAACTGGCCGTGGTGTCCGTCGGTGCGAAGTTGACCAACCCCGCAGCTGGTTCCGCTGAATGGTGGCTAAGAGGCCGAGCTTGCACGCGCCTCGGTCGGCACCCGGCCGAGCGTGCCGTTGCGTACGGCTTCGGCAGCCAGCACGCCGAACAGGTAGAAGCACGCGGACTCTTCTGTCGGGAAGACCTGGAGCTCATGCTGGGCGCCGCCAGAAGAGTGGTAGACCTCAAACTTGTCGCCTGCCTGGACGAGGCACAGCGCTCCCTCGACGTCCTCGCCGATCGCGTAGGCGTCTGAGGGTATGCCCGCATCGCTGGCGAGATCGGCGAACAGCCGTTCGGTCGCCATCCGGCGGCGGGCCGCGCGGCGTGGCCGCGATGGTGCAGGCTTTCCGCGGCGCGTGTGAGTCGGCTCATTCCTAGCGGACACCGTGTTGGCGGACAGCGTGTTCGCGGAGGCCGCGTCGTTCGGCCCCGTGTGGGCCGGACCTGGGTCGGATAGCCCCGCGCCGGATAGCCCCGCGCCGGATAGCCCCGCGCCGGATAGCCCCGCGCCGGATAGCTCTGTGCGGGCTGGCGCGGCCGTGTCCAACGCTGTGTTGGCTGGTATTGGGGCCGCCTGCTGCGGCCGTCGTGCGGCAGATGCGGCCCGCAATGCCTCAGCCTCAAGCGGCAGCGGTACCTCAGCCGCGACCGGCAGCGCGATGCCGGTAACCCCGTCAGGGACAGCGCGGTAAGCGGTGCTGGTCCTCCCGCCAGCCTCGGCAGTCGGGCCATCGGTGGCAGCGCGCAACGGGTCGGCTGGCTCCGCTGGCTCCCAGGAATAGGCCGATGTCGGCTGTGCGGCAGAGTTTGGGTATCCCGCCAGCTCCGGTGTGGACGGCGGTAGATAGCCGGTCAGGTCAGCCCCGGCGATCGGCACCGGATACCCGGCGGAGTCGCTCCGTCGGGGGATCGGGTACCCGGCGGAGTCGTTGCGTTGGGGGATCGGATATTCGGTGGAGTCATTGCGTTGGGGGATCGGATACCCGATCGAGTCGCTCGGCCGGGGCGCGGGCCTGCCCGCCCCGTCGGTGGAGCTCCCCGGCCGCCCGTACTCCGTACGCTCCTCGAGGATGTCGTTTACCTCAGTCCTGGGCGCGACCAGCTCGAAGACACCGCGGTCCACCTGCCAGTAGCCGAGTTGCTCCGCCTTGTAGCCGTCGTGGCCGAGGTACCCGATGTGCAGCCGATCACCAAGATCGTCCAGGATTATGCACCGCTCGCCGCGGAACTTGCCTATCGGCTTGGATTCCCAGACGGCCTGCACCTCGCTGAACGGCAGCTGCCTGCGCCAGTGGCCGGTCGCCGGCTCGAATCCAAGCTCCTCAGGCGGCGGGCAGGCTGCGAAGAGGACAATGTCCCCGTCCGTCGGGCCGATCCCGGCCTCGAAAGGTGATCCCTGGTACGTGGCCATCAGCCGGTAGCGCAAAGTTCAGGCCCTTCTGCCGGACGGAGCCAGACTTGGCCGTCGTAGCGAGCGATGAAGTCGGACTTATCACGACCGATCCGGTGGATTTCAGCGCCCACCGGAACAGGAATGGGGTCAGTGAAGTACTCGGCAACGCCCTGATCCTCGGCCACCGTATAGCCGGTCCCGGTGAACGGCGGCTTCATCATCCAGTCACCGCCGTGCTCGGGGGAGTACGGCACCTGGTAGGTCTCGGTGCCTACTGCCCGCCAGCGGAGCACATAGATCTCGTCCATGTCCGGGCTGAAGTCCGAGCCGTCGTAACCAAGGCCCAGCAGACGGTGCAGTTCTCGCGGGCTGGAAACGGAACCGTCCGCTACCCGGTGAACGAAACCCGAAATGATCGACCTCCGGCCAGTCAGGTATGGCTCGACCATGCGAGGCGGGATGGCCTTGTGCATGAGCGTGCCAGGCTCCACGGCCCTAGGTCCCTGGCCGACCTGGCTCACCCCTGCCCCCCTGTGCTGTGACCTGCTGTGCTTCGAACTACTGTGCCATGACTTACCTGGGATTTCACGGGACTCTCATTATCATCAGTTGCGTCCCGAACTGCCCTAGTCGGCCCGGTCCAGGGCCCGCGGAATCCTGCCTCGTAGGTGATTCGGCCGCCGTCATGGCCGCCGTTGGTCGGCGCCGCCAGGATTCTGGCTCCAGC
>Ga0335072_10004307_pt1 | contig 21215 bp, 9 predicted proteins | sample Lox_Sample_21_FD_206725 | JGI IMG/M metagenome (GOLD analysis project Ga0335072, IMG submission 206725) | Soil microbial communities from Loxahatchee National Wildlife Refuge, Florida, United States - Lox_Sample_2.1 | ecosystem: Environmental > Terrestrial > Soil > Wetlands | place: USA: Florida...
CATCTGGTACATCCCGCCGCTGACATCCTCAAGGGAACGGACACTCTCCAGAGGCAACGCTGGATCGAGCGATGCTACGGCTTGACGCAGCTGAGTTGTGACCGCGCCCGCAGTGGTTCGCGACCGGACAGCAATGATTGCGTAGCCATATCCCGACTTCCCTTGAAGCAGGGGAACGAAGACGACGGGGTTTGGATCGGTGTTGCTTGGATCGTGATAAGCGAAGTCGCGCACGACGCCGACAATACTGCGGTCGACCTTGTCGATAGCGATATGACTGCCGAGTGCATTTCCCTTTGGCCAATAGCGATGTGCCATCGATTCATTGATCACCGCGACATGGGGCGCGGAATCATTGTCAGCCGCAGTGAAGTCGCGGCCTTGTTGGAGCTGTATGCCCATGGTGTGGAAGAAGTCGGGGCCGTCATAATCCACCACAATCGACTTGTCTTCTCCCTTTGCAGGGACATAACCGGGAATGCTGAATTCACGGGTATTGCCGGAGCCCCAGTCGCCCATGGGAAGATGCGTGGTGAGGGTCGCGGCGGTGACGCCCGGTGCAGTGCGCAGGCGATCGAGAAGCGTTGTCAAAAACACCCCGCCGCGATCTTCGTTGTAGCCCGCCCGCGAGAGATCGACTACCGCGGTCAACGCATTGTTGCGATCGAAGCCGGCGGGCCGGTTGAGGATATTGATGGCGGTGCGAACCAGCAGCCCGCAGCAGGCAAGCACTAGGAAGCAGATGCCTAGCTGAAGGCCAAGAAGAATTCTCTGACCGATGCGCCTGCGGGTCGCACCGGCCACGGCGGTGCTGCCCTCATGCAATGCGTCGCGTTGCGAAATCCGCAGCGACTGGCGAATCGGGTACATGCCGCAAACCAACGTGACAACGATCGCAATGGCTGCCACGAAGGCGACAATCCGGAAATCGGTTTTAAGGTTGAAAGCGAGCACGAAGCCGAGGTCGGGCATGAGAGCGTAAAGAGCGCGCGAGATCCCGAGGCTTGCGGCCCAACCCGCAAAAGCACCCGTGGTCGCCAGCAAGCCGGTTTCAATGAACACCTGCTTCGCGATGCGCGCTGGGCGTGCGCCGAGGGCGGTGCGAATGGCAACTTCGCGACGACGACGCGCGGCATGCTGGCCAAGCAGCGAGGCAATGTTGATGCAGACGAGGATCATCAGCAGGCCTGAGGCCCCGAAGAGAACGGGCATCTGCTCGCCGATGATCGAGAAGAATCCGCGCTGGAAATTTGCGGAGTTATAGAGGTTCAGATCCCAGCTGTTGTACTGGTCGTTATGCTGTGCAAGCGCGAAAGTCCGGGCCAGCGTGTGGATCTCGGCTTCAGCCGTGGCGTCGTTTGCGCCGGGATTCAGACGGAGGACAACCTGCATTGGCGAGTGCGCCAGCGGATCAGGGGGAGAATCCGGCGATAAGTCGCGCAGGGAAGAAAACGGAATCCATGCGGCTTCCGCAAGACCGCCGAAGATCCCATTAAAACCAGAGGGCGCCACTCCGACTACGGTGAAGGCGTGGCGATTGATGGAGACGGTGCGGCCTATGACGGAGGGATTGGAGTTGAAGCGTTCGCGCCATAGGCCGTCCGACAGGACGATCGCATCACTGGAACCATAGTTGCGATCGCTCGCATCCGGCTGAAAAAAGCCGCCAACCTGCGGCCTTACCCCAAGGAGGTGGAAATAATTCGAAGTGACGATTCCGGCAGGAATTGCCTGTGGTTGCGTATCGGGCAGGGACAAGTTGAGCGTCATGGCGTCGAACCCGGCAGCATCGTTGAACGAGCGGCCGTGTTGACGCAGGTGCTCAAGTTGGTCGAAGTGAACCGAGTAGCCGTTATTTCCCAGCACCGTCGCAGAGACGAAGCGTAGCGAGCGCGCATCGTGCACCTGCGGCCACGGATTGAAGAGAACAGCATTCGTCCACGTGGCAACCGTGGTCACCGCACCGATGCCCAGCGCAAGGGTGAGCACCGCCGTAAGCGTGTAGCCAGGCGACATGCGGAGCTGGCGTACCGCGTAACGCAAGTCCTGGCCGAACACCTTACGCCTCCACTTCTTCGGTCAGCTTTTTCAGCTCGTCCTCGGAGACAACCTTGCCGTCGAACAGGTGCACCTCGCGCTCGGCATGCTTGGCAAAGCGCGGATCGTGCGTCACCATGCAGATGGTCGATCCCTCGCGATGCAGGTCGGCAAGCAGATGCATCACGGCTTCGCCGTTCTTCGAGTCGAGGTTTCCGGTAGGCTCGTCGGCCAGCAGGATCGAAGGCGATCCGGCTAATGCACGCGCCACGGCAACACGCTGCTGTTGACCGCCCGACAGCTGGGCGGGATAGTGCCGCATGCGGTGCGCCATGTTCACGCGCTCCAGGGCTTCCTTCACGCGCTTTTTGCGCTCGGCCGAAGGCATGCCGGCGCGGTAGGTCAGGGGCAGCTCGACATTCTCTTCCACGGTGAGATCGCCAATCAGGTTAAAACTCTGGAAGATAAAACCGATCTCCTGGTTGCGAATGCGCGAGCGCTCGCCGAAACTCAGATTCTCAACTGGCTTATTGTTGAGCAAATAGCGGCCCCCGGTCGGCGTATCAAGCAGGCCAAGGATCGACAGCAGCGTCGATTTGCCGCAGCCCGACGGGCCCGACATGGCCACGTATTCTCCACGCGATATGGTGAGGTGAATGCCGGAGAGCGCGTGGGTCTCCACTTCATCGGTGTAAAAGACCTTGGTGAGTTCTTCAATTTCAATCAGCTTATCGTTTGCCATCCAATCCCCCTCGTGAAGATGAGTTGTCAGTTATCAGTTGTCAGTGATCAGAACTGCGGTTCGACTCTGATTCCTGACCGGTTCCTTAATTCCGTAAAGCAGGGCCGCTATTCAAGGCGAATGCGATCAACATTGTCGTAGCGCGACATGTCGGAAAGAATCACGGTATCGCCTTCCTTCAGACCGTCGAGCACCTGGATGCTGTTCACCGAAGCTTTTCCGACCTTCACCTGGACGCGTTCCGCCGTCTTGTGGTCGGGATCCTCCTTGAACAGGCTCAGTGTCGAGTTCTCGTTGCCCAGAGCCGGCCGGCCGACCGTGAGGACGTTTTTCAGCGTCTCGAGGTCGATTTCGCCGTCCACGCTCAGCCCCTTCACCGCGCCCGGCGGCAAGGGTCCATCAAGAGCTACGTCAACCGTGCGCGTTCCGTTCAATACGGCGGGATCAATTCGAATCACGTGGCCGGGCACGACGCCATTATGGGTGTCAATGCTGGCCGGCTGGCCGATTTGAATGTCACGGGCCTGGGTCTCGGGGATCTGCAACGCGGCTTTCAGTTTGCCCAGTTGAACCACTTCCGCCAGCGACGTCCCGGCAGTGACGTGGGTGCCGACGGCTACGGGAGTCGCCAGAGGATCAAGTTCACCCGAAATGCCGGCCCGTACCTCCAGCGCGTCCGACTGCTTCTGATAGAGCGCCAGCAACGCTTTGGCCTGGTCGATCTTGGTCTGCGCCGATGCCAGTTGGACCTCGATGTTTTTCTCATTCAGATCAAGCTGCTGCAAGCTCAGCTTATGTTGTGCCGCCAACTGGTCCGCGGTCCCCTTTGACTTGTCGTAGGAGACACCGGCAATCACACCAAGCTTGTAGAGTTGCTCGTCGATCTTGGCCTGTTGATTGTCCTGCGTATTCTCCGTCGCGATCTGCGCGGCCGCCATCTTTTTGTCCATTAGGGTGCTTTGCAACTCGGCCTGCTTGTCCTTGTAATCGGATTCGGCCTGCTTCACCTGAAGCTTGGCATCGAGCAGCTTCTGTTCAACTTCCGGAGCCGCCAAGTCCATCAGGATCGTGTCGGGCTTAACCATGGTTCCCGGCAAAACGCGAATGCGGACCACGGTCGCGTCAGTCAATGCAGGAATCAGCTCGATCGAGTCTTCGCGCGGAACCAGCGTACCGGTCGATCCGCGTACCTGGCGAATCATGTCCCCGCGCTTCACTGTGTCCGGCCAGACAGTTGACGCATCGACCGTGGGAGCCGCCGGCTTGAGCCGGGAAACCAATACCACTGCAACCGTAAGAACCACCACTCCAATGCCGGCCCAAATGAACAGGCGGCGCCGTTTGCTCTTCTTAATATCTGGGCGTGCGATATCCATCACGTCTGGCTAAGGAGCACTTGCCATGCCAAAAGGGGCAGGCTTGCAGATGCTCCAAATAAAGAGGTTACCGGCTGTAAGGCTTTGAAGCGAAGGGAGTTGAATTGACCGGTGTCCGGGCGGATTGTCCGTTATCGGACAGTTTGCACTCGGTCAGAATGGATAGGTTTTCAGAGAATCAGGCACGCTCCACGGCCAGCGCCACCGCGCCTCCACCCCCAAGACAAAGCCCAGCGACGCCTCGCTTTGCGCCGCGGTCGGCCATGGCGTAGATCAGCTTCACAAGCACAGCGGCCCCACTGGCGCCAATCGGATGCCCCAGCGCCACTGCGCCTCCATTTACATTGACCTTGCCCTGATCAAGGCCGAGTTCGCGAATCACCGACAGCGCCTGGACAGCAAAGGCCTCGTTCAATTCGAACAGGTCGACCGAATCGAGGCTCCAGCCCGCCTTGTCGACGACCTTCCGAACAGCATCAATCGGCGCGAGGGAAAACCACTCGGGCTCACGGCTGGCCGTCGCCTGGGCACGGACGACACACATCGGTTGCAGACCTAGTTCCCTTCCCCGGTCCGCGCTGGCAACGACCAGCGCCGCAGCGCCATCGCTCACCCCGGGAGCGTTGCCCGCCGTAACCGTTCCGCCTTCTCTGAACGCCGGCTTCAGCTTGGCCAGGATCTGTGCGGTTGTCTCCGAGCGGATGGCTTCGTCGGTATCGAACGAACGCGGAGGTTCGCCCTTTTTCGCAGGTGGAACCTCAACTGGCAGGATCTGCGCCCGAAATCGGCCCTCGGTCGTCGCGGCAGCGGCACGGCGATGCGACTCGGCGGCAAAGGCATCCTGGTCTTCCCGCGTGATCTTGTATTTTTCCGCAACCATCTCGGCGGCCGATCCCATGTGGAACTGGTTGTACACATCCCACAATCCATCGTGGATCATCGCATCGACGAGATTGCCATTGCCCATCCGGTAACCGGAGCGAGCCTGGGGCAGAAGGTAGGGCGCATTGGTCATCGACTCCATACCGCCCGCGACCACAATCTCCGCATCGCCGGTTTGGATCGCCTGACTGGCGAGAGCAACTGCGCGCAATCCGGAACCGCAGACCTGATTCACCGTGAGCGCGCCAACGTGTGCCGGCAAGCCCGCAAAGATCGCCGCCTGACGGGCAGGGGCCTGCCCCACGCCCGCCTGCAGGACGCAGCCCATAATGCATTCGTCCACTTTGGCGGGATCAACCTTGGCGCGTTTCACCGCCTCGCGCACCGCCAGCGCCCCAAGCTTCGGCGCGGTATAGGTTTGCAGGGATCCTTGAAACTTGCCGATCGGCGTCCGAACCGCCGATACGATCACGACGTCCGTCATCGCAACTCCGAAACCATGAATTTGCAGCGCTCCTAATCTTACGATGCCAAGGATTAGATGCGCCCGGCGGTTCGAAGCTCCTTGATCTCGTCATCGGTAAACACGCGGGAACGGATGAGAAAGCGCAATCCTTCGGGACTGTCGAGTGAGAATTGGCCGCCGCGGCCGGGAACCACATCAAGCAAAAGCTGTGTGTGCTTCCAGTATTCGAATTGGCTCCTGCTCATGTAGAACGGCTCGCCGTCGACCTCGCCAAGTTGTACGTCGGAATCCCCGATAAGGAATTCGCCGCGCGGATAGCACATCGGGGAGCTGCCGTCGCAGCAGCCCCCCGACTGGTGAAACATCAGCGGCCCGTGCTTCTCGCGCAGGACGCGGATGAGGTGAATGGCCAGATCAGTGGCCTCGACCTGTTTGGGAAGCTGCATAGACTGCTCCCGGTATCATGTCAGTTTTGGGTGCCCCAAATCTCGATCTCGGGACCTGGGAAACTACGTTGCTCACCGAGCAACCTACGCGGGGCTAGAAGAAGCCGAGCTTCTTCGGGTTGTAGCTGATCAGCATGTTCTTGGTTTGCTGGTAGTGATCGAGCATCATGCTGTGCGTTTCGCGGCCGATGCCGGACTGTTTGTAGCCGCCGAACGCCGCATGGGCCGGATATGCATGGTAGCAATTCACCCACACGCGCCCTGCCTGAATGCCACGCACGAGGTGATAGATGCGGCTGGAGTCGCGGGTCCACAGGCCTGCGCCCAGTCCATAGAGCGTATCGTTGGCGATCTCGAGCGCGTCTTCCTCGTTCTTGAAGGTCGTGACCGAAACCACCGGACCGAAGATCTCTTCCTGGAAGATGCGCATCTTGTTGTGGCCTTTGAAGACGGTTGGCTGCACGTAGTAGCCGCCTTCAAAATCACCGCCGAGGTGGGCACGTTGGCCGCCCGCCAGCAGCTCTGCGCCTTCCTTGTGACCGATGTCGATGTAGCTGAGAATCTTCTCCATCTGCTCGGTCGAAACCTGAGCGCCGATCATGGTATCCGGCTCCAGGGGATTGGCCTGCTTGATCGCGGCAACGCGTTTCAGTGCGCGTTCCATGAACTTGTCGTAGATGCTCTCCTGAATCAGCGCACGACTCGGGCACGTGCAGACCTCGCCCTGGTTGAGCGCGAACATCACGAACCCTTCGATCGCCTTGTCGAGGTAGTCGTCATCTTCGCGGCAGACATCGGCGAAGAAGATGTTGGGCGATTTGCCGCCGAGTTCCAGGGTGACGGGAATCAGGTTCTGGCTGGCGTACTGCATGATCAGCCGTCCCGTGGTCGTCTCGCCTGTAAATGCGACCTTGGAGACTCGCGAACTCGACGCCAGCGGCTTGCCGGCTTCCAGTCCGAAGCCGTTGACGATGTTCAGCACGCCCGGCGGCAGAAGATCGGCGCAGAGTTCCGCCCACACGAGAATACTGGCAGGCGTCTGCTCGGCCGGTTTGAGCACCACGCAATTTCCAGCCGCAAGCGCCGGAGCCAATTTCCATGTGGCCATCAGGATCGGAAAGTTCCACGGAATGATCTGCCCGACAACACCCAGCGGCTCGTGGAAGTGATACGCAACGGTGTCGCGATCGATTTCAGAGATCGTCCCTTCCTGCGCTCGGATACACCCGGCGAAATAACGCCAGTGATCGATGGCCAGCGGAAGATCGGCATTCACGGTCTCGCGGATCGGCTTGCCATTGTCCCAGGTTTCCGCAAGCGCCAGGATTTCGAGGTTATCCTCCATGCGCTGGGCAATTTTGTTCAACAGGATGGACCGGTGGGTGGGGCTCGTGTGCCCCCAGGCCGCCCGCGCCGCGTGAGCAGCATCGAGTGCGCGTTCGATATCTTGCGCGTTGGAACGGGGAATCTCGCAGAATGTTTTTCCGGTGATCGGGGTTACGTTTTCGAAATACTGACCGCTCGCAGGCTCAACCCACTTGCCGCCAATGTAGTTGCCATAGCGAGGGCGGAAGCTCACATGATCACTGAGCTTGCCCGGAATCGGTTCGGTCATGGTTGCCATAGTGGAATTCCTCCGGGTTAGACCGCGTAATTCTGAACGGGGTGCGCGGAGCAGGAATCATACTCCTCCGGCATTACCGATGGGGAGTCCCAGCTGTGGACGAATTGTCATTTCATCAAAGTTGAACCCTCGCGCTCCCGGATCCGGTTCCGTTAACATCCCGGATTCAGGACAACCACCGAAAAACCTTCGTCATGCGACACTGGACCGCGATGCACATAAAATAGTGCTGAACTGCGCGTCATCCTTATCGCGGGAGTTGATTGCAGCCTTGCCCGAATCAAACACTTTGGAAGCTCGAGTTGCAAAGGGTGCCCGCCTCAAGTGGAGCCAGGGATTTGTGCTGGTTGTCCTCTTCACGGCTGCCGTCTCTTTTGCAGTTCGGCTCGTCGGAGTGATCGATACCGATTTGTGGTGGCATATGGCGGTCGGTCGCTGGATCGTGGACCATCGAGCGATTCCCTACACAGAGCCTTTCTCAGAAATCGGATCGAGCAAGCCCTTCGAAGCCTATAGCTGGCTCTTCGAGCTGGTCGTCTACTGGTTTTTCCAAAAATTCGGTTTGGTGGGGATTGTCGTGTTCAGCTCCGCGATGGCGGTGGCCATCGCTGCCGCGATTCATCACCTGGTACGGCGTCTGAATTCAACCTTCCTGCTTGGCGTCGGAATCACATTTCTTTCCATTTTCACCATGGGACGCCTTTACACGCCCCGCCCTTGGCTGCCCAGCATCCTTTTCTTCGCTCTTGAACTCGACATCCTGATGAAGGCGCGCAAGAAGGGCGAAACGCGGGAGCTCTACTGGCTGCCGCCAATCTTTGCCGTCTGGGTGAACATGCACATTCAGTTCGTCGACGGACTAATCGTGCTGGGGATCGCGCTGGTCGAAGCGCTGCTTGCGACACGATGGAGAGCAATTCAAACGAACTTCCGCGCCGCCCGAATGGCCTTAATCTTCGCCGGCTGCGTGGTCGCAACGTTCGTGAATCCTTATGGACCCAGGATCTATAAAGTCGCATACGATCTGGTCGCGCAAGGTGCTGGGCTTGCGCACCTTCCCGAACTTACCGCAATCCCGTTTCGCACTCTTGACGATTGGTGTGTCTTATTTTTTGCCCTGGCCGCCACCGCTGCACTGGCGCGCGCCAGAAAGCCTTCAGTTTTCGAAGTTGTGCTGCTGGCGTTCTCCGTTATCGTTTCGTTTCGTTCGCAGCGCGACATCTGGGTACTGGCCATTGTTGGAGCGGCGCTTCTGGCATCGAATGTTGCGGAGCACATGGAGGACCAATTCCTGTTGAAAGTGTCTTCGATTCCACTACTGTCGCTCTCGACGGTTGCAGCGGCGGCGTTGGTGTTTTTCCTGATGGGCATCAACGACACGGCGTTGCAAGAGAGACTCGGCAAGTCGCTGCCCATCGCGGCGGTCGACGCGATCGAGGCGCACGGCTGGAGCGGGCCACTCTATAACGACTATGGTTGGGGAGGATACTTGATCTGGTCGATGCGACAGCCAGTGAGTATATACGGCAGGAATACAGTCTACGGGGTGCAGAAAGTGCTTCGATCCGATGCAACCTGGAACGGTCAGGTGGGATGGGACTCCGATCCTGATCTTCTGCGAGCAAACCTGATCATTGCCAAGCGAGGGGCCCCCCTCGTGCAGTTGCTCCAGTTGCAACCCTGCCTGCAGGCAGTCTACGAAGACCCGGTTGCCGTGGTGTTCATTCCAGGGAAAGCTCCGGCGGAAGCTGCAAATTCACCGGTCTTCCCATTCTGCGCCGCTAGGAAGATTCAACAATAGAAGATTGAACTTGACGAATGCAGATCGGAAGCGCCGCTATGCTCAGCTGGCGACGCCCATCGAAAGGATCTCAAAGAGGGCTGAAGCTCTGCGGTTGTGAAAGTCCATCTGATCGGCGCGCAGCGGCTTGCTGAACAGGAACCCTTGCACGTCGTCGCAGCCGTTATCGCGCAACAGTTGCAACTGGTTCTGGTTTTCAACTCCCTCAGCCGTCACCGTCAGGTTCAGGCATTTCGCCATGTGAATGATCGCCGCGGTAATGGCCTCTTCGTTCCCGGTGCGATGCAGATCGTGGATGAAACTGCGGTCGATCTTCAGCTTGCTCACTGGGAGCTGCTTGAGATAACTGAGGCTCGAATATCCTGTTCCGAAGTCGTCAATGGCAAGCTTCACGCCGTAGGCTTTGAGCTGGCTCATCACCTCAACTCGCATGTCCTCGGTGGCCAGCAGCAGGCTTTCCGTGATTTCGAGTTCGAGATGACGGGGATCGAGTCCGGTTTCGTCCAGCACACGCTTGACCAGGTCGCAGAAGCCGATCTGGCGGAATTGGACGGCTGAGACATTCACTGCAACCGGAATTTCGTTGCCGGCGTCATGCCAGGCGCGGGCGTGCAAACATGCTGTGCGCAGAACCCACTCCCCAATCGAAACGATCGCGCCGTTGGCTTCCGCGATGGGGATGAACTTGTCCGGGGGAACCAGGCCGAACTCCGGATGCTTCCAGCGCGCCAACGCTTCCCAACAGGAAATTGCGCCCGTCTTCAGGTTGAACTCGGGCTGAAACACCAGGAAAAGTTCGTCGCGTTCAATCGCGCCGCGCATGCTGTTGCCAAGCTGCAGACGCTCGACTGCCTGTTCCGTCATCGCTTCCGAGAAGAATCGGAAGGTATTGCGGCCCGAGCTTTTCGAAGCGTACATTGCCGCATCGGCGTTCTTGATCAGCGTCTCCGCGTCCTCGCCGTGATCGGGAAAAATGCTGATGCCGATGCTGCAAGTCACGTTGAGGACATGCCCGTTGATGCTGAATGCAGGCTTCAGTTCGTTCGCTATCCGCTCGGCAACGACCGCTGCATCTTCGGCCGAGTTGATGGGGCCGAGACTAATCAGGAATTCGTCGCCGCCCAGGCGTGCCACCGTGTCCTCATCGCGTGAAGATCCCTCTAGCCGTTGGGCAATGCAGCGAAGCAATTCGTCGCCCTGCGAGTGGCCGAGGCAGTCATTGATGATTTTGAAATTGTCGATATCAAGATGAAGCACGCCGAGCTTTTCCCGCTGCCGGCGTGCGGTCGCAATCGCCTTCGAAAGCCTGTCCTGAACCAAGGCACGATTCGGCAGGTTGGTGAGCGAATCAAAGAATGCCAGGAATTGAACTCTCTGTTCAGCAAGTTTTCGCTCGGTAATATCAACCAGCGAGCCCTCAAAGACATCGCCTTCGCCGTCCTTGTCCCGAATCACTCTCAGGCTGCATAGCGCCCATCCTGTCGTCCCATCAGGACGCTCGAACGAGTGCTCCTTACCAGCGGAAAGGCTCTGGTTCGACGAAGTCTCGTGAAGCTTCTGAATGATCTCGAATGCCCGCGCGCTGTCCGCAAATAATGCCGGGCGTGCGCTGTAGCCCAGGATCCGCGCGCATGCATCGTTGCAATCGATAATCTCTCCGTTGGACCGGGCAATGTAGAGCCCGGTCAGGTTCCGTTCGAAAATGTCGCGATACCGTTCTTCGAGCGCAAGTTCGTTTTTAAGCTTGGTAGTGATGATTTGTGTTTGCCGTCGAACCCGTCGGCGAAGAATCACTACCCAGCAGATGACGCACAGCGTCATGAAAATAAGGAAACTGACCATCGAAGCGGCTCTTTGGGTTGTTAGCCAGGGCCCCGATGCAAGAACCAGAATGTCACTCGGCGAGCGCAGCATGATCCGAAAGTCTGCGGGATTCCCGTTCTCGTCAGCCCGAATAGCGCAAATGCCGGTCAGCGAAAGCCGGCTTCCTTGCAGGCCCTCAAGATCTTGCACTCGTCCGTGTGTGAGGGTTGCTTCGAAGGTGACATGATCGTCAGACTGAACAATCAACGTCTGCCCGTTGCGCTCCTCGCGATATGAGCGCAGGATGCCGTCGATGCTGACTAGCTCCGCATCATGCGTACCCTTGAGGGCGGTCTCTCCGTTGACCGGGGTGATGCTGGGTGCGAAATGTCGCCTGGTGGGCCGGATCCTTGCCGATTTCAGAATCGGGCTGAAACTGCCCGTCGAAGGAAATCCGATGACTTCGACCTCGTCCCCTTCCGCTACCGGGGTGCCATCGTCGCTCTCCGCATAGAGTCCGCCCGTTGCATCCGTCATATAGAAGCCATGTTGCGGAAAACGCGCGGTCACAGTTCCCAGCACCTTGATCCGATGCTCATTCGAGAGGTCCGCCGAAAAGCGCCGGACATCGGCGATCGGCGTTACTGGGATCGCAAACGGGTCCTTCGGAGGCGCGGTGAGCACCGCGATGTCTTTGAGGGACGGTGTGAACAGCTGGATTGAGACGAGCTGTTGCCGGCTATTGAATGCGGCTCCGCAGACTCCGGTGAACCGTACCTTGGCGTCCACCAACTGCAGGGGAATGGCATCACGGTAATTCGGAATCCTGACCTTGAAGGCACCCGTCGAAGTGGCAACCTCGATCACCAGAACGCTGCCCTCCGCCTGCTGAATGAACGACCGCACAACGCCGTCCATCTGCACCCATTGGTCATCGAAAGCGCCCAGGGCGACATCGTCATAAAGCACGCGCACAGGCCTGGGTGGCGGCGCATTTCCTACTACTTTCCACTGCGGATCCGCAACATAGGGACTGAAACCAAATCCGACCACTCCGCGCAGATCAAGCACCTGGCCGATTGTCGGCGGCGCGAGCCTTGACCCGCGCAAATCTACCCAAACACCCCCCGTCGCATCTTGTACAAAAAGATTCGGAGTCACCGTATCGAAATAGGTGACGACACCTCGAATGTGGACGTTGATCCCGGACTTAACCGGCTCATTCAGAGAACGAATCTGGCGGACTGTCGTCAGTTCCGTGAGATGGGGACTCGCAGCTTTGGCTGTCATGAGAGAGCAAGCGAAAACAACAGCCATGACACTGAAGCGAACCAGTCGAGATCGACGCGGGAGTGGCACAAGGCGGTAGATCCATTCCTGTGCGCCCTCTCGCCTTTGCATCGGGACTCCTCTAAAACTTGTTGCGGCCACGGCAAAGCTGCTGCTTCTCTGCGCCTGTGGCTTGAAACCGTTCGACTTAGGGGTGAAGCTAGGCTAGCACAGGCTGCATCTTTCGTAACTGCATCTTCCGAGGAATATAGTTACGTTCGGGTGACCCCCAAGCGAAGAATGACTCTTTTATTTTCACTTACTTACCGAAAAAACCGCAGCTTGATTCCAAAGCAACCGTCCGGCCCAGGCCGTTCCCGGCGAAGAGAGCCGCGTGTCAACCGACCACCGGCAATCCGATTCGACCGCTTGGATTGCCCGGGTTATTCCTCGTCTCCCATCTCCAGTTCGTCTTTCCGGCCGTGGTTCAGTTCCTTGGCATCGAGATCGATCGTGGCGAGGTGTTGTTTTCTCAGCGCATCATTCAGCGATTTCAAATTGGATCCCTTTAGCTCCCGCCACTGCTCGATTAACCCAGCTAACGGCTTCTCTGCGAGTTGACACGCTTCTGTCTGGGCCGCTGTCGGAGCCTGATCAGCGTTCTCGATAGAATGTTCCAACCTTGCGATCGTCATGCGTATCGTAGCCAGGGTCGGCGGACCGGCTGGCCCGCGCCCGAACCCACGACCGCCATGCTCCGGCCCGGCAATCGCGTCCAGCCGGGAATCGATGGTCGGCGCAGCCTGCCCGACCGGCGGCTGGCCGCTGCGCGCCTTCAACTGCTCGCGCAAAAGACTGATCTCGTGAAGCGCAGCCGTGGCCGCCATGAGATCGTCATACATTTGCTTGGCAAGCGTGAACTGCTGCTCTAACTCCGGCATCGGCGTCTTTACGCGCGGATCCATTGCGACCTTCAGCGGCGCCGAGAGCGCCTTTCCATTGGCAGTCAGACGGACCGTGTACTCACCCGGCAGAACCCACGGAGCGGTTGAAACCTGCGGGGTGTCGTGCGGTGTGGCCAGATCATCATCCGGGGTCGTCGACATGCCTGGTACCTGCGGATATTGCATGTCCCATAGAAAACGATGATGGCCCGGTGCAGCCGAGAGCACGCGCGGCGGACGCTCCCACACCGGCGGGTCGGGATAACGCGGGTCTGGAACGGGAACCGGATCGTTGGAGTTGAAACGGGCAATCGTCTGCCCTTTGCTGTCGGCGATTTCCAGCGAAACTACCCCTGAGACTTTTGCAGAGAGATAGTAATCAATCACGGCGCCATCCGGAGGATTCGCAGTGGCTGGGAAATCCGCAGGCCACGGCGTCGGAGGATTCATGTCGTTCCGAATGCGAATCGCCGCCTGAGGCTCGTAAAGACGCGCATCTCCTTCAATGCGATCCACCGCAATCTGTCGAAGCGGGGTCACGTCATCAAGGATCAGAAAACCTCGACCATGTGTTGCGGCGATCAGGTCATCGCCCTTCACCTCGAGGTCGCGAACCGAACTCGCCGGCATATTCAGCCGGAGGGATTGCCAGTGATCGCCGTCGTCGAAGGAAACGTAAACCTGCGTCTCTGATCCCGCGTACAACAAACCCTTGCGCTTAGGATCTTCACGAATTGCACTGGTCGCCGAGCCATCAGGAATTCCGTTGTCGATCTCCGTCCATGTTTTGCCGGCGTCATGGGTGCGGAACAGGTGCGGACGCATGTCGTCGAGGCGCATGGTGTTCACCGCTGCATACGCGGTGAGGGCATCGAAGTGTCCCGCATCCATATTGAAAACCTTCCAGAACGGCTTGAGTTCCGGGGGAGTCACGTTGTCCCAGTGCGCGCCGGCGTCGGAAGTGGTCCAGATCAACCCGTCGTCCGTGCCTGCCCAAATCCGGCTTCCGTCAACCGACGAAAGGCCAAGCGCGTAGATGACACCCCGACGGCTAACGGCTGCGGCGGGCGATTCCTTGTAGCCGGTCACGACTTGCGGCAGTTCCCAACTCGCGCGCGTCAGATCCGGACTGACCTCCTTCCAGTTCTTGCCGCCGTCCTCAGTCAGCCAAAGCGTGTTGGTTGCGAAGTAGAGCTTGTGGGGGTCAACCGGCGAGAACTGCAGTGGCTCGGTTCGCAGCACACGATAGCTGCGCAGCGGCTTGGGCTCAACGTTCTGGACTTGTCCGGTCCGCCGGTCATACCGAGTCACTTTGCCGCCATAAACGATGTCGGGATCAAGTGGATCAGGCGCGGCATACCCGTATTCTTCGATTCCGACGGGGTGCCAGTCGTGGAAGGTTATTCGTCCATCGTCGCTGCGGCTGGGCACGCATGCGGAGCCGGAGTCCTGCTGCCCGCCGCACACGCGATACGGAAACGCATTGTCTGTGGTGGCGTGATACATCTGCGCAGTCGGCTGGTTATACCACTCCGCCCACGACTCGCCCCCGTTTTGCGAGATGACGACACCCTGGTCGCTGGCCAGCGCAATGATCTTGGTGTTGTTCGGATTGATCCAGACATTCTGATAGTCGTCCCCACCCGGTGAGCCGCGCAGCGCCGTCCAGGTCTTTCCCGCGTCAGTCGATTTCCACGAAACGATGCTCGCGACATACACCCTGTCTGGATCCTTGGGATCAACCAACGGCACGGGACAATCACCGCCGCCGATGCGCTCCTCTGGACGCGTATCATCTGCCGGGGCATGTACCCAGTGGTCGCCGCCGTCATCGGAACGATAAAGCCACACAGGACCGCGAACCGGCGCAACTTCAGCGTAGATGCGCCTGGGATTGCTCGGCGAAATCGTGAGCTGTACTTGCAGAATCTGATCGGGCAAACCGTTGCCCGTGAGTCTCGTCCAGGTGTCCCCGCCATCGGTGGAGCGGTACAAACCGCCCTCGCCTCCGCCGAACGATCCGTTCTCCCACGGCGCTTCCTGGCGCTGCCACATGCCCGCAAAAACAATCTGCGGATTCTGCGGATCGATCTGGACTTCCGATGCGCCGGTCCGATCGCTGACGAACAATACGCGCTTAAAAGTCTTACCGCCGTCAGTAGTTCGATAGAGCCCGCGCTGCTCGTTGGGTCCGAAGGGATGTCCCTCAACTGCCACGAACACGCGATTCGGATCGTGCGGATCGATTGCTACCTGCCCGATCTGCTGTCCGTCGCGCAGATCTTCGAGATGCGTCCACGTTTTGCCCGCATCGGTCGACTTGTAGACGCCGTCGCCCGTTGAAAGGTCCGGCCGTTGCAAGCCTTCGCCGCTGCCGACATAGATAACGTTGGGATCGCTCAGCGAGACCGCAATCGACCCGATGGAACCGCTGGGCTCGTCATTCCACACGCTGTGCCATGTTGCGCCGGCATCGGTCGTCTTCCACACGCCACCGTTCACCGCGCCCAGGTAGAACGTGGCAGGTTCGCTCGGTACACCGGCCAAGGCACGGGTGCGGCCACCACGCATCGGCCCGATCTCGCGCCAGCGCATGTCTGAGAAGAGTTTTGGATCCACCTGCGCCTGCACGCAGGTTACAACCAGGCAGACAAACGCAAAAGCGGCAAGCACACGGCAAAGAGTCTTCATGGGGCTCCTTCAAAATCGATTCCCGCGGTGTTTGAGGAAGCAAGGCGCCCGCAGGGATGAAACGAACATCAGGGAAGCTAGCGGAGGCTCAACGCCCTCGCTGCTTGTTATAGGAAGCGACACCCTTCCTTGTCGAGATCACTGTCATCTGAAGAGTCACTATTTATTGCTCATCCCCGCAACTTTTCGTAGGAAGAGAAGAGGCAACGGGAAGATTGAGTGGGTTCTGCGCACGAAGGCCATCGTTCAAGGCGTTCCAGAGACCAAGGGCCTTGTCCAGCGCGGCGCAGGTCTCCTTTACGGCCTGCATCTGCGGCTCGGTTGGACGTTCATCACCGCCTTCCACGCTGTTCAACATACGGCTAAGATCGCGATTGATCGGACCCATGCCCGGCGCATCGTGTGTGCCGTCCTGAACGGCCTTGATCTGCTTCTCCAGTTTCTCGATGTCCCCAGGTCCGTTAGGCTGCGTCTTTCGGTGCTCCTTCACCACCTCCGATAACGCATCCACCGCGTGATAGACACCGAACGAAATCCCCATCGCATTCACAAGGCGTCGCGCCACCGCAAGCTGCTCTTCGAGATCGCGCTGTGAAGCAGAGACGCGCGGGTCAATGACAACGTGCAGTGACTGCTTTTCGGTCCGGCCGTTTGCTGTGAACTCCACCGTATAGTCGCCGGGAGCTACCAGCGGCCCCTGCGGCTGCTGGAGCGGCGTCTCATGCGGAATCGCGTGATCTGCAAGCGTGTACTCGGTGTATTGCAAGATTGGACCGAAATAGGACGCGGGCAGAGCCTTCGGCGGATCATATCGCAGGTCCCATACGAACCGGTGCAGCCCGGCCGAGCCATCCACCGAGGTGGTCTTCGCAAACCAGTACTCGGGCACATTGGGAAGCGGCAGGTTCGGTTCCGGCATTTTGCCGGTGTATCGGCGAACGACATTCCCTGCGGCATCTCGGATGGTAATGGTTGGCTCATTCGCGCCGGATTTGAGCCAGTAATCGAGGATGGCACCATCCGGTGGGTTCTTCGCCGTGGGCGTTTCGATTGGCAGTGGCGTGTCCTGCCAGGTATCCCAGCGTACGCGCGTGGCCTGCTCCGGCTCGAAGAGGTGCACGGGGGAACCCAGCACCTCCGGCGTCCACTGGCGGATCGCATCAAGATCATCGAGCACCCAGAGACCGCGGCCATAGGTCGAGATGATCAAATCATCGCCGTGAACAGCGATATCTGTCACGGGCGTTGCAGGCAGATTCAAAGTGAAAGGATGCCAGTGGTCGCCATCATCGAACGAGAGAAACATGGTGGACGCGGTTCCCGCAAACAGCAGACCTTTGCGTAGGGGATCTTCACGCACCACGCGTACGCTCTCGTCAGAAGGCAGTCCTTCAATAATTGGCTGCCATGTTGCGCCGTAATCGCGCGTTCGCAGAATTTGTGCCGGCGCAGCCTGGCGGCTTGAACCAATGGAAAGAAACGTCTCGCCCTTGTCAAAATGCGAAGGCTCAACGTAGAAGATCTCGCGCGCTTTGTCGATTCCCGCTGGCGTCACGTTTTGCCAGTGCGCTCCGCCGTCACGCGTCACCTGCACCTGGCGATTGGTTGTTGCTGCCCACATTTCAGCGCCATCGAGAGGCGATTCGGAAAGCGCATCAATGGCCGGTGGATGCTGCTTGGCCTTTTCCCGGTCTTCGGGGCTTGCCTTTGCATCCACAGTCAGATCCGGACTTACGGCATTCCACGTTTTGCCATCGTCTGTAGTCTTCAACACCATCTGGGCGCCGAAATAGAGCGTGTGCGGATCGTGGAGTGAGAAGAAAAGCGGCGGCATCTGCGCGACGTGGTATTTGTCGCCTTTTTCAAACACCGTCGCAGTTTGCCCGGTCTTGCGATCGTAGCGAACGACCGTGCCGTACCACCCGCCGGAATAAATCCAGTCCGGATGCAGCGGATCGGGCGCAATAAAGCAGAATTCAAATCCGCCCACGGAAATCACATCGCTGGGCGTGATTTCGCCGTTGTCGCTGCGAATCGGTACCGACTGCGTACCGCTATCCTGCTGCGCAGCGTAGGTGCGATAGGGAAACGCGTGGTCGGTGCTGACGTGGTAGAACTGCGCGGTCGGCTGGTTGTACCATTCGCTCCAGGTGTTCCCCGCATCGACGCTGATAATCGCACCCTGGTCAACGCCGAGAAAAAGCCTCCTTGGGTTGAGCGGATCGATCCAAAGCAGATGGAAGTCATCACCCGAAGGCGCACCAACGAATGCTTCAAACGTGCGCCCGCCATCGGTCGATCGATAAAGTGAGGTCTGCGCAACGTAGAGAACATCGGGATTCCGCGTGTCTGAGAAGATGCGGCTGAAGTAGGAACTGCCGACGATCCGTGGATCCTTTGTGGATGCATACCAGGTCTCCCCCCCATCATCCGATCGATAAAATCCCTGCGTCACGATGGTATAAAGCCGCCGCCCATGCGTTCCCGCAGCGACACTTATGCCGAGACGCCCACGACCAGTCGCGGGCATTCCCCGGCACGGCATCCGAGTCCAGGTGGAACCCTCATCGACGGATTTGTAGACCTCGGAGTTATCCTCGGGCGGTTCCGTTGATGAATCTTGCTGCTCTGCTTGAGGACGATTACGCGCCGGAACGAGAACTGAAGCGTACAGAATCTTCGGATCGCTGGGATCGGCGGTCATGTCGAACACTCCGGCGGAATCGTCGCGGCGCAGCGTCTGCGTCCACGTTTTACCTCCATCGGTGGATTTAAAGACCCCGCGCGGAGTGGTGAACGTCACCGGCGAATGTACAACGGGCGCAGTAATGACGTACATACCCACGGAATTCGCCGCGGCAATCAGGATGTCGGGGTTGTGCGGATCAACGATGACGGCCTGGATGAAGCGCGTGTTCTCCAAGCCGACATGGGACCAGGTCTTTCCCGCATCCGTTGACCTGTACACTCCGTCGCCGGGCGTCTGCTCGCCAGTCCCTGCATAAATGATGTTCGAGTTCGAAGGTGCAACGGTAACAGCGCCCACGGACGCCACGTGCACCTTGTCAAAGATCGGCGCCCACACGCGTCCCGCATCCGTCGTCTTCCAAATGCCGCCGCCGGGCGTGCCGAAGTAATACGTATTTGGATCACCCGGAACGCCGGCAACTGCGCTAACACGGCCACCACGGAAAGAACCAAGAAAGCGCCAATGCAGAGCATCGAGAGCCTGGGTATTGATGTCCTGTGCTTTTGCGATGGGCGAAACAAGCAGAACGGCGAGCGCCGCAACAGCGAATCTCTTCAAGTTTCGGACCTCCATCTGGTTCCGGTCTGACGGGAACCATCGCGGTCAACCGCATGCGTCATGCAGAGTATTTCCACATGGGGGGAAGGCGCGCGAGTGACGCGAGGGTTCATTCTACCAGCCAAAACTCGTAACTGATGCAAGATTCGATTGTCACCGACTCACTAGAACGCGATGCGAACGCCAACCTGCGCCGCGAAACGAATTCCAACCGCAGTGCCGCGCCAACGCGAGAACAGCGCGATACCTTCGGCCCGCTTCGTCCATTACAATTCAATCCAAGTTACGACTTGCCAGTCTTCCCCGCCGTAATCCATCCCTGATTTCCATGGAGCGTTCTAATGGACGCAATACGCCGCATTTTTGCCGCATGTTTCGCGCTACTTTTCGTATTCCCAGCAGCCGCACAGTACCCTGCCGAGCTACTCTCCGGTTTGCACTGGCGCGACGTCGGTCCCATGCGCGGTGGTCGCACCTATGCGGTCGCAGGCAATGCCACGCAACCCGACACCTTTTACATGGGCTCTGTCGGCGGAGGTCTCTGGAAGACCGAAAACTCCGGCCGAACCTGGTTCCCAATCGCTGACGATCCAAGGACCGGCATCCCGATCGGCTCCATCGGCGCCATCGCCGTTGCACCCTCGAATCCCAACATTATTTATGTAGGAACCGGCGAGCCGGATATCCGCAGCCAGCACTCCTACGGCATCGGCCTCTTCAAATCGATCGACGCGGGCAGAACATGGCGTTCCATCGGACTCAAAGAGACGCGCCAGATCGGCAAAATCGTAATCGACCCTGCTAATCCGGATCGCGTGTATGTCGCTGCCTTGGGCCATGTCTACAAGGCCAACCCTGAGCGAGGAGTTTTCCGCACCACCGACGGCGGCATACACTGGAAGAAGATCCTCGCCTCGGAAAGAGATCCCGACAACGTCGGCGCGATCGATCTCGCTCTCGACCCGCAACATCCAAAGACGATTTACGCTTCGCTCTGGGCCACCCGCCGGCCGCCGTGGGCGGTTTATGCGCCATCGAACAAGCCCGGCGGCGGACTCTATAAAACCACTGACGGCGGGGATACGTGGCGTCAGCTCAGCAATGGCCTGCCGACCGATGACTTCGTTGGCAAGATTGGCATTGCCATCGCGCCAAGCAATCCCAATCGCGTGTACGCAGTCGTCGATGATCTTGGTACCGCAATCGCCCCTTCCTTCCGCGTGATTGCTGCGAAGGGACCGAACGCACCCAAGCCTTCCGGCGGAATCTACTTATCAGACGACGCCGGCGCAACGTGGCGTCTGGTCAACAACGAGCAGCGCCTCTGGGGTCGCGGCTGGTACTTCGGCCAGATGGCCGTCGATCCCACCAACCCTGACCGCGCCTACGACATCAACACGGCGACCTATATGACGCTCGATGCCGGCAAGACCTGGGTTCCCGTGAAAGGTGCGCCCGGCGGCGACGATTATCACCAGCTCTGGATCAATCCCAAGGACGGCAATCGCATGGTGCTCTCAAGCGATCAGGGCACCGTGGTTTCAGTCGACGGCGCAAAAACCTGGAGCACCTGGTACAACCAGCCGACCGCTGAGATCTACCATGTCGCTGCCGACAACCGATTTCCCTACTGGCTATACGGCGCGCAACAGGACTCCGGTGCAGTGGGGGTGAGCACATGGTCGCGCATGGGAACAATCGATTTCCGCAATTGGGAGCCGACGTGTCTCGCCGGCGAAAGCGCAACCGTTGTTCCCGATCCCAAAGATGGCAACCTGCTTTACGGCAATGGCGATCAGCGCTGCAACCAGGCGTTGAATCTTCCTG
>Ga0335072_10004308_pt1 | contig 21210 bp, 20 predicted proteins | sample Lox_Sample_21_FD_206725 | JGI IMG/M metagenome (GOLD analysis project Ga0335072, IMG submission 206725) | Soil microbial communities from Loxahatchee National Wildlife Refuge, Florida, United States - Lox_Sample_2.1 | ecosystem: Environmental > Terrestrial > Soil > Wetlands | place: USA...
CCGAACGGAGTCTGGTTACTCGCCAAGCGCCACCCTGAACCTTCGGCGGGTGAAGGCGCTCAGGGAACCTTCGGCGGGTGAAGGCGCTCGCGGAACCTTCCCCGGGTGAAGGCGCTCAAGTAAACCTCGCCGGGTGAAGGCGTTCAACTTGTTCGGGTGGATGTCCCATTTACATCCACGCTAGGCATATGCGTGCAGGCGTCGCCGGGCTAGTTGCTCGGTACCGGGGTGACCGCCATGTCCGCGGCTGCGATGTCCTTGAAGAAGCGGCGGTGCACCCGGATCTTGCCCGAGGGCGTTTCGATCGCGTGCCAAATGCCGTTCGCCGGGCCGAGCAGGGTCGCGCGCGGCAGGATGTCGACCACGGCACGCGCGTTCTTCATGTTCCATCTGCCGGCGTCGAGGACCAGGATGCGCTGGTCGGTCACCGTCACAATCCGGTACTGGTTGAAGCTCGCCGCGATTAGGGCGCCGAGGAGGCCGAAAGCGCTGCCGATGCCCCGGGCCAGTGGTGACCCCGTCTGTGCTCCGAAGACTTCCTGGATGTTCTCGCCGGGCCCGACAAATTGCGCGGCTGACGCACGCATAGCGTCACGAATTGCCATGTGAACCTTCTCTACGCAGGCCGAGGATCACGCCACCGTGGCGCAGCTGATATTAAATACCAACAGAGGTGCACATGCTTGGCTGAATTCAACATAAGGCGCGTATCGGAAAAGATCGGCACAGGCGCGGCAGATGGATGGCACATGACGCCCCCGCAGCGCTCGGGCGGCTGTGCCTGGCATCGTTCGCACTAAGGTGGGCGGGTGAGCTCCGGTCTTCCGCTGCGTCCGTTCCCCTTCGACGGGGACGGGGTGTCCGCCGTTGTCAGCACCCGCCACGGCGGCGTGAGTACCGGCCCGTACGACAGCCTCAACCTCGGCGGTCACGTCGGGGACGACCCGGACGCCGTGACGGAGAACAGGAACCGGCTGGCAGCCGCGCTCGGGGTGGACCGGCTGACCGTCGCAGAGCAGCGGCACACCGACCGGATCGCGGTCGTCACCCGGGAACTAGCCGGACGCGGCCACGATGGCGTCGCGGACGCGGCGGCGGCGTTCCCGGCGACCGACGCCATGATCACGAACCTGCCCGGCGCCGCGCTGGCGATCCTGGTCGCCGACTGTGCGCCGGTCGTGCTCTACGACCCGGTGCAGCGGGCGATCGGCGTGGCGCACAGCGGCCGCGCCGGCACCATCAAGGGCGTGGTACCGCACACGATCGCGGCGATGACCGACGCGTTCGGCTCGGTCCCCGGTGACCTGCTGACCGGCATCGGCCCGGCGATAGCCGCCAAGAGCTACGAGATCGGCGCCCGGGAGGCGTCCGAAGTGATGGCCGCATTCGGCGACGCCGGAACCCAGCTGCTCACCCCGAGCCGTCCCGGGCATGCCACCTTCGACCTGACCGGTGCGATCCGCCGCCAGCTTCACGCCGCTGGCATCGCCTCGGACAACGTTCACGACGTGGCCATCGACACCAGGACCGCGACGGACGACTTCTTCTCCGACCGCGCCGCCCGCCCCTGCGGCCGCTTCGCCGCCGTCGCCGTCCTGCGAGCCTGACCGGCGCCGGCGCCCGCTCATCCCCGCGGCGTGCTGAACCGCCGGGCTGTTGCTGACCCGCGCCCTGCGGACTGCCCGCGCGGACCGCGTCTCCGTGACCGAGGCGTAGCGTTGTGACTTCCCTTATTGCGCGGGATGATCACCGAGGGAGCCAGTTTCTTACGAGTTAACAGACTGGGAGCGGGAGTTGAGAATCGTCATCGCCGGGGGCGGCGGTACCGGCTGCATCGCCGCCCTGCTGCTGGCCCGGGCCGGCCACGAGGTCACCGTCCTCGAGCGGGACGCGCTCACCATGCACCGGGACGTCGAGAGCGCGGCAGCCGCCGGGTTCCGGCCCACGGCGCCGCAGATCGTGCATCCGCACATCATCATGGCCCGCACCCGTGAGCTGCTGAGCGAGTACCTGCCCGACGTGTACGACGACCTGCTGCGGGCGGGCGCCGTCGCGGCGCCGCTGCACACGCAGATGCCGCCGTCGCTGCCCGACAAGTCGCCGCGGCCGGGGGACGAGCATCTCACGGTCATGGCGAGCAGGAGGTCGACCGTCGACTGGGTGCTGCTCCGCGCGGTCACCGCGCAGCCGGGCGTCACCCTCAGGACCGGGGTCAAGGTCACCGGCCTGCTGACCGCCCCGCCCTCCGGGCAGGGCGCGCCACCGCACGTCGCCGGCGTCCGCTCCGACGGCGGCGACGTCCCGGCCGATGTCGTCGTCGACGCGAGCGGACGGCGTTCGGCCATCGATGACTGGCTCGTCGCCATCGGCGCCGCGAAGACGGATTACCGGAAGGCCGAATGCGGCATCGCCTACTACACCCGGCACTACCGTCTCCGTCCGGACGTCACGCCGCCCGCCTCGCCGCTGCGCCGGATGGTGCTCGCCCTCGATGAGTTCATGGTCGGCATCTGGCCGGCCGACAACAACACGATGCAACTGGCTCTCTTCCCGCTGGCGGCCGACCGCCGCTTCGGCGCGGCGAGAGACCCGGACGTATTCACCCGGGTGGCAGGCACCGTCCCGGCCTACCGGGCCTGGCTGGCGGCGCTCGACCCGATCACCGACGTCTTCGTGATGGGCGGCATACACAACACTTTGCGCCGCCTGATCATCGACCAGACGCCGGCCGCCACCGGGCTGCACGCCATCGGCGACACCGTCTGCACCACCAACCCCACCCTCGGCCGCGGCCTCGCGTTCGCGCTGACCGGCGCGGCCGACCTGACCAGGACCCTGGCCAAGTTCGCCGATGACCCGCTGGCTCAGGTCCTGGCCATGGACGACCTGGTGACCGCCCACATCGAGCCGCATTACACCGAGCAGGCCATCGTCGACGGCGCCCGCCTCAGCCAGGTACGCGGGGTCATCTTCGGCGACCCCGCGCCGCAGACGCCGGACTCGCCCGACCGGGTAAGCTACGCCGAGGTCCGCACCGCGAGCCCGTACGACCCGGTGGCGTTCCGGGCGTTCTGGAGGATCATGGGCATGCAGGCACTCCCCGAGGAGATCTACACCGACCCCGAAGTCATCGCAAGCACCCGCAGGATCCTGGCTACCCCGGGCGCGATCCCTCCGCCGGTCCAGCCCACCCGCGAGGAACTAGAAGCCGCCCTCAGCGTCCCTTGACCGGCATCACCGCGTCCGCCGGTGCCCGCGAGGCGCGCGATTGCCCGTACCGTGTGCCGGTGATGACCGGGAACGGGCGGCACGGCAGATGAGTCCGGTTTCCCGCGAACTGTTCCTGACCGTCGCCGGCGCGGTTGCCGGGCTGGTCGGGACGGCCGGCGGTATCACGTCCCTGGTCTCGTATCCGGCGCTGCTGCTCGCCGGGGTCGCGCCGTTGCAGGCGAACATCGCGAACCTGGTCGCGCTCGTCACCTGCTGGCCCGGGTCGGCGCTCGCGTCGCAGCCGGAACTGCGCGGCCACGGGCCGTGGCTGCTCCGCTGGGGTGCCGTCGCCGCCGTCGGCGGGGCGGCGGGGTCGGTGCTGTTGCTGGTGACGCCCCCCGGCGTGTTCGGCCGGGTTGTCCCGTTCCTCGTCGCCGCCGGGTCGCTCGCCCTGCTCTTCCAGCCCTGGCTCGCCGCGCGCCCGTCATGGCGGCCCGACACGGGCTGGGGGAGACTGCTGCTGCCGTGCGGCCTGGTGGCCTTGTCGTGCTACAACGGCTACTTCGGCGCGGGATCGGGCGTGCTGACGCTGGCGCTCCTGCTGCTGACCACCGACCCGCGGCTGCCGACGGCGAACGCACTGAAGAACATGGTGGTGGGCGCGGCGACGATCACCTCGGCGGTCCTGTTCGCGCTCCTCACCCAGGTCGACTGGACCGCGGTCGCGCCGCTTGCGGCCGGCCTCTTCGCCGGCAGCCTGGCCGGTCCCTGGGTAGCCCGCCGGCTGCCGCCGTCCGTCCTGCGCTGGCTCGTCGCCCTCACCGGCCTGGCCCTCGCGGTCCACTTGTGGCTCAGCCCGTCCGGCTGACCGGTCAGCGTCCTGAATCACCCGGGCCATGGCCTGGAGTCCGGCATCGAGGGTCTCAAGTCGGTGTCTGCCTCCAGGTCATCAACGGCTGACACGTCGGCGGCGGCTGACCGGGCAGCCAGGAGGGGCGCCACCCGCTAGCCGGCACAAGCAACCGCGGCGGTGGGCGAAGATACTTCCGTGGAGTTCGACTACGTCGTCGTCGGGGCCGGGGCAGCGGGGAGCGTCGTGGCGGGACGGCTGGCGACGGCGGGCGGGACCGCCGGCGCGCCGTACGGGCGGCGGCCGAGCGTGCTGCTCATCGAGTACGGCGGGCCGGCCCGCAACCCGTTGCTGCACGTACCGAAGGGGTTTTACTACACGCTGCGCGGCGGCCGTTACCTCTACCGGTACCCCGTGAACCCGGTCGGACCGGGGCAGGCCCGTGAGGTCTGGCTGCGCGGCCGGGTGGTCGGGGGCAGCGCGGCGGTGAACGGCATGATGTGGATGCGCGGCGCGCCCGCCGACTGGGACGGCCTGGCCGCGCGCGGCAATCCCGGCTGGTCGTGGGCGGACGTCCTGCCCGCCTACCGTGCGATCGAGGACCACAGCCTGGGCGCGAGCGACACGCGGGGCGCGGGCGGCCCGCTGGGCATTTCGGTCACCGACACCGGCGACGACATCACCGCCGCCATCCTGGACTCGGCCGTCAGCTACGGCTGGGAGCGCGTCGACGACGCCAACGCCAGCGACACCGAGCGAATCGGGTTCACCCCGTCGACGATCTTCGCCGGTCGCCGCACCACCTCATACGACGCGTTCATCCGCCCGGTACTCGCCCGCCAGGCCGCCCGCCGGCCCGGCTCAGGTCGCCGTGGCGGCGGCCTTACCGTCGCGACCAGGACCCGGGCCGTCCGGCTGCTCTTCGACGGTCACCGCGTGACCGGCGTCAGGACCATCGACGGCAAGGGCACGGTCACCGACGTGACGGCCCGCCGCGAGGTGATAGTCAGTGCGGGCGCCATCGAGACCCCGCTGCTGCTCGAGCGCTCCGGCATCGGCCGCCTCGATGTGCTCCGCAAGCATGACATCGAACCGTGGGCCGAGTCACCGAACGTCGGCGAGCGGCTCATCGAGCAGCGCGGCGTCGCCCTCCAGGTAGCGCTGAAGAACTTCGGCGGCGCGGTCAGCCGGCTCAGTACGCCGGCCGGCCAGGCCGCAGCGGCGCTCAGGTGGCTGGCAACCGGCAAGGGCCCGCTGTCGACCGGCGGCTACGACCTGGTGTGCCAGTTCAAGTCGGAGCCTGCCGTGGCCCGCCCCGACGTCCAGGGCCTGTTCGTCCCGATGGCGCTCGACACGGCGAGCAGCGACATGAAGCTGGCACGGCACGGCGGCATCCTCTTCATGGCCTACCCGATCCGCCCGGAAACCACGAGTTCGGTCCACATCTCCGGCAGCGACCCGGGAGACGCCCCGGTCATCGGTGCCCGCTTCCTGGAAACGGGCGCCGACCGGGCGGCGGTAGCCCCGGTCCTGGAAATCGCCCGCGCCGTCCTCGCCGAGCCGCCCACCGCCAGCCTCATCCAGGCGGAGGAGTTCCCCGGCCCCGCCGTGGCGACGAGGCAGGACACCATCGACTACTCGCTCGCGACGGGTACCGGCATCTACCACGCCGTCGGCTCCGCCGCGATGGGCCCGGCCGACGATGACGTGGTGGATGCGCGACTGCGGGTGCGCGGCGTGAGCGGCCTGCGGATCGCCGACGCGTCCGTCCTGCCCGTCCAGGTAAGCGGCAACACCGCCGCCCCCGCGATGCTGGTCGGGTACCGTGCCGCAGACCTCATCCTCGGCGACGGGTGACTCCCTCCCCGGCGGTCTCCGAGGCTGCCGCCGCGTCTGCGGGAGCGCTCCTCAGCAATTCGGCGAGCGTTGTTACGGACAGCTTTAGAGTGGCTGATGGGTCGAGAGGAACGCGAAATCGTTCGGGATAAATTTAAATAAGTTGGTACTGAGCGGGTGCTTGGTGATTGCGGGTCCCGGCCAGTTTTCTGTGAGCGGACGGCCCGATCGGCTAGGCGATAACGGCTGTGAACCGCGGGAGCAGGCCCTCACCTGCGGGAATTCGATATACGTCAGCTGACCGATGTCTATCGGTGCAAGTTGCATGAGTGTTTGTCCCGCAAAAGGCAAACGTCCGGCCCGTTAAGGAAAGCCCATGACCCCGATGGCGCCGACCGGTCTGAACCGACCCGTGAGACCGATGCCCGTAAGCCGGCACCAGTGCTGCATCCCGCTGATGGCGGATCTCACCGCCGCGGCGGCGGCGCGAGGCGTCGTCGAGGACTGCATCCGCGCCTGGCGCGTCCCGGTAGACGCGGACGTGGCGATCCTGCTCGCCAGTGAACTGGTGACCAACGCGGTCACGCATGGCACGCCAACCGCGGGCACCTTCGTGCTTCTCGCGATCGGCGGCGACGCGGCCGGGCTGCGGGTGGATGTCCATGACGGGTCGGGCGACCTCCCGGTGCCCGGCGAGGCTCCGGCGGAAGCGGAAACCGGGCGCGGGCTGCTCCTGGTGACATCGCTGTCAACGGAGTGGGGGTTTTACCGGACGCCAGCCGGCAAGGCCGTCTACTTCACTTTGGAGTTCCGGCCGGAGCATCACGACACCGGCATGACCGAGCCTTTTCGCCGCGACGACGGCCCGTCGGATGGACGAACCGGACGGATCGGAGCAAAGGGGTTCGAGGGGCCAGACTGACGTAGCTCAAGATCGGTCAGCTGACCGATGTCTCGCGCTGCAATTTTCAACAGCATTTGTCTTGCAACGGACGCGGCGGTCGGGAGGAGAGACCCGGCCCCCTGCTCCGCCCCTTCCCCGGGAGCAGACAGACGCGTCGTAGCAGCTCGGCCAACGTCAGGAAGAGGACCTGCGATGGACACGATAGCGCCGGCTACGCCGGCCCTGCCCGCCGAACTGCGGCATCGCCGCGTCCGGCTAGAGGTGGGCCAGGCGACGGCGGCGTACGCGTGCGGGCACGTCCGGTCGGCGATCGCCGCGTGGTCGGTCCCGGTTAACCCGGCGCTAGCCGTCCTGCTGACGAGCGATCTCGTCATCAACGCCGTCACCAACGGCGCCGTCACAATCACCCTCGGCATCAGGTGGTTGCCCGGCCAGTTCCGGGTAGAGGTCCACGACGTGTCTGTGACCTGCGACTCCTTCCAGACCGACGAAGCCGGCGCCGATACGGGGCGCGGGCTGCTGGCCGCTGCCTCGACGGCGGCCGAGTGCGGTCATTACCGGACCCCTGCGGGCAGGGCCGTTTACTACGTGCTTGCGCTCGGCCCCTGGGCTGCCGCTTACCCCACGACCCCCCGGGATTATCCCCGGGTTCGAAACCCCGAGCTAGCCCCTCGGGGAGCCGCGCGCGGGGACGGTGAATCATGAGCCCCCGGAGGTTCACCGTCCCCGCCGTCGGCGCAGGCGGCTGCCGCGCCGCCGACATGCGCGGCATCGGATTCCACGGCCGCGGCCTTTCCGGCGCCGCCTGGGCCGGCGCGAGTACCCGGGGCGTCTACGACCGCCCGGTGCGCTGCCGGCTCCCTTTCTGGTCAGGAATAAGAAAGCGTTCGCCCGGCCGCGGCCAGCGCGGCCCCGACACCTCAGGAGCGGGTACATGAGGATCACTTCGAACCAGACGCGGGTCACCGCGCGGGGCCGCCGCCGGGAAACCACGTGGGGACGCGGGCCGGGCATTACCCGCGGCCGTCGCCGGCGCACGACCTGGGGCCGGTGACCGTAACGGACGTGGGGACGGTAAGCGTGCCCCCACACGCTTACCATCCCCGCACCAGTGGGACCCGTGGGCGGGGCCGCACCCCTCACGGTCCCACTCCGGTGGGGCTGACCGCGAGAGCCGCACTCACCCGGTCATCCCCGCACCCGCGGGCCGGTGCCGCGGGCCGCAAACGCGGTACCGGCCCGCACATCCGGACGCCCGGCACCCACAGCCGGGCGTCCGGATGAGACGTCCCTGCCCGGCCGCCGCGGCACGGCGATGGAGCGGTGGCCGGCCAGGGAACGAAGCCCGTCGGCCGGATCCTTGGCCGGGCCGGCCGGCGGCGACGACGTGGTGGTGAGTCATCATCCGCCGGTGGCCCACCACCACAGAACGCGCCCGCGTTCCGTGGGCCACAGCGCGGGCGCACGACGGGATGGCGAGCGGTGAGCCGCACAGGGCCGCCGTCCCCGTCATCGCGGGGCGGCGCGCCAGCCCCTCTCCGGCGCGCCGCCTCGCGTCCCCGCCGCTCGCAGGGGTGGGGTGGCCCGAGCGACGGGGACTCTTACTGGGACCTAAGGCACGGCGGTGGTCCGCAGCGCTGACTCACGGGCGATATCCGTTCTGGTCGTCACGCTCAGCTTCTTCAATATGTGCGACACGTGCGTCGCCACGGTCCGCCGCGACAGTGTCAGCCGCGCCGCGATCTCCGGGTTGGAAAGCCCCTCCTCGACGAACGCCGCGACCCTTAGCTCGGTGTCGGTCAGCGAGTCCCATCCGCTGACCGCCCGCCGGTGCTTGCTGTGCGGCCCGCGCCTGATGCCATAGGCCCGGAACTCCGCCTGGACACGGTTGAGATCGGCCTCGGCGCCGAGGAACTCGTACACCTCGATGGCCAGCTCGAACGCTTGCCGCGCCCCGGTCCTGTCGTCGGCTTCAACGAGGCAGTCAGCCTCCGCCTCCAGGGCCTTGGCCCGGTGCAGCGGCCGTCCGGCGTCGGCGTACCGCAGCGCGGCGGCGTGCAGCATGTCGGCGTCACGGTCGACCATGCCGCGGCAGTAGAACGCGTTGGCCTGCCGGAACGGAATCTGCACCCGCTCAGCGAACCTGACAGCCTGGCCGGTCAGGTTCTGGGCCGTCTCCTTGTCCCCTGTCTTCAATGCGAGCCGGACGGCGTCCCCGAGCAGTTCCTCGATCTCGCCGATGTCGTCCTGGCTGTCCGCGAAAACGGCCTTGAGCACGGCGAACGCTTCGCTGGCCGCCCCCGCGTGCTCGTAGTCAAGTGAGCGGGCAAGCAGCAGCGCAGGGATTGCCCGCTGGCCAACGCGCTCAGCGAGCGGCTCAGCGGCGGACAGGCGGCGCCGTGCGGCCTGCAGGTCGTTGCGGTGGAAGCCGATGGTGGCGGTAATGGCAAGTTCTCCGCAGGCGGCGCCGGGTTCCTTGAGGTCCACCGGAATGGTGGAGAGTTCGGCCAGCGCGTCGTCCCAGCGTCCGATCTCGTACAGCGTCTGTCCGAGAGCTCCGTGCGCCTGAGCCAGCCGCATTGTCGTGCCAACCCGGTCGGCGAGTTGCTGTGCCCTTCCCGCCGTGGCCAGCGCCTCGTCGTACTGGTTGAGATTGCAGAGCGCCACGGCCTTGTTGATCTCAAGCAGCAGGCCGAGATCGGTCAGCGCAGGATCGGTCTCGGTGACGGCCAGCCCGCGGTCGTACAGAGGCAGCGCGTCGGTCAGGTCGCCTTGGATCGTCGCCGAGATCGCGAGTACGTGCAGCGCCCACCCCGTCGCCCAGGCGTCGCCCGCCTGGGTGGCGGCGGCAAGCGCGTTGTCGGCCTCAGCATCAGCGGCCTCGATGTCGCCGAAGTACAAGTGGGTGCGCGCGGCGAGCACCAGCAGGCGGCCGCGGTGCTTCAGGTTGATTCCTGGAGCGTTGAGCGCCTTTCTGAGGGTGGCGAAGGATTCCTCCGACTTGCCGGCCACCATCCTGCACTGGGCGAGCGTCCAGTGCAGGTCGACAAGCAGTTCCGGGTCGGTAGCGAAAGATAGTGCCCGCGCCGCCACCTGCTCGGCTACCGCGCGGTCGCCGGTGCGGTAGAGGGCGTCGGCGAGCCTGCTGGCCAGCCAGCCGTACCTGAAGGACCCGGCGGGGATGCCGGCTACCGCCTGGCCGAGCAGTTCAGCGGCGACCCCCGGAGCCTGGCCGACAAGCGATTCCGCCGAGGTGACCAGCCACTCGAGCATCCACATGTCCATGGGCCCCGCTGACCAGGCGGCTTCGACGGCGATCGGCGGGCGCTCAATGTGCACGGCCGGACCCGCAGGCGAGGCCGGCGTGCCTTCAGCTGACCTGGCAACGGTCCCGGGGGCGCCGCTCAGCTGGCTGGGCCACGTTCCCGTTGGCTCCCGTGTCCCGCCAGGCTTGCCGGTGCTTCCGGTGGCGTTCCCCGACGGTCCGCCGCCCTGGTAATCGGGTCCGCGCCCGCTTTCCTGCTCGCCGAGCGCGCGCAGCAGCTGCCTGGCCACCCGGTCCGGCGGCGCGCCGGCCGCGGCGAGCGCTTGTCCCGCGTCGCGGTGCCATGCGCTACGGACGGCCGTGGGCAGTTCCCCGTAGAGCGCGTCCCTGATCAGGGGATGCCGGAAGGCTAGCCCGGCGCGGACATCGGTGAGCACTCCGCTGGCACGGGCCTCGTCAAGCGCCGGTACCAGGTCGGCCACGCTCTTGCCGAGTACGGTCGTGAGGTCGGGGACGGCGAACTCCACACCGAGCAGCGCTGCCGCGCGCAGCACCTCCCTGGTGGGAGCGGAGAGGAAATCGAGCCGGTCCGCGATCGCCGCGGCCAGCGACTCGGGTACCGTCCCCGCGGCGAGGTGAGCGGTGCCCGCGGTGACCTCTATGCCCCCGGACCGGTCGAGCGCCGCGAGCAACTCGGTGAGGTAAAGGGGGTTCCCCCCCGCGCCGGCGGCGAGCTTGAGCAGCCCGGTGTCCGGTCGCCCGCCGGCTAGCGTCCGTACGAGTTCCGCGATGGCCGGCTCCGGCAGCGCCGCCAGGTGAACTCTCGCGTCCTCAGCCACAGCACGGCGCAGGGCGAGCAGGTCTTCCCGCTGCGCGGCCGGCCTGGTCAGCCCGAGGAGCAGCAGCGGCACCTGGCGCGCGGTCCTGGCAAGCCGTCGCCAGAGCTTGACGCTCGCGGCGTCGGCCCACTGCAGGTCGTCTAGCACGAGGACGACGGGCCGCGCCGAGGTCTCGTCCATGGTCAACGCGATGAGCTGCTCGGCCAGCATCGCGGGGACGTCGGTGCCGCGGTCGGTGGCCACCTCGCCGCGCAGCAGCCCGGCAATCGTGGCCCGCCTGGCGTTCGCTGACGGTCCGCGGACCTGGAGGGCGTCGAGGAACGGCAGCAGCGGCAGTTCCTGACCAAGTTCGTCGCCCGCGCCCCAGAAGACCTGGCAGCTACCCGGCGGCAGGCTGGACAGCGCGGCGCGCGCCAGCGCCGTCTTGCCAATGCCCGGTTCACCTTCGATGAGCACCGCGTTGCCGCCGCCACGGGTGAGTTCTCGCAGATACCCATCGAGCAGAGCGAGTTCGTACGCACGTCCGGCCAGCACGCCGCCCGGGTTTACCGGATGCATGCCACGAAGCGTACTAGCTGCGCAAGTGCCGAACAAGCGGTTCTTTTTAGGACACAAATTCGGCGGCTTGCCAAGTGTGAATCTGCTGAGATCATGTAATCGCCCTGTAATATGCGGTGCAAGTTGCAGCGAGACTACTGCGGCAATCGATTGGCAAAATTACTCTGCATCTGCGAGGGCAATTTACCTGCATATTGCCATAGCAACCTGTAACGCTTGTTTTACTATTTGAATACACCGTCTCCCTCGGCTTATCCTAGCTTACGTAATCAGCCAAAGACTGGCGGATAAAAGACGGACAACGGTGTCCAGTCGGGCCGACCATGCCAGGTCGTAGGCAGAGACCTCGGTAAACGCATGGAGGTAGTCATGCGAATTCGGCGCAACGTCCTCGCTTCAGCCATCCTCACGATTGGCACCGTCGGCTCGCTCGTGGCCGGTCCCGTCCTCGCCCTGACGGCTACCGCGGCTCCCGCCGCGTCGACCGCCGTGGCCGTCGGCGCCCAGCCCGACGCCTTTGTGTACCACGGATAAATCTCGCGCACCCCTAACGGCCCCGCTGGCGATTCCCAAATCGTCAGCGGGCCGCACCGTTCGCTTTAGAATCAGCCGAAAAATTATCCGCGGACAAGGCGCGCGAATGCCAGGTCCTTTACCCTCAGGGTTGTCTGGGTAACTCACGGCGCCTTGCGCCCCCACAGGACCACTAGTCAGACGGTATCCCGTGGGTCGAGATGCTGATCAACTCTTGTCAATAAATGCCGGGTAAACCATCCGGCTACGATGAATCAGCCACCACTTGACCGTCGATGGCTCCAACTCGACTCATAAATACCTCGCGTGACCGCCGAAGGCGCCCTCCGTAGCGTCGGCATCACGTACTGGCAGGTGAGACTCCTCTAGCTATCGCACAGTAATTTCGTGATAACTACTTGTGATAGCCGTCGTGAAGGCGTACGCTACTGCGTGTAATCAGTTGGTGGCTGGCGATGATCGGCGTGGGCAACCGTGCCGGGCGTTTCCGCCATGACCAGCTCGCAGGCTCCTCACCTCGGTTGACGCATGGAGGACATCATGCGATTTCGGCGCACCGTCCTCGCGCCCGCGATCTTGACGGTCGGCACCGTCGGCTCCCTCGTCGCCGGCCCTGTCCTTGCCCTCACCACCGCCGCTCCGGCTAGTGCCCCAGTTGCGGTCGCCGCCTCCCCGGGGGCCTTCGTGTACCACGGGTGATGTAGACGCGGGGAACAGGAACAGGCCCGCCGCCGATCGGGCATCGGCGGCGGGCCCCCGCATTTCCCCGCCAGCGGGATCAGGCCAGTGGTCGGGGGCAGGCGGCGGGCTGGCTTCTCCGACGGCAAACCGGCACGACGGCGCTCGGTAAGGCTGGTAATTCCGTTTCGTGTAGCGATGCCGTGCGCGCCGTATGATACTCAAAACCTTTTTCTTAGCTACAGGCGCGAAGGCTAATTGCTGACGCAAAGATCGCTATCGTTATCAATTTTGGTCGATAAGCACTGGCGGGCCATACGTACGAGGTTGTACCAATTGGCACGATGTCAACTTGGGAACCGCCTGATCAGCAAAGTCGCTCTGGTCTCGGTCGCTTTTCGCCGTCACAGCGGCGTTATGTGAAAGCAGCTACAAAGTGACGATTTGATCACCTTCGGTATGGATAAGCCTGATTCCTGGTTTCGGCAAATCTTTCCGTGAAATATTCAAGAACGGCGTCCTGTACTTATCCGCAGAGTCGGCACCCCCGGGAGCCGGGCCAGGCGGGACTTCAAGCTGCGCTCAGTGCGGGCCACCCGTGCCGGAGAGGAGGTGGTGCCAGTGGTGGAAGAGGGGAGCCCTACCGTGCGCCGCCGCCGGCTCGCGGCGGAACTGCGGCAGTTGCGTGAGGCCAAGGGGCGCAGCGGCGAGTCTGTGGCGCACGCGCTGCGCTGGTCTCCGTCCAAGATCAGCAGGTACGAACGGGCCAAGACGGGCCTGCGTCCCCGGGAGGTCGAGCGCCTGCTCGACTACTACGGCGTCAACGGCGCGCACCGCGCGATGCTGCTCGCGCTCGCCCAGGACGCCTCGCAGAAGGGCTGGTGGGAGGAGTACGCCGACAGTCTCGCCGAGGACTACCAGCAGTTCATCGGCCTTGAGCACGAGGCGACGTCGATCGCCATCTGGCACGTGGACGTGGTGGCCGGCCTGCTCCAGACCGAAGGGTATGCCAGGCACATCATCAACAGCTACGACCGCGTCGAGCCGGTCGCGCCGTCCCAGGTGACCCGCCTCGTCCGGGTCAGGATGCGCCGCCAGCACATGCTCGACCGCGCTGCCTTGAAGATCTCGGTGGTGCTCGACGAGTCGGTCCTGCTGCGCAGGATCGGGTCGGACCTCACGATGTACGAGCAACTGCAGCGCCTGGCCACCGAGTGCGACCGCCCCAACCTGGACCTCCGCATCCTGCCGCTCGACGGCCAGCACACGGTCATCGGCGAGTCTTTCGTCCTGTTCGGATTCGAGGCCGACGGCGATGCCGTCCTTCAGGACGTGGTCTCCACCGAGCAGATGCGCAGCGGCTTCATTCTCGAGGGCGAACGCGAGACTCACCTGCACCGTGTCGCCTTCCGCACGCTCACCGAGGCGGCCCTGTCCACCGGGGACTCCAAGCGGTTGATCCTGCGCACCGCGGAGTCCCGTTGGACCGGTAAAGACCGCACCGTTTCCTGATTCGCCGGCATGCCGGCTCCCTCGTGCTGGTCGGTGCCATGGATCGCGGGCCGGGTCATCGGGCACCGTTCAGAATGCGGTCAGGTCAAGGGCGGTGCGACCCATCTAGTTTTATGCGAACAAAAGCCGCCCTTACCGGCCAGTAGGATTACTTGGGCTGAATCGGACTCATGGTGCTTCTGGTGTCTGCTAGCCTCACCGAGTGGTGGCTACTCTCGGTGAGGCTCATGCCGCTGGTAGCCGCGTGTGCAGGGCAAACACATAAATCAGTGAGGGGGTAGCGGGGCTATGCCTACGCTCGAATATCAGCCCGAATGGGTGAAAAGCTCGCTGAGTTTCGCCAACGGCAACTGTGTTGAGGTGGCGAGCCTGTCCGGAGGAGAGGTCGGTGTTCGCAACAGCAGGGATGCCGAGGGCGCCGTTCTCCGCTTTACCCCGGACGAGTGGCACGCGTTCATCGGTGGCGTTCGCAACGGCGAATTCGACCGCTTCGGCGCGTGACGGCCAGCGCGGAAGGCGGGTTCCCGGCTAACCGGGTCCCCGCCTTCCGCGCTTTTTCCGCGGACTTTCTGCACCCCCGGGCCAGAACCCCGTGCGGCGGCTAGCGGTTGGGCAGGGTCGGCTGGATGGCCATGGCCATCAGGCGGACGTTTCCCGGCTGGGCGTCGTCGAAGTTATACATCCGCCCGTACTTCGGCCGGAGCCGCTCGATGATGCGCGGCACAGCCTCGTCGACGGCCTTGTTCCTGTCCGCCGCCCACTCACCGATCTGACCGCTCATGAACGGGTTGCCGCCGCCACGGGATGGTTTCTCGCCTGCCACGATCTGCCTGCCGTACAGGTAGAGCGCGAAGTGGTTGTCTAGCTCGGACAGCAGCCGCGACCTGGTGGCCTCGTCCAGCCCGCCCAGGTAGTCGGTCAGCGACAGGTCGGGGACGACCTGCGGGCGCGGGACGTACTCGTTCACGAGGTCGGCGACCTCGTCAAGGTAGGACAGGTAGAAGTCGAAGTCTGACTTCTCGCCGATGTTGCCGTGACCACCGCAGAACCAGTCGAACTCAAGCGACCTGGCGAACTCCAGGTTGGGCTTGAACAGCACCAGCGGGTCCTGCCCGGCGAACCCGCCGAAAGGCAGCTGGTCGATGTTGATGAGGTCCGCCGAGTGTCCGACGCGTTCCTCCTCAAGCAGGAACACCGCGTGATCGGGCGCGTGTCCGGGCCGCGGCAGTCCGCGCAGCCGGAGCGTCACGTCCTCGAAGGACAGACTGCCGGACGGCCATTCGAGCAGGTCGGTGGGGCGTGGCAGGTCAGATCCGAACCGGTCCATCCAGATAGCGGTGTGCTCGGAAGCGATCACTTGCGGCGGGGCCGCCAGCAGTTCGAACAGCCGGCGCCCGCCGCCGATGTGGTCGGCGTGGAAGTGCGAGTAGACGACGGCCGTGATCGGCAGGTCCGTCACCGACGCGACCGCCTTGACGGTCGCGTCGGCCCCGCCGAGGAAAGGGTCGAGGAGCAGCACCCCCCGCGTTCCGACGTAGAACAGCGACCCGTAGAAGTGCCGGGAGACCCACCAGACCCGCTCGGTCACCCGCTGCAGCACGTATTCCTCCATCACGCTGCGCGGGAACAGGTGCGCGACCCGCTGTCCTTGCTTGATGGGATCCGTCGCCGACGGCTCCACGTATGACGCGCCGGTGGTCGAGACCGGCTCGTCCTTCCACTCATCGCGCATCGCGAACGCCATGGTGTCTCCCTTGAGTCGGCGGGTTTGCGCCGATGGTCGCACACTCCGCACGCCCCACAAAGAGGCCCAGATGACAAGAAAGCACGTCCAGGTACTGTGCCGCCGCCGCTGGCGCCAGCCGGTCCGGCGGCGGACCGGGGCGTTGCGGAAGGAGGAAAGGCGGCTCCGGGGGAAGCCGCGCGATAATGCCCCTATCGGTTAACGAAGGACAGGAATATCATCGTCCTATGACGATGATATCTCTCGATGCTGAGGTTGAGCGGGTGGAGCTCGCCCCTGCGGCCGCGCTGTTCCGGTCCCTTGCCGATCCGGCCCGGCTGATGATCGTGCGCCGTCTGGCCCGCGGCCCCGCCCGGGTGACCGATCTGGTGAGCGGGCTGGGGCTGGCGCAGTCGACGGTGTCGAAGCACCTGGCCTGCCTGCGGGACTGCGGCCTGGTGAGCTCCGACCCGGCTGGGCGCGCCTCGGTGTTCCGGCTCACTCAGCCAGCGCTTGCCGACATGCTGGCGGCGACGGAGACGGTGCTGGCCGCAACCGGCAACGCTGTCGCCTTGTGCCCCGTCTGGGGCGACGGCTGCTGCCGGGACGAGGAGTGAGCGCTCGCCCTGTCCGCGGGCAGGAGCTTCCTGTTTTGGGGGATGACTGCTGCCCGCCCGGCAGGCCGTGCCCGGCTTGCGGCCCGCCGCCCGAGCACCGCGATGCCGGGTGGCAGCGCGCAGCCCGGACGGCGCGCTGGCTGGCCTGGGCGAGCCTGGCGTGGATGTGCACCGAGGGTGCCGTCGGGCTGTGGCAGGGCTTGGCGGCCGGGTCGGCGGCGCTGACCGGGTGGGCACTCGGCAGCGCGGTCGAGGGCCTGGCCAGCGTGATCGTGATCTGGCGGTTCACCGGTGCCCGTACTCTTTCGCAGACGGCCGAGCGGCGTGCGCAGCGCGGCGTGGCCGTCTCCTTCTGGCTGCTGACCCCCTATATCGCAGCCCAGTCTGCCTGGGACCTGGCGGCCGGCCGCCACGCGGCGGCCTCGGCGGGCGGGATCGCCCTGACTGCTGTCGCACTTGTCGTCATGCCGCTGCTCGGCACGGCCAAGCACACGATCGCGGCCCGGCTCGGCTCGGCCGCGACCGCCGGGGAGGGGACCCAGAACTACCTGTGCGCCGCCCAGGCAGCTGCTGTACTCGCCGGGCTGGCCGTCGCCGCTGCCTGGCCCGGCGGCTGGTGGGCCGACCCCGTCATCGGCCTCGGAATCGCTGGCGCGGCGGCTTGGGAAGGATTCCAGTCCTGGCGCGGCGACGACTGCTGTTGACCGCCAGCTCCCTTGACGGCCGTCCGCGTGGAGTTTCAGCGGCCGCCGGGCCCTCCTATGGCAGCGCCTCAGCCTTTGACGGCGGTCAGGTAGGCCAGCGCGGAGCGTTCCCTGCCGTTTCCGGATTCCACGACTCGCCAACGTGGACTTCGGCCACACCGACCCGCGCATCACCTTCCCGATCGGGGGACGCGCGACCCTTGCCGTCGGCGTCGGCGTCGGCAACAAGCTGCACATCACCGGCTCGTGGGCCCAGACTCAGTGACAGATCGTCTGGCCAGGTGACAACTATCTTGGCCGGTTACAATGCCGAAAAGTAACTGCTGGACGATCATCCGCCAGCTACCGCGCTCATCCGCCAACTACGGTGCACGGTCACACCGAACTCACGGCCTGACACCGGGCATTGCTGTGGCTTGCCATTTAACCTGGCGAGCCGAGCCAGTGCTGATCTGCGGTTCGCCAGTTGCTGACGGGCTTATGTCTGCCCGTCGTTGCCATTTGAAGTGGCGGATTTCGGGTGAGGGCGCCAAGCGGTAGCTCGTCGCTTTTTGCCTTGCCAGTGCCTGGCTGGCGTGTCGCGGCCTCGGTTTCGTTCAGTCCCGCGCCGTGTGGATCGCGGTAAAGGCCAGCAGGGAAGAGGCGGTCCGCGCTGGATCTTCGAGTATGGGTGAATGTCCGAGACCGGGCAGTATTTCGACTCTCGCGCCGGGAACCGCTCGGTAGTCCGCGGCGGATGAGGACCGCCACCTGCGGTCTTCCTCGCCGAAGATGACCAGGAGCGGCTTGCCGAGGGGTGCCAGCCGGTCCGGAAGCGCCTGCTGCTTCACGTAGTCGCGGCTGGCCTGTGTCGTCGCGGTGAGCGAGTGGAATGTCATGGCGCGCACCTCGTTCAGGAGCCCCAGAGGGACCTGGTAGCCCGGGCGGCTGGAAGAGGAGCTCGCGGACCGGCGAAGCTGCTCGTCGCTCACGTCCGGCCACTGCGATGAGTCGATGGCTGCCGGCGGTGCGATGTAGGCACCTAGGTGCGGCCCGGTACTGATGAGCACGAGCGCGGCCACCAGGTCGGGCCGATGCTCGGCGAGGGCGGTGGCAGCGGCGCCGCCGCTGGAGTGGCCGACCACGATGACCCGGTCGACGCCGAGCCGGTCCATTGCCGCGCCGACCCGGCGTGCCTGGTCCGGCAGTGCGTAACTGAGGTCGGCCGGCTTGGCCGACCGGCCGTATCCGAGCAAGTCGATCCGGATGACGCGATGAGATCCGGCCAGCAGCGGGACCATCTCGTCCCACCAGCGGGACGAGGACGCGTTCCCGTGGATCAGCAGGAGCGCGGGGGCGTCCTGGGGGCCGTCCTGGCGCACGTAGATTTCTCCGTCGTCCAGGGACAGGGTGACCTCAGCGCCGACATTAGCGCGCGATCGGCCGTCACGATTTGTCATGACGTCATTGTCGCAGTCAGTGGACTCGCACTGCTTCCGCGATGAGCCCGCAGGACAGGCGTCGTTGTTGAGCGCCGCCGCCAACTGAATTTTCTATATACGGCAGCTGACCGATGTCTTGCATTGCAAGTTGCACCACCATCGGTCTTGCACCAGCCCAGGATGATTGGGTTGGCGATCAACCTGTTGGCTGAAACTCAGCCTGGCTGGGCGCTTAGCAGATTCCCCGCGGGCGGTGCCGTGACGCTGCCGCGCGACGCTCGCCCGGGTTGCGCGACCCTGTGCCGCAATGGAAAACGGACGCGGGGAGGCGGGGGCGGTGAGCCGTGGCCCGCGGAAGCTCACCACTCCGAGGGCAAGCGCGTGCTCGAGAAGACAGTCAGCGGAGGGAGAACGTGGCAATCTCAATGGCGGGAAGTCTGACAGGCCGCGTGATGACCGGTTCGACCTGGGTCAAGACCTCACTGAGTTACGCGAATGGCAACTGCGTCGAGGTGTCGGATCAGCCCGGGGGCACGGTCGGCGTACGCAACAGCAGGGACCGCGAGGGTCCGGTCCTCCTGTTCTCCCCAGGTGAATGGCAGGCATTCCTCGGCGGTGTCCGCAACGGCGAGTTCGATGACTTCGGCCGGACCCGGATGTAGCGGCCGGGGAGGGCTCCGGCATGGCCGGCCGTCCCCGCGGCGCGGCGCGGCGGGGACGGCCCGGTTCGCTTAGTTACCCGATGACCTGCGTGTCGGTCTCGTCCGCCGGCTCCCTGGTAGTCGGCACGGTGGGCCGCGCGCTCAGCACCGGTGCCACGCCGGGAACGGCGGTGATCCGCCCCGCGACCGCGGCGGCGATCAGCACGATAACGATGCCAAGGCCGGTGAAGAAGCCGACCTGCTCAAGCACGCGCATGACCGTCCCGGAGCTTGCCGGCCCGCCCGCCGGGTTCGCCACGGTCCACAGCGGGGCGAAGACGTTGCCGAGGGCGAACCATGCACCGCTCCCGATCGCGAGGAGCGAGCCGAAGAGTGCGACGTGCCTGCTTCGCGTCGCCATCAGCAGCAGGCCGCCGAGCAGAGCGCCCGCCCCGGGCAGGATCTCCAGCCACAGCCGCCCCGTGGTGTAGGTCCACGCCTTGTCTGGCGTGTACGCGTAGTTGAAGTAAGGCCCGACGAACGGGACGATGCCGCCCCAGATGCCGAGCAGGGCGACGAGGAACCCGCCGAGGATTCCGTGGGTGCGCCGTATCCGCATGAAGCCAACCACTGCTATCACTTCCCTTTCGGGTGAGCGTGACCCTTCGCTGTGGTCCCGGCTACCCGGCAAGAGACGGAGTATTCCGTTGTGATTGCAACGTTGTCATCGGCCCGCGTCGAACGCGGCCGCCCTGGGCGGCACCAGGGATCAAGTCAGCCGCTTGCCGGCATGCGCGTAACACGCACCGGGCTTGGTTGCAGCCTTGCTCAGGCCCCCTGCTGCGCCGCGATCTCGCTGCGGACCTGCTCCATGTCCAGGTCGCGGACGGCCTGGATGAGCTTCTCAAGCGACGCCGCGGGCAGTGCGCCCGCCTGGGAGAAGACGAGGACGCCGTCCCTGAACGCCATCAGCGTCGGGATCGAGGTTATCTGCGCGGCGGCCGCCAGCCCCTGCTGGTCCTCGGTGTCGATCTTGCCGAAGGTGATATCCCCGTGCTGCTCGCTCGCGGCTTCGAAGACCGGCCCGAACGCCCGGCACGGCCCGCACCACGCGGCCCACCAGTCGACCAGGGTGATCCCCTGCTCGGTAACGGTCTGCTCGAAGTTGTCTTCGGTCAGTGCGACGGTGCTCATCTCGCTCCTCAAAATTCGACGCTCGTCGAAGTTCGGCGTCTGCTCGGTGTAAAGCGATAACCGGCCCGAGACATTCCCGCGCCCGTCCCGCATTCGCGCCGATACCCGCGGATATAACAAGGCCTGCGCGACGGCGATCGCGACGGCCGCGACGAGGTTCGAGTAGCTGGCGCGGGCGGAACTGGCCAGCCCGGCGGCGCCGCCGGCCGAGACGGTCACCACGAGCCTGCCGTCGGCGAGCGCCCGGGTCAGCCGGGCGGCGGCATCCCCGTCTGAGCTGCCCGACGCGCGAACCGCCAGGACATCGCGGAGCGCGTCGCGCAACCGGAGCAGCGCGCCGTGCTCGGACCCGCTCAGGACCCCGTCGCCGGGCAGCAGTCCCGCCCCACGCAGCCAGCCGGCAGCGTCCTCCCGCGTCCCGAGCAGATCCGTGCCGTCGGCGGTCGCCGTGCCGGCGAGCGACCGCAGCAGGTCCTCGCCCCCGGGTGCGGAGTTCCCGGCGGCGACAGAAGGCGTGTGGTTGGTCACGCTCAGATGGTAGCGCCCTGCCACGGAATCATCCGGCTTGTATTTAGTTGTATCTAGACAAGCAGTTGGCCGCTAAGTTACGTCCAATCCCCGGGAGACTGATGAGCGAGTCAGACGTGTGCCGTGCCGCCGGAGCAGGTGAGCAGGTCTCACCGCAGCGGCGACAGGGCGCTGCGGCTGGAACGCACGCGCGCGA